>Ga0307408_100000591_pt1 | contig 31207 bp, 22 predicted proteins | sample 322Cmetagenome_FD_202116 | JGI IMG/M metagenome (GOLD analysis project Ga0307408, IMG submission 202116) | Maize rhizosphere microbial communities from greenhouse at UC Davis, California, United States - 322HYB-C-3 | ecosystem: Host-associated > Plants > Roots > Rhizosphere > Soil | place...
CAGGTTCTTGTGGCTCACATATTAGTACCTGTCCGGTCAGCTGGGTTTATTGCAGCGGGTCAACGTCTGGATATTCGCTACGACGCTTTTCCCTACCAGAAATTTGGGCTTTATCAAGGCGAGATTGAGAGCGTAGCAAAAACAGCGCTATTACCAGGCGAACTACTAAACACACCTGTGAAGCTGCAAGAACCTGTGTATCGCATTGAAGCCCGCTTGCATGACCAAGGGGTAAGCGCCTACGGTCAAGCCATCCCGCTACGGTCGGGAATGACGCTCACCGCCGATGTGGAGCTTGCTGAGCGCCGCCTATGGCAGTGGCTCCTGGAGCCTATCTACAGTTTGAAAGGGCGCCTGTAATGAATAGCTCATCCGCGCATAGCGCAACGCGACCAGATCAACTGCTCAACTTCAGTGGAACTCGCCGCCTGCCTGTTATTCATCAAACGGAATCAGCTGAATGTGGCCTAGCTTGTCTGGCAATGATTGCCAGTTTCCATGGCTATGAAACCGACCTCGCTCACCTTAGACAGCGAATTCAGATATCCAGCCACGGCACCAATCTTAAAAATCTTATTGATATGGCTGCGCGACTGCACTTGGCCGGTCGCGCACTAAAACTGGATTCAGATTCTGTTGGTGGACTTCAGCTGCCTTGCATACTGCATTGGGATCTAAATCACTTTGTAGTTCTAAAATCAGTGAAGCGCAACAAAGCGATTATTCACGATCCAGCCAATGGCGAACGAACATTAACAAAAGAAGAGTTTGACAAGCACTTCACTGGTATCGCTCTCGAACTTACCCCTACTAACAAATTTGAGATAGCAGACGCAAGAAAACGTTTGGGATTACGACACTTTTGGTCGCGAATTAGCGGTTTAAAACGTAGCCTGCTACAAATACTTGCGCTGTCCCTGCTGCTGCAAGTATTTGCAGTCATCAGCCCTTACTACATGCAAACTGTAGTCGATGACGTAATTCTCAGAAACGATGACAATCTTTTGATAGTTCTGGCATTGGGTTTCGGGCTGCTGCTGCTGATAGAAACAGGCACTCATGTACTCCGCCAGTGGGTCATGCTTTATTTGTCCAGCCGCTTGAATATCCAGATGGCAGCCAATCTATTTCGCCATCTGATTCGTTTACCCATGAGCTACTTTTCCACTCGTCATATGGGCGACGTGGTCTCACGTTTTGGTTCGCTGCAAAATGTGCGCGAACTGCTTACCACCAGCTTGGTGGCCGCTGTGGTGGATGGCATTATGGCCATCATCACATTGACCGTGATGTTTTTTTACAGCGTCAAGCTCACACTTTTAGTACTCATTGTGGTACTGCTCTACGCTGCCCTGCGCTTTGCTCTTTATCACCCATTACGTCTTTTGACTGAAGAACAAATTATTGCCCAAGCCAAGCACGATACCCACTTCATGGAATCTGTGCGCGCCATCCAAACGATAAAGCTTTTCCAACGTGAAAATGATCGCCAGAGCCAGTGGCAGAATCGTTTGGCCGACACAATCAATCAAGGCATACGCATCACCCGTTGGAATATTGGCTACGACACCATAAACCGCTTGCTGTTTGGTTTTGAAAATTTGCTGGTGATTTATTTTGCAGCCACCGCTGTTATGGGAAATATTTTTTCGGTCGGTATGCTCTACGCGTTTCTCAGTTACAAAAATCGTTTTGTCGGGTCTATGGATACACTCATTGCCACATGGATTGAGTTGAAAATGCTCGGCCTGCATTTGGATCGACTATCCGATATCGTCTTTAGCGAAACGGAAGAACAGGATGAATTACTACAAACCCAATCATCCACTCAACCTCTCGCCGGAAAGATCGAAGTGCGAAACCTCGGTTTCCAATATGGCGAAACCGAAGGCCCATCCTTTCAAAATCTGAATTTCATTATCGAACCGGGCGAAACCGTTGCTATTACCGGACCTAGCGGCTGCGGCAAAACGACTTTGCTTAAATGCCTGATGGGATTATTACAACCCACCGAGGGCGAGATTCTGATTGACGGCCGCCCCATCAAACAAGCTCTCGATTACCGCCGCCAAATTGCCGGTGTAATGCAAGACGACCAATTATTGGCAGGCTCCATCGCCGACAACATTGCCTGCTTCGATCAGCAAATCGATTTCGAGCGCATTGCAATTTGCGCGCAGTTAGCCTGCATCCACGACGAAATTATGAGAATGCCTATGCAGTACAACACCCTGGTGGGTGATATGGGCAATAGCCTCAGCGGAGGCCAAAAGCAAAGAATTGTGTTGGCACGCGCGCTCTACCGCGCGCCACGCATCCTGTTCATGGATGAAGCCACCAGTCATCTGGATGTGGCAAATGAATCCTTGGTGAATAACCACATCAAGGCACTTGCTATAACCAGAATACTGGTGGCCCACAGGCCGGAAACGGTCGAATCTGCAGGAAGGCAGATAACACTTTAACTTTTTGAATGATTAACAATTAGGAGATTGTTTTATGAATACTTTCGCATTGGATAAAAACTATAGCCAGCTCAATTTTGATGAGATTTCTGTTGATGACTTGGAAATCATTTCTGGTGGAACAGGATTGGCAAATGTAAATGATGGTCTTTCGACGGGTTATTATACAACTACCCGTGGATATACTTTTACAACAAACGCTCCAGGGAACACCTATACCAATACCACTGTCAATACTCAAACTTATACTTATACTTATATTAACAGTAGCGGAACGTCCGTTACTGGTGGCGGTTCCGTCTTCGCCTAACTAACTTTTCCATGAAAATAGGCGTCAAGTATCTGGATACTGAAACCGCTTTATTGGTGAACAATATATTTAACGGTTTTTTGTAATTCGGAGATAGATAGAAGAATAGAGTGCTTTTGTAAGCACTCTATTTTTATAGATTTAATTAGACTGAGAAAAAGCACCAACACAGCTCTCAGTAAAAAAATTTTGAATCAGTCTTTTTTCCTTATGATTTTTCGAAAATTTCGATTTTCGATCTGTGGTGCAACTAAGATTGGGCAACCTGACTAAGCATCCATTTACTCTTTTCATTTCTTTAGTTAAATTAGTTGTTAGAACCTATGGACTACTTATTTTATTCTCTTGGTACTGCAGGAGATGCGCTTCCGTTTATAAAACTAGCCGCATCATTAAATGAAAAAAGCGCCAGAACAGCTTTTATAGGCAATGAGAAATTCACTCCTATAGCGAGCAGGATGGGAGTTGAGTGCGTACAAGTATCATCCAGGTCCGCCTATGAAAAAACTTACAACAATGCGTTAACATGGTCAACACGCCATGCACAAAACCATTACAATGAATTCCATTTTCCAGCACTAAAACCTACCTTTAAAACCATTCAAAATTTGGTAGAACAAGGTCACCGACCACTGATTGTTTATCAAGATACCTTATCTGGTGCTCGAATGGCCGCTGAAGAGTTTGGCCTAAAATCATGTCAGCTAGTGCTCGCCCCCTCAGGGGTTGGCTCCCTGCTAAGCCCGTCTTACCCCCTGCGCATACAGGTCGAAGAGCGTCTTTGGAATGAAATACTGCCGCAAATCAGGATGAAGGTGAAGAAAGACCACTTTGATCGACTTATAAGGCCATTAATAAATCCGGCGCGTAAAGAGCTGGGACTATCAGAGTGGGGCATTCAGGATTTACCTGACACTGAGTCAAGCCCATCCGTAGTGGCCTTGTTTCCAAAATGGTTGAAACCCAATCCGGGCGATTGGCCCAAACAATTAACGAACACTGGTTTCATTTTGGGAGACACTCACAATAATCAAAGTGATACACGGCTGGATGAATTCATTGATCAGTATGGTTCACCATTGGTATTTACTTTTGGCACGGGAATTCCTGTTACGAGTTTGTTAATCGATAAAATCAGGCATCTCTGCCGTGCAGTCGGTAAACCGGGAGTGTTTGTTGCCTATTCACAAACAGCCAAGCTCATAGAAAACGGGGATTTCCCGGTTTTAACCCTTCCATCTGTTCCCTTCAGTCATTTATTCGCTCGCTCAGCACTAGTGATACATCACGGTGGTATAGGCACCTGCGCGCAAGCATTGGCCTGCGGTATTCCACAAGTTATTTCACCTTACACTTTTGACCAACCTGACAATGCTTTTTTGCTCTGGCAATTAGGCATTAGTAATTCGGTAGACTTTTTAAACGATCCAGTGGAGCAAATAAAAAATATTGTTGTTGAGATTATGTCATCGGAGAACGTGTCAAAAAAAGTGAAGGAGTATCAGTCAATCACTACCGATGCGACCGAATCCTCAGCAAAGTTTCTCCTATCGCTGAAAGAATAAGGACTACAGATATGTTAATTGAGCTGGCAACATCCTTTAATCATCTTCCTGTTGAAGTGAATAAGATTTCAGGCACACGCTTGTTGTGGCGAAATAAATCTGCCTATGAAAATAACGACATGTCTGATGATCAGTTTGTTGATAGCTACTCCTGGGTTACGAAAAACAATTTCTTTCCTGACGATAGTAAAAACCATTCAGATATTACGCAAACGATGTCTGCCGAGCGCTACGGCGGGTTTGGTATAGGCACTAACGGTGGTGGTGCCCGGGTGGTGAGTGTTTGTGATGTACAAATAAAAGGGGTAGGTGCCAATGCGCTGGCTGGAGAAGGAGCGCTGAAATCGCACTCCTACGGCGGGCTGGATATTCAAGGTGCTGTAAAGGAGATTATCTATTCACAATTGCTGAATAAAATATCACCTGTGGGGGCGCAACATATCAGTGGTCTCATCTTGATAGATAAAACTTCAGCGCTACACAATGGAAATGAGGCACCCAGTGTGCTTATGGTGAGAGAGAGAGTGGCGAGACCGAGCCACTTTTTGCCCTGTCTCAACTTCAGGCTTAAGCCAGAGCATCGCACGCTCATGCGATCGGATTATTCAAGGGTGCTTGGCATTTATAAAAGTATCGGTAAGCAGGCGCTGCTCTCAGAGTTTTATACACAGATTCAGCACTTTTTGGATAGGTCTGCGGATCAGCTGTCCTTTTTCAGGATGGCCCGGCTATCCCACAATGCATTGACCCCTTCCAATATTTGTATGGATGGCCGTGTGCTAGATACAGCCCTATGTAGCTTTGTGATTTCAGGTAGCAATTACGGACAAGTCACTAGTTTCTTCGAAGAACCTTCAATACCAGCGCTAGTGACAAAAGAATGGTTCTATTTAATCAAAAAATTTTTAACCGATGTACCTGCGGAAGATCATTTTTTAAAACTCTATGAAGATAAGTTTTTTCAGTATGCGTGCGTCAATATGGGATTCATATTTGGCTTGGATAGGGAAATGTCCACCAAACTCTCCAGTAGTCCAGAGTGGCAAAAAGTTTCATCAAACTTAATATCGCTGTTGTCACTAGGATCCCTTACAAAAACCAGCGCATCTCCTAGTGCGAACGCGACCGATTTTATCAATGATATTCTAACCGCCAGCTTCTACTCCATACTGCATAACCGCAAGATCAACGGCACTGATAATTTTCTGGACGAGTTTATCCATGACCTCAATTTATTAATTACCACTATGGGACCGAGCCTCAGTTGGCACGACCAGAATCAACATAGTTTCCTTAAAACGTTTGCCGTGCAAACAACAAAAAGAGCTGTACTTAGCAGCTATTTTTTTATCACCCATATTAGCGGCTCAGTCGATGACTATTGTGCCGCTGGTCACATTGACCGGACGGCTGAAATTATTAATGAACATGACCATACTGCTGATTGGATATACGAAAACTTATTATCTGAACGCTGCACAATATTTTCTGGCAACGGTGTGAAAATAGAATACAGCAGTGTAGCGGATGGGTATCTCTATCGTGGTCAGGACGGGCTCGAAAAATGTGTTAATGATGTCCATGCGCTGAGATACATTATCGATATAAATAAGAATGACTATACCGTCCAGAATTATAACTTTTACCCTTATTTAAAACGCCTTTTTGCCCTTTTAGATGGGGATGCAATTAACAGCTTTAATGGGGTGAAAAATGTATTTTGTTGAACATCAAGGCGCCAATCTCTTAAATGAGGCAATAGCACTGCGAGTAATGAATGATTCAGGCGCTGATGCTAACCAGCTACTTAATCTACTCGAAGCAAGCAAACGCCGCCAAATAATTATGGTTAAAACAGAAAAAGATGAACCCCTAGCAAGCTTTGCATTTGCTAAAATTTCAAAATTTACACTAAAGTTACTTACAGAAAACCCTGATCATAAGCTACAATCCTACGAATACAACGAAGGAAAAATCCTATATATACTTGATGGATTCTTCAGAAAAAACAACTTTAAAAAATCCATAAATCTATTAATACCACAGCTAAAAAAATATCGATTAATCACTTATGTAAAAAACGGAAAACTAAAAGTGCTCTATAACAACAATGGCTCTATTAGATTACTGAAGTCATTTGCATCGCAACATGAACGACTGCATACCCAAACCTTAGCTGCAACCTAACCAATTCAAAAAGGGATGTCATAAATTTAATGGATCGCCCTGCTCCTTAAATGGCAAAAAATTATCGCAGGGACAATATAAATATGTGTTCAATTAAACTAAGGATTTTATACTATGACCACAAATATGCCTTTTTTCGCTCAATTTCTTTCCTCCCAGGAATTGACCCCGCAAGATATGAGCACTGTTAGCGGGGGATCTCCAACCACGCCTGATTTTAGATCTATCATACTTAAAACAACACCCGTCACATTGCGCTACCCCTCAGATAGCGACAGCCTGACCACAATTGACTTCCCATTTAAATCAGAATGATTTTCTGCGGCGCGGGCTTCATGCCGCGCCTATTATTAAAATTCATATGTATTATCAGGGACTTTCATTTATGCAAAGGTTTGTTCTGATTGTCACTCATTCTGATGACAATGAATCGGTAAAGAAAATCAGTGACGAAATCGCTTCGAAAGGGCTGAGTCCTTTTCGCCTCGATACAGATTTGTATCCGGAAAAATATTTATTAAACTCCGTTTTTAATGCAAGTGGTAGCACATATCATCTTACCGGGCCAAATAATCAATATTTAAGCAGCCATGAAATTCTATCCGTCTGGTATCGACGCTTCGCACCGGCAGGTAAAGTTGACCATTCAATGGGTTCACAATTGCGATCAGTTTGCATAGAAGAAAGCAAACACACTCTTTTAGGTTTTTTGAATAATCTGGATTGTTTTAAAATTGATGACTACTGGCATATTCGCAGGGCATCAAATAAAGAATACCAACTTAAAATAGCTCAAAAACTCGGCTTTATAATTCCCAATACCTTAACAACGAACAATGCTACTAAGGCAAAAGATTTTTTCGAGAGGAACAAAAAAGATATAGTTACGAAAATGCAATCACAATTCTCGATTTGGAAAGAAAATCAAGAACAGGTATTATTCACCAGCAAAATTACTGAGCAGCACATTTCAAACATGGATGGTTTGGAAAAATGCCCAATGATTTTTCAATCCAATATCAAGAAGAAATTGGAGTTACGGGCAACTATAGTTGGCGACAAAATATTTTGTGCTGCTATCGACTCGAACGCGCATGACAACATGAATGTTGATTGGCGAATAAGAGGGTTGGACACGCTTGATTTTTGGTTTAAATATGACCTCCCCCAATATATGCAGGAAAAGTTGCTCAAGCTAACAAAGGCGTTGGGGCTGCATTATGGAGCAGTGGACTTAATTCTTACCGCCAAAGATGAATATGTATTCCTAGAGATAAATCCGAGTGGAGAGTTTTATTGGATGGATCAATACACGAAACTGGATATTTGCCAAGCACTAGCAAATAAGCTGGTTGTCGCACACTAACTCAACAACCATCAAATAAGTAGCCTTGCGTTGGCAAGGCTATCATTCAAAACAGCATTTATTCAAATTAGTTTATCCCTTTCCCTAAAACCCAACAGATACAAAATTGCATCCAAACCTAAATTAGAAATTGCATGTTCTGCCGAGGCTTTCACCAAAGGTTTTGCGCGGAAGGCGACGCCGAGGCCAGCGACACTGAGCATCGGCAAATCATTTGCACCATCGCCAACGGCGATCACTTGTTCCAGCGCAATGCCTTCCTGTTTTGCCAGCATTGCCAGCAATTCTGCTTTGCGTTGGCCGTCTACAACAATACCTTTCACTTCGCCAGTCACTTTGCCATCGACAATATCCAGTTCATTGGCGTAGACGTAATCGATGCCGAGTTTGTTTTGTATATATTGACCAAAGTAATTAAATCCACCCGATAAAATCGCCGTTTTGTAACCGAGTTTTTTGAGCGAGGAAATTAATTTTTCGGCGCCTTCCGTGAACCGTAACTGAGCGGCGATGCCTGCGAGTACCGATTCATCCAACCCTTTCAGCAGTGCCATGCGTTGCGCAAAACTCTGTTTGAAATCCAGCTCGCCGCGCATTGCAGCCTCAGTAATTTCAGATACTAGATGACCTACACCTGCGGCTTTAGCAAGTTCGTCAATCACTTCTGCTTCAATCAGTGTTGAATCCATATCGAAACACACTAATCGACGGTTGCGGCGATAAACTGTATCGCGCTGGAAGGCGACATCAATATTCAAGCGCGATGAAAGCTCCATAAAATCGGCGCGTAACGCCATTAAATCAACGGGCATTCCACGCACGGAAAATTCAACGCAGGCACTGCTTTTTTGTTCTTCACCTGCATCCAAATCAGCAAGCGGAACACGACCAGACAAGCGGTTGATACTGTCGATATTCAATCCATGCCGGGAAGTAACGGCGGTTAATTCGGCAATCATCGCCGCATCGATTTGGCGTGCAAGCAGCGTGACTATGTGGCGGGTCTTCCCCTGCTGCTCCGCCCAATGTTCATAGCTTTCAGCTGTGATGGTTTGGAAACGCACCTGAATGCCGAGTGGCTGGGTGGCTTGTTGGATCTGGTCAAGCAGTTGCTCTCGCACGCTGGCAGCAATACGCAGCTCAACCAGAATGCCTAGCGCGAGGGTATCGTGGATAACGGCTTGGCCTATATCCAGAACACGTGCACCGCAAAGGGCAAGTACATTGGTAATAGCGCGGGTGATACCGGGCTGGTCCTGCCCCGATGCGTTAATCAATAAAAGTTCGTTCACAGTGCCTCTCTATCAAGGGGAGCCAGTCGTGCTATTCGGCCAGCCGTCATGCGCGATGGTGTAAGCTGGGCGCTTGCGCAAAGCGCGCATTCTAGCGGAATTCAGCGCAGCCCACAGCAGCTTGTGTGCTGCCACACAGACTTAGCGCAGCTTGATAACTTAGGCTAGAATGCGATTCCACACGACACTCTACTGCCCCACAGCTGGTGAGTGTCTGACCGCTGATCCCGGCAGGAACTGGGATTGAACTATGAACGCAACACGACGAGCACGGACTTAACAACAAGATGGCATTGATCAAAACCTACCGTACTTACCCACAACTTATGCTGTGCAGCCTGCTTCTAGTGGCGCTTGGGGTATTCGGCGCTTGGGCTTATATCCACAACAGCAGCCAAAACCAGCGCGACCAGATCGGCCACTACGGCCAGGTATTAGCCAATAGCGCCGCGCGCCAGGCGGTGAACGCGACCCTGCAACAAGACCTGGTGAGCCTGCAGGCGATCCTCCTGGAGGTCGGCCAATATCCCAATGTGATAGGCGCAACCATCCACAATGTGGAAAATAAATTACTGGTGCAAAGCGGCTTTAAACCGAATCAGGAAATCAAAGGCCGTCGCTACAATTTTTCGGCACCCATTGCATTGCACAATAATGTCGCCGGTTATCTGGAGGTGACGCTCGATGTACCGACCCACACTGAGCGCGATTACCGTTTTTTTATGCTATGGATGGCGGCGGTATTTTTCTCGCTGCTGGTGATCTGGTGGTCGATCCAGCGCCAGTGGTGGTCGCAACTAAAAGATAAATTGCCCACCGCGAGCGAGATAGTCACGGCAGTGGTAGAAAAAATGCCTACGATCAACGAAGCGCCCGAACCTGAACCGGAATTGCCCAAGCAAGTATCCGTGCGTTTGAGTTTGGACATTGTGAATATGGGCAAGCTGTACCAACAATTGAACAGCGAAAGTTTTGCGACTGTGCTGCGCCGTTTTGAAAAACAATTGCAGGGCGTGCTGAATTTATACAGCGGCCAGCGCCAGATGTTGTCGGGCGAAACACTCATTATCGATTTCACTGGCGAAGCCTTTTACGAATGCAGTTTTCGCGCTGTGTGTGCGGCGCAATTACTCAATAGCCTCGCGGCAAAAAGCGCCAGCCCACGCTTGCATTTGGCTGCTGCGGTTCATGAATTATCTGCACCGGTGAGTTCCAATAAATCACTGCTGAAAGATTTTGTGGTGCAACACAACAACCATTTAAAACCGGACAAAGGCGAAATCTTAATTAGCCAGCGTTTGATCGATGGCGATTTGCAAGAGCATCTGGAACTTGTGAGCGACAGCGGCAAACTGATTGGTTTGAAAGCGCCCTATGCAGCGCTGCTGGCGAAGCAGGAAGAGCAGCTTATTGGTGCAACCGCAACCTAAACGCGTGCGATGTGGATTGCGGTGTCCTGTGCAAGACACGCCGTAAATACATCCTTGTAGGCTCGACTGCTGCATCCATGCAGCAGACGGTCTCGCACAGGACACCGCAATCCACCTGCAAGATTTTCGCAATATTTCGAACACCATTGTCACACACCTGCAATAATTCCATCACATAACCGTCACCGATTAGTCATAGCCTTGCAGTATCGCCCATCGCAAGGTTGTGACTGCCATGCTTAATATCGAACAATCCATCACCAATAAATTCCCCGGTTTCACCCAGCAGGCGCCCATAGTGCGCAACTCCACGCTCAGCATTCTGCGCAAGCTCACCCACGAGCGTGAGATCAATGCGTTTTTGCGCGAGCACGAAGGCAACCGCGGGATTGATTTTATCGACCGGATTTTTGAATATTTTAATTTCAGCTACAGCATATCCCAACGCGAGCGCAACAATATTCCCTCGCAGGGGCGTGTGATTATTATTGCTAACCATCCGATTGGCTCACTCGATGGCCTGGCGCTGCTGCGTTTGGTAAGTGAAGTGCGCAAAGACGTAAAAATTATCGCCAATGATATGTTGATGGCCTTTGAACCGCTGCACGATTTACTCCTGCCGCTCGACAACATGACCCGCGCCGCTTACAAGCAAAGTTACAAAAATATTCTGCAAGCACTCAACAACGACGAAGCGATTATTATTTTCCCCGCGGGCGAAGTATCGCGTGCAAGCCCCACCGGTATTAAAGACGGTAAATGGCAGGCGGGCTTTTTACACTTTGCGCGCAAAACCAATGCGCCGTTGCTACCGATATTTGTCTCCGCCAAAAACTCCATGCTGTTTTACAGCGCATCGATGATTTTCAAACCCCTTGCGACCGCCCTGCTCGCACACGAAATGTTTAATAAGCGCTCGGCGGAAATTAAATTCCGTGTGGGCGAGATGATTCCGCACCATGCACTGCAATCGGATCAGCTGGCTGATAAAGCACTGATCAAACGACTGAAAAAACATGTCTATAAAATCGGCAAGGGCATTTCATCCAAAAAAAATAATGCCCCGGTTTTTGTAACCGAAAAAACCATCGCCCACCCGGAAGACCGCTCAGCACTTAAACAGGAATTCAAAACTGCGCAGTTGATTGGCAGCACCCGCGACAATCACAAAATATTTTTGTGCGATTACAACCAACACCCCGTAGTGCTGCGTGAAGTTGGCCGCCTGCGTGAACAGACATTTCGTCTGGTCGGTGAAGGTACCGGCAGCCGCCGCGATCTGGACAAATACGATCATTACTATCGTCACCTGGTGTTGTGGGATGAAGAAAAATTGTGTATCGCTGGCGCTTATCGTTTAGGTGAAGCACACAAATTGATCAAGAAAAAAGGCGCTAATGCGCTCTACACCGCCGAGTTATTTGATTTCCATGCATCGCTCACACCCTATTTGGAACAAGGCCTGGAATTAGGCCGCAGTTTTGTGCACCCGGATTATTGGGGCAAAGCCAGTTTGGATTATTTATGGCAAGGCCTCGGCGCTTATTTATTGCATCATCCGCAGGTGCGGTTTGTGTTCGGCCCGGTGAGTATGAGCGCGCACTACCCCAAGGCCCTGCGCGATTTATTGGTGTTTTATTACGAGCGTTACTACTCAGTCAAAAATGCGAATGACGAAAATCTTGCAGAAGGTAATCACTCGCATGAAATCGATGAAGATGTATTAATTGATTTGCAGCACCGCTTTGCCAAACTCGATAGCGAACAAGGTTTTGAGCTACTGCAAGAAGAATTTAAAAAATACGACTGCAAAATCCCTGTGCTGTTTAAACAATATGCAAGCCTGTATGAAGAAGGCGGCTACCATCTACTCGCCTTCAGTGTGGACTCGGAATTTGGCAATTGTGTTGATGGTTTATTTATGGGCGATTTGACGTGTATGAAAGCGGCAAAACGCGCGCGTTATTTACCCGTTCAGGATCCGTCCTCCATTGCTGTAAAATCCGTAGGAGACAGAAAATCACTTGGCTGAAACCAATAGCGTGTATCAGTAAAGTCTGTATCGGCCGGTAAATAAGGGTTGTTAATATGAATGGTATATTTAGGTGGTGTTTTTCTATCGAGCGGAAATACATGGGCCGTAAGTGGATGCCCTATCATGTATTTTAATAGCGCCCCCTCATCAATCATTTTTTCTAACCCCTGTTCAATCCACTTCGCCAACTCCTCGTTATCACGATTCACAAAAAAATAGACAGTAAACGGATAATGCAATACCAGCGAATCATAGCGCATCAAGTTGGGGTAGTTTTTTTTGCGCTGCATCAGTTCCGGTTCAGCCTCAAAATAACCGCGCGGGAAATAATCGCAGCGTTTTGCCACCACCTGTTGATACAAACCCTCAAACACTGGAACTTCTGTTACACGCAGACCGGCCACACGCATAATATCGACATCCGGCCAATCCAGCCCCTGACAGCCGAGGTACTTTTTTAATTGATCATAACGCGTGATTGCATCGAATATAAATTGGCGATCACTACGAATAATAAAGCGTCTATACCCAATCAACCCACGCTCCAAAGGAACACGAATCGCACGCAATTGCTGCTCGCGCTCAATACTGGTACCCATCCAATAAACATCCACCAACGTGCCGCGATTGAGTTCATAAAAAGCGCGCCCCTGCTCCATGCTGGTGGTCTCCAACAATTCCGGTACAGGGCGACCAGCCGCACCAGAGATCAGGGCCAAACGTAGTAATTGTTTGTAATAGTCTTGTGCGACCAACGAATCCGACTGAGGTTTAGGTATCTTCAATACGGGAGGCAATGCAAGCGCAGGCAATGTAAGCACCAGAAACAAGACGAATAGACAGCACTTCGCTGGCCAATGACTCTTGCCTGGACTGCGGGCTACGAATGGTAAAAGTGCGTTATTGCTCAAAGTCATTGGGCTGAAACCAATAGCGAGAATTTTTTTCACCAGACGATGCGGGCAAATTCGAGTTCGGGAGTGTTAAAAAACGTTTGGCCTCAACTCCATCTAACGGAAAAGCGTGACGCGTGTGTTCTTGCTCTTGCATATAGGCAATAAGCTCACCGTCGTCGATCATTTTTTCCAGGCCTTCTTGCAACCATTGCGCCAGTCCGCGATTTTTTGGATGCACATAAAAATAGGTTGCAAAGGCGTAATGCAGTATCAGCGGCTCATAAACAATTAAGTCGGGGAAGACGGCAGCGCGATTGGATACTTCAACCTTGCCCTGATGAATACCACGGGGGAAATAATCGCAGCGCCCCGCTGCCAACTGTTTAAATAAACTCTCATAATTCACACTGGTCACCAAGGGTAGTTTGGCCGCGCGCAGTATTTCCGTATCGCCCCACTGTGCACCATGGCAGGCTTTGAAATTGGCCAAATCCGCCAGTGTTTTTATTGCATCAAATTCTGCAATACGCTCTTTGCGAATAATAAATTGGCGATAGCCCACCAAACCGCGCTCAAGCGGGATTGGCACCATCAGCAAATCACGCGCACGCGCCTTGCTACCACCCAACCACAAAATATCAATAATGCGATCCGCCCTGAGCTCCCGCACCATGCGGTCCTCTGCCATATCAATAGTCATCACCAATTGCGGCAGCTCACGCCCGTTAGCGGCTTTTTGTAGCGCTTTCTGCAATAGCCCGGAGAAATACAAATAAGCAGGGTCGTCCTGCGCGCGGGGCTTGGCAATGCGTAATTCAGACGCGGCAGTTGCTGTGAGTGCCATAGGGAAAAGCAGCAACACTGCACACGTCCTGACCAACCATAATTTCATAAATATTTATCCAGACCAGCAGTGGCCGCTAACCAAATGCGCCCACATCAAACACCGGGTAGTGAGGAAAGTTGCAATCATCCAAAAAGTATAGGTTAATCCCTGCCATTATCCTGCGGCTACTGACCCGCAACCTCATTATCCTGAAAACACAGAGTTTCTTATGCATATACACATCCTCGGCATCTGCGGCACCTTTATGGGTAGCCTCGCCCAACTCGCCAAAGATCTTGGCCACCGCGTCACCGGCAGCGACGCCAATGTTTACCCACCGATGAGTACGCAACTTGAGCAGGCCGGTATCGAATTGATCCAGGGTTTCGATCCGATCTATTTACAACCACCACATATGCAAACCCCGCCGGATCTGGTGATAGTCGGTAATGCGATGAGCCGCGGTAATCCCAGCGTGGAATATGTGCTCGACCAAGGCATCGCCTACACGTCTGGCCCACAGTGGCTGCGCGATCATGTGCTGCAGGGCAAATGGGTGTTGGCGGTTGCCGGCACCCACGGTAAAACCACAACCTCGTCAATGCTGGCGTGGATTTTGGAATACGCGGGAATGGAGCCCGGTTATTTAATTGGTGGCGTAACCAAAAATTTTCCCACCTCAGCACGCTTGGGTGGTACACCATTTTTTGTGGTAGAGGCCGATGAATATGACAGCGCGTTTTTTGATAAGCGCTCCAAATTTGTCCACTACAACGCACGCACGGTGATTTTAAATAATCTCGAATTTGACCACGCCGATATCTTCCCCGACCTCGCCGCCATTCAAAAACAATTCCATCATTTGGTGCGCACCGTTCCCAACAATGGTTTATTAATTTCGCCGACCAATGACAAAGCCCTCGCCGACGTTATCCAACAAGGTTGCTGGACACCACAGCAACAATTTGCAGTGATTGATAACGAAAAAAACGAACAAGAAAATTCTGCCGAGTGGCAAGCCAAGTTATTAGCAGCAGACGGTTCATCATTCGCTGTATTGCATAATGGCGAAAAAGTAGCACAAGTCAATTGGGAACAAACCGGCATCCACAATGTGAATAACGGTTTAGCCGCAATCATCGCCGCGCGCCATGTAGGTGTAACACCAGAGCACGGCGCAAAAGCATTGGAACAATTTGCCGGTGTAAAACGTCGCATGGAAATTCTTGCAGATGTTCACAGCGTAAAAGTCTACGACGACTTCGCCCACCACCCGACCGCGATTAAAACCACCCTCGCCGGTTTACGCGCAAAAGTCGGCGACCAAAAAATTATCGCCATCATCGAACCACGCTCCAACACCATGCGCATGGGCGTCCACAAAGGTGCCCTCAACCAAAGCGTGACTGATGCCGACGATGTACTTTGGTATCAACCTGCCAACGTAGATTGGGCAATGGACGAAGTAGTCAACAAAAGCCCCGTACCTGCAAAACTGCTGCGTGATTTGGATGAATTAATTCACTGCGCAATTTCACTCAGCGAAGCCAATACACATATTGTGATTATGAGTAATGGTGGATTTGGTGGGGTGCATCAGAGGTTGATTGAGCAGTTGAAGAAGCATGCTCTGTAACAGGGAGAAGAAATGAATTCCGGCGTTAAATTCGCACTCTACTCGCTCGCCGCCATATTATTTATAGGCGGATTAAATTCAATTGTAAATGGCGATAAAGCAGCAGAGCTTATTCTCTGGATTATCCCATTTTTATGCCTCGGCACAGGGATCGGCATTCCCTTTTTAATTATGCTTTATGAAGCCATTTTTTGTCATGACGCTTTAGATTCAGATGACAACAATGCCAGCAGCAGTAACAGCGAAGAAAATTCCGATACAGATAAGACTGACTAAGTAGGATGGGTGGAGCACGAGAGATACCCATCAAAAAAAACCATATTGTAGTGACGCAAATAAATGACCGATAAAAAAATAAATCTTTTATTAGGCCTAACCATCGTAACAATCCTAACTCTAGCCTGCCTACAAATGGCCTTCATCCTCCCCGGAGGCCTGCTCGGCGCAGGCAATTCAATTGCAGAACGCAATGAATTTATCCAAAACAATCTTGGCTTGTGGCAATTGGGTTGGTTTAACTGGATGCTCACCGCACTCGGCTTGCTGATCTTTTGCATCATGCTGCTGCCATTTATTCCGAAATCTGAATGGCGAGTATTGGGGATATTGTTGGTGGCTCTCGGCATAGTGCCGGACATAGGGGCGGAAGTGATTTTTGCGTTTGTGATTCCGCATAGCCACGCAATTGACCCGACGCTGGCAACAATGCAAACACTGGAATTAATTGCTGTGCAGCTAACCGGTACACTGGGCAATGGCCTCTATAACATAGGTGGATTGCTACTAAATGTTTTGCTGCTCAACAACCAACGCCTGCCGCGCAAATTAATTCTGATTGGTATTCCCGGTTGGTTTTTTGGTTTCGGTTTGAGTATCAGCTGTGCGATGCAAGCCTTGGACGCGGCGAAATTTTTTACGGCGGCAGGCATGGTGTGGAGTACGGCGTGGATGTTTGCGCTGACGATAAAAGTATTTCCACGCGCAAACAAATTAAAAGTCGATTACTGATATGGCGACTATCGACATATTCGTTGCACTAAAGATCCTGCATATCGGCTCACTGGTTTTTTGGCTCGGGCCGAGCCTTGGCGCTTGGTCTATCCTGATGGCTATGCGCAAACAACTGGGCGAGATTACGCCCGCGACACATCTTGCATATCGTATTTTTATAAAAATGCTGATTCTTGAACACGTTGCATTTGTAGCTTTGATTGCCAGCGGTGTTGGAATGGCAGCTCTGATTTTTGGATTTAACCAACCTTGGCTACAATGGAAACTGCTGATTATTCTGCTCTTAATTGTGCCACTGGAAATACTGGATATTTGGTATGGCAACATTAAACTGCCACAGATTTTTTCACGTTTGAATGAATCGGGTTATGACATCAAGCAAACCCGCACACTCTATATTTATCACGCCTATGTAACGCGCATTGCCATCGCGATTATTCCTATCAGTGTATTGGCAATTATGTGGCTTGTGATTGCAAAACCGAATTTAGCAAACCTTTGGTAAACATTGTGGGTATCGTTTTACTATCGATTTCAAATTTTCATATAACCCAAAATAGGGCGCAGCAAGCAGCGCCTCTACGGATGCAATGCTATTTGTAGGGGCGCCGCTTGCTGCGCCCTTGTCACCCAAAAACAAAAAGCCCGATCATTTTGCAATGATCGGGCTTTTTATTTAACACCGCTTAGCGGGCAAAACGGTGAATCAATTACTTAGCCAATTTCACCGCAACCGATTTACCCGCGTAGGTAATTGTCTCTTGTACGCCTGCATCAAAATTTGCAGCATCTTTATTGGCGCCACTGATAAAGCGCACACTGATTTGGCGTTCTGCTGCCATGCCGGTGAAGCTGCCGATGCGGTCACCGATGGTGACTGTACCCGTTGCATCATCGTAGCTTACCGGAATGCGCGCCCACTCACCTGCTTCGTATTTTGTGGAGCGACCGTCGTCTTCGTAGATTTCAAAATTGCCGTTCGCACCGGTGTAAACGTTCAGCGTTAATGGCGTATTCAAACCTTCATCCACATGCTGGATTGCAGCGCCAGTGGGAACGATTGAACCGGCTTTTACAAACAGCGGCATTTGCGTAAAAGGTGCGTCGGCTTTAATGGTTTGGCCGCCGGTTAATTTCTCACCGGTATAGAAGTTGAACCAATCTGCGCCTGCGGGCAAATACACATCGCGGCTGCGCGCTTTGTTTTCATACACAGGGTTTACCAAAAATGCCGGGCCAAACATGTATTGCGTATTGATATTCCAGCCCGCTTTGTCGTTCGGGAAATCCATCACTAACGGACGCATAATGGTGCCGTTTTTGTGATAGGTATCGCCCGCGAGTGTATAAATGTAAGGCATCAAGCGGTAGCGCAATTTAATGTAGGATTCGAGTGTGTTGTACACCTCGGTGCCTTCATCCGCGAGGCTGAAAATTTCGCGGTAAGGATATTGGCCATGCGAACGGAACAGCGGCACGAAAGCACCGAACTGGAACCAACGCACGTTCAGCTCTTGCCAATCAGCAACCAATTCCGGTTTTAGATCCTGCACTTTTAGTGCTTCGCCACCATTTTTATTGCCCCAGCGATATTTATCTTCCGGTGTAAAACCACCGATATCAAAACTCCAGTTGGGCATACCGGCAATACCGGTGCTGACACCTGCGGCAATTTGGTCTTTCAAATTATTCCAATCCGATGAAGTATCGCCACTCCAAATGGCCGCACCGGTGCGCTGAATTCCACCAAAACCGGAGCGGGTCAAAATAAATGAACGTTTTTCCGGGCTGGTTGCACGCTCGCCGTTATACACTGCCGATGCATTGGGAATTGCGTAAGAGTTGAAATTTTCTGCGCCCGATGCAATGCCACCTTCACGGCTCATTAACTCTTTGCGTTTAGTAAACGACAAATTTGAGTGAATATCCGGCTCAGCCGCATCCAACCACCATGCATCAAAACCTTTGGATTTAATTTTTTCGTTAATTTGCTTCCAGAAAATTTCCTGTGCTTCTTTTGGATAAGGATCGTAGAAGGCGTTCAAATAACCTTTGCCAATCCAGTCGAGGTTATTTTCCTCAATGTTCTTATTGAACATATAACCTTTCGCATTCAACTCTTTGTAAGTTTCGGTGGTGGGGTAAAACTTTGGCCACACGGAAATCATAATATTGCCATTCATTGCATGGATTTTATCGGTCATGGCTTTTGGATCAGGAAAGTGTGCCGGATCAAAATCATGGCTGCCCCAGGCATTTTCCGGCCAGTAAGACCAGTCCAATACAATGTTATCAATCGGGATTTTTTTCTCGCGATAGTATTTAAAGGTGTTGACGATTTCGTCCTGATTTTTATAGCGCTCGCGGCTTTGCCAGAAACCATACACCCATTTTGGCAACATGACGGCTTTGCCAGTTAATTCGCGGTAACCACCCACGACTTCATCTTTGTTGTTGCCGACTACAAAATAGTAATCAATCGCTTTGCCCGTATCAGACGTGAGCGACAATTCCTTTTGCTCTTCCACTGGCATAGGGTCCAGGTGCGTTAAGCGGAAGAAACCACCGCTTACCGTCCAATCCACTTTAACGGCCTTTTTCTCACCCGCCTTCATATCCAACTTGTAAGTGTGGTACCAGGGGTTCCAGTTCAAGCGCCAGCGATCTAACGCCAGCTGGCCATCAACAAATAATTTGGCGTAACCGGAGTTGTACATTTTGAAATGGTGAGTGCCTGACTCATCGCTTTGAATACTGCCCTCCCACTCGATGCGCAGATTTTTTGCGTCTTTCACTTCGTCCGGAAATGGAACTTCACGCACGCTGTTGTTACTGAAGAATTGATAATTCAAATCTGCTTCCACGCGGGTGAGTTTTAATTCATTGCCATCGTAGTAGCGCGCAGTCAGACCACCTTCTTTGCCTTCCGCATCAAACAATTTCAGCGAGACATTTAACGGTTGGGTTTCGCGCGGATCGCCAAACCGAGTGACGGAGTTGTTATCCCAAAGTACGCCGTAGTTGCGGCTTGAAACAACATAGGGAATTGAAATCACCAGATTGTAGGTAGTGAGCTCCACGTTTTCGCCCGCGTAATTCACTTGCCCATTTTGGTGCTGACCCAAACCAAAAAAACCTTCGTCGGTGCCGCGATTGAATTCCTGGCGGATGGCAAAAGAATCCGCATCGGGTTTGATAGGATCTGCCGTCACGTCTGAAAAAGTACCGCGATTTACTTCTTGCAACAGCACATTACCTTTTGCATCGCGGAAACTCACAGTGCCATCGATTAACGAAACCTCGGCCGCAACCTGCGCCGTTTTCAAGACGAGTTTTTCGCCTGCCTGATCAACGGTAAACGGAACTGTTGTCGCTGGCTTGGCAACCACCTGGATGGATTCGGGCAGTACCGAAAAATCGGTTCCAGGCAATGCCGTCACACGGATAATTTTTTCGCTCATCACTTGCAAGCGCACTTTTTTAACCGCACCTTCTGCAAGCGTAATCACCACACCTTCTGCGGTTTTTTCAAATTGCGCTAAAGCCTTTACTTGTTCGGTCGGTGTTGTAGTACTGGTTGTGGTTTCATTGCCTGACTGCTTTGAACAAGCTTGCAGAAGCGCGACAGACGCCACACCGATAATGCAATGCTTGATCATAGCGTTGTGTGAAAGCCGTTTGAATGCGGATAGCATTTTTGTTTTCCTCGTTTTGCGATTTTAAAATTTTTAATATCTGATAGAGCCAGGTGGGACAAACAGGGCGCGGCAAGCAGCGCCCCTACAACGCGCATCACCCGTAGGGGCGCTGCTTGCTGCGCCCTTGTCTTTTTATTTATATTTCAATTCGTCGTATACGCCGCCATTTTCACTTTCAACGTAACCGCGCGATCACTAAAATTCATGCCCCAATCGGTTTGGTCGCCATTCCATACACGATCCATCACCCATTCACCTTTTTCAAAATGGCCCTCTTCGACTCGATCGACCATGTGTTTTTTATTTGCCAACTCTGCTGACGGTTTAAATTCCACACGCGCTTTGTGTGCAGTCACTATATATTCGTTATCACTCAATTGCACAACCAGTGCGCCGCCAGCTGCCGGTGTATTCCCTTCAGGTGGCGCTATCCAGAACATCGGGCGACCATAGGTCACTTCTATATCCCACAATCCTGCATCGACCAATTGGGTGAGTGCCGCAGCGCGCTCTTTGCCGTGCTGTTCTTTTTCAGCGGGCGTTGCTTCAGCGTTCCAGATTTTTTGTGTGTCGCTTGTGGTATCCAGCGGCTCGGCAAAACCCCAGCTGTTATTTTCAAATAACAATTTCGCCCATGGGCGCATACCCGGTGCTATAGCGCGATAGTGTTGGGCAAAGTGTTCGATGATTTCCTCGTTATATTCTTTGGCGCCAAGCGGATAATTGGTATAGCCAGTGTCATCCATACCAAAGGGCGAAAAACCAATTCCGCCCTTACCCAAGGTGGGATAAAAATAGCGTGCAAAAGGCTGATCGTTGCCAATTTCGGCAACAAACAACGCGTTATCGGGGCGTGTATATAAATCCAATACTTTGCTAACGGTTTTGTGATCGCGGAAATAAATATCGGGCGCGATTAAATCAATCGCTGGTGCAGCAGCTTTCCAAATATGCAGCACGTTATCGGTACCGCCGCCGCTGGAATACTGGCCAGGCAAACCAGGATTAAATGGATTGCGCAAGGCCACATTCACATACATGGGCAGATTTTTAATTGCCTTACCGGCGGCGGTAATTTCATTGCAGTATTTGGCGATGTAGTAGGCATGAAAAAATTCGTCTGCATCTTTACCAAACACTTGCGGCCAGGTGCCGGATTTTAGCTTCAGCTTTTCGATTAACTCAGCCGGGACCGGTGCATTGAATTGCTGTTGTGCGATGGCAGAGTAATCGCGCACAGCACCATAGGTACCAACTTCGTTTTCTACCTGCACCATAATAACGGTGTGGTCTTTATCAGTTTTCTTTAAATGCTTCATCAATTCGACAAAGGCTTTTTTGTCCGCCTCAAGCGTATTTTTTCCAAGGGGGGACATTGAATTCAGTGTATCGCCATCTTGTTTCACTACACGCGGAAAGCGTTTGTTATCCAACTTAACCCATGCAGGTGCATAGTGCGGTGCATTATTTTTCCAGGTCGCAAACCACAGCAACACCACCTTTACATCGCGCTCGCGCGCTTGTTTTAACAACACATCGACATACGAAAAATCAAATTGTCCTTCAATCGGCTCGACTTGCTCCCATGCAACGGGAATGCTCAAGGTATTAGCGTGCATTTTTTCAACTGAGGGCCAGACATCTTTTAATGCCGCAGGATAATTGCTGGAGTTATTGGTTTGTGCTCCCAGCATTAAATAAGGGGCACCATCCACCATGAGTGCGTGGCGGCCATTTTTGGTGACGAGTTCAGGCAAAGCTTCAGCGAAAACTGGCAACGAAATAATGGGCACAGATAAAATTAAAGTAAACGCAACCAAACGTTTCAGTGCGCACCAACAATGTGAAATGCCAACTTTCATAAAACCTCACCAGGGTAAATTTCATATAGGACAAAAACAAAAAAACCTTGCCCCCGATTATTGGGGCAAGGTTAAACACACATTAATTAAAACTTGGCGCGGATACCAACTGCAAAGCGGGCATCTTGTGCATAGGAGTAGGCAACATTATCACCAGCCGCAATTTGATCTATGATACCCACGGTTTTTTCTTGCAACAGATTAGTCGCTTCCGCGGTTACTGTGTAGTTATCGAGGAAAGTATAGCTGATCGATGCATCTAGTTGGCCATAGTCATCGTTGTACACAGGGATGGCAGATTGGCCCGACCAATCGGTAAAGTCAGGATTAAATCCATTCGAGCCGACTGCCACCAAATACTTGCTTCTCCATGAGTAAGCCAAACGTGCAGAGAAGTTATTCTTTTCATACATACCAATTATGTTGAAAGAATTCTTCGATAGCTGTTCCATAGGCAGATCGCCTGGATAAGTCGATTTGTCGGTATCGATTGGCGCGGCTTCTGGCGGAACATCCATTTTGCTATCGATATAGGTGTAGTTTGCCTGCAGACCTAAACCATCAAATGGCTCTGGCAAAGAGTCAAAGAATTTGCTCGCACCAATCTCGATACCGTTAATTTCACCTGAGCCAAAGTTATCCAACCAAGTAGCCGTTCCACCAATAGTTTGACCATCACCTGTAGGCAGAGTAAAAGTTGACAGGCCTTTTCTAAAAAAGCCGGATACATCTTTTCTAAATAACGCCAAGTGCGCCATACCACCATTGTCATCAAAGTACCATTCAGCAGAAAGATCAAACTGATTGGCAGTCATTGGCTCCAGATAGGGGTTGGTATCCTGATTCAGATTGAACGAAAGTCTGCCATCATTATCTACATCACCCGACACAGTTATGCGCGCTTGCAGATCTGAGAAATTCGGTGCCCATATTGCCTTTGACGCTGCAAAACGGATAAATAAATCATCTGTTGCTGCCATTCTCAAGTTGAAGCTCGGCAATGTGTGGGTATAGGTATTGCTAGCATCGAAATCCTCTGACGAGCCCGGCAGAATGACGGCACCACCGTTAGGAGCAGTTACGGTATTAATAATCAAACGACCGTGCGACACGCTATCCGTCTGCACAACACGCACACCCACATTACCATCGATGGGCATAGCCAAATCTTCAAACGCATAATTGGCCATCATGTACATTGCAAATGAAGTTTCGTCCTGAGTATTTCTGTACACAGGATCAGCAAGCCGCGTCCAATCAGGATAAACGGAACCTTCACACGCCCAAGAGGTTGACTCAGTAGAACAACCTGCGTTAACCGCATCAGTGGTTGCACGGAAGTCTCTCGTTGCAGCAGCAGAGTACAAATAACCTGCTGAGGGAACAGCGACATCACCACGCTGGAAGTTATCGAATGAATAGAGAGTTAAATGGTCAGCCGCTTGCTGCTCAGTAACTTTTGGTAGTGTATTTTTATCAAACCCGAACCAGGTCGCGTAGCGCGTATTCCAGTCATAGCCGGTATCAATATTATCAGCGGTTTTTTCAGAGTAGCGCACACCGGCTTTTACGGATTTCAATATCGAATCATCGAAGTTATATTCCGCATCAATACGTCCTGCTTTGGAATCTGCCTCGTTGCGCGCGAAGTGTGTCATCTGCTGACCGAGACTGTAGTTGGCATAATTCGACATGTAACTTTCATCAATCAACATTGATGGAGTTTCGGTTCCAATACCGTCCATAAAAGCTTCCACGGGAATCACTTTTAAACCCAAAGTGAAATCATCAGAAGTTGCTTCTGCTTTTACATATTGAAAATCAGCTGAAAATTTCCAATGATCATCCGGTGACCATTTAACACCAGTAGAGTAATCAGTGGTTTCAGAAATGTTATTGGCCCAACGAGTACTGGTACCAAAATCCAGCCCCCACTGCGCCGGATTGGCAACAGTTGCTGTACCCGATGTTAAAGCACCATTAGCGGAATAAGTCCAATCGTTATCGGCAGTAGGTACCAGTGCCTGATCGCCGTTTGCACCCTCAAGGAAGAATGCGTTTTCATCGTAAACAGTATCGTGTTTACTTTGGAAGGCCGTGAAATACACTTCGGTTTCGTCATTCGGTGCCCACTGCAATGCGAGGTATCCGCCCTCACGGGTGCTCTGGTAATCGTTGCGACGCCAATCCACACCTTTGGTTACCCATACATTGTCGCCATCAATAGTACGCGGCAAATAAGGACGGGTATAAACCTGATCTGAACGACTGGATAAATCCGAAGTAGAAGCATTAACCAAAATACCGAATTCACCTGCACCGGTTTCCCAGCGATTGCTGTACAAGCCGGAGTATTCGCCATTAGTTTCTTTTAATTGATCGCCTTGGTTTGCTTTTGCAGACAAGCTAATTTGTTGACCATCAGCATCAAATGGCATACGGGTACGCAAATTCACTGTGCCGCCCAAACCACCTTCAATCATATCGGCCGATGGACTTTTGTAAGTATCAACCGCATACATCAATTCGGCTGGAACGTCCTCAAAGCTGAGGCCACGGCCACTAGCAGCGGAGAACACATCGCGACCATTTAATTCCGCACGAACTTGTGACAAACCACGCACTGCAACACCGCTACCTTCTGCAGCAGGATGTTCAGCATCGTTGTTGGTATAACGACCAACAGTTACACCGGGCACACGTTGCAGCGCTTCAGTTACGCTGCGATCCGGTAATTTACCAATGTCTTCTGCAACAATTGAATCCACAACGACATTGGAATTTCGTTTAACATCTTGCGCCGATTGAATACTCGCGCGCTGTCCACTCACGATTACTTCTTCAACCTGCTCATCAGCTGCAGGCTCTTGCGCAAAAGCATATGAACCCATGCCTATTGCACCAACGGCCAACGACAGGCTGGATGCCATTTTGATGTACATCGGCAATTGTTTTTTCAGGAACGATTTTTTAAATAACGGCTTATTGTTAGTTGTCATGATGTTCTCCAGTGTGAATTATTGAACTACCCCTAAAGCTATCTCCCGCTGTTTTCTATTGACGAACGTTTAAGAGATATGTGCCTCCTCCCTGTGCCGTAAAACTCCCAATTGTGCCTTTACGTTTTAGTGCGACGGCGGTACCACCCTGCACTAATGCCAGAGAATATTTTTCTGGCAACAACCCGGTTCTTAAATGAATTTTTCCATTTTTAGTTGTGTGGATTCGTGCAGACATTAATTTTCCACCTTCCCAATTCATATCAACTGTGATGCCGCCACGCGCGCGCAAACCGGTGACTGATCCGGTTGACCAAGCTGCTGGCAATGCGGGCAACAAATGCAATTCGCCGTTGTGGCTTTGCAGCAACATCTCTGCAATGCCCGCTGTTGCACCAAAGTTGCCATCGATTTGGAATGGCGGATGGTTGTCCCACAAATTGCTGAGCGTGCTGCGCTGTAATTGTTCACCTAATACTTTGTGCGCGCGGTTACCGTCGAGCGCGCGCGCCCACATATTCACTTTCCAGGCTTGCGACCAACCGGTGCCACCGTCGCCGCGCGCGTTAAGCGTGGTGCGCGCCGCTTGCAACAATTCAGGATTTTTATGAGCATTAATTTGGCTGCCGGGATGCAATGCAAATAAATGGGAGATATGGCGATGATCATTTTTAGGATCATCAATATCTTCTTTCCACTCTTGCAATTGTCCCCAAGAACCAATGCGGATACCGCTGTCGAGTTGCGCTAGTTTTTTCGCCACTTTCCGGGTGAATTTTTTATCGCCCAGGATTTCCGCGGCATCGCGGGTATTGCGCAACAAATCAAATACGATCTGCTGGCTCATAGCGGCGCCGTTGGTAAAGTTACCCTGCTCTGGTGAAAAACTCGGAGAGACGATTAATTTTCCATCGCGCGGGTCTTTTATTAAAAATGCCAACCAAAATTCAGCGGCACTTTTCATTAGCGGATAGGCGCGCTCGCGCAGGAATTTTTCATCGCCCGAAAATAAATAGTGTTCGTAAAAGTGTTGCGCTAACCAGGCCGAGGCTTCGGGCTGCCAAAAAGCCGTGGGCCATTCGATCACGCCGGTAAAGCCCCAGATATTGGTATTTAAAAACAACGTCCAGCCTTTATCGACACCAGCGATTTTTTGTGCGGAAATTTTTCCGGGCTCAACCAAACTATCGACAAAATCAAAATAGGGTGTCATCAATTCCGGGAGGTTTGTGGTTTCTGCCAACCAGTAATTCATCTGCAAATTGATGTTGACGTGGTAGTCGTCATTCCATGGCGGCGTAATCGAGTTATTCCACACACCTTGCAAATTCGCGGGCAATGAACCGGCGCGCGATGAGGCAATTAATAAGTAGCGGCCAAATTGGAAATAGGTTGCTTCAAGTGTGCGATCAAGAATTGCATTACCTTTTTTGTACTGCGCGAGCAATGCGGGTGTTGGCTGTGTAATCGCGGATTGACCAATGGTTAAATTCACACGGTTAAATAAGGCTTGGTAATCCATGCGATGCTCCGCTTGCAATTGCGCAAACTTTTTTGTCGCTGCAGCATCGATACGCTGTTGCAATTGTGCTTGGGGATTTACCCCGCGATACTGCGGATACTGCTGTTTGTAGTCGGTGCCTGCGGCCAACAAAATCATCACTGAATCAGCATTGGCAACGCGGATTTTTTTGTTGTCGATGGTTTCCAGCACACCGCCTTGGTTAAGCAATTGCACTTGCGCTTCAAACAGCAGCCCGTTGCTGTGCAATTTACCTGCAGCGGTAATGCGACCTTGATTGGCACTGATGTTGAGCGAGCGATTGTCCGGCGTGTTAACAGCGGCAGTGAAGGATATTTTTCCCGGCTGATCCGCGCTGATTTTTATTGCGATCACACCTGCGGGGTAACTCGCCAAATACTCACGCGTGTAATTCACTCCACCCTGAGCATAGGTCACCGTGACTTGTGCATCAGTGAGCGATAGCTCGCGCCTGTAGCCAGTGACATCGCTGTCATTTCTACCAAAGTCTAATACCACATCACCAAAGGTTTGATAATCGCCGTAGGCGGTAACTTTGCGCCCCATCAATTTAGCGGCAGCTTCCGGTGTTATTGCACCATCAGTGGCGATGTTTTTTCGGACTTGGTTCAGTGCTGCCGTTTGCGGTTGTTCAGGCCAACCAAAGTCATAACCTTCTGCACCCGGGCCGCCCGTCCAGAGCGTCTTTTCATTGAATTGGATCAGGTCGTGCCGCACACCACCGGCTATGACTGCACCCATGGCTCCGTTGCCGATCGGCAGGCCTTCCTTTTCCCAATCGCTGGCGGGTTGGTCAAACCAGATCGATAAGGGAGCCGCCGCCGCTACCCAATTCGACGCACACAAGCACAACACCAAGGTCACAACATAAATGCCGTGCGCCAAAGTGGAGCTTGAAGGCTCGCGAGTTGTGATAGTTCTGCAAGGAATTGCCATGATTTTAATATGGTATATATGACTATTACGGCCAATATTAAGCCAATGTTTTTATCCGTGCAAGATTTATTACCTATGACAACAAATAGCGCAAAAGACCTGCTACAAAAGGAAACAACCATGATTAAGGCGTCACTTGCCGCAGCGATGGCGGCAAGTGTTTCGCGCAAAAAACAGAGAAGGGGGAAATCAGAATCGGCGATGCCTAGCCGCTTTATGACGCGCCGATGGTATGAAGAAATTCTGCATGGGAGGGGGCGAGCTGTGGGCCTTTTGCTATTGCGCCTTTCATCTTATCCATAACGGCCGGGATTTTTTCGGGGTCAGCCAAAGGTGCCAGTGCAGAGGGCTGCAAGCCAAAGCCATAGTACATACTGACCCAACTTTCCTCTTTGAAGGATTCCTGCTCCAGCATCTTGATATCGCCAGAGTATCTAAATACCGCCATTTTTTCCTCAAGGGTTGCGGGTATTGGCATCGCCCTGACATGCTGCCAAAACGGATCGGACCGGCCATTTAATGTGTAATGCAGAATAATAAAATCGCGAATGCGTTCGTATTCCAAGCGGTTTAAACGATTAGCCTCGGCAACGTGTTTTTCATCGATTTCAAAGTTCACTAGAAAGCCGGTCATTTTGTTGATGCCGGTTTGGATTAGCGAAATACTGGTCGATTCGAGTGGCTCTAAAAATCCACTCGACAAACCAATCGCGACACAATTTTTGTACCAAAAATCGTTGCGCATGCCAGTGGTGAAACGAATCAATTTTGGCTCAGTGACACGCTCGCCAGTTAAATTATTTAACAATTCTTCGCGCGCTTGCTCATGGGAAATAAATTGGCTGGAATACACGTAGCCATTGCCAACGCGATGCTGCAGCGGAATATGCCACTGCCACCCTGCTGCGCGCGCCGATGAACGAGTAAAAGGGTCTGGCTCAACCACGCTTTTGGTCTGTACTGCCAGAGCGCTGTCGCACGGCAGCCAATGGCTCCAGTCTTCGTAGCCAACGCCGAGTGTTTTGCCGATCAGGAGTGCGGGCATGCCTGTGCAATCCACAAATAAATCAGCATCGATTACCTGCCCGGATTCCAGCGAGACGGATTGGATAAATCCGCTGCTTGCATCTAATTGGACGTGATTGATTTTGCCTTCAATGCGTTTCACCTTTCGCTGTTCAGCATAAGCGCGTAAAAATTTTGCAAAGAGCGACGCATCAAAATGGTAAGCGTAGTTGTACCAAGCCAAGCGGCTGCTTTCGTCAAAACTCGGCTGCGCAAATTTGCCTGCTTTGGCCAATTGTGTGCACAGGCAAAATTTGTCCAACCCCTCCGTATAGCCCTGTTGTTTTGCCGACCACCAGGTTTTATAAAAAGGGCGGTCTTCAATCTCAACACCGTAACCAGCAAATGGATGGAAAAAATATTTATCAATACCCGCCCAATGTTCAAACTCAATACCCAACTTAAACGTCGCGTTAGTCGCTTTGATAAATTCGCTTTCTTTAATTGCCAGATCCTTAATAAATTGATGGATGCCAGGCACGGTCGCCTCACCCACACCGATGGTGCCGATGAGTTCGGATTCAATCAGCGTGACCTGGATATCCACTTTTTCCAACCAACGCGCTAGATAGGCAGCGGTCATCCAACCCGCAGTGCCACCACCAACGACCAGGATCTTTTTTACAGGTTTAGCGGTCATCAAAAACTCCCATTACGGCATGGTTATCATTGTTATGAAGGTATAGAGGTGAGCACCACTCCGGAGCCACTAGTCGCATTAATCATATATTAATGAAATATGGCTGCCTATGCACAATGCATCCGGATGGTCTGGCATAGCTGTTGCTGTAGTCTTAAATGAATAGCAGGCGAGGCTATGGAGCGCGCCAGATAAGCGCACCAACTGCACTCAATCCCGCGTTTTCAGGTATTTGGAGTAAAGCAAAGAATGGCAGCAAGCACCATCAACAGACAGGGGGCAACCCCGATTGCACCATCTCGCGGCAAAGGCTCAAGCCAATTTGCACACTTCTGCGACCTTTATCACCAACGGCTGGATGCATTGACGCTCGCGAAGCAGCTGATCCATATGATCAAGGCGGTACAGCGCCATCGCGGTATGACCATGGGCACCCTCGGAGGCAACCAGCAATTCCGCGACGAACTCGCGCATTTACAGGTGCAACTGGAGCGCCGGCTGGAGTTGTTGCAAGCGTTTTCCTCACGTAGCTCTGCCCTATTAAGCCCGCGCGACCAGGAAAACCTGAGCAATGCCTGGCTGACTATCAGCCGCGATTGGCAGGAAGATGCGGTGATCGATAACTACGAGCTGCACTGCCACTTGATCGAGCAATTGTTAAGTATGGTGGCAGCGCTGGGTAAACAGCTGGAACAACCGACCTCGCAATCCATGCCCGATACGGTCGAACCCAAAGTCATCCACGCTGATGAGACCCTCTACCCCAACCGCTTTAAATATTTGGAAGTGCTTCACTTTGCAACACGTCTAATGCCCGCCGTCGCCGAACAGATTGGCCGTATCCGCGCGCTGGCAACCTACGCCTCGGCACTCGGTTACTGCGACAAGGACTTTGCCAGCAAACTGCGCTACGTCATCCAATGTACACGGGTGAACAACGAGAAACTGCGCCACCAGACCAAACGCCTCGAAGGCCTGCTGGACAGCGACCTGAGCCTGCTTGGCCAACTCAAAAGCTACGAGATCAAGCTGGAGTTTTTATTGTCGATGGTGGAGAGCGATGTGGTGAATGCGCACCAAATCAATACCGACAGTAGCCGCCTGTTCAGCCTGGCGACCGATATTATCGATGTGTACTTAAAGGTCGTGGATGAAGGCGTGCAACTATTGACGCAGTGGCATGAACAGGACATTGAAGTCTGGGTGCAATCCTACTAATCAAAATACTTGCCTCTTGAGCCTCACTCCCTACAATGAGCCCAGTCTATTTTAGGGAACCTTTATGCGACAGTTCTGGTTAACCGGTTTATTTGTCTCGCTCTCATCGTCCGCACTCGCCGCCGACACCACTGCACCTACCATTGAACTCAGCACCGAAGCCATGAACCACTGCTTGCAAGCATCGGTTGTGGGTGCGGCCGAATCCATGACAGTTGCCGAATTGA
>Ga0307408_100000592_pt1 | contig 31185 bp, 22 predicted proteins | sample 322Cmetagenome_FD_202116 | JGI IMG/M metagenome (GOLD analysis project Ga0307408, IMG submission 202116) | Maize rhizosphere microbial communities from greenhouse at UC Davis, California, United States - 322HYB-C-3 | ecosystem: Host-associated > Plants > Roots > Rhizosphere > Soil | place...
TTAGAGCGGCAGTCCCGCTACGTGGACAGGTATTGGCCGGAGTCGCCCGCCGCTCAGGCCGGCATCTTCGGGCTCTCCGGCGGCGAGGGCGGCATGCCGGGCGAGGGCTACGCTGCCTACGGCGTCGATGTCCCCGCCATCCGCTGGCTCCACCCGCACGCCATGGTCATGAGCTTGGCGCTCAGTGGCGGCAGCCGTTACTCGGAAGGCGTCCACCGCATGATCCAGGCGGGTCTGGTGGTGCCGCAGGGGCTCCCGGAAAACATCGAGATTGGCCTTTCGAAGCACAATCCGATGCAGGGATCGCTCAATGCCGGCTTTGAGGCGCTGGCCGCATATCATGGCTTGCGGCGCGCCGGAAACGACGTGATCGATGAGTCGAGCCGTCGTGATCCGCTGCTGCGGGCAGGGGTCCGGCGCTTCTACATGGAGTAAGGCTGACCTAACCGGTCTGGTTTTTCTTCATTGCCGCAGGGGGAAACGCGGCTTCAAAGTGTGGAAAGCCCTATACATGGAGGAACGATACGAGATCCGCGGGAAGCTCGGCCAAGGCGGACTGGGCGCGGTTTACCGCGCTTGGGACCACGCCTTGAAGCGGGAGGTGGCGGTCAAACGGATCGTTTCCGGCGACGATGCTGAGCATCGCGAGGAGGCTACCAAGCAGATGGAGAAGGAGACCGGCGCCCTCGCCGCCCTCCAGCATCCGAATATTGTCACCATTTACGACGTCGGTTCCGACGAGGACGGACCCTTCGTGGTGATGGAGCTGCTCACCGGCCAGACGCTGGACGAGATCGTCGAAAAGGCACCGCTCACATGGCCGGATTTCCGCGAACTGGTCCTGCAGATCCAGGAAGCGCTGGTCGCCGCCCAGCACCTCGGTCTGGTCCACCGCGACCTGAAGCCGTCGAATATCATGGTGAACTGGCTGCCGTCCGGCCGCTTCCAAACCAAGATCGTCGACTTCGGCCTCGCGAAATTCAGCCCCAAGACATCGATCGACACGATCGAGCAGGGCGACATCTTCGGCTCGATCTTCTACATGGCACCGGAGCAGTTCGAGCGCGCGCCGTTCGACTCGCGCTTGGACATGTATTCCATCGGCTGCGTCTACTACTTCACGCTGACCGGCCAGAATCCTTTCCAAGGGGAAACCGCCCATCAGGTGATGGCGGCGCATCTCGAGCACCGCGTGATTCCGCTCGGCGATGTCCGGCCGGACATCCCGAAATGGGCCGCCGACTGGGTGATGTGGCACATCAACCGGTATCCCGCCGAGCGTCCGGAAAACTCCCGCGAGAGCCTGAAGAGCTTCATCCAGCTCGATCAGCCGCTCTCCCAGGCGATCGTCCAGCCGACCCCGATCATTCCCCAGGTGCCAGCCGGTCTGCGACCGCGCTTGGCCAGCGGTGCCCCACAGCGTCCGACCCCGGCACCGACCGCGATGGTGACGACCCACACGGTCAAAACCCACACCGCGCCGCAGCCACTGGCCCCTCCGGATGGCGCGCCGCCCAGCATTCACACGACCCAGATCCCTGAGCCGGAAATCGACAGCGGCCCGCCGCCACCGGACATCGCGGTGGTAGTGCCGGAATCGGTGGCAGCCCCGGTGCCGACCGTCCGCCGGGCTCCCGGTGCCGGCGTAGCCGCACCCCAGATCTATCTCACGAAGAAGAAAAAGGGCATGAGCGAGGGCCAGCGAAACATGCTCGCCGTGATCGGCGGCCTGCTGCTGCTGGTGATCATCTACTTCCTCGTGACCCAATTTTCCAAGTAGGGCGATGGACGACCGTGCGGTGATGCTCTAAGGCTCGCCGCGTCATGCTCGATATCCGCGAGATCCGCGAACACACCGATGCCATCCGCGAACGCCTCAAGGCGCGCGGCGGCAACCATTGGACGCTCATCGATGAAGTGCTCGCTTGCGACGAATCCCGCCGCAAAGCCGAGACCGAAAAGCAGCAGCTCCAATCCGAGCGGAAGAGCACCTCCAAGCAGATCGGCATGCTCAAGGGCAAGGGCGAGGACACCTCGGCCATCGAAGCCGCCGTGCGCGAAATCAACGACAAGATCGCCGCTCTAGATGCCGACTCGGAAGCCGCCGGCACCCGCCAGGCCGAGCTGCTGATGGAGATCCCGAACCTTCCCCACCCCGCCTGCCCGGTGGGCGAGGACGAGACCGCCAACCCGGTGGTCCGCACTTGGGGCGAGAAGCCGGAGATCGCCGGCGCGCAGGATCACCTGACGCTCGCCGAGGCGCTCGGCATCATTTCACTGGATGACGCCACGCGCATCGCCGGCTCGGGCTTCGCCGTCTATCGGGGCAAGGGTGCCAAGCTGGAACGGGCGTTGATCAATTTCCTGCTCGATCTCCAATCGAACGAGCACGGCTACGAAGAGGTCAATGTCCCGCACGTGGTGCTGCGCGAGTGCATGGAAGGCACCGGCCAGCTCCCGAAATTCGAGGACGACATGTACGGCACCGACGCCGGCGAGGATGGCCGCAACCAGCTCTTCCTCGCGCCCACCGCCGAGGTGCCGGTGACCAACCTTTACCGGGACACGCTTCTTCACGAAGCCGATCTGCCAAAGCGCCTGTGCGCCTACACCCCGTGCTTCCGCCGCGAGGCTGGCAGCGCGGGCCGCGACAACCGCGGCATCATCCGCATGCATCAGTTCGACAAGGTGGAGCTGGTCCAAGTGGTCCACCCGGACGTCTCGTTCGCGGAGCTGGAGAACCTGTTGGGCCACGCCCAAGCCGCGCTGGAGAAGCTCGGCCTGCACTACCGGACCATCGAACTCTGCACCGGCGACCTCGGCTTTGGCTCGGCCAAGACCTACGACATCGAGGTCTGGGCCCCCGGCCATGGGAAATACCTCGAGGTCTCGAGCTGCTCCTGCTTCACCGACTACCAAGCCCGCCGCATGAAGCTCCGCTTCAAGGACGCCGAAGGGAAAAACCGCTTCTGTCACACGTTGAACGGCTCCGGCACCGCTCTGCCGCGCCTCTACGTGGCGATTCTGGAGCAGTACCAGCAACCGGACGGATCCATCAAAATCCCCGACGCGCTGGTGCCTTACTTCGGCGCGACGGAAATCCGCTAACTCCTTCCGTATACGCAATCGCCCGTGGGTGGCGGCCGAGGTCGCTGCTTGCGTCGCCGATTTTCGCCGCCTAGCGTGCCGCTCATGTCCCGTCACCTCCGGTCCGATCTTGTGTTCCGGCTCTCCTGCTGGGTGCTCGCGTTGGTCGCGTTTTGCCAGCTCCTGACCGCTGGCGTGGCGCTGGCCGTACGCGTCGAGCGCGCACAGGAGGTGAAGATCGTGGAAAAGGTCGGGCCGACGAAGATCATCACCGTGGCTCCGGAAGTCGCGCCGCCGACAGTGGCCTCGGTTCCCACGCCGAAGCCGGTGGAATTGCCACCGCTCCCCGAGGCCACGACCTTGCCTCCGCCGCGCCCCTTGTCCATTCCGGCCATCGCGGACCCGGTGGTGGAGCAAAAGGTCGGAGAAGCTCGCAAGGCCCGTGTCGCCGATGACATGGCCACGGCGATCACTAAGGTGGAAGCAGCGCTCGAGCTCGCGCCAAAGGACCCGAACGTGCTCTACGAAAAGGCGCTGATCTACGAAAAGATGGCAGCCGCCGACCCGGCATTGGCCAATCAGGCGGCCGACTCCTATCAGGAGATTCTCAAGCTCGGCACCACCGGAGCAGGATCACTCTACGCTCTGGCAGGAGAAAAGCTGGCGGCGGGCATCACGATGCCAGCGGACCTGCGGGGCCAAATGGCGCTCGGAACGGTGCAAATCTACCCGGACCGTGACTACGAAAAAGGACAGCGCGTGGTCATCACGGTGCCAGTTCATGCCGCTCCGGACATCAAACTCGAAGAAAATGATCTGCAGGTAAAGGTCACCTTCTACGACTCCATCATGAAGAACGGCAAACGGGAGATCGTCGAGACCCAGACCGGAGTGCCGCAGGATCGCGTCGAATACCCGACGGGAGATTTCGATTTCAAATCGGGGGAAGAGCTCGTGCGTTTCCCCTATGTTTTGGAGAGGGACAATCTCCAGCAGGAGCACCTCTTCGGAAAACGCGAATACTACGGTCAGGTTGTGGAGCTCATCTACAAGGGCGAGGTGCTGGACACCGCCCCTTGGCCGCGGCACTTGGCTTCACGCAGCAACTCGGCGGTGGCACAGCAGCGGCCGCAATCAGGCAATCCTTGGGACGACATGCCAGAGTTCCTCGATGTGAACAGCCCGGGCGTCCTGCCGGACCTGCCGGCCGATCCGAATGGCGACCTGCCACCGCCTCCTCCCTGATTTCATGGACGATTTCCGCCTCCGCGCCGGCACCATCATTGGCGATTATCGATTCGACGAAATCCTCGCCGAAAGCCCGACCTCCCTCACGTGGTTGGCGGAGCAGCAGTCCATCCGCCGGCAGGTGGTGGTCATTGAGCTAAAGCCCACTGCGCTTCACTCGCGGGATGCCTTCCTCGCCGATGTCCGTGCGCAGGCCGCGGTCGATCATCCCCTGATCGGCTCGGTCTATGAAGCGGTGACGCTGCCCGACCGCTGCTTTGCCGTGCTCGAGCGGCTGCCCGGTGCATCGCTGGCCGACCGGCTGAAGGCGCGGGAGGCGATGAAGCCGGTCCAGGTCGCGCACGTCTTGCGCCGGGTCGCCGATTCCTCGTTGAGCCTGGAGTCGGATGGAACCGCCACCGCCGCGATGCATGCGACGGATGTGTTCCTCGACAATCACGGCGTCGTGCGCGTGGCCAACCTTGCGCTCGCCGGCGAGCGCAAGCCGGAGCAGTCCACTGCCGACATTGCCACCCTCGGCGGAGAGCTTGTCCGCTTGGTGGCGGACGGACGCCCGGGCGCCTCACGGACGCTGACCCTGCTCGCATGGATGCGCGGCGAAGGCTTGGACCGCTCGCTGACATGGACCGAAGTCCGTGCCTACGCGGAGCAAATCGAGCAGCAGCTCGCCGAAAACCCGGCCGTCGCCGTCCCGGCAACCGCTCGCGCCCTCTCAAGAAAGTCCCCGCTGCCACTGGTGCTCGGCTTGGCTGCCGTTGTGATTGCCGTGGGGATCGGCGCTTTGGTTTTGAAAGGCAAGGGCAGTAGCAAGGCGACCGCTTCGCTGCCGGGTCCGGTGGTCATTCCCGAGGGCGCACATCCGCTTCCGGATGGCGGCACCTCTGCCCAGCCGGCCTTCGAGCTGGGAGCTCACGAGGTCACCATCGGCGAGTACGAGGAGTTTCTCAAAGCGCTGGCCGCGCTGCCCGCCGACCGGCGAACGGCCTACGACCACGCTAGCCAAGCGGCGGAAAAGGCCGGCCACGAGCCGGATGGCTGGGCCGACATGCTTGCCGCGATCAAGACCGGCGGCCAGTGGCAGGGACGTGTCATCAGCCGCGACTGCCCCATCGTGAATGTCGATTGGTGGGACGCCATGGCCTACTGCGAGTGGAAGACGGTGCACCTGCCGACCGAGGAACAATGGTGGGCCGCCATGCGCCTCCAGCTTCCCGAACCTTCCGCGCTGCGCCCGTCCGGCTGGGGACCGGTGCAGGAGATTGCTCCGACCGATCGTACGCCGGCCGGCCTGCTCGGCATGGCAGGCTCGGTCACGGAATGGACCCAAAGCCAGTCACTCAACCCCGCCAATCCACTCGGTGAGAAGAACTGGGTGCTGATGGGTGGCTCCTATCTCAAGCCGTCCGTAGGCGCGACCGCCCGCGAATGGACCGCAGACCGCGCGCTGCGACGCCCTGATCTCGGCTTTCGGGTGGTCGAGTGAGCGTCGTCACGCCAGCCACAGCTTCAGCGCATAAACCAGTGCTGGCGTGGTGATCAGGCTGATGAAGGTGCTGTAGTAGACCGCCGAGGTCGCGAACGAGACGTCGCCGCCGAATTCATGCGCGAGCAAGGCCGTATTCACTGCCGTGGGCGCGGAGGCCGCGAGGATCAGTGAGGCAGAGACATCGCGCGAAAAGCCGAATGCCATCACCAGCAGCACCGCCAGCGCCGGGGAAATCACCAGCCGCAACAAGATCGCCGACCACAGTGGCGCGCGGAACGGTGCGGGCTTCGTTTGCGACATCTGCACGCCCAGCGTCACCAGCGCGAAGCCGATCAGCCCCGCCTGGATCAGGTCGAAGGGTTCCCACAGCCAAATCCAGTCCTGCACCCGCACCCCGAGGCCGCGGCAGATGAGCCCGGCAGCCATCGCGTAGAGTGTCGGCTGGCGGAGCATCTTCATGAGTGCCTTGCGGTGCGAGCCGGGGCTTTCGCCGCGTGCTTGGGCGAGGAAGAGCCCGACCGTGTAAGTCGAGATGTTCATCGTCGCGAGGACGAAGATCTGCACCGCGGCGGCGTAGCTGCCGAAGGCCAGCGTCACCAGCGGCAGCCCGTAGTTGCCGCAGTTGTAGAACATCGCCGCCAGCGAAAGCGCCTGCCTTCCCCGCGTGTCCATCCGGCATAGGCGTCCGGCGATGACGCTGCCAACGAACATCAGCGCGATCGTCGAGAGGGTGAATCCAACGATGCGCAGCGCTTCCGCGCCACCCAGCTCCGCGCTCACCACTCGCGTGAAGATGAAGGCCGGGACCATCAGGTAGATGTTCAGCTTCACCAAGGTCTCCAGGTGCAGCTTGAACTTGCGGTCCATCAGCCAGCCCGCGCCCACGATCAAAAAGATCGGCGCGCACACATCGAGGAGGATCTGGAAGAACACGAGCGGCGATCAACGCGGGCCCAAGCGGCGATGTCAATCGGGCGTCCTGCCCGGAATCAAACCCACGGAACACTTTCCCTTACATCCGTTGTAAGGCTCTCAAAGACATGAAGTCGGGAGGGGCCCCTATTCCGCGATCACGTGAGTCCATTCGGAGCCTCTGACCTTGCGGAAAGGTTAATCATCGGGCAGGGTTCGCCTATCGTGAAACTGATTTCCTCCCTCACCGCAGTTCTTCTGATGGGCCTCGCCTCCTCCGCTTCCGCCCAAGCCACCCGCACTTGGGTCTCCGGTGTGGGCGATGATGCCAACCCGGGCAGCCGCATTGCTCCGTGTAAGACCTTCGCAGGCGTGATCTCCAAGACGACCGAGAAGGGCGTGATCAGCGTTCTCGATCCCGGCAGCTTCGGCATCGTCACCATCGACAAGTCGATTACCATCGATGGCGGCGGCATGGAGGGAAGTATCCTGGGTTCCGGCTTCAATGGCGTGGTGATCGATGCCGAAGCCGACGATGTGGTGATCCTGCGTAATCTCTCCTTCGTGGGTTTGGACAACAGCCCTGTCGCCGTGAAAATCGTCAACGCAGGCGCCGTGTATCTCGAGAATTGCCGCATCGAAGGCTTCCAACAGGGAGTCGTCGAAACGACCTCTGCCACCACCGGCACCCAGATTTTCCTGCGTGAGTGCCTGATCCAGGAATGCACTGGCGAAGGCGTCTCCCTCGCTCCGGCCGTAGGCGCAGCCAGCGCCGCCCTGCTGGAAAACACCCGCATCGAAGGCTGCGGCTCCGGCGTCACCGTCGCGGATCGCGGCCGCGCCGTGCTCAACAACTGCACCATCGCCTTCAACATGGCCGATGGCGTCAAGAAGGTCGGCAAGGGCGTGATCGAGTCCTACAAGAACAACCGCATCGTCGGCAACACACCCGATGGCAAGGTGACCCTCCTGCCCTTGAAGTAAGCAGGATCCCGGAATCCGCGGGATTGCCAGACAAGCTCGCGGGTTGACCGGAGTGAATGCCGGGGAAATCCTTGGGCGTGCCTCTTCCACCCAAACGCCCGACCTGGATCACCCACGGCAACGCCGCCCGGCAAGAAAGACGTGGCCACATCGGCCACGGTGACGGGGACATCTTTAGTGATCTCGACAAGCCGGAAGCCGCGAAAGTCGCGCCCACCGTCGAGGAGGAGGAAGCACCCGAAATCTCCATCGCGGCGGTTGCCGAGCAACTCGGCGAACTGTTAGGCCCGGGAAAGGTCTCGGTTCGCGCCGCCGACTTGGAGGAACATGCCGCTGACAAGTGGTATGCGCGGAAGACGCCGGACGTGGTGGTCTTCGCTGAATCCGCACAGGATGTTTCGAAGACGCTGCGCTTCGCATCGAAGCACAACATTCCCGTTACCACCCGCGGCGCGGGCATCGGCTATGTGGGTGGTGCCGTGCCGATCACCGGCGGCATCGTGCTGTCGGTCGCGCGGATGAACCGCATCATCGAGATCAATCCCGCCGATGGCGTGGCGGTGGTGCAGCCCGGCGTGATCACGGTGGAGCTGCAGAACGCCGCGCGCGCGGTCGGCTGGGACTACCCGCCGGATCCTGCGTCGCTGAAGGAGTGCTCGATCGGTGGTAATATCGCCACCAACGCCGGCGGACCGCGTTGCCTGAAGTACGGCGTGACTCGTAGCTACGTTCTCGGACTGGAAGTGGTGCTAGCCGATGGCCGCGTGATGCGCTGCGGCGGCCGCGTCCACAAGAACAAGACCGGCTTCGACCTGTGCGGACTTTTCACCGGCTCCGAGGGGATGCTCGGCGTGGTCACGGAGATCACGTTGCGGCTGATTCCCAAGCCCGCCTCGCGTGCCATGCTGGCGGCAGTCTTCAATGACTTTCCTGCGGCAGCCTCGGCGGTTCAGACCATTCTCAATCGCGGCCACTTGCCGTCCGCCTTGGAAATCACCGACGGCTTCACCTTGGCCGCCGCACGCAAGCGGCTCGGCGAGGACAAGCTGCCGGAGGGTCAGGCTCACCTCATCGTCGAGATTGATGGCCGGCCCGCGGCGGTGAAGAGCGAGCTGAAGGAACTGGAAGCACTGCTGAAAGAAGTGGGAGCGACCCGCATCGACCGCGCGACCAGAGAAGCCGAGTGCGAGGCGATCTGGCAGCTGCGGCGCGAGTTCTCCTACTCCCTGCGCGATACCGGCCTTACGAAGCTCAATGAGGACATCGTGGTTCCGCGCTCGAAGCTGGTAGCGCTGGTCGATTTCGCGCGGCGCCTGGAAGAGGACACCGGCATCCCCGTCGCCTGCTTCGGCCATGCGGGCGATGGCAACATCCACACCAATCTGATGGTCGCTGGCTTCGAAGATCCCGCCACGCGCGAGAAAGCCGAGAAGGCGCTCGACCTGCTGTTCGCCTGGGTGCTCGACCACGGCGGCGCGATCACCGGCGAACACGGCATCGGCCTCGCAAAGAAGCCGTGGATCCATCAGGCACTCGGTGAAGTTGCCTTCGACGTACACCTCGCGCTGAAGGATGCACTCGATCCCCAAGGCATTCTCAATCCGGGCAAGTTCCTAGACGATTGAGCTGGAGGGCAGGCAAAGTTTACGGATTCGCAAGCTGCACTTCCAGCCTGACAAAGATCTGGGTATCCGGTGACGGATTTCCCGTGAGCGATGTTGGCAGCGTGACGGGCAGCCATCCGCTCTCCAACGGCGGCACCGGACCGAACGTGGAATCGAACAGCGTGCTCGTCCACGTGCCGAGATTGTTAGACGCCTTCACTCTCCACACCAGATCGGTGCGCGTCGAATCGTAGCGGAAGCGGAACTCGTGGCTGCCGCCTTCCTTCACGAGCACCGGCAACAGGTGTAGGACCGGGTCGTAAGGCCCGACGCCGTGGGCATAGCGCATGATACTGGAAATGCCATCGCCAGCAGGTGTCGCCTCGGGACCGGAGACAGCTTCATCGACACGATCACCGCCAGTGAAGTGCTCGTTCCGCCAATAGGCATAGGTGCCCGGTTGGACATTGAGCTCATCGCCTTCGATCGTGAAATTGTCGAAGCGATTGTTCCCCGCCGTGCCGCCCGCTCCCTGTTGGAAAGTCACACGCACGGCGAAAAGCGGATTGTCATCGGCTGCCGCGATATTGCGGAAGTCGAGCAACTGCAGCACCGGCGTTCCATCCACTACGGTGATCGTCGCAAATGGAGTCCAAGTGCTTCCGTTGGTCGTATAACTGACATTCTGCAGGCCCGCGCCTTGACCAGAGCGGCGGGTTTCGTACTTCACCACGGCGTTCTCATAGCCAGTGGTGGGCAGCGCGAACGTCAGCGTCGCACCGAGCGGATTGTTCACGCGGAGATGCTTGCCCGCCGGATCATTGTCGCGGGCGTTCTCCGCGAAGAACTCCTGGCCATTGTCCTCCACCACTGCTGCGCCATTGGTCAAAACTGGAGTGATGGTGCCTCCGCCAATGGTCTCCGTCGCAGTAAGCAGATTCGCCGGATTGAGAGCATTGAAGTTCCAGTAATGCATCAGCAATCCTGGCGGCGGCGTGGTGGCGGCGAACTGCGCCGGCGCGGACCAACGGCTCCACCGGCCCGTATTATCCTGATGCCGGACGCGGACGCGGTAGGTCTTGCCCGGAGTGGCGACGCCGTAGGGAACGGTCACCGAACCCGGAGCGGAAGCAGATTCCTGCGTCCAAATACTATTGATCTCGTACTTTCTCGGCGTCCCCGTCACATAACCACTCACTCCCTGGCCCGAAATCTCCGCGAGACGCCACTGGGTCTTGGCATAGGTGGCCGCACCCTGTGGATCGGCAAAGGCGGATGAGGTGAAGGTCAGGTCGCTCGTGGGGAACGCAGGATCGCCCGTCGCAGTGACCACCGGGCGTTGCGGAATCAGGGCATCGGCAGCTTCCGAGGCAACGTACTGGTAGCCGTAGCCGAGCTGGTTGCCATTGTTCACCGTCCATGCGCCACCAGTCCACGCGTTGGTCGCGTAGTCGCGGAGGTAGATCACGGTGTCCTCGTGCTCCATGGTGCCGGAGGCAGCGGCGCTGCCCAGCCAGCGGGTCCACGAGCCACCCATACGGCTGTCGGAATAGCTGGTACGGTAAAAGTTCCCCTTGTGGTTCGTCTGGCCGTTCGCGGCGCTGTCGCTTCCCTGAGTGCGCGGATGGAGATTCCACATCGCGGCGTCCGCATCCGCCCACGTGAGCGCTTGCCCGGCGGGATTCACGATTGACGAGAACTCATTGAGAAGCTGGCCGAACTGACCTCCACCCGGGTCGTTGTCGTCGACCAAGAGGTCGAGTAGTTCCCGCGCGCGATTGCGATACTCCAGCGCCAGCGCCGGGTTCTGGAGGATCGATCGATAGGCGTGGATGACGCCCGGGTAACTCGAGCCATTGACGGTGGTGCTCCAGTGAGTCTTGGCGATGAACATCATGTCCAGGTCCCACGGCATCGGCACCCAGCGGTTGTCGGAGGAGCGATGGTAGAAGTAATGATTGAACCCGCCGCGGAGATCCACATTGCCGGTCAGGCGACTGAGCGCGTGGAACGTGTAGTACGCGTCCATGTCCATGTTCGCGCGCCACCACGCCTCGGTTGGGTTGGCGTTCACGTGGGCGTCACGGAAGGTATCCCAGTCCGAGGAATCAATCGGCTGCGTGATGCCTTGGTTCTTCTTGTCGCCGGCGTTGTTCTCGATCTTGTAAACGCTGCCATCCGGCAAGCCACGCTCGTCGAGGAACGAGCCGTCCGGCTGCTCGACCGCAAGATAAAGCCCCCAGAAGTCGCCGGCGTATTGGCCGTCTGCATTCCCAATCGGGTCATTGATCGTCGTTCCCGCGGCAGGCGTTTCCGTCGCGCCTCGAACCACGCGGAAGTGATAGTAGTGGGTATTCGGTGATGGCAGACCGCCGAGCTGGAAGATCTTGTAAGACGCTGCCTCTTCCACGCCGGCCACGCCGCGGTGCAGTGATGCCCAAGGGCTCGCGCAGGCGTCGCCGGAGAAGGATCCCCACTTCTCCGAGTAGTCCTCGCCGAAGTTGCTCTTCGCCGGCAAGTCGCGGGCGCGATTGAAGAAGAAGCGCCACTTGTTCTTCCCCGAAACGTAGGTCGAGGCCTCGCCGCGGTTCTTGAACTCGATGTGGTCGTAAACCGTCCCATTGTAGACAAAGGTCCCGCGGAAACGAACGGCATCCGAACCACCGCTGTACTGCGAATTGATCACATCCGTTCCATTCGCAATCAGCGAGTAGACCGGCAGGTCATCCAACAGCGTGGTGGGGAATGTTTGCAGTGTGGTCGATCCCGGCCGGAAAGCGCCCTTCCACGCCGGTAGACCACTATAGACGTAGTAGGCGAAATTCGGCTGCTCGTCATCGGCATAGGGAACCGTGGCGGTGTTTCCAAGACTGTCGGAAAAGGTGATCCTGTAGCGGACCAACCGGCGGTTTGTCTGAACGTTCGCGGGAAGGCGGACGGTGTAGATCGAGTCGCCCGCAGTCGCGTCACCGCTCAGGCCATTGTCTCTCATCTGCACCGTGGTCCACGAAGTGGCGTAGGTGGCATCGGTCAGGCGGATGTAGCTACCGGGATCTACGGTTTGATAAGCGAGATTGACCGTGCCGATGCCGTCCGGGTCGGTGACCTTGGCGGTGATCGTGACCTGCTGGCCGGGCGCGGGAGTGACCGGAGAATGATCCACCTGACGGATCGCCGGAGGACTCGCGGAGCTGGCCGGCGACTTCACTGAATTCACCGCACCCGGCGTAGGCACCGCGGACGTGTTCGTGGCGGACAGCAGTTCGAGGTCCATCGAGAAGTCACCGCTGCTGTCGCTGTTGTTGAACGCATGGACCGCGATGACGTTGGTGCCGCCAAAGAGGAAGCTGTCGGCGTTATCGATCACGAATTCCTCCCACGCATTTTCGTGGGAAGCGGGCGTGAGGTAGTTGTAGGCGAGCTGGCCGCTTGTCGCGTTCAAGCGCCGGACCTCGGTGCCGTTGATCCAGACCACGCAGCCATCGTCCACCCGAAGTCGCAGGCGGAGCTGGGACGGGATTGATCCCGCTGCCACCGTGAAGCTCTTGCGGAAATAGACGCTCCGGTAAAAGCCCGACATGTCTGCGAGAGTCGTCAAGACGCCGGGATCGTTGTAGCCGATGCCTGCTTGGCCAGTGAGCCACGTGCTGTCGTTGTAGGCAGTCGCGCGCCAGGCATCGACCGGGCTGGAGGCTTCCGCAGTCCCCTTCCTGTATTTCCAGCCGGTCGATTGGGTGGCGATGTAGGTCACGGGTGCCACCGCGGCGGAACCGGACGCACGCCATGACCCGCCGAGATCATTGTCGAGGCTGGCATGGATCAGCTCGGCCGAGCTTCCCGCGCCATCGGGGCCGGTCGGCCAGGGAAAGCCGACTCCGTATTCGACGCGGTCCTTTAATACACCGCCGCCGTCCTTCAGGTCGATGCGTTCGCCCGTCGAGCTGAGCTTGCCGGTCCACGGCCCGAGCGCCGTCTTTCCATACTTGGACAGGATCACCGCCGGCTTCTCCGCAATGACCACATAGCCTCCGGCCGGCAGCGTGGTGCCACCGGGGAAGGTAAACGTCACCGCATCCGAAAGCGTCCAGCCGGTGAGATCGATCGCGGCATCGCCCGGATTATGGAGCTCGATGAATTCCTCGAGGCTGGTCTTGTCCGCCGGTCGATAGTGGATCTCATTGATCACCGCGGTATTCGGGACCAACGGTGTGGTGGTGAAACTTGCCGAAGAAGAGGCCCACGAGGTGCCGGCGGCATTCACCGCCCTACTACGAAAATAGTAGGTGGTCTGCGGCGACAGGCCATTGACGAACGGATTGAAGTCGCCGCTTTGAACGCCAAGGCTCACCGACGATGCCCATGATCCAGGAGTGGTTCCGCCATTCGTAGTGCCGTAGAAGAGCGTCACCACTGGCGCATCACCACCAGTCGCCGTGACTTCGCCGCGCAAGCTCGCCGTGGTGCCGGTGATGCCTTCCGCATCTTTGTTGATCACCGCCGCCAGTGAAACCGCGGGCGTGGCGAAGCTGGATGATGGAGTCGCCCACGTCTGCCCCCCGCCGTTTTGCGCGAGGGCCCGGAAATAGTAGGTAGTGCCGGAAGAGAGCCCGTTAAGCGCCGTGGTGGCCGAACCGGAAAGCTGACCGAGGCTGATCGACGAGGCCCAGTTTGCCACCGTGGTGCCACCGTCCACCGGTCCGTAGTAGATCGTCACGGCCGGGATTTCCCCTCCGGTGGCCGTGACATTCGCGCCCACGGTCGCACTAATCGGACCGATGCCACTGGCGGCAATGTTCGTTACCGACGGAGCCAGCGGCGGCGTCTCAAAGATGCTCGAAGAAAGCGCCCATGAATCACCGGCGACATTCGTGGCCCGGCTGGTGAAATAGTAAGTGGTCGCCGGTGTGAGCCCGCTGATGCCGCCGGAATAGCTGCCGGAGTAAGTTCCCGCGAGCGACAGCGAATGTTGCCAGCCCGCCGCTGTTAGACCGCCGTCCCCGGTGCCCCAGAAGAGGGTGATGGAAGGTGCACCATCGCCGATATTCGTCACCTGACCGTTCAGCGTGGCAGTGTTGGCTGTCAGCGCCGACACAGCTTGATTCACCACCGTGGCGGCACCCGGCGGCACCGTCGAGGTGGCATCGAGCCGGATATTGTCGAAATGCGATCGTCCGCTGCCCCGCGCTTGCAGCAAGACGCGGATCGTTTTGCCCACTGCGGCGGGATTGTCCGGAGTGCTGAAGACCAGCGTCGGCGCATCGCCGAATGTCTGGGTGGCCAAGGTGGAGGCATTGAGGATCCCCGTCCCATAGATGGTGCCCTCCGAGTCCGCCAACAGGTACTGGCTCTGGTTTCCGGGCTGGGTGCTGCCGCTACGATTCCCGGCGGCGACTGTCAGCGTGTAGCGGGTGTTCGCTTGGTAGGTGACGGCGAGGTCCTGCCAAACGTCGTAGCCCAGGTTCATTCCGAGGTGATCAGTCCCCTCCGCTACGAAGCCGGCGATATATTCCTCGAAGGCATTGCCCGAGTTCGCCCCGCCGGTCCCGGTCCATTCAGGACCGATATCGTTCGTCCACTCGCTGGCCAGTATCGAGTTGCCTTCGAACGACGGATCGCCAATCGCCACCGGAGAGGCGATGAGACGGCACAAAAGGGCGGTCGCGACGCACGCGACGCGGCAGGAAAACTTCATGGATTCTGTCGAGGTCGGGGAGACAAATGCCGAAATTCAGCAAAAAAGTGACTTTCTCAGTGCCTTTGTGACAATTACGTCAAATTCCGGGCGTTGTCCACTCCCCGGACGGGTTGTTCTGGAAAACCACGTATTTGGGGGATAACTCCACCAATCCGCGGCTGCTCACCTCTGATTCATGAAGTTTCTCCTTCGATTCTGTTTCACGCTTCTGCTTCCCACCTGTCTCCACGCGGAGGAACGCCGCTTTGTCTTTGAGCGGCCGCTGATGGCCACGCGCTTCGCCATCACCTGCCATGGCGAGGAAGAAGGCGCGGCCCGGATGGCGGCCGATGAGGCCTTTGCCGCCGCGGAGGAAATCAACCGGATCGCCTCCGACTACATGCCGGAGAGCGAGCTAATGCGTTTGCCGACGGGCCGGGCGACGAAGGTGTCGCCGGTCTTTGCCGAGCTGCTGACCGCCTCCTTTCATTTCGCCGAGGCGTCCGGTGGCGCCTTTGACCCGACGCTCGGCCGCCTGACCAAGTTGTGGCGTGAAAGCCGCCGCACGGGGCAACTCCCCGAACCCGGCGATCTCGCGAATGCCCGCGAAGCGAGCGGCTGGAAGCATGCCACGTGGGACGCCGCGAACTCCACCCTCCTGCTGGCAAAGCCCGGCATGCAGCTCGACCTCGGCGGCATCGCCAAGGGCTTCGTCGCAGATCGCATGCTTGCCGTCATGATGAAGGCGGGCTTCCCCCGCACCTGCATCGCCGCCGGCGGCGATCTGCGGTTGGGGGATCCGCCACCGGGCAAAACCTCGTGGCGCGTCGGCCTGAAGACCTTCAACGAGGAAAAGCCGGAGGAAGTCGTCGAGCTGGCGAACTGCGCCGTCTCCACTTCCGGTGACCTCCACCAGTTCGCCGAGATCGATGGCAAGCGCTACTCGCACATCATCGACCCGGCGACCGGCCTCGGTCTGACCGAACGTATCGCGGTGAGCGTCATCGCACCGAACGCCACCACCAGCGACGCCCTCGACAACGCGTGCTGCGTGATCGGCCCGGAGAAAGCAGAGGCGATCGCCCTGAAAGCCGGGGCGACGCGGGTGATCATACGAACGGCTCGCTGAGGCGGTCCGGGTGACGGTGTCGTTAGACCGCTTTCCGGGCTTTGACGTCCGGCTCGGGGAGGTCACTTTCGCCTCGTGCCATTTCCCCCCGACTTCCTTTTCGGGACAGCCAACGCCGACCATCAGGTGGAGGCGCACGATCCCGCGCGCGAGGACGTCTGGGACTTGTGGGAGCGTCATCAAGGGCTGACTCCGCGCGGGCAGGGCACGGATTTCTGGAATCGCTACGAGGAGGACATCACTGCGGCGGCTGCGGCCGGGTGCAAGCTGTTCCGCTTCTCGCTCGCGTGGGCGCGAGTCGAGTCGAGCGAGGGAGTATTCGAGCAAAAGGCGTGGGATCACTATCGCGAGGTCGCGGACTGCGTTCGCTCGCACGGCATGCAGGTGATGATCACGCTCCATCACTTCGTCTGGCCGGTCTGGCTGGAGCGCGAGCATGGCGGGATGATCGGTGAAAGGTTTCCCGATCTGTTCGCCCGCTATGCCGCCAAAGCCGCGGAGGCACTGGGCCATCTCGTCGACTGGTGGATCACCTTCAACGAACCGAGCCAGCTCACCTTCGGCTACATCAAGCCATGGTGGCAGAGCCGCTACTACATGCCCCCCGGTCTGCCTCGTGGCAGCGATGTGGATGCCGAAGCGGAAGCAGTGGGAAAGCTGATCCCGAATTTGTTCCGCGCCCATGCCCGTGCGCGGGAGGCGATCCGCGAGCGGCATCCCGCGGCGAAGGTCGGCGTGAACCCGCTGGTTACCGGCTTCCCCACGTGGCTGCAGATGCTGATGGATTGGGGAGCTTGTCACCGCGGCCTGTCAGAGGCGGTCTTCAAATTCACCACCAAGGGCGCGCTGGTCAGCGAACGCGGCGATGTGGATCTGGTGATCGGCGGTGTCACCGAGGGCGACCCAACTCGCTTTGAATTCAGCGATCCCTACCTGCGCACGGGTAAGGCAGTGCTGGTGCCCGAGGGCTTCAAGGGAAACGACCTCTCCGCTCTCGCAGGAAAAGAGATAGGCGTGGTGGCCGTGGGAAATCAGCCGGAAGGCTGGCGGCGCGACCTGCCACCGCAGGTGAGGAAGAAGATGTTCCCGAACTACGATGAAGCTCGTACTTCACTGGCGTCCGGTAAAGTCGCCGCGCTGTATGGCGATGCCTTCTTCCTCCTCCCCTTCGAGCTAAAAGAACGCGAACGCTTTCGCTTCCTCGTCACGGATCTGAGCGATGAGCAATACGTGGTGGTCGCCCCCCATGGTCACCAGCGTTTGATGGACCGGGTGAACCGGGCCGTGGAGCAATTCCAGAACGACCTGGAACTCGCCTGCAGCGTGCCATGGATTTCCCAACCCGAAGCAGTGGTGAAGGAAGCCCAGCGGCCTCTGTCGCTGCACGAGGTCTTCAGCGGCGGCGACTCGCTGCCGGATCACCTTTCTACAAGCCGCGATCTGCGACGCATCCGGCGTCGCGGGCGCTTGCGTGTCGGCCTGCGTACTGATGCGCCCGGCGTGTCCGCTGCCTGCTCCAAGGATGGCTTGGAAATAAAACTCGCCCGCCGCATCGCCCGCGAAGTGCTCGGCGACGAAGCGAAGCTCGATATCGTGCCACTGGAACCCGTCGAGAGGTTCGAGGTGTTAGAAAGCAAGTCCGGCTGGCTGAACTGGGCGTGGCGCTTCTGGGGCACCACCAGCCTGATCGCGAATGCGAATTGGTGGTATCTCGGCATTTCCGGGCGCTTGCCGGAGGAGCTTTGCCCGGATGAGGCAATCCACGCGCAGGACTTTGTCGGCCTCGATTACTATTGGGGCTTGCCGACGTGGCGGCTCCACAAGTTCCGGTTGTTAGAAGACGCCGCGCACGGTCGCTTCCTCACCGCGCCTGTGTGGCCGCAGGGATTGTTCCATGCGCTGCAACGCCTCCATCGCTGGTTTCCCGATCAAGAAATCCTCATCGTGGAAAACGGCTGCGTGCCAGAAGCCGACGGCATGACCCGTGGCACCTACATCAAAGAGCATCTCGCCCAAGTCGAATGCGCCTTGGCGAAAGGCGTGCCGGTGAAGGCCTTCAACTATTGGTCGATCACCTCCAACCGCGAATGGGGCCATCCCTTCGATCCGAACACGGACTTCGGCCTCTACTTCGTGGATCTCGACAAGGATCCCACGCTCACTCGCCATGAAGCAGAGGGGCTGTCCGTTCTCCGCGAAGCAATCAAGAGGCGCTCTTCGTAGGGCCTACTTCTTGGCTGGTTCCTCGATCCAGTTCTCCAATCCATGCCTCTGGCATTCCGCGGAGATCGCGGCTCGGGCTTCGGGCCGATAGTTCGAGCTGCGTGTGGCCTCGCGTACGAGATCCCGTACTTCGGTTTGGGCGGTCGCGTCCATTCGTTCCACGGCATCGAAGAAGCCGGACCAATCTTCCGCTTTGTAAGCTTTGCTGATGCCCTCTGTCGCGAGGGCCCGGCGGGCGATGGTGTCGTCAGCTTGGGCCATCCACTCCCACAGTCCGCGTTGCGAATCGGCGACATCCACGGCTTCCGCAACTTCCGTCCAGACCTTTGTCTTTTCCTCCCGAGTTGCAGAAGTGAGTAGCGGCAGGCCTTTCAGAATCCGCTTGATCGAAGTGTTGTCCTGCTGCTCGAAGAGGGAGCTGTAAACATCGGCGCGCACTCCGGGCGGGAGATCGCTGGTCAGAGCCGCCGCGGCCTCCGGATCTTTCTTGGCGAGCACGTTGATGGAGCGGCCAAGAGGTCCACGAACCTTGTGGTCCGGCATTCGATCAAGCTCTCGCCAGTGCTTTGCGAGTGCAGGAGCCAGTTCAGCCCCATGGTAGTTGATCGCATTGCCCAAGTAGTTGTGAGCGAATCCCGGGGCGTAAAGACGGCCGAGGCCTTGAATCGCTCCCTCCGGATCGATGGCGCACCAGTCGATGAAGAAGTTGATCGAATTCTCCCCGGGCTCGCCGCTCCTCGGACTGCGAGGAAGATGCAGAAGTTCATCCCAAGCCGCACGAAAATCAGCTCCCGTCGCACGGAAGATCGGATTGGGACTCGTGTCCCCTGACCCGGAGGGAGTGGGCTTTTCCAAGACGACGGCGGGTGCCGGAGCAGGCGCGGTCGGCTCGGGTTGCTTGTCCAGCCCGCCGGCAAACCAACCACCTAACAGAACAAGCACGCCGTGGGAGAGCAGAAGCAAAGCAAGCGTGGACGGCTTCATCGTGTTTCCTTCTTCAAGGATTGGGAAAGGGCTGGAGGTAGCTTGGCAATCCAGAGCCGGGCGGCTTCCGGATCGTCGCGCAGATACTGTTCGGAGAACGTTTGTGCATTGGGAAGCAGCTCCCCGTCCTGCTCCCACATCCCCTGTTCAGAAAGGGTGAGCAAAATCTCCGCCTGCTTGGCGAGGGACACTTCGCGGTTACGCACGAGCTTCGCAGCGCTTTGAAGGGCTTCATCATCTCGCCCGCTCTGACGCGCAATCTCCAGTGTGACGGCGGGATCGATCGCCATGGCATCGCTCCAGGTCCGGTTGCGGGTTCCCGCCTGAAGCACTTCGGGGAGCTCGGTGGCAATGGCGTCAAGTCGTGCCGTGAGCACGTCATCAAGCTTCCGCTGGCCCAGCAGGCTGAGTTGCAGGTCCTGACTCCAAGCCTCCTTTTGCCAGACTTCCAGGCCGTCCCGATAACTCTCCGCAATCGCTTGGGACGCCAGCCTTCGAGCCTCCGCCTCATTATGGCCCTGTCCGACATACAAGTCGACCAAGGCCGCAGTCGCTTCTGCAGGTTCGCGAACAATCCGGGCGAGTTCCCGGCCCTTGTCACTTCGTTCCTGCTCCGCCTCCAATTGACGCCGGAAGATGTCCTCCGCCGGCGTGCCGGCAGCCGCTGCCAAAACAAGCTCCGCCTTCTCCTCCCAATCTTTCGCTGCGCGGCCGGACGGCTCCCACGCACCATCCTTCCACTGCCAGCTCGTGCCGGGACCTTGGATCCAACGGGTGGCCAAGGACCGAAGGCCTTCCGGATTCTCGGCCAACAACCCTATCCACACTGCTGCATCCTCCACCTTGGCCTTGGCGGACGCTTCTTCGAGGAAGCCTTTCGCCTCCCCTTCTCTCAAAACAGCCAGCACGGCGGGCAGATCCGCAGCGGAAGCTTCGCCCATCTGCTGCGCCAGATACTCCAGCGCGGAGCGGCGGTTCCCCTGCAGCCAACCTTGATCCATCAGCTTGAGCAATTCGGTCGGAGGCAGAGTCTTGGCGAAGGCGAGGAAAGGGTCACCCCATCCGGTCCGCATCTTCATCTGCCCGAGCCAAGCGGCGCAAGCGGCCGGGTCTTCTTTCATCCAGCGCGCGATCAAAGCCTTGGCGAGCATGTAGTCGTACGACTTCCCGGCATCCACCGCTTCGAGTTCCTTCTGCATGGCACCGGCGATGTCGGTGACCTCTGCGGCGTGTTGCTCCGGAGAGAGGCGAACCTCCGGCGGGCCCTTGTGTGGAGCTTCCGGAGGCTTCGAGGCTTCACTCCGTCGCTTCATGGCCTCTCCCCAGAAGTCCGATTTTTCGTAAGCCGCGAGGAGGTCCTCCGCGGAAACGTGCCGCTCCTTTCTCGCTGACCGTTCCGATTGCTTGCTTGCCCGCGACGTTTCCTGCGTGGAGCCGGACTCAGGATCGGAGGGGCGAAGGCACCACCATCCCGCCCCAAGCGCGAGGAGATGCGTGCCGATCAGAATCACAGGGAGAGGGGCCTTCATGGAAATCGATAGACGCTCGGAAACCGGCGTCGATTCGACAATTCCTGAATTCTCACTCCTGCTACCAAACAATTCGGCCCGGTGGAAGCCACCGGGCCGTGAGAAACTTCTCGAAGTCAGCGTTTCGCCAAGGCCACCAGAATGGCCTTCTGCGCGTGCAGGCGGTTCTCGGCTTCTTGGAAGATGACGTCCGCGTGCTTTTCCAGCACTTCCTCGGTGATCTCCTTGCCGCGATAGGCCGGCAGGCAGTGAAGCACGATGTGGCCTTCTGCCGCGTTCGCCAGCAGGCCGGCGTTCACCTGGAAGGGACCGAAGGCATCTTCCTTCTCCTTCTGGTCTTCCTGACCCATCGAAAGCCAAACGTCGGTATTAATAACGTGCGCACCCTTCGCGGCGACCGCGGGATCGGTGGTCACCGTGACATTCGGCGCATCCAGCTTCGCGAGAAACGCGGCGGGCGGCTGATAATCCGCAGGCGCGGCGACGGCGAGCTCGAAGCCAAGCCGCTTGGCCGCCCACATCCACGAGATGGTCATGTTAGAAAAACCATCACCGATGAAGGCGATCTTCTTTCCCTCCCAAGTGCCAAGCGCTTCCTTCACGGTCAGCAAGTCCGCGAGGATCTGGCACGGGTGCTCGTCATCCGTCAGCGCATTGATCGTCGGGATGCCGGAGTAGTGCGAGAAGTCCACCACATCCTGCTGAGCGAAGGTCCGGATGATGCAGCCATGAACCATGCGACCGAGCACGCGAGCCGTGTCCTTGATCGGTTCCCCGCGGCCAAGCTGGATGTCATTCTTCGAAAGGAACATCGGGAAGCCACCGAGCTCGCGGATGCCGACCTCAAAGGACACTCGTGTCCGCGTGGACGACTTGGTGAAGATCATGGCCCACGTCTGTCCAGCCAGCGGTTGCTCATGGCTTCCGCGTCCGGCCTTCAACCGTGCGGCATCATCGAGCAGCGCGGTGATTTCCGCGGCGGTAAGTTCTTCAATGGAAAGCAGATGCTTCATGATCAGGCGGGTGAAAGGTTTGTTAGAACGCCCTTTAGCAGGGCGAGTGCCTCGTCCACTTCAGTGTCGGAGACATTGAGCGGAGGCAAGAGGCGGATGGTTTCAGGTCCAGCGGGTGGGATAAGCAGACCAGCTTCCAAGGCCTTGCCGCAAACAAAGGCCGCAGGAAGCTTGCCCTCAGGAACGGCGAACTTCGATACGTCGAGGCCAATGCCTAACAGCAGGCCGACGCCGCGGACTTCCGTGACGACCGGCAGCTGCCAGGAAGCGATGATCTCGCGGATCCGCTGCTCTTGCTTCGCGACATTCGCGGTAAGATTCACCTCAGCGACTTCTTCGAGCACGGCAAGCGAAGCGGCACAGGCGAGCGGGTTGCCGCCATAAGTGGTGCCGTGCGAGCCTGGACCCATCAGCGAGGAGAGTTCCTTGCCCGAGGCATCGATGGCGCGAGCGGAAAGCCAGAAGGCACCGATCGGGAAACCACCGCCCATACCCTTGGCCCACGAGATGGCATCCGGCTGGATCTCTGGAGCAATCGCCCGCCAAGCCATGGTCGGGCCGCAGCGGCCGAAGCCGGTCTGCACTTCATCCAGCAAAAGCAGCAGGTCGTGTTTCTTGCACAGCGCCGCGACGCCGCGCAGGAACTCCGGAGTGGCGACATGCACGCCGCCCTCACCCTGCACCGGCTCTAACAAAATCCCGGCGGTGATCGGCGAAATTGCGGCTTCAAGCGCAGCGAGATCATTGAAGGGAACGTGCCGGAAGCCAGGCAGCAGCGGATCGAAGCCCTCTTTCACCTTGTCCTGACCGGTGGCATTGATGCCGCCAAGGGTCCGGCCGTGGAAGGATTTGGTAAAGCTGATGACTTCATACCGCGGCGAGCCGTCGGACTGCGGTCGGGCATGGCCAAACTTGCGGGCAGTCTTGATGAGGCCGTCGTTCGATTCGGCACCGGAGTTCGCGAAGAAGACCTTCCCCGGCAGCCTCACGTGATCTTCCACGATGACCCGCGCGAGTTCTTCCTGCTGCGGGATGCCGTAGAGGTTCGAGACGTGCATCAAGGTGCCCACCTGCTCGCGGATGGCATTCACCAGCCGCGGCGGACAATGGCCGAGCGCGCAGACGGCGATGCCGGTGCAGAAGTCGAGATAGGATTTCCCCGCATCGTCCCACACGCGTGTGCCCTCGCCACGGACGAGCGAGACGGGGAAGCGGGCGTAGGTGGATAGGACGTGGCTCATGGGAAAGGGGCGGACGCTAGCGGTCTTCATGGTTTTGGCAAATCGGGAAATTGAACGGTATTGGAAGGATTCGAGGGCGAAATGACGGGCTCAGGTCGTCGCTTCGGACCCGCCGCGACCCTCCAGGTGGCGAAGAGCGTCAGCGCGGCACCCGCGAGTTCGAGGGCGGTGAAACGCTCACCGAAAAAGGAGAACGCACCCGCCGCGGTCACCAGCGGCAGCAGCATCTGGATGGAGGAGCCCCGCGACACCGGCAGCGTCCGGTAGGCATTCGTCATGACGAGTTGCGAGACACCGACGACGATCGCGGCGACGATCAGCCACAGATGCCCCTGCACCGGAAGTTTCGCGACGTCCGCGCCGCGCATCGGCAGCGCGAGCAGGATGCTGTAGAAACACTGCGACGCGTAGATGGTCCCCGCGTGCTCGGTGGCCCGCAGTTTCCGGATGAGCACCACCACAATGCCAGCACCCACGGCACCGGCGAGTCCAATGCCATCCCAGGCGGTAACGCCGTGGGTGGCATCCCCGCCGACGAACAACAGCAGCCCGACGAAGCCAGTGATCATCCACAGCAGCGCCTGCCGTGACACGCCCTCTTTCAACCACCACGCCGCGATCAGCGTGGCGAAGATCGGGTAGGTCAGGTTCAGCACCACGGCCCGCGAGGCACCCAGCTGGGCGATGGTCAGGTAGAAGGCAGCGATCGAAAGCGCCCCGACGATACCCCGCGACGCAACCAACTTGCTGCCAACCAACGCTTTCAACGACAGCCCGCGGCCGAAGCCATACAGCGCTGCGACCATGAGCATGCCCACCGTGCCACGATAGAGCGCACCCATCCAGCCATCGGCGGCGGGCATGTGGAGGCTCAACCCGCGAAGTAGCAGCGTGTTCGCAGCGAACAGGAACACGGACAGCAGCATCAGCGCGAGGCCGCGCGGGTCATTGGGGTCAGGTGGTTTCATCGGATCATCAGTGGATCCGGAAACGGCAAGCCTGCGGGATGAGAGTCACCTTTCCTCCGCCGGGCCCAGGGCCGCGTCCGGAGGTGGCAGGGTGCCATCAAGCTCCGAACGCACCCATGCGCCAAAGGGCGCGGGCGGTAAGTCGGAGGTCTTTGCGAAGGTTCGCGGGCACGGAGCGGAATTGGCAGACGGAGACGTCAATGTCAAGAAAGGGGTCGGGGGGCCATGGCTCAGGATCGCCTCCAAAGACAATATCCCCGGCCCCTGAATCCCGATCCCTATCCCCTTTCCAACTCGTTAGGCCGGGCTTGCATGGCTGGGAATCCCCGCTGAGACTCCGCGCCATGTTCTTCACACCGAAGTGGAAGAAAGAAGCCAAGCTGCTCCACAAGAGCGCGCTGAAGTTCCTTCATTACAAGCGCGACCTGCTCAAGCCGGACCGCATCGACGAGATCGAGTCGCGCCGTGCCGACCTGCTGGATGCAGTCAAGGCCGGCAACAGCACCAAGGCGGAAGAAGCATCAAAGCAACTGCGTGCGACCTGTGAAGGCGCACTGCCACATTTCCCCTCGCAGAGTGCTTGGGAGGAAAACGTGGAGGTCATCTTCGTCGCGCTGGTGGTGGCGCTCGGCCTGCGCGCCTACATCATCCAGCCCTTCCGCATTCCGACCGGCTCGATGCAGCCGACGCTGAACGGGATCAACATTCACCAGAGCGACGATCCGAATTTCAAGAAGCCGTGGCTCGGCCAGCAGGGTTGGGAGCTTCTGACACGCGGCCGCAGCTACCGGAACATCGTGGCTGAAAACGACGCCCAGGTGGTGGGCATCCGCGATGCCTCGTGGTTCCTCTTCACCCGCACCCGGGTGCTTTTGAGCAATGGCAAGCAGCTGTCCATTCCGGCCGCGGAAGGGGAAACCCAGAAGCTGCTGGAGGCTCGGGTAATGCAGGATCGCAACGGTAACGCCGTGGTGGACCCCGCCACCGGCTTCAAAGTGGCGCAGGGAAAGAAATACGCCAAGGGTGACCCGATCCTGCGCGGCTGGGTCGATACCGGCGATCTGGTGCTGGTGGACAAGATTTCCTACCAATTCCGTCGGCCGAAGCGTGGCGAAGTGTTCGTCTTCGACACCCGCGGCATCAAAACCGGCGGCAGCAGGCAAATGGTCGATCAGACCGGCGGCACCCACTTCATCAAGCGCCTCTGCGGCGTGCCCGGCGACGAACTGTCGGTCAAGCCGCCCAACTTGTGGGTGAACGGGAAGATCGCCCAAGAGTTTGGCATCCAGCGGGTCATCCAGGCCAAGGGCGAATACAGCCTGCTCAATCCGAACGGCTATGAACTCGCGCGACCGGATGGCAACTACCCCCTCCCGCTTTCCCGGCCCGAGCAGAAATTCCTTCTCGCCGACAAGGCCAGGCCCGGCATGCGGGAGTATGCCGCGCTCGGTGACAATACCGGCAATTCGCTCGACTCGCGCTACTGGGGCTCGGTCAAGGAGTTCAACCTAGCGGGGCCCGCGCTGTTCTCACTCTGGCCAATTACCACTGGACACTGGGGTTTCATCCGCTAGCCCGAACTTGTTTTGCGCAAATGCACGAATGGCCTTCATGGCATCCCGCGTGCATCGTTTCTTCATGACCGCCACCATGGCCGATTCCGCTGAAATCACGCGTCAGGCGAAATCGAATCTCGCCTTCGCGCTGCAGATCCTGCCGAAGGAACGGCGGGACGGGATGGTCACGTTCTATGCCTTCTGCCGGGTCGTCGACGATCTGGCGGACGATGCCGACCGCCCGCTCGCCGAACGCGAGGAGGGCTTGCTGGCGTGGAAGGATGGTCTTGAAAACGGTTTCGTGAATCCGGATCCGCTTCAGAAGGAGGTGGTGGAGATGATGCAGCGGTACGAGATTCCGGTGCATTTGCTCACGGCGATCATCGAAGGCTGTCGAATGGATCTCCGGCCACAGCGCTTCGGCACTTGGGAGGATCTTTCCCAATACACGTGGAAGGTCGCCTGCGCCGTGGGCCTCGCTTCGCTGAAGGTTTTCGGCGCGACCGATCCCGCCTCGGAACGCTACGCAGTGGCGCTGGGCCACGCGCTGCAGCTCACGAATATCCTGCGCGATGTGGGTGAGGATCTTTCTAACGGCGGCCGCATCTACCTGCCACTGGCGGATTTCGTGCGTTTCCAATACAGCGAGCGCGATCTGATCGGCCGGGTCTATGATGGTCGCTTCGCCGCGATGATGGCTTATCAGGCCGACCGCGCCACTGCCTTCTATCAGGAAGCGGTCGCGGCCATGCCGAAGTCCGATGCACGGGCTCTGGTGCCGGCCGAGATCATGCGCTCCATCTATCAGACGCTGCTCGAGAAAATGCGGAAGGACGGCTTCAAGGTCTTCGACCAGCGCTACAAGCTCTCGAAGGCACGCAAGATGGCCATCTTCTCAAAACATCTCTTGCGACTCGGGTCGGCTGCTTGAATATCGGTGCCAACGCATCGTCCGATGGCCGACATGAAATTGCTCGTTCTCCTGCCGCTCTCGCTGCTCGCCGTCTCCTGCTTCCCGGCCGAGCCTTACGCCCAGCAGCGCCCGCCGTACCGCGACGGCGAGCCCTACTACCCGTACGGTCCCGGCGGTCGCGGGCCCGGACCCCAGGCACCAGGTCCTTATGCTCCCGGCCCCTACGCGCCCGGCATGGGTGCGGAAGGGGAAACCGGCCAATTCGAGCCCGTTCCCGGTCGTAACAGCCCGCAGCCGCCACCGCCCGTCGCGCCGCGGCCCACCTCGCCCCGGATCGATCCTGACATGGATGTCACAGACAGCGGGCCGGCACCAGCCCCGACGCCTGCCCCACGACCGTCCTATCCGGACGCCAAGCGCACCTCGAATCCGAATCAGGTGATCAGCCCCTACGCCCCCTACAACGTCATCGACGTCGAGGGCTTCAAGAGCGGCTCGCTCGCAAAAGATCCGTCCAACGGGAAGATCTTCCGCGTGCCCTGAACGGCCACGACTCACTCACTACGAAACGCCCGGGCAATCCCGGGCGTTTTGGCACCGCCCCTCCATGCTGGTTGACGGGGCTCCCGAAAGAACTAGCGTTTCGCCTGCCATGCGCCTCATCCACCTTACTGCCGCTGCCATTTTGGCCACTACCGGTTTCGCTCTGGCCCAGGATCCTGGAGCCCCTGCAACCCCTGCCGCCGAGGAAACTCCCGCGGCCGCCAAGGGGGACGTCAGCTATTCGATCGGCACCATGATCGCCGGCAATCTCAAGCAGCAGGGGATCGACCTCGACCTCGCCGAACTCGTCAAGGGCCTGACCGACACCCTCGAAGGCAAGAAGCCGCGCCTCGATCAGGCCCAAGTGCAGAAGTGCATGATGGCCTTTCAGCAGGAGCAGATGAAGGCCCAGGAGGGCAAGAACGCCGCCGCCGCGGGCAAGAACAAGGAAGAAGGCGCCGCTTTCCTCGCCAAGAACGGCAAGGAGGAAGGCGTGGTCACCACCGCCAGTGGCCTTCAGTACAAGATCCTGAAGCAGGGCGACGGAGCCAAGCCTACCGCCGAGGACACGGTCAAGGTTCACTACCACGGCACCCTGCTCAGCGGCAAGGTGTTCGACAGCTCGGTTGACCGCGGCGAGCCGATCAGCTTCCCGCTCAATGGCGTGATCAAGGGCTGGACCGAGGGCGTGCAGCTCATGCCGGTCGGCTCGAAGTTCAAGTTCTTCATCCCTTCCGATCTCGCCTACGGCGACGGCGGAGCGGGTGCCGACATCGGACCGGGCTCGACGCTGATTTTCGAAGTCGAGTTGCTGGAAATCGAGAAGGAGAAGAAGTAAGCAGGAAGCTCGCTTCAAAACGACCCTTTCCCAGCGGTCCCGGTTCCACACCGGGGCCGCTTTTTTTTGGCCTCGAATGGCCGGCATTCCAAAATCCCCCCCAACTTTCCTACGGACGGATGTAACGAATCCCGCTACATGCGCGAAGTGAATCCAGGGAGATCCCAAGCTTCCGCACTTCCATGAAACCCCTCCACCTCCTTCCGCCAGCCGCGGCGCTCATCGCTTCGGGCCTCTGGCTGGGACTCCAGCAGCAGTCGATCTCGACGCTGGAAAAAGAAACGGTGCTCCTGCGCCAGCACGTGGACGCGGCGAAACAAGCGTCGGGGGACGACCACTCCTCGCTAGCCTCCGCCCGAGCCAATGGCAAAAAGGGAAAAGACCCCGAGATCATCGATTGGAAGGATCTCGCCAACAGCATGGCAAAAGCGGAGCGCGGCGGCATGCCGGACATGCGCGCGATGATGAAGCTCCAGACGAAGCTGATGTCGCTCAGCGGCGCGGAGCTGACCGCGGCACTCGATGAGATCGCCGCGCTGGAACTCAGCAACGACGCCCGCAACAGCCTGGAGAACATGCTGATTAATCTGCTGGCGGAGAAGGACCCCAAGCTCGTGCTCGATCGCTACCTCGGCAAGATGACCGAGAACCGCAACGGCTTCTCAGGCTGGCAGATCGCCCACGCCTTCCAGAAGTGGACCGGCAAGGACAGCGCCGCCGCGGTCGCGTGGCTCGATGGTCAAATCGCCGCGGGCAAGTTTGATAGCAAGTCACTCGACGGGAAAAGCCAGAGCCGCCTGCAATTCGAAGGAGCTGCCATCTCATCCCTCCTTGGTTCCGACCCGGACGCCGCTAGCAGGCGCCTCGCCGCACTCCCGGAAGACCAGCGGCGCGAATTGTTCGAGCAAGGGATGTTCATCAACTTCAAGCCGGGCACCGAGAAGAACCTCGCCGCCCTGATCCGCGAACAAGTCCCGGAAAAGGAACAAGCCAAAGCGCTGGCCAACTCCACCGGCATGCTGATTCACCAAGGTGGCTACGAAAAGGTCGGCAAGTTCCTCTACGAGATCGAAGCCACTCCGGAAGAGCGCGCAGAGATCGTCAAGAAGGCCTCCTCCAACCAACTCCAACAACTCGCCCAACAGGGAAAGGTGGACCGCGAAGCAGTGGATAAGATGCGCGAGTGGGCCGCACAGGAATCATCACCCGAGTCGGTGGATACCATCACCGGCGAATCGCTCGGCAATCTGTGGAACCGTCAGGCCAAATGGGAAGACAGCGCCAAGCTCGTCAGTGAACTCTACGCCGAGAAACCCAGTGATGATCTGCTGATTTCATTCCTGAGCGGCCATCAAGCTTCGGAAAACAGCAACCGCGAAACCTCCATGGCGCTCGCCGCAAAGATTTCCGACGAAACCAAGCGCGCCGAAGTCATCGCCCGTATCGAGGGCAGGGAAGTCCGCACCACCGTGATCAGCGAATAAGGCCATGAAAGCGTCCCTTTTCACCTCTCTCCTCATTCTTGTCGCCGGCGGATTGCTCGGATGGAAGCAGCATGGCCAGCTCGTCACCGTGCGCGAAAGTCACCGGCTCGTGGAGGAAGAAGCCCGCGCACTCGGCTTGGATCCGAAAGGTCTTCTAACAGCAGGCAAGCCCCCGCTCCCCACCAAGTCCGGACGCGAGGACCCCGCGGCGAAGATTGCCGAAGCCAAGTCCTTCGCGAAGGAACTCATCGACTTCGCCATGAAGATGAAGGAGCGCGAGAAGTCCGGCGAACCGCCCGATGAGAAGTTCCAGAAGGAGATCATGGAAACGCTCAGCCGCTTCATGGAACTGAGCCCCACGCAGATCAAGACGGTCATCGAGGAGTTCAAGGATAGCCCCGCCCTCGACGATGAAATGCGCCGCAATATCGTCGGCTTCGCCATCATGATGCTGGCGAACGATCAGCCGGAAGCCGCGATCGCGATCTATACCGAATCCGCCGATATGAAGGGGCTCGGTAATATGGGACAGCATGTGATCACGTCGGCCCTCGGCAAGTGGGCGGAGAAGGACCCGCTCGCCGCCATGGAGTGGGTTCGGAAGAACTCCGAAAAACACGCCAACCTCATCACGGAGGACACCAAGACCGTCATCCTCGCCGGTGCCGCGAAGCAAGACCCGAAGCTCGCGCTTGGTATGGTGAATGACCTCGGGCTGAAAGAGCCGCATCAGGTGGCCAACGGGCTGATCGGCTCCGCACGCAGCGCGGAGGAGCGCACCGCCTTGTTGCAGACCTTGCGTGCGGACAAGGAACAGGCCGACGTTACCAAATACACCCTGAACGCCTTGGGCGGAAAGCTTACAAACGAAGGCTTCGAGGCCAGCCAGGCATGGCTCTCTTCCGCCAAGCTCAGCAAGGAAGAGACCCTGTCGGTCGCCCAAGGAATCTCATCCTGGCAAGCCGGGGCCGATAGCGGCAAGTGGATCGAGTGGATGGATGGCAAGGTGCCCGATGACACCTTGAAGCAGAAGACCGATGAGCTGGTCCAGCAATGGACCCGCAACGACTACAAGGCCGCGGGCGAATGGATCGGTACCCTCGAGACCGGCACCGCGAAGAACTCGGCCATCAAGTCCTTCGCCAGGACCGTGGCACCCTACGAACCAGAAGCCGCTACCCAATGGGCGAATAGCTTGCCGGAGGGAAAAGAGCGCGACGAATTGCTGGAGGCGATCAACAAGACGCAGAAGAAGCACGCTCCGGGCGGCGAGTGACAATTTCTACATCTTCGGCTGAAAAGCCGTGCCAACTCCCGCAGCCGTCCGCTAGCAATCCGGGAAGAGGATGGCTTCTCAACTTGGGAGTTCGCCATTCCTCATGAAGCTCCTGCGCGGACCCATGAAACTCCTCAATAGCCTATTCGGCATCCTTTGGATGATAGCATGCTCCACGATGGCTGTGATGGCCGAAGCGGATGAGTGCCCCGGGCAAGTGGCGGCATTGAAGGAGTTGAAGCCCTATCTACAGCTTGCCAGTGATGGATCCGAGCTAAGCCTAGATAACAGCGTCAATGCAGCCGAGCTCGATTCGATGGCAGAAAAAATGCGGGCGCTCCTCCTGAAAGAAGGAACGTTCCAACAATGGTCCGAAAAGGGAGCCCGAAGCGCCTTTAAATCGGAGCACACGGTCTCTTGGAGAGGAGAACAGCGCACGGTTGAGGTATCGCTAAGTCTTGCCTCGAATGAGGCCTTGGTCGAGGTGGCGGAG
>Ga0307408_100000594_pt1 | contig 31077 bp, 31 predicted proteins | sample 322Cmetagenome_FD_202116 | JGI IMG/M metagenome (GOLD analysis project Ga0307408, IMG submission 202116) | Maize rhizosphere microbial communities from greenhouse at UC Davis, California, United States - 322HYB-C-3 | ecosystem: Host-associated > Plants > Roots > Rhizosphere > Soil | place...
GTAACAGAGTTATGGTTAGCTCAGGCCACCATATCTCAGCATTTAAAGGAGTTAAAAAATGCTGGTCTGATAAAAGGCACCATTGATGGCGTAAGTATTTGCTATTGCATACACCCTGAAAATTGGAGCCTTCTTAAGACGCAATTAGGAGCGTTCTTTGGTTCTTACAATGAACCAGGCAGCTGCTGTTAAAAAAATTTAAATCCATATATCGTAAAATTGCAATAAATAGATTGATATGAATAATCCAAATGCATTAACATGGAATTTTTTTAAGTCGAGGCTTGAAGAACATACAGCTTTTGAGCTTCAGTTTCAATATGCTGAAAGGGAGTGGGTAAAGCCATCTTACCATATAACCGAGATTAAACAGGCCCCGGTTACCTCGGTTGATTGCGGGGGAAAGGTAAATAGCTGGACTGAAGTTATCATCCAGCTTTGGGAGCCTGAGGGGAAAGAACAGGGTGAAGCCATGAAAGTTGGCAAAGCTTTGTCCATAATTAACTTGGTTGAGAAAGCCATCGCTCTGGATCATAATGCCGAAGTAAAGGTTGAGTTTGGCAATTCCAAATACGATGTACGTCAGATGTTTCCATCTGAAATTAAAGTGGAAGGAGATAACCTGATAGTGAGCCTTGTGGCGGATACTGTGCAATGTAAAGCTTTGGGTAGAAATGAAAGCTGCGGAACTTCCAGTTCGGAAGAGAGCTGTTGCTCACCAAAAGCCGAGGACAAACCGAAGATTGAACTTAAGAATCTGGCTGTAGCATCAAGTTGTTGTACGCCGGGCGCCGGATGTTGTTAATTGAATTATATGATTGAGATTCGGCCAATGTTAGCTTCCGACAGTGAGGCTGTTCTGGAAATATACAAACAAGGTATAGACACAGGGAACGCAACATTTCAAACCGAGATTCCTGAGTGGAAAGATTGGGATAAATCTCATCTCGAAGATTTGAGATACGTTGCAACAAATGAGGATATTGTTTTCGGATGGGTTGCTTTGAGTTCGGTTTCATCTCGACCAGTATATGCTGGAATTGTCGAAGTTAGTGTTTACATAGCAGACGATTTTAGAGGTAAAGGGTTGGGTTACAATCTTCTTGAGTATATAATCTTGGAAAGTGAGAGCAAAGGATATTGGACGTTGCAGGCCGGTGTTTTTCCGGAAAATATAAGTAGCCTCGAACTGCATAAAAAATGCGGTTTTCGTGTGATTGGTTATCGAGAGCGAGTTGGTAAGATGAATGGTGTTTGGAGGAATACTGTGTTATTGGAACGTCGAAGTACAATAGCTGGAATTTAGTAAATAAGAAACTTGAAATTAATGAAAAATATACTTGTGTTATGTACCGGCAACAGCTGCCGAAGTCAGATTGCTGAAGGATACCTGCGTCACTTTGCGGGCGATAAAGCGAATGTTTACAGTGCCGGTGTTGAAACGCATGGCGTTAATCCAAGGGCAATTAAGATTATGGCAGAGGATGGGATTGATATTTCAGAACATACCTCCAATAACGTGAACGAGTATGTGTCAATCCCGTTTGATTATGTAATCACAGTTTGCGATAACGCGAAAGAACGTTGCCCTTATTTTCCTACCGAGGCAGAGAAGTTCCATTACAATTTCCCCGATCCTGCAAAAGCAAGCGGAACAGAGGATGAAATATTGGAAGAGTTTAGACGAGTGAGGACTATGGTCAAGGAATATTCCAGAAATTTTATTAAGGAGAATCTCGGTTAAATGAGCGCAAATGATTGTACCCCAGTTGCTAATAGAAAGCGACTGGGCTTTTTAGATCGTTACCTTACGCTCTGGATTTTTATAGCCATGGGTGCAGGGGTAGCTATCGGGTATTTTCTGCCTTCTTCCTCGGGTTTTATTAACTCATTTTCGAGCGGAAGCACCAATATTCCGCTTGCCGTCGGACTCATTTTGATGATGTATCCGCCTTTAGCCAAAGTTAGGTATGAGGGTATGGCTGAGGTATTTAAGGATACAAAAGTGTTGGGCGCTTCGCTCATTCTTAATTGGATAGTTGGCCCTGTTCTGATGTTCTTTCTAGCCATCTTGTTCTTACACGATTATCCGGAATACATGACTGGTTTAATTTTGATTGGTTTGGCAAGATGTATTGCGATGGTGGTAGTTTGGAATGATCTTGCCGAGGGAAATCGCGAATACGGAGCTGGTTTAATTGCCTTGAACAGCATTTTTCAGGTACTGTTTTATAGTCTCTTTGCCTACGTATTTATCAGTGTGTTGCCTCCATATTTTGGCTTAGCTTCTCTCAATATCAATATTGCTATGAAGGAAATAGCCACAAGCGTTGGTGTTTATTTAGGTATTCCTTTTGCCTTGGGAATAGTTAGTCGTTATGCCCTTATCAGCTGGAAAGGATATGAATGGTTTCAGGAAAAATATGTACCCTTCATTTCTCCTATTACTTTGATTGCTTTGTTATTCACAATTGTGGTAATGTTTAGTCTTAAAGGAGCCCTGATTGTGCAGATACCTATGGATGTTGTTCGAATTGCTGTACCACTTGTAATTTACTTCGTGTTGATGTTTGTTTTAAGCTTCTTTACAGGGAAGTATTTTGGAGCAGATTATTCACGAAGTACTGCAATTGCATTCACAGCTACTGGCAATAATTTTGAATTGGCGATAGCTGTGGCAGTGGGCGTTTTTGGGATCAATTCCGGGCAGGCTTTCGCCGGAGTGATCGGACCCTTGATTGAAGTTCCGGCCTTAATTGCATTGGTTAATGTTGCTTTCTGGTTTCGGAAAAGGTTCTGAGGGATTATTCAGCTTTAAGCAATATTATCTTCGGGATTCGCAGCTACTTCTTTAACCTTAATTTCAACATAAAATCTACGCTGATTAAATGCTCGTATTTAAAGTTCAGGCTAGGATTAACCCGTAAAAAAGTAGGTCTGTAAATTATTCCTGCAAAAAAATGTTTGCCAAATTGGTGATAAGTATTAACGGTAGTACCTGCGGCATGACTTACTTTGCTAATGGGGTGCTTTGCTTCTGAGGATACAGAATCGATCTGCCGATAATAGCTAAGCTGCCAAACGTTTCTCGAATAATTTAGTCCGTAACCGAAGGTGAAACGATGATGCTTTTTGTTGTCGGTTAAACTTAAATATAAAGAAGCCATTGATTCATGTTCGCCTCTGAAGTCAACCACCGCCGGAAAGGGAGCAATAAAATCGGTAACAGCATCGGCACGCAGGCATAAAAACTTATTATGCGCATAAAAATGTTCAAGACCAAGGGCAAATCCCAAAAAGCCAGTATTGCGTTTTGAACCAATGTTTTGAGGTTGAAGATAAAAACTGTTAATGTGTGGGAGTGCAATGCTAAGATTCGTTTGTCCTCGATGGTCAGAAAAACTTTTGGCCACGTAATCACGATAGGAGCTTGCCAGGGGAGTTCTTATAAGGCCAATGGTGTCATCTTTTTTTAAATAAGCGGTTTTAGTGTAATGAAACTTTTTCGGGTTAGTAATATCAACCAGATAAGCAATCGGGGCTGCTTGCATCCAAATCAAATTTCCATATAAAAACGCACGTGTTGCCGAAGATTTAATGGTATAATTCCTGACGATTGACGTATCTGAAATCAGTTGAACATTTAAATTCTTTTTTGATCGTTTAACCTCAATCTTAGCCGGTAATGTGTAGAGGCTGTCGTTTAAGCGAATTTTTGCGTTTGGAATATCCGAAAAGATAGTTAAATCTTGTTTCTTTCGGGAAGTTATAGTAGCGCATGAAGTGATTATTGATGCGAATAGTAGGCATGAAATACTTTTTGGCATGTTGAACTTGCGCATAAATTGTTGGTTATGGTTGAGGATTTAAATGTTAGATAATGGCGACTATGCTAATGTATTAAAAATATTATTACCTGAAAAAGAGCAATTGGAGAAAGGGTGTGCTTTCAGAACGTTATATATCTAAGAGGTTTACATAAATAACTTGTGATTTTTTGTCCAGTACTCATGGATAAATCCCCACTTGTAATTTTTATAGTTTTGGATAACATCAATTGAAAGTTTCGTGAATAGAATATTCTTTTGGACCTCAGTTTTGTAGATGAAAATACCATTCTTTACATCGCTACATTCCCTGCCAGCTATATTTCCAATTTTAATTGCCTTGTAGTTTTTGATATAGAATAAATCGCTGTCCCAATTCATATCAGCACAGCCGCTTTTATGATAAGAGTAAAAAAGATTTGTTCCTTTTAGTCGCTCGGCTGCGGGGAAATCTCTAAACCGGGTTATTTGTCTGAATTTTCCGGTTGTGGGAACATAAAGAAATAAATCCCAAACGCCAGGCGCATTGCTTTCGTATTGTAATACTATATCTGCAAAGCCATCCTGATTGAAGTCTTTAAAATGCGCATCAAAATAATAATCTGTCTTTCTAATTAGTGTATCTCCTTTAGCATTTAAAAGGTAATAAGTCCGCTTATTGATGTAACCTATGTGGGACTTTCCTGCAATTTTGGTAGTTTCAATTGCAAATGAATTAGAGTCCGTAAAAACCTTGCTCCATCTTTGTGCCTTTGCCGAAAAAGAGATGATTATTAGATAAACCGCCCCAAGTTGTTTTAAAGATAGCATCACAAATTAGCGTGTTAATTTTAGGGAAAAATTTGTTTGAATTGCATCTGCCCTGGTCTGTACGAATAAACCAAATTTTTTCCATTTTTCTTTTCGATTTGTTTAATCCAAATGTCGGAAGAATGGAGACAGATGGCTTGTTCTAAAGCTCAATGATAAGAATTGTTGTCGAGCCGTTCACTCACGAAATCGATTTCGTAAAAAAAGGAACTCATCATTCCGTACTGTTGCTTTTTTCTGGATACTTTAGAGCTGCAATCCTTTCTTGTACAGGAGACTGTTTTCAACCATTACAAACTCCACCGAAAGGCTTAACCTTTTATAAACACTGAAATGAAATTCCCTTCATTTGCCATAACATTGCTGGCTTACTATGCAATTACTTTTGCCCAGCCTGCGGCGGCTCAGAAAGAAAACTGTGTACAATTTGTTGATCCCTTCATTGGTAGCGAAGGTTTGGGAAACGTTTTTGTCGGCCCTTCATGTCCGTTTGGAATGGTAAAACCAGGGCCTGATGTAAACAAAGCGTCAAACAGTGGTTATTCATCTGATAAAGAAATGCCTTTATATGGCTTTAGTCAGGTGCACGTTAGCGGAACCGGCGGCGGACCAAAATACGGCAACATTTTACTGATGCCTTTTACCGGTAATCTGGATCAGATTAAACAGGAGTCGTTGCGTGAAAACGAAAAGGCCGAAGCTGGTTATTATTCCGTTCAATTAAAGAGCTATGGCATAAAGGCAGAGTTAAGCGCCTCCGAACGAGTTGCTTTTCATCGGTATACCTTTGAACACAAAAGCTCCAATGCCATTAAAATTGATGCAGGAGAATTTCTCGGCGAGAGACCAATTCCCGATTCGCGAGAGGCACAGCAATTTGTCGGATCTGAAATTGAAGTGGTATCTGGTAATGAAGTAAGAGGCTATACCCGTGTTCGCGGAGGCTGGAATAATGGCGCCGCATACACAGTTTATTTTTATGCGATTACAGATAAAGCCTTCACTAGTTTTTCCAGCTACAAAGATGGCAGGCTGTTTAAAGGTGTTAAGGTGCAGGTTGACGATGGGAACAAAACAGGTGCGTTGTTATATTTTGATGATCTTAACGACAATGTTATCCAGGTTAAAGTGGGAATATCTTTCGTTAGTTGCCTGAAAGCAAGACAAAATATTGAAAAAGAAGTGCCTCATTGGAGTTTTGATAAGGTTCTTGCAGCTAATCAACAGAAATGGGAAAAGCTGCTTAGTCGCATTGAACTGGATAATTCGGTTACCAAAGAGCAGAAAATAATGTTCTACACGGCATTGTACCATACCATGTTGATGCCTGTGGACAGAAGTGGTGAAAATCCGGGCTGGCAATCATCCTTACCTTATTACGATGATTTTTATGCTATATGGGATACTTTTCGTTCATCTAATCCATTAATCACTTTGATGGACCCTCAACGTGAAGTAGCCATCGTAAATTCTCTGTTAAATATCTATCAGCGGGAAGGTTATATGCCCGACTCCCGTAGCGGTAACAGTAATGGTCGTACCCAGGGCGGCTCTAATGCCGAAGTGCTTATTGCTGACGCTTATGTGAAAAAGCTGAAAGGCATTAATTATAATCTTGCTTTAGAGGCGATGCTTAAGGATGCAACCATTCCGCCCGGAGGTAACGAAGAAAAAGAGGGCAGGGGGGGCTTAACAGATTACAACGCTCTCGGCTATGTTTCCAATAGGTTTGTAAGGGCCGGAAACCGCACATTAGAATACGCTTACAACGACTATTGCCTGGCCGTAGTTGCTAACGGATTGGACAGGAAAGGTGAGGGGCAACGGTTTTTGAAGCAATCAGACAACTGGAAAAACCTTTGGCGCATGGTAACAGACAATGGTTCTACCGGATTTATTATGCCAAAAGATCCATCAGGCAAATGGATAGACAGTATTCAATGTGTGGAAAGTAATGGCCGCGTGTCCTATGTTCCTTATACACCGCTTGCGCAGGAATGGCCCATTTGCGTGTGCTGGTGGTGCGGTTTCTTTTACGAGGCTAGTTCATGGGAATATTCTTTCTATGTTCCGCATGATGTTGCAGCGTTAATCACTGCCTGTGGTGGCGAACAAGCTTTCTTGAAACGTCTGAATACATTCTTCAATAATGGCTATTACAATGTAAGCAACGAACCATCTTTCCTTACGCCTAATTTGTATCACTGGCTTGGTCGGCCGGATTTAAGCAGCGAACGTATCCGTCAGATAATCAATGCTAATTATAATACTTCAGCTGCTGGTTTACCTGGCAATGATGACTCGGGCGCCATGTCTTCCTGGCTGGCTTTTCATATGTTGGGATTATTTCCTAACGCCGGACAATCCTACTATCTTATTAACTCGCCAATGGTAAAACGGTCCGTTCTGCATCAACCATCGGGCAAAGATTTCGTCATCACAGCTAAAAATTTATCCGACAAAAATAAATACATCAAAGCGGCCTGGCTTAACGGTAAGGCCTTTAATCAAGCCTGGATAGAACATCAGGATATTGTAAACGGCGGAGAACTTGTGCTCGAAATGAGCGCCACTGCATCAGCCTGGGGAAGCGGGGGTTTGCCACCTTCAAAATCCCGATAAGATTGCACGTAAGGTGTTTTAGGATTCTTCCCTTTGGTTATAATGATAAAGTTTTAAGTGGTTCATTTTTAAGCACTTGTAAAGGAGTGTTTTGTCATCTCGAGTGGACAAACTTGAAAAAGAAAAATATAGTGATGACAATAAGGATAAAGCGGGTTATAAAACTTTGTCATCTCGACGAAGGAGAGATCCTAAAGCGCTTTATATACAAACTGGCTAGGATCTCTCCTTACGTCGAGATGACAAAAATCTTCTTTGTAAGTGTTTAAAAATAAAGACTTTACAAGTTTGTCATTATAGCGAAGGAGACCACGAAGTAGCATTGAGGTCATTTGAAAAACAATTTAACATCTCAATAAATCCTGGAAAGTTTTGCATGTAAAGCGCTTTAAGATTCCTTCTTATAGTGACAAAGTCTGTTGCCTCGGCATGATGCTAATTTAACGCTCAAAACCAACGAGTCACTTTAGATAAATTTTATCTCATAGATAGCAGGTTTTTCGTGTGAGTTTAACCTGAATGGACAAAAGCGTGATTTTAATGACTTTGAAGGTGTTGAATTTGCTAAAAAGAAATACCTTAGCGCTTCAAACATACACATACTTAATATAAACCATGAGGAAATTTTTCTTAACCCCTTTTCTTTGCCTAATATTTTTGGGCAGCTTTGCTCAGGATGCAATAGTTTCCAGTCCTGATAAACAATTAAAACTAAATGTTTTTATTACCGATGGTAAACCCACCTATTCGGTAACTTATAAAGGTAAAACGATGCTAGAGAATTCACCACTTGGCTTGAAAACTAACGAAGGTGATTTTTCATCCGGCTTGAAATTCCTGGGTAAAGTTGAAATTCCCATTGATAAGAACTATACACAGGATAGAATAAAGACATCTCAGATTCATTATATAGCCAACAAGCTTACCTTAAATTTTGAGAATACGCAGCGGAAAAAGATTAGCGTCGTATTCCAGGTAAGTAATAATGATATCGCTTTCCGTTATGAAGTTCCCAGCTGGAACAAGACCCTGGCCTGCGTAGTCGAAAAAGAATCTACCGGCTTTAAGTTTCCCGCAGTTACCACTACATTCCTTTCGGCAATGATGGATCCGATGTCTGGCTGGTCCCGCACTACGCCAAGCTATGAAAATCCTTACGTGGCTGATGCCCCTATGATCAGAACAAAGCCACAGAAAGAAGGCTATGTATTTCCGGGGCTTTTTCATGTGGGGAATAGCGGCTGGGTATTAGTCTCAGAAACAGGGGTAAGCAGTTTATACTGTGCATCGCACTTAAGCGAAAGTTCGAATGATGGGGTTTACACTGTTGAATATCCTAATCCAAAACAGAACAATGGATTTGGAAGTTGGGGAGCAGCAATTGCATTGCCCGGCGTTACTCCATGGAGAACAATAACAGTTGGCGACAATTTAAAGCCGATAGTAGAAACCACAATTCCATTCGATGTGGTAGATCCCCTTTATGAGGCTTCCCAAAAATACAAGTATGGCCGGGGCACCTGGAGCTGGATCGTATGGCAGGATATCAGCATGAATTACGAAGACCAGGTGAAGTTTATTGATCTTGCTGCGGCATTGAAATACGAATATATACTGATTGATGCTCTTTGGGATACGAATATTGGCAAAGAGCGGATGAAGGAACTTGTGGACTATGCACATTCGAAAGGAGTTGATGTCTTTTTGTGGTATAACTCTAATGGAGGGTTTAATGATGCGCCACAAGGCCCAAGGAATAAAATGAATACTTCGGTTGAAAGGAAAAAGGAGATGAAATGGCTTCGTGAGCTGGGAGTGAAAGGCCTGAAAGTAGATTTCTTCGGAGGCGACAAACAGGAAACCATGCGCCTGTATGAAGATATCCTATCAGATGCGAATGACTATGGAATAATGATCATTTTCCATGGTACTACATTGCCAAGAGGCTGGGAGCGAATGTATCCAAACTATGTAGGTAGCGAAGCTGTGGTTGCATCCGAGAATCTGGTCTTTACAAAAGCCGTACGGGAAGCTGAAGCTTTTAATGCTACTTTCCATCCATTTGTAAGGAACACTGTTGGAAGTATGGAATTTGGTGGAACATTCCTAAACAAATATCTGGTTAAAAATAACCGTGAAGGAAATGAGCGCTTAACTACAGATGCTTTTCAACTGGCAACCGCTGTGTTATTTCAAAACCCGCTGCAGATGTTTGCACTTACTCCCAATAATTTGACAGATGCTCCTGCTTTTGAAATTGATTTCATGAAGCAGGTTCCAACTACCTGGGATGAAACTGTTTTTGTGGATGGGTATCCTGGTAAATATTGTGTTATTGCCCGTCGGCATGGCGATAGCTGGTATGTGGCTGGTGCAAATGCAGGAAAAGAGCCAATAAAATTAAAAGTAAACCTGCCCATGCTTGCAGGGAAAAAAGTTCGGCTTTACAACGACGACAAAAACAAGGTAAGCTATACCAAAGAAATTGAAATCCGGAAAAATGGTACTGCGGAAATTGAAATGCAGTCAGGCGGAGGATTAGTGTTAGCGCAATAGCACCTTTTAGCTTAATCAAAAGGTTGGTTATAGCCGGCCTTTTGATTAACAATAGCTTTTAACCTCTAAGGCTCCTTGCTTATTCTTTGTGATCTTAAAATAAGCACGAATAAAAAACCGTGTCTCCGCGCCTCCGCGGAAGATATTAAAAGAATTGCTCATTCTCTGCGATCTTAAAATAAGCATCATACAAGAACTGCGTCTCTGCGCCTCTACCTGAGATATTTAAAACCGCGCCCTCTGCCTGAGATATTATAAAATTTGCTTACTCTTTGCGATCTTAACTCTGCGAGAATAATTGTAGCTTTAACATTTATTAATTGATCTTAAAACAAGCCTGTTTTCAGGGTCAGAAGAGAGTTAATAAAACAACTAATTATCAACCAAACACACAAATGATTAAAAGCATCAGATTTATTCTGACGGTCTTTCTGCTTGCAAATTATACAGCAGGAAGCGCCCAGGAATTATTAAACAACCAAAGAAAACAGCTTTTCGATTACAACTGGAAATTTCTCTTGGGAGATCCTGAATTGGCCAGGCAGGCAAACTTTAATGATAAAGGCTGGCGCAAACTGGACTTGCCGCATGACTGGAGCATAGAAGGTAAGATCGATTCGAAGAATCCGATGGGCAATGATGGCGGTTATTTTCCGGCAGGGGTGGCATGGTATCGTAAGTCGTTTACCGTACCTGCGGCGCTAAAGGGAAAGTTGCTTAGCATCTGCTTCGAGGGCGTTTATATGAATGCGGAGGTGTTTATTAACGGAAAATCGATAGGGAAACGCCCTTACGGTTATTCTGCATTTAATTATGATCTTACGCCTTACCTAAATTTCAATAAAGAAAACACGATTGCAGTAAGGGTAGATAATTCTCAGCAAAAGAACTCGAGATGGTATAGCGGCTCGGGTATTTACCGGCATGTGTGGATAAAAGTTACCGAACCAATACATATAGATGATTGGGGCACTATTATTAAAAGTTCGGAAATTGCCGTAGGGAAGGCTTTAGTTCAGGTAAAAACAAAGCTTCGAAACGAAAGCAAACAGCCTCAGGATTTTGTGCTAAGTACAAAAATTACGGATAATAAGAAGGCTCTGGCTGGAAGCAATACCTTAAAAGTAAGGCTTGCTGCCAATGAGGTGAAAGAACTAAGTCAGGATATCAGAATTGGAAATACAAAGCTGTGGTCGCCGGAAACACCTGCTTTGTATAGCGCCCATGTATCCCTGCAAAAGGGAAGTAAGAAATTGGATGAAAATAAAACATCGTTCGGTATTCGTTCTTTGGCATTCAGCACTCAAAATGGCTTTCAGTTAAATGGTAAGAAAGTGATCCTTAACGGCGGTTGTTTGCACCACGATAACGGATTTTTAGGAGCTGCAGCGTATGACAGGGCAGAGATCAGAAAGGTGGAGCTGTTAAAATCGGCTGGTTTTAATGCTGTGCGTACATCTCATAATCCTCCTTCTGAAATGTTTTTGCATGCCTGCGACAGTTTGGGCTTGCTGGTAATGGATGAGGCTTTTGACGGTTGGCGAACCAGCAAAACGAAATATGATTATTCTCTCTATTTTGACGAGTGGTGGCAGCGGGACATTGAAGCAATGGTGCTTCGTGACCGTAATCATCCTTCCATATTTATGTGGAGCATTGGTAACGAAATAATTGAACGCAAGGAAGCAAGAGCGGTTGAAACTGCCAAAATGCTGGCGGGCCATATTCATAAATTAGATGCTACACGACCAGTAACTTCTGCCATGACAACCTGGGATAAGGAATGGGAAATCTTCGATCCTTTGTTCGCCGCTCATGATGTTGGTGGATATAATTATCAGTTACACCGGGCTGCCTCAGATCATGAACGTGTTCCTTCCCGAATCATCGTGCAAACAGAATCGTATCCGCGGGAGGCCTTCGCCAACTGGAAACTGGTTCAGGATCATAGCTACATTTTAGGTGATTTTGTATGGACGGCAATGGATTACCTGGGAGAATCAAGCATTGGTCGCTATTATTACCCGGGGGAGCCTGGCGGGCAGCATTGGGAGAAAGACTTTTACCCCTGGCATGGAGCTTACTGCGGAGATATCGATCTTACCGGCTGGCGCAAACCGATTTCTCATTACCGGGATATGTTGTATAATGAGTCGAAAAAACTCTACCTGGCGGTTAAGGAACCTAATCCGGCAGCTGGGGATATAAAAGAAACCATGTGGTCGGTATGGCCAACCTGGGAAAGCTGGAACTGGCCCGGCTATGAAGGGAAAGACTTACAGGTTGAGATTTATTCGAGATATCCTAAAGTGCGCTTATATTTAAATGATAAGCTGATCGGAGAGCAGCCAACAACTCAGTTACAGGAATTTAAAGCGACATTCGGTGTGTCTTATACTGCTGGTGTATTAAAGGCCGTGGGTGTTGAAGGAGATGTTGAGAAGGAAACAAGGATACTTAGAACTGCTGGAGAAACCTCACAAATAAAACTTATAGCCGACAGACGTACAATTGATGCAAACGGGCAAGATCTTGCATACGTTCTTGTTGAACTTTCGGACGCAAAGGGCACTCTTCAACCCAACGCCGAAAATGAACTTTCATTTAAAGTGAATGGTCCGGGTGCGATAGCGGCCGTTGGTAATGCTAATCTGAAAGACACTGATCCTTATGTAGGTAATACTCGTAAAGCCTGGAAGGGAAGGGCAATGGTGGTGATAAAAAGTACCCGGCAATCGGGTAAAATTGAACTGATAGTGAGTGCAAAAGGACTGGCTGATTCAAAGGTGCTTGTAAGCTCGGTTAAGTAGGGGTGCAGGCTAGCTGATAAGGTTAAACGTAGAGGGTGAAGAGGTATCGCGGAGGAAAAAAGGGTTTAATTAAGGATTAATTCCGCGGATTTAGCTCTAAATGTTCGTGTAGTTTCTTAGGTTTTAGCCGGGGCTGTCAACCAAGCCCCGGCGGTTATTTTTTCCTTTCACGATATTTAGGTTTTAGCAGGGACTCACTCAAGGAGGACCCTGCGTTGTTTCCTCCGGGCACCATTTCTCTTTTGATCCAGATTTAAGCAATGTTCAAATGCTTGCCTTACTTTTTAAGCGGGAGTCTGAGGACTGCTTTTCATCGGGAAAATCCCTTAGATACCGCTGCCCTGAAGTCTAAGGACAGTACCACTGTACCTAATTGGTTTTTTCTCAGCATTTTCTGTCCATAGTGTTAAGCGATAGTGTCACTACGAATAAATAAATGAAGAAAAGCTTCAGCCTCCTGGACGAAACCTTTAATCTCAGCTACTAATTTTTCTTGCCCGTTTCTACGCTTTTCACCTCATCGCTACGGTCCTTATTAAAATCGAAGGCTTTAAAGTCGGCAGTTTGAGGGAGATCAACGGTGAAGTTACTGAGATAATCAATTTCAATAGTGACATTATCCGTGATAAAGTCGATTACATGTCCACCTGAGTTTGTATCGGCTGAAAGAAAATGGAAATGATAACCTGTAATATTAGCGCCTTCCATATAAGAAGGCAAATTGTATCCCACAAAGTCTCCACTTATTGATTTGTATTCAAAGAAGTGCTGCTTATCTAAAAGCTGAGCGAGTGGTGTATATGGTTTATCCGTAACCGCGGGAAAAGCCCGGGTCTTAATATATTTAAAGCTTCCTTTTAAATGAATTGCGTAAACACCATTTGAGTTATGAGTAATACTATCTAGGTAAGCATATAATGCTGTTTTGTTTAATTGCTTTTCCAGTTTGATAGTTTTGTCGGGATGGAAAAAGTTAACCACTGCAAACGGGGTAAGGTCTTTATCATTCACCTGGAATGTTTTTCCAGTATGTTGTGTCTGATAAATTTTTCCGTTTAAGACCAGAAGTTCACCATCTAATTTATCCGGCGCTCCTAAGCCAAAATTCCCATGCTGTTTTAATTTCCAGTAGGGAAAAAATCCATCATATAAACCTCCGATAAAAGCATTGGCATATCCAGCAGTGAATAAGTGGTTAGAAGATACAACTTGATTGCTGATTTTAGGCATTTTATAAATTCGGACAGCTGATGTAGCTTTTACTGATTTGGTTGCCGGAGCAGTTTGTGCATTAAGGTTACTGGCTGCTAAAATAAATGCTGCGACGGCAGAACAGAGGATAAGTTTTGATTTCATGCTTGTTTAAGCTCCTGTGAGTTTTTAAGTAGCCAAAATAACTAAATTATTCATTCGGGGAACAGCTGAAATGATCGGGAATCAAGTGTGAAATTTCGCACCTGCACATCTCAAAACATAATCCTTTACAATTTGCAGTTTTCGTTGTATCTCTTGCGAGTTCTTACTACTTTCAGGTAAACACATCGCCTATGTATTCCTTTGTTGAAAAACTTGCCGACCTTATTCCGGATAGGGTTAGAGCATCCGTAAAAACCTATGTTAAAAAAAAACTTTTTTCCACCTTGTCCTTAGTATGCGGGGGCAAAGATAGAGCCTTGTTGTGGAGCTACAGTAACTTTGAAATGTCGCCTCATTCCATTCTGTTCCGAGGTTATTTCCAAGGGATAATTCCTTTACCCAATATGTCTAATGGTAAACTTGTTGAGTGGCATGACCCCGAGCACAGGGGTGTTGTTCCTATAAATGAATTCAAAGCCAGGGGCAATTTAATTCAAATTTTAAAGAAGAACCTGAAGTTACCCGAACAGGAGCGTTTTGTGGTAAAAATAAATGCCGATTTTAGAAAGACCATGGAAGGCTGTGCACAACCACGAAAAAAAACTCAACGAACCTGGGTAACTCCGGAGTTTATTGAAGCTGCGGTGAAATTGCATGAAATGGGTATTGCTCATAGTATAGAGACCTACAAGGATGGGGTGTTGGTTGGTGGAGTAATTGGTTTTGCCATTAACGGATATTTTGCGGACATTTCTTTATTTCATTCGGTGGATAATGCCAGTCGCTTCGCGTACTACCATTTGCTACTTAAATTAAAGGAATGTGGGTTTACGCTGCACGATGCCGGTTGGGCAAATACCTGGCTTAGTCAGTTCAATCTTATTTCTGTGCACCGGGATGAATTCAAACGGAAACTCACAGAAGCCATGATTACCCATGTGAAAATGGATAATACAGTCCCCAATTACGCATTTAATTGAGGTGCTGTTTTATACTTATTCCAAGCAGGGTTTCTCGGAGAGGACCCTGCGTTTGTCATCCAGATCCATTGCAAGCATGACACCTGCATCACTTTCCATTATTTTAGTGCTCTGCACTTAATCTCGCTAAACCCGCAGACAAGTTTTTTTTAGAACAATGGTGTCTATCCATTGCTGTTGCTTTTCAACACTAAAATGCCGGGCGGGAGTTTCCAGCTTACACATTCTTATTCCTTGTTCCTTGCAATAATTTGCGATGCTGTTCAGCTGCACCTTCATATTCGGAATGCCGTTGAATGTTTTTCGCGTAAAATAAACCGCTTTTAAAGAAGGCAGCGTTTTAATCAATGCAATAATATCATTCCATTGCTGTACGTGGCTATCCACAAACGTGTCGTCGGTATTGCTTTCTTCACCTTCAGGCACATCCAGTGCACTAATCAGGTCGGCAAAACCTATTTTATGCTTTTGGACAAATTGCTGTTTAAGCATCAGGGGGGCATCTTTTAATGAATCCAGCTTCCAACATAGCGGTAACAAATGCCATAAGAAATTTCGTGGCCTTCCATAAAAGAAATCGGTTTCCTCTTCCCCTTCGGGGATGAACGTTCCTAGAATTAAAATTTCGGTCTGGGTATCTGGTAAAAGATGACTGAATTTGTGAGATACTATTGGCATAACATAAGCTGTCGACTGTTTGGGATGTTCTTTTCTTGGATTGGTTTTTTCTATCCGGAAAACACATCTCAAACCATCATTAATAAATTTAATAATCCCTTTCTGTGATTAGGAAGGGATTGCCAAAGGTAGGGATATTAATCAGACCGTTAATTAAAAGACAATTTATATCCGGTATTCAGACAACCGTTTTTCAGTTGAGTTACATTCTAATCTCAAAACCACTATCTTTAAACGGGCAATTGGCCGGCTAATATTTTGAATAATCTCCACACATTTACAGCATTAGATTTTGAAACAGCGCAAGGTAAGCGCCATAGCATTTGCCAGATTGGTTTTGTAAGGGTAGAACAGAACGTAATTATCCATAAAGCATCTGTACTAGTTCGTCCTCCCGATAACTTTTATTCCCCTAATAATATTCAGGTTCACGGCATTACGCCTCACAGAACACAATCAGCGCCCACCTTTAATAACCTATGGCCACATTTGGAACCATTCATCCGCAACCAGAACGTCGTTGCTCACAACAGTGCTTTTGATGTAAGTTGTTTGCAGCAAACGCTTACTTTTTACCGCCTTCAAATGCCTGTATTTACCTCCCACTGCACCTATAAAATATACGGGGAGAAACTGAATGTACTTTGTAACCGCTATGGAATTGAATTAAATCACCACGATGCATTGTCGGATGCATTGGCTTGTGCAAAGTTGTTTATGATGTACAATAGGAGTGAAAAGTAAGTATGTAGTTTGTGTTGAGTTAAAATTAAAACACAAAGAAAATAAACAGCTTACTTAACTTAAGTAAATTGTCATCTTATTCTTTATCAGGATTTTACCATCAATTATATCTCAAAACTGTAATCAAAATCTGTCATAGATTGTTTTTATAAGGAGACCAAGTATTACATCTGGAGCACCTTAAAACGCTATAAATCATGGCAGAAATTAACGCAACAATTCTGATTCCCGATATAAGCGGGTTTACAGAATTTATGACTAAAACCGAACTTAGTCACAGCTCTCACGCCATCAGTATGCTTATTGATGCGATCGTTAAAGCTGTTGATGAAGATTACGAAGTATCTGAAATTGAAGGGGATGCTGTTTTGTTGATAAAGAAGGGCATTGCACCTGCAAAAAAAGATATACTCGATATTTGCATCAAGATCTTTAATGCCTTTCACTACCAACGGAAATGGATGATGCAGCATACACTTTGTCCCTGCAAAGCATGTATGGACCTGGCAGATCTCACGTTAAAATTCGTAGTTCACTATGGGCCTCTGGCGGAAATAAAAGTGGGGCGTTTTGTTAAATATTCCGGCGTGGAGATGATTGTTGCCCATCGTTTATTGAAAAATAGAATAGAGAACCACGAGTATCTTCTGGTGACTGAGAAGATGATGCAAAAGGTAGACGATGATCCTGAATCGTTTAATGTGGAATGGGAAATCTCCTCTGAAGATTTTGACTCGATAGGAAGTGTTAATTACTATTTTACTTTACTTAACGAAGCCAGAAAACAAGCTCCTGAGCCTCCGGATCCTCCCAGCTATTATTCGGATGACACACCTTATCTGGAAGAAACTATTACGGGCAACTTCAAAGATGTGTACAACGAAATAATGAACATTCCCGACAGGGATAAATGGGTACCCGGATTGCAGAAGGTAGAACAAGAAACTCCTGATGTTTTTGTGGGAAATACTCACCTCTGTACCTTCGAAAGTTATAAGGCCATAATTACTCCTTTACGCATGAAGGTAACAGACAACAGCATAACCTATGCCGAAGAATGGGAGATAGAAGGGACTGGCTATAAAGTGGTTTTTGAGTTTATATTCACAGAAATAGATGACCAGACATGTCAGTTTTCGGGCCGTTTTATGAACGCGGGAAATATGCCTTTAACACAACCGCTGAGCTTTTCGATGTTTGAAAGTCTTCAGCTAATGTCTGAAAGCCTAAAGGTGCGTTTCAGAAAAATAGAAGAAGCAGATAAAAGTTCTTTTTCGCATCCTTTTAAATCAAAGTATCTATCATAACTAGCGAAGTTGATACTTTTATTTTGATCAGCAGGAGTCTCAAAAATGGCCCCGTGTTGTTTTAGAACAAGTTTTATCTGGAAAAGTTCTTTGTTTGAACGATACAAGTCGTTGAAAAACCTATGAGGTTTTCGGAAACCTCATAGGTTTATGGCATTTAAATCATTTAGCACTTGCTACAATTTTTCCAGTTTTATCAATATAAAACCAATCATCACTTACCCAGGTTGAATGTTCGTCTCCCGGAAATGATTTAACAGTTTTGCATTTGAAGCTGACTTTCGCTTTGCCATTTTCGAAAGGAAAAGCGCAATCAAACTTAGGCTCGATTAAGATTTTTGCAGTTGCCGAATCAATAAAACCAATTTTGTCATTTTTTACTATTCGATAAGTGCCTTCGCTGAGATAATCCGGCCCATTGTCGTATCTGTAGAACTTGTAGATGTGCTTACCGGTTCTGTCGATAACAACAAAATCAGGATCGGCCACAATTCCATATTCGGTAAGCGTATCTGTATAAGCTGCACGATAATCGCCTAAAACCTTATGCCCCTGATCATCAAAATAAGCATAAAGAGAGGTTTTTGCATCTCTTTTTAAAATGAGCTTCGGAGAAGTGATTTGTTGAGCCTGGCAAGCCGAAACCAGAAGAAGCGCAAATACAACGTGGCTTAGATATTTTTTCACACTTTCGTTTTAAAAACCGTGGATATATTCAGCCAATATACAGTATAATATGGTTGAAAAACATAGGAGGTTTCTAATCTCAATTAATTCTTTTTTTACCGAAAAGACCTTGAGTTGTTTGTTTATTTTCTTATTTTTACAGTCACTTAACTGTAAATTACAAATGAAAAAAGTATTACCTATCTTATCGCTGGCATTTATCCTCTTTGCATGCAAAAAATCTAACAATGAAGAAGCTAAGCCAGAAGTGAAAAAGTATAATGTGACTTTTCAAAGCTCTGAGTTTGCTCAAGGCATTTCGATCTTAAACAAAAATTCTGCTGCTCCAGCAGCGATCGGAGACACATTAAAAAACTATAGTGACAACTTATACTATTATGTATATAATTCTGCGGGTTCTCTGGTAAACACAATTACACAATCTGCTACAGCAGCAAACTATGGCACAATATCAGACAAGTTAGCTGCTGGTAGTTATACTGTTTATTTTACTGCCATGAAGGGCTCAGGTGGTGTAATAAATTCAAATGAAAGCAGTACTGTTGCATGTTATCCAAATAATGGCTATTGGAACGATACTTTTTATAAAAAAGTGACATTTACTGTAGCTTCAGCCGATGTTAATCAGACTGTGCGATTAGACAGAGTTGTTGGAGGTGCAGAGGTAACTTTGACAGATGTCATTCCATCTAATGCCTATAAAATTACTATTTTGGTTCAAAATGATGCTAATACCATCAGACTTGCTACTGGCGGTTGGGAAGTTGGAGTAACTAAAACAAAAGATTTTATACTAACAGCCGAAGATAAGGGGCAAAAGAATCGTACGTTTTTAACTCATATTGCTAACACTTCAGCACCTGTGGTATTGAATATTCGTTGTTATGATTCAAACAATGGACTCCTTGCAGAGAAGATTGTATCAAATGTGAATGTATACAAAAACAAAAAAACTCTCTTATCAGGTAATTTATTCGGAACCACAGCCAATCCTTCAGCAGGTTTCGTCGTGTTTGTAAATCCAACCTGGGATACTCCATCTACTCCCGTTAATTTTTAAACAATAATTAATAGAAAATAAGCCGGGGTTATGAATAACGCTGGCTTTCTTGTTTATACAATCAGCGTAAGATTATTACTGGGACTTTATGGATCAAGCGAAGTTAGTTATTGGCTTTTCTTGCGAAAAAAAGAATAAAGCCCAGCCGGCAGTGATCGAAGCACCTAAATTAGAATTGTTTGCTTTTATTACAGACCAGATGTTTTGTATTGTCCCAATTTTTTGGCTTGGTCCCACTTCATTCTAAAGACGATTTACCGTTTTTGATAAACAGGTACTCATTGTCCATACCCTCGGAATTATGTATATGCTTATTCCATCCTATTCATTAGTTTTGCCGCTTCAAAAAGCAAATAATTCAAATGAACTACTTCCTCGTAAAATCAGAGCCATTCAAATATAGCTGGGAAAAATTTAATCAGGACAAACGTACTTTCTGGGACGGTGTACGGAATTACCAGGCCAGAAACATCCTGAAAGAAATGAAAGAAGGTGACCTGGTTTTGTTCTATCACAGTAATGAGGGTAAGGAAGTAGTTGGAGTAGCGAAAGTGGTAAAAGAATTTTATCAGGACCCAACTACAGATGATGCCAATTGGGTAGTTGTTGATCTTTCACCGGTGGAAACATTGAAGAAACCGGTTACTCTGGAAGTAATTAAAGCAGACCCACGTTTGGCGAACATTGGATTGGTTCGTCAGGGAAGGCTATCCGTAATGTCACTTAAAAAAGAAGAATTCGACCGCATTCTGGAGCTGGGCAGCGAGTAGTACCTGTCATTCAATTTTAGCAATACGATGGCAGAGCAAAATACTATGTCACGGCTAAATCATGACATCGTAAATTTCCTGTTCGGCGCTCGGTTAATTCTTCAAATCGCAATGTATTCGTAATTTTGCGGCATCTGCTTCGTTTGAACAGAATGCACACATATTATTCATGAAAAAAAGCTCAATTATAGGAATTATCATTATTGCCATTGCAATTGGGGTTATCATCAGTACCTATGCTGATTCGAGTACTTATGGCACTTTTTCTGAAGCCCGGGAAAGCGGTGATGAACTTCATGTTGTAGGTAAGTTAGATAAAGCTAAAGAGTTGATCTACAATCCTAAAAAAGATGCCAACTACTTTGCTTTTTACATGGAAGATAATAAAGGTAAAGAATGTAAAGTGGTTTTCAGCGGAACCAAACCGCAGGATTTTGAACGTTCTGAGCAGATCGTTTTAACGGGTAAAATGGTGGGAGAGGAATTTCATGCATCAAAAATTCTGATGAAATGTCCATCCAAATACAATAAAAACGAAGTTGAAGTTCAGGAAACTGGTGCCACATCAGTAAAAATATAAACGGTTTAATGGATATAAAATTTGAAGGCGAACACCTTCTGCCTGGTAGTTTAGGCCAGTTCTTTATCATATTGTCTTTTGGTTCGGCACTTCTTGCGGCCATTTCTTATTACTTCGCTACAGTAAAAGATTTACAGGATAATTCCTGGAGAAATATAGGCCGGGTAGCCACCTGGCTCAACGGTGTTTCAGTTATTGGTGTAGGCGCTTGTCTGTTCTACATTATCTACAATCATCTTTTTGAATACAATTATGCCTATTCGCATTCGTCGAGGGCATTACCAACTCATTACATTATCTCAAGTTTCTGGGAAGGACAGGAGGGAAGCTTCTGGCTTTGGATGTTCTGGCAATCTGTGCTGGCAAATATTCTGGTATGGCGTGCAAAAAGCTGGGAAAATTCGGTGATGGCAGTTGTAATGCTTTCGCAGGTATTCCTTGCTTCTATGCTTCTTGGGGTCGAAATTGTGGGTACTCGCATAGGAAGCTCACCATTCATCCTGTTAAGGGAGGCAATGCAAGCTCCAATCTTTTCTCGTCCGGATTATCTTACCCTTATTCAGGATGGTAACGGCTTAAATCCACTGCTTCAAAACTACTGGATGGTTATTCACCCGCCAACACTGTTCCTTGGTTTTGCATCCATGGTAGTTCCCTTTGCTTATGCAATTGCCGGTTTATGGGAAAAACGCTTTAAGGACTGGACTTCTGCCGCTTTACCATGGTCGCTTTTTGCCGTTATGGTGTTGGGCGCTGGTATCATCATGGGCTCTTTCTGGGCTTACGAAGCGTTAAACTTCGGCGGTTTCTGGGCCTGGGATCCGGTTGAGAACGCTTCAATCATCCCATGGTTAACCCTTATTGCTGCGGTTCACGTTATCCTGGCGTATCGTAGTTCAGGGCATTCCTATTTCACTGCAACATTCCTTACATTAATCAGCTTTGTGCTGGTGCTATACGCATCATTCTTAACCCGTAGTGGTATACTTGGCGAAACGTCTGTTCACTCCTTTACAGATCTGGGCATGTTTGGTCATCTTATCACCTACATCATGGTGTTCTTATTGCTTACCGTTGGTTTCTTAGTTTCCAGATGGAAAGAAATGCCAGTTTCGAAGCAAGACGAAGAGACCTATTCAAGAGAGTTTTGGCTGTTCGTTGGAGCATTGGTTTTAGCCTTATCATGTTTACAGGTAATCGCTACCACCTCCGTTCCGGTGTTTAACGCGGCTTTCGGAACAAAGATTGCACCTCCGCCTGATGCTATTGCACACTATAATAAATGGCAAGTTCCTTTTGCGGTAATTATCACACTTGTTTCGGGCTTTGCTCAATTCCTTAAATACAAAAACACCGATTCTAAAAAGTTCTATACTTCTGTTTTAAAATCGGCAGCAACAGCAGCAATAATTACAGGCATTTTTGTATACGTCGCCAAAGTATACTCAAACCCCATGTATATCGTATTAACCTTTGCGGGATTATTTTCCGTAATGTGTAACGGGCAAATTTTGCTCGATGCAATAAAAGGAAAATGGAAATTGGCCGGATCTTCTATAGCACACATGGGTTTCGCCTTTTTGCTTGTCGGAGCGCTTGTTGCAGCAGCCACAAGTAATGTAGTATCCATCAATAACACAGGTATTGGTTATGGAGCTGAGTTTGCCAAAGAGAACGATCCGAAGGAAAACATTATGCTTTATGAGAACGAGCCTTTGAAAATGGATAAGTATACCGTTACTTATACCGGCGATTCCACCGAAGGACCGAATACCTTTTATAAAGTAAATTATAAGTATGAGGAAGAAGGCAAGGTGAAGGAGGATTTTACCCTTTATCCAAATGCGCAACAGAATGCCAAAATGCGTTCTATCGTTTCATCGCCAGATACCCGCCATTATCTTTTACATGATATTTACACCCATGTAAGTAGCGTTCCTTTACAGGAAAATAAAGAGGGACATCAACACGAATCAGGAGATCATTCTGCTGAATCGGAAGAATACGATACACCTCAGGCACATATGGTGTCACCCGGAGATACTGTGAAATATCGCAACGGATTTATCATCGTAAAAGCGCTGAATCGCAATGCAAAAATTGAGAAGATTGATCTGGCGCCGGGGGATGTAGCCGTGGGTATGGATCTGGAGATACATAATAAAGCAGGTAAAACTTATAATGCACAGCCCCTTTACCTTATAAAAGGTGGTAATGTGTTCGATTTTGGGAAGGCTATTGATGAGGAAGGTTTGAAGCTGCGTTTTTCCAAAATAGATCCAAAACTGCAGAAGCTGGAACTTACCATTTTGCAGAAGAAGCCGGTAGAGAAAAAATGGATTGTGATGAAAGCTATCCGTTTTCCTTACATCAACCTGTACTGGGGCGGAACCATTCTGATGGTTGTTGGTTTCCTGATCTCTATTTTCCGCAGAAACAAAGAGGTAAAAGCGGCTTAATATGGATGCTGTAATCCTCGGTAGCGGTAATGTGGCCACGCATCTTGCAAAGGCTCTGGTTAGTGCCGGACATCGGGTTTTACAGGTCTGGAGCCGGAATCTAAGTCACGCGCAAGAACTGGCAGAAAAGCTAAATTCGGCAGCTATCAGTTCTTTCGGACAGTTATCAGCGGAAGCGGATATTTATATTTTATCCGTAAGTGATGATGCAATACCTGAACTGGCTGCTGCTTTCCCTTTCGGGGATAAATTGCTGGTGCATACCTCAGGAACAACCGGATCGGAAGCACTAAACGAGAGATCTTCGTCTATCGGTGTCTTTTATCCGCTACAAACCTTTTCTAAGCAAAGAGATCTTGATTTTTCGGTCATCCCGATTGCTGTTGAAGCAAACTCTGCTGAGGCTGAAGATCTGTTGATTGAACTTGCACGGTCTATTTCAAACAAGGTAGTTAAGTTTGATTCGGAACAGAGGAAAGCGCTTCACGTTGCAGCGGTATTTGCCTGCAATTTTACCAATCATTTTTACGCTATTGCGGATGATCTGCTTCGTGAAAACGGACTCAATTTTGATCTTATACGTCCTTTAATAGCCGAAACCAGTTTAAAAGCAGCACAATTTTCGCCTTTTGACGTGCAAACTGGTCCTGCAGTTAGAAATGACGAACTGACTATTAATAAGCATGTTAAGTTTTTAGAAGAAAGGACAGAATTGCAAGTGCTTTATAAGTTAATCAGTCAGAACATTATCAATTTACATCAAAAGGCTTAAGGCGGACACAATTTTTTTATTTTTGCGCTGCAATGAACGTTTTTAATATCAAAATAAATTTTGAAGAAGCAGGCCACGAGAGTATTGTGCTTCCTATTGCGGAAGGCGAATCGGTACTGGATGTGTGCATGGATAATGGAATTGAGCTGCAGCACAACTGCGGCGGCGTTTGCGGATGCAGCACCTGCCATATCTACGTGAACAAGGGAATGGATAGCTTACAGGAAATTTCTGATAAAGAAGAAGACTTTATCGACCGCGCTGTAGATCCAAAAATTAATTCACGCTTAGGTTGCCAGTGCGTTGCAATCGATGGTGACATTGAAGTTACTTTACCAGATCAATCTCAATTCTTAGGACATTAAAATATTATGAGTCAGGATAAATTTGAATTACCTTTTACCTGGAGCGATTATGAAGATATCGCTATGGGCTTATACGAAAAGTTTGGCGATGACTTTGATGAGTCAAAAATCTATCGCATTCGTTTTACCGATTTAATGGACTGGGTATTATCTCTGCCGAATTTTGTTGGAAAACGCGAAGAATGTAACGAAGGCCATTTAGAGCAAATCCAGTCAGGCTGGGTTTACGAATGGCGTGATAATCAATAATATTTTCCCGGTTTCAATTAAATTGCTTTGAAAGCTTTAGGTGAGCCTGGTTATTTCCTCAATCTGTTTCTTCCATAGATACCGATTGAGGAATTGCTTTTTTAATGCTTTATCAATTCTCTAAGATCGTACCAAAATACGCTATTGTCATGTCAGGTGTGTTACGACTGTTCTTGTTCTGATTGTCATTGTTGATTTTAAAGAGCCCGGCCGTTCTGAATTTTAACTTTTTATTTTTATTTAACTCTATGTCCTTTCTTGCCAAATTAAAAGATATTAAAGCTTTTGTTCTTGATATTGATGGAGTGCTAACCGATTCAACCATCCTGATTACCGAAAGCGGCGAACAGCTTAGAAAGTTTAATGTGAAAGATGGTTATGCGCTACAGTTAGCTGTAAAGAAAGGTTATTTTTTCTGTATCATTTCCGGCGGAAAGTCGCATACCGTTGTAGCCCGTTTTAAAGGACTGGGAATAACCGATGTGTATTTAGGTGTAGATAAGAAGATTGATGTGTTTAACGATTTTCTGAGCCGCCACCAGATTACTGCCGAAGAGGTGGTTTACATGGGGGACGATATTCCCGATATTCCGGTAATGAAGATTGTAGGTATTCCTGCTTGCCCAGCCGATGCAGTGGAGGAAGTGAAGGCTATAAGCACATACATTTCGCCCAAGATTGGAGGAGCAGCCTGCGTGAGGGATGTTGTAGAGAAAGTTTTAAAGGTACAGGGACAATGGTACGATGCGAACCCTTCAGGCCAGGAAGAGTTGGTGCCTTCGTTGTAATGATTATTGGTGTTATTTAATCGTACGATGTCTGTATGAATTCTTTATTATCCTGATTAACAGGTTGTGGGTTTTTTTATTTTTGACTTTTTAATTTTAACTTCTCAGCAGTAGCATTGCCCTTATATTTAAATCTCTAATTTTTGCACATATGCCTGTCTCGCAAAAGATAAAAGTAGCCGTAGATGCTGTTGTTTTCGGATACACTTCGAAAGATGGATTATCAATTTTGCTCATCAAAAGAGATATTAATCCTTATAAAGGTACCTGGGCTTTACCAGGCGGACTGGTAAAGAATGAGGAATCCTTAGAAGAGGCTATTGAACGCGAATTACAAGAGGAGACGGGGGTAAGTATCAATTATCTGGAGCAGTTATATAGCTTTGGAAAGCCAGATCGTGACCCAAGAAACCGTGTAGTTTCCATTACCTATTACGGGCTGGTAAAGTCTGGTGCATTTCAGTTGCATGCCAGTACTGATGCCAGTGATGCGGCATGGTTTAATATCAAAAAAATGCCTGCACTCGCTTTTGATCACCAGGAAATAGTACGGGTGGCATTAAAACGTCTTCAGGCAAAAATCCTTTATGAGCCTATCGGTTTCGAACTTCTCGATAAGAAATTCCCATTTTCTGAATTGGAGAAGCTTTATAGTGCAGTGCTCGATCGTCCCATTGATCGCCGTAACTTCAAGAAAAAGATCACCAGATTTGGCTTTTTAGAAGAAACTTCAGAAAAACAGGAGCTGGAAAGTGCCGGGCGGCCAGGAAATCTCTTTTGTTTTAATGAAGAAAAGTACTTCGAGCTAAAGCGTTTGGGCATAAATTTCGAGATCTAGCTATCTTTACCTAGGCCTTTTTTATACCTTAATTTGTTGGTTTTTTGTCTGTTAAAATCCTTGTAAATGATTTTTAAATAATTGAATAGCGTGATAATCAGTCTTTTGTAACTTATTTTGAAAATTTAATTTGTGTATTAGTTACGCATATTTATATTTGCGTAAGAATAACGCATATTTAAATGAAGACAGGCGTAATAATAGCAAGATTTCAGACTCCGTATCTGCACGAGGGGCACCGGAGTTTGATCGATAAGGTTAGAACTGAGCATAATAAACTTATTATTGTTTTAGGGGCAAGTTCGGTTTCTGGAAGTAGAAGAAACCCCTACGATTACCATACCCGGGAGAAGATGCTTAAGAAGGAATATCCGGAAGTGGTTGTTCTTCCAATTAGTGATCATCCGAGTGATAAGGCCTGGTCGCAAAACCTCGACATGCTTTTAGCAAATGTTTTTCCAACTGAGCAGTTTCTTTTATACGGGAGCAGAGATAGTTTTATTCCATTCTATTCAGGAAAGTTTGAAACTTCAGAGCTGCCTGTTCATGGCGATTACAATGCAACCGAGTTAAGAAAACAATATGCTGATAAGGTTTTTGACTCCAACGATTTTAGAGCCGGGATTTTGTATGCTTATCACAACCAATATTCAAAAGTGTATCCAACCGTTGATATTGCTTTATTCCGCAACAATAAAACGGAGCTTCTTTTAGGGAAAAAGACGATTAACAATAAATGGCGATTTGTTGGCGGCTTTGCAGATCCGGAAGACGAAAACTATGAAAGTGCTGCAAAACGCGAACTTATGGAAGAGTGTGGCGAGCTGGAAGTTGGCACTATGACTTACGAAACCTCGGCCAAGATTAACGATTGGAGGTATCGTTCTGAAGTGGATAAGATTATAACGCTTCTTTTCAGTACAGATTACATAGCAGGAGAGCCTGTAGCCCAGGATGATATTGCTGAATTAAAATGGTTTAAATTCGCCGAGATTCCTGCAATGATCAGCCAAGGGCAGCTGAACGAAGAACACCTTGATCTTTTCAATTTTATGTTGACTAAGTACTTAAATTAATTACATCATGAAAAAAGCAAATTTTATATTACTGGCTGACGCCTACAAATATTCTCATCATAAATTGTATTACCCGGGAACCACGCAGATATACAGTTACCTGGAAAGCAGGGGAGGTATGTTTGATGAAACCGTGTTTTTCGGACTACAGTATTTTTTAAAGGAATACCTGGAAGGTACCGCATTTACACAACAGGATCTGGATGAGGCTGAAGGATTTTTGCAGCAGGTATTTAATCGTACGGATGTATTTGATAAAAGTAAGTTTCAATACATTCTCGATAAATACAAAGGGAAACTTCCCGTTAAAATAAAAGCTGTTGCTGAAGGGGCCATTGTACCGGTTGGCAATGTTCTCATGACTATTGAAAATACCGATCCCGAATGCTTCTGGTTGACGAACTTCCTGGAAACAGTATTGATGCAGATCTGGTATCCGACTACGGTTGCCACATTGAGTTACAAAGTGAAGAAAGTAGTAAGCGACTACTTTACCGAAACAGCTACAGCCGGTTCTGATGCGGCGATTGACTATGTTTTAAATGATTTCGGTTTCAGAGGAGTGAGTAGCGTAGAAAGTGCGGCTTTGGGCGGCAGTGCGCACCTGATTAGCTTTGCCGGAAGCGATAATCTGGCGGCTTCTGTATTGGCTTGTCAATACTATAGCGCGCAAAAAGTTTACGGTGTAAGTATCCCGGCAACGGAACACAGTATTTGTACTTTATTGGGAAGGGAAGGAGAGCTGGAGGTGTTCAGGCATATTTTGAGGACATTCCCTACCGGAGTTGTTGCCTGCGTTTCTGACAGCTACAACATTTTCAGAGCCTGCGAAAGTTACTGGGGTGAAGCCTTGAAAGAGGAAATACTGAATCGTGACGGTGTACTGGTGATCCGTCCTGATAGTGGAGATCCGATCATGACATTGTTAAAGATCTTTGAAATTTTGTTTGAAAAGTTTGGTTATACCGTTAACGAAAAAGGCTTTAAAGTTTTACCCCCTCAGTTGCGGGTTATACAAGGCGATGGGGTAAATTATTATGCTATTATTGAAATATATGAAGCGCTAAAAGCAAACGGAATCAGTGCTGAAAGTCTGGTGTTGGGTATGGGAGGGGCTTTGTTGCAAAAGGTTGATCGGGATACTCAGAAGTTCGCTATCAAATGCAGTTTCGCCACGGTAAATGGAGAGAATGTGAAGGTTGAGAAAAGGCCGGTTGAGATGGATGAACACGGGAAGATCAGCGAAAGCTTTAAAAAGAGTAAAGGTGGCCGGCTTAAACTGGTTAAAATTGACGGTGAATATAGAACGGTTCAGGCAGAGGCATATCCTGAATTGAATGATGAATTGATAACTGTTTTTGAAAACGGGAAGATAGTGAAGGAGTATAGTTTTGAGCAAATCCGGGAAAAGACCAATTTTTACAATTATGAAATACACGACAAGCTGGCTTATTGATAGGCTAAGGAAAGGGGAAATCCCTAAATATTTATTCTTTTGGGGACACCAACCCAGTAAAAGCGGTGAAATTACTGCCTCGTGTTTTAGTCAGTGGTGGGTGTCGGAATTTGCAGAAGATGGAATATCTTACAAAACCGCAGAACATTGGATGATGGCACAGAAAGCGCTCTTATTTGATGATCAGGAGACTTTCTATAAGATTATAGAAGCAAAAACGCCGGGAGCAGTTAAAGCTTTTGGACGCGAGGTTAAGAACTTTGAAAATTCTGTATGGGAGGAAAAGCGATTTGATATTGTTGTAAAAGGCAATTTTTATAAGTTTTCTCAGAATCCTGACTTAAAGGAGTTTTTGCATAATACGAATGATCGGATTATCGTAGAAGCAAGTCCCGTAGACAATATCTGGGGCATAGGATTAGTCGCGGACGATGAGAAAGCCCGGAGTCCGGAGACGTGGCAAGGATTAAACTTGTTGGGATTTGCATTGATGGAGGTGCGGGATATGTTAAGGTAAAGAACCGAATTATTATTACTGATTATGCTAGAAAAGGAAGTTACCGAAAAGAATAATATTTACAAAGCTATACTCCTCGGTGTTGCTACAGGCGATGCTTTAGGTGTTCCGGTAGAATTCAGAGATAGAGAAGACATTGCGAAACGACAAGTAACAGATATGAAAGGCTATGGTACATATAATTTACCTCCCGGCACTTGGTCTGATGATAGTTCCTTAACCTTTTGCTTAGCCGAAGCTTTAGTAGAAGAATTCTCTCTGCAAAATATCTCTTCAAAGTTTCAAGGCTGGTTATATCATAATTATTGGACACCTTATGGTTCGGTATTCGATGTTGGAATAGCCACAAAGGCTGCAATTTACAGGTTGAAAACAGGCGTTCGTCCCGATCTGGCTGGGGGCTTTTTTGAAGACGACAATGGCAACGGCTCGCTCATGCGAATTCTACCGCTTCTTATTTATATTAAAGATAAGCCGATTGAGGAAAGGTATGAATTAGCGAGAACTGTCTCCTCTATTACTCATGGTCATATCCGGTCAGTTATAAGTTGCTTCTATTATCTCGAATTTGCCAGGTTATTACGGGAAGGTAAAGACAAAATGGAAATCTATTATTTACTTCAGGAAATTATTCCTTCCTATCTTATTTCAATCGGAATAAATAAGGACGAAATCAATGTCTTTCATCGCATCTTCTCTGGTGATATTTCTGAGGTAGAAGAGCAGAACATTCATAGTTCAGGATATGTATTGCATACGCTTGAAGCAAGTGTTTGGTGCTTACTTTCTACGGAAAGTTACTCTGCAGCTGTTCTCAAAGCAGTTAATTTAGGTAGTGATACGGATACAACAGGAGCCGTCACTGGCGGACTTGCTGGAATATTGTATGGGTGGCAATCTATCCCACAGCAGTGGATTCAGCAGCTGGCGAGGGTAGAGGATATTTTGGATTTGGGGAAGAGGTTGGAGGAGAAGTTTGGCTGGTTATAATTAACATGGGTGTAAATATTTTTAGAACGACATAACGCAGTTTTTTTTAATAGGGATTAACGATGCCCCTTAAAATGGAATTGTGTTTTCATTATTTGTTAAGGTTGAAAAACATATTTCGAGATGAGTACTACGGAAACTTCACATCAAAGCGGCCATCTGTCACTACCACAGAATCTCCCTTGGCATTTTTTGCCGTAAAATAGAAGGTGCCTGCTATTATTTGTTTAACCTTATCAAATTTGCTAATTTTCAAGCTGCCTCCAGTACTTATGAAACCTTCTCCGTCCCTTGAAAATAAGGCTCTATTGTCAAATAGAGGAATGAGTTGTCCCTCCGTCAATTGATCAGTTCGTAATGACATTACTCCAGTAGAATTAGACGCAGTTAGGGTAGAACCATAATCAGAACTAACTTTTAAGCCTGAGTATGGGAAAGTCCCTTCTGGCAACCACAGTTCCCCGTTTACCAAGCACCCAAAAGTATTTTTCCCTCCTTGTGTTTCCGCGGGTAATTCATCTATCTTTTCAGCGTTTGATTTTTCGCATCGCATATTGGTAAAGGCAAGTATTACCAACAGAAGCATACAAATTCTTAAATTCTTCATTGCTACTTAGCTTTTCCGGGGTTTATTCTTTCGTTCGCTGTTACCGCTGTTCGACATGTTCTGAAAGGCATGTCGTATTATAAGATAAAAAGGATCTGCGATCCGCCTAAATTAGGATTTATTTAACTGTAACACTAAAAGGGGAGCACCAAACAATGGAGCGAGCTTTACAG
>Ga0307408_100000595_pt1 | contig 31049 bp, 33 predicted proteins | sample 322Cmetagenome_FD_202116 | JGI IMG/M metagenome (GOLD analysis project Ga0307408, IMG submission 202116) | Maize rhizosphere microbial communities from greenhouse at UC Davis, California, United States - 322HYB-C-3 | ecosystem: Host-associated > Plants > Roots > Rhizosphere > Soil | place...
TCATGCAGCTGATGACCGCCGTCAGCCCGCAGCTGGAGCAGTTGAAGAAGGAAGGTGAAGCTGGCCGTCGCAAGATCAGCCAGTACACCCGCTACGGCACTCTCGTCCTGGCGTTCGTTCAGGCCATCGGTATGTCCGTCGGTCTGGCTAGCCAGGGCGTAGCGTTCTCGGTCGATTTCGGCTTCCACTTCGTGGCGATCACCACTTTCGTGGCGGGCGCGATGTTCATGATGTGGCTGGGCGAGCAGATCACCGAGCGCGGTGTCGGCAACGGTATCTCGATGCTGATTTTTGCAGGCATCGTGGCCGGTCTGCCGTCGGCGATCGGGCAGTCTTTCGAGTCTGCTCGTCAGGGTGATATTAATATTTTCGCTCTGATCGCCATCGGCCTGCTGGCAGTAGCGATCATCGGTTTCGTGGTGTTCATTGAGCGTGGTCAGCGTCGCATTGCGGTGCACTACGCCAAGCGTCAGCAGGGCCGTAAGGTCTTCGCTGCACAGACCAGCCACCTGCCGTTGAAGGTGAACATGGCGGGCGTAATTCCGGCCATTTTCGCCAGCAGCCTTCTGCTGTTCCCGGCCTCGCTGGGTGCCTGGTTTGGTCAGTCCGAGGGTTTGGGCTGGCTGCAGGACATTTCGCAGGCTATCGCTCCTGGTCAGCCGTTGAACATTCTGCTGTTTAGTGCAGGGATCATTTTCTTCTGCTTCTTCTACACAGCGCTGATGTTCAACCCGAAAGACGTAGCGGAAAACCTGAAGAAGTCCGGTGCCTTTATTCCGGGTATCCGTCCGGGTGAGCAGTCTGCACGCTATATCGATGGCGTTCTGACCCGCTTGACCATGTTCGGTGCTCTGTACATGACGGCCGTGTGCCTGTTGCCCCAGTTCCTGGTGGTTGCAGCCAACGTTCCGTTCTACCTTGGCGGGACCTCGTTGCTGATCGTGGTCGTGGTTGTAATGGACTTCATGTCCCAAGTGCAATCGCACCTCGTGTCTCACCAGTACGATTCCCTGATGAAGAAAGCCAACCTGAAGGGCTATGGCGGCGGCATGCTCCGCTGATCCACCCGTAAGGTTCGAGGAGTTGGTAATGAAAGTTCGTGCATCGGTGAAAAAGCTGTGCCGTAACTGCAAAATTATCCGTCGCGAAGGTGTCGTGCGGGTGATCTGCAGCGCAGAGCCGCGTCACAAGCAGCGCCAAGGCTGAGTGTGAACCACGCGTGATAAGCCCGGCAGCTAGTGCGCTGCCGGGTTGATTATTTGTTATTACAGCGTTAATATCTCGCGCCCTATTTCTTGGCTTCCGGGGCGTAGGTAGCTGTCAATTGGAGTTCCACTGAATGGCCCGTATTGCAGGCGTTAACATTCCGGATAACAAGCACACTGTTATCTCGCTGACCTACATCTTTGGTGTTGGTCGCACCACTGCACAGAAAATCTGTGCCGCTACCGGTGTAAATCCGGCTGCGAAAATCAAGGATCTGACTGACGAGCAGATCGAACAGCTGCGTGGCGAAGTAGCCAAGGTGAATACCGAAGGCGACCTGCGTCGTGAAGTGAATATGAAGATCAAGCGCTTGATGGATCTGGGTTGCTACCGTGGCCTGCGTCATCGTAAAGGTCTGCCGGTTCGCGGTCAGCGTACCAAGACCAACGCTCGCACCCGTAAGGGCCCGCGTAAGCCGATCCGCAAGTAATCGCATTCGCGAATCGACAGGAATTTAGTCATGGCAAAACCTGCTGCTCGTACTCGTAAAAAAGTCAAAAAGACGGTGGTTGATGGCATCGCCCACATCCACGCGTCTTTCAACAACACTATCGTGACCATTACCGACCGTCAGGGTAACGCCCTGTCCTGGGCTACCTCTGGTGGTTCGGGTTTCCGCGGCTCGCGTAAGTCGACTCCGTTCGCTGCCCAGATCGCCGCCGAGCGCGCTGGTCAGGCTGCACTGGAATACGGTCTGAAGAACCTCGACGTCAACGTCAAAGGTCCAGGCCCAGGTCGCGAATCCGCTGTGCGTGCTCTGAACGCCTGCGGCTACAAAATCGCCAGCATCACCGACGTGACGCCAATCCCGCACAACGGGTGCCGTCCGCCGAAGAAGCGTCGCGTGTAATCAGGAGACAGTGAGAAATGGCTCGTTACATTGGTCCCAAGTGCAAACTGTCTCGTCGTGAAGGCACCGATCTCTTTCTGAAGAGTGGTGTTCGCGCGCTTGAATCTAAGTGCAACATCGAAGCAGCCCCGGGTATCCACGGCCAGCGCCGTGGCCGTCAATCCGACTACGGCACCCAGCTGCGTGAGAAGCAGAAAGTTCGTCGTATCTACGGCGTACTGGAGCGTCAATTCAGCGGTTACTACAAGCAAGCTGCCAGCCAGAAAGGCGCCACCGGCGAAAATCTGCTGCAACTGCTGGAGTGCCGTCTGGACAACGTGGTTTACCGTATGGGTTTTGGCGCTACTCGTGCCGAGTCCCGTCAGCTGGTTTCGCACAAAGCGATCAGCGTCAACGGTCAGACCGTAAACGTACCGTCCTACCAAGTTAAGGCTGGCGACGTCGTTGCTGTTCGCGAGAAATCGCGCAATCAGCTGCGCATCGCTCAGGCTCTCGAGCTCTGCGCCCAGCGTGGCCGTGTTGAGTGGGTAGAAGTAGACGCCGAGAAGAAGTCTGGTGTGTTCAAGAACGTACCGGCTCGTGGCGATCTGTCCGCCGACATCAACGAGAGCCTGATTGTCGAGCTCTACTCCAAGTAAGGGCTAGAAAATAGGTGCATCCATGCAGATTTCGGTAAATGAGTTCCTGACCCCCCGTCACATCGATGTGCAGGAGGTCAGTTCGACCCGCGCCAAGATCACCCTCGAGCCTCTCGAGCGTGGCTTTGGCCATACCCTGGGCAACGCGCTGCGTCGTATCCTGTTGTCCTCCATGCCTGGCTGTGCAGTAGTCGAGGCCGAGATCGATGGCGTACTCCATGAGTACTCCGCGATCGAAGGTGTGCAGGAAGATGTAATCGAGATCCTGCTCAACCTGAAAGGTCTGGCTATCAAGCTGCACGGCCGTGACGAAGTGACCCTGACTCTGGCTAAGAAGGGCCCGGGCGTAGTTACCGCTGCCGATATTCAGCTGGATCACGATGTCGAAATCGTCAATGGCGACCACGTAATCGCCAACCTGGCCTCCAATGGCGCGCTGAACATGAAGCTCACCGTGGCTCGTGGTCGCGGCTATGAGCCGGCTGACGCGCGTCAGAGCGACGAAGACGAAAGCCGCAGCATTGGTCGCTTGCAGCTGGATGCTTCGTTCAGCCCTGTGCGTCGGGTTGCTTACGTGGTGGAAAACGCCCGTGTCGAGCAGCGTACCAACCTGGACAAACTGGTTATCGACCTGGAAACCAACGGTACTCTGGACCCTGAAGAGGCTATCCGTCGTGCCGCGACCATCCTGCAGCAGCAGCTGGCCGCGTTCGTCGACCTCAAAGGTGACAGTGAGCCAGTGGTGGTCGAGCAGGAAGACGAGATCGATCCGATCCTGCTGCGTCCTGTCGATGACCTGGAACTGACCGTACGTTCGGCCAACTGCCTCAAGGCAGAGAACATCTACTACATCGGTGACCTGATTCAGCGCACCGAAGTAGAGCTGCTCAAAACCCCGAACCTGGGCAAGAAATCCCTGACCGAAATCAAGGATGTTCTGGCTTCTCGCGGTCTGTCCCTCGGTATGCGCCTCGACAACTGGCCGCCGGCAAGTCTGAAGAAAGACGATAAGGCCACTGCCTGATCGTCATCATCACCGAACGAACAAGTTTGGTAAGGAATTGAACCATGCGTCATCGTAAAAGTGGCCGTCACCTCAGCCGCACCAGCGCTCACCGCAAGGCCATGTTCCAGAACATGGCGGTCTCGCTGTTCGAGCACGAGCTGATCAAAACTACCCTGCCGAAAGCCAAGGAACTGCGTCGCGTTGCCGAGCCGCTGATCACCCTGGCCAAGGAAGACAGCGTTGCCAACCGTCGTCTGGCCTTCGATCGTACCCGTTCGAAAGCCATCGTAGGCAAGCTGTTCAACGATCTGGGCAAGCGCTACGCCACCCGTAACGGCGGCTACCTGCGCATCCTCAAGTGCGGTTTCCGCGCTGGCGACAACGCTCCGATGGCTTACGTTGAACTGGTCGACCGTCCGGTCGGCGGTTCGGTAGAAGCTGCCGAGTAAGTTGCTGGTTGTACAAGAAACCGGGCCTCGTGCCCGGTTTTTTGTTGCTTCTGATTCACCGAGTCGGTGATGGGGCCTTTGTAGTGTGAATATTTTTCCGCACGTATTGTTTGATATTGTGTACGACATGGGGCTCGGGTAAGGTGCGGCAGTCTCCGATTCGCCGCTGCGCCGGCCCCAACAAGAACAATTGCTGATCATGTCCGAACCTACTGCTCTGAGTCTCATCCCTCCTGCCGTTGTCCTGACCCTCGCCATCTGGCTGCGTCGCCCCATCCTCGCCTTGCTGGTCGGCGCCTGCAGCGGTCTGTTGCTGCTCTCGCCTCAGGATGCGCTGGGTAGCTTCGCGGAAATCTCGCTGAAGGTGATGCAGGACGAAACCATCGGCTGGCTGATCCTGGTGTGCGGTAGCTTCGGTGCGCTGATCGCCCTGCTGGTGCGTACTGGTGGCGCCCTGGCCTTCGGTCGCAGCGCGCTGAAACTGGCCAAGGGGCGTCGCTCCTCGCTGTTGATGACTTTCGTGCTCGGCGTGGTGATTTTCGTCGACGACTACCTCAATGCCTTGACGGTGGGTGAGACCATGAAACGCGTCACTGACCGTTTCAGTGTTTCGCGCGAAAAGCTGGCTTACGTGGTGGATTCCACCGCTGCACCGATCTGCGTACTGGTTCCGCTATCCACCTGGGCGGTGTTCTTTGGCGGCCTGCTGGAGAACAATGGCATCGCCGAGAGTGGTCAGGGCATTAATGTCTATATCCAGGCTATTCCCTACATGCTCTACGCCTGGGCTGCGGTACTGCTGGTGCTGCTGGTGGCTGCCGGGCTATTCCCGGATATCGGGCCGATGCGCAAGGCCGAGTTGCTGGCGCGCCACGGCTCCGCCGGTGCCATGCACGTTGGCGAGCTGAGCCCCGAGCACAATTACTCGATGAAATCACTGGAAGAGGAGTTCGAGGGGGCCGACAAGGAGGGGGGCAAGCTGCATAACTTCCTGGTGCCGCTGGCCATGCTGGTCGGCTTCACCGTGTATTTCGACATCGACGTGTGGATGGGCATGATCGCCACCATGTTGCTGACTCTGCCGTTCTATCTGGTACAGCGCTTGATGCCGCTGTCGGAGATGCTCGATCAGATGGTCGACGGCTTCAAGACGATGCTTCCGGCCATCGGCATCTGCGTGGCGGCTTTCGTCTTCAAGGATGTCTGCGATCAACTGATGCTACCGCAGTACGTGGTCGAGACGCTCAAACCTTACATGACGCCACAGATGCTGCCGGCCATGGTGTTCCTGTGCATGGCGGTGCTGTCGTTCGCCACTGGCTCGTCCTGGGGCATCTTCGCCGTGACCATCCCGATCGTCATGCCCCTGGCCTACGCCCTGGGTGCGGACATTCCCCTGGTGATCGGCGCATTGATGTCTGCCGCAGCCTTTGGCAGTCAGGCCTGCTTCTACAGCGACTCCACTGTACTGGCGGCACAGGGCTCGGGCTGCAACCTGATCAGCCATGCGATCACTCAGCTGCCTTATACGCTGGTGGCCGCCGCAGTGGCTTTTGTGGGCTTCATTATCGTCGCCTGAATCTCGTTGCTCATCCTTGGAAAAGCGGGTCTTGGTTGCCCGTTTTTTCATGGCGTGCTCGAAAGAAAATAACTATCGAGTCGTTATGCTTCATGAATTGGTTCGCTTGGCAAAGCGGGTCTAGGCTTGTCCCATTGTTGGTCGCGCTCGCTGGGGCCGACCTGATGAGGAGAAGGAGAGAACCATGTCGAACCAAGGTAAATGTCCGTTCAACCACGTCGCTGGTGGAGGCACGACCAACAAAGATTGGTGGCCCAACCAGCTGCGTGTGGATTTGCTCAATCAGCACTCCGACCGATCCAATCCACTGGGTGAGACATTCAACTACGCCGAAGCCTTCAAGAAGCTCGATTACAAGGCGCTCAAGGCCGATCTGGTCAGGCTTATGACTGACAGCCAGGACTGGTGGCCCGCCGACTTCGGTCACTACGGACCGCAGTTCATCCGCATGGCCTGGCACTCTGCCGGTACCTATCGCACCACCGATGGTCGTGGCGGTGGCGGCCGTGGCCAGCAGCGTTTCGCGCCGCTTAACTCCTGGCCGGACAACGTCAACATCGACAAGTCGCGTCGCCTGCTGTGGCCGATCAAGCAGAAGTATGGCCAGTCCATTTCCTGGGCAGACCTCTACATCCTCGCCGGTAACGTCGCACTGGAATCCATGGGTTTCCGCACCTTCGGCTTCGGTGCCGGACGTGAAGACGTCTGGGAGCCGGATCAGGACGTCAACTGGGGCGCCGAAGTCGCCTGGCTGGGTGTCGATCCCAAGCGCGTCAATGACGAACGCGAGCTGACCGCACCCTTTGGCGCCACCCACATGGGGCTGATCTACGTGAACCCGGAGGGCCCCAATGCCAGCGGCGACTACCTGGCCGCAGCCAAGGACATTCGTGCCACGTTCTATCGCATGGCGATGGACGACGAGGAAATCGTCGCGTTGATCGCTGGCGGCCACACCTTTGGCAAGGCACACGGCGCGGCGCCGGAGTCGCACAAGGGACCGGAGCCCGAGGCCGGACCTATCGAAGCCCAGGGCCTGGGTTGGACCAGCAACTTCGGCAGTGGCTTCGGCAAGGACACGGTTTCCAGTGGCCTGGAAGTGACCTGGACGAAAACGCCCGCACAGTGGAGCAACAACTTCTTCGAGAACTTGTTCGGTTTCGAATGGGAGTTGGCTCAGTCCCCGGCTGGCGCCAAGCAGTGGGTGGCCAAGGATGCACCGGAGATCATTCCGGACGCGCATGTGCCGGGCAAATTCCACAAGCCAACGATGCTCACCACCGACCTGACCATGCGCTTCGACCCGGAATTCGGCAAGATTTCCAAGCGTTTCCATGATGATCCGCAAGCCTTTGCCGATGCCTTCGCCCGCGCCTGGTACAAGCTGACCCACCGCGACATGGGGCCGAAAGCCCGTTACCTCGGCCCGGAAGTGCCGAAAGAGGACTTGATCTGGCAAGATCCGCTGCCTGCTGCCACCCACAACCCGAGCGCTGCGGACATTGCCGATCTTAAAGCGAAGATCGCCGCCTCCGGGCTGTCGGTGGGGTATCTGGTGTCCGTGGCCTGGGCCTCGGCCTCGACCTTCCGTGGGGGCGACAAGCGTGGTGGTGCCAACGGTGCGCGCCTGGCGCTGGCACCTCAGAAGGATTGGGCTGTCAACCAGCGGGCGATCAAGGTGCTGCCGAAACTGGTGGAAATCCAGCAGGCATCCGGCAAGGCCTCCCTGGCTGACGTGATCGTGCTGGCCGGTAATGTCGGTGTCGAGCTGGCCGCCAAGGCTGCCGGTGTGACGGTAGACGTGCCCTTCGCGCCGGGTCGCGTCGATGCGAGTCAGGATCAGACCGATGTCGAGTCCTTCGATGTACTGGAGTCTGCTGCCGATGGTTTCCGCAACTACAGCAAAGGTAACCTGGGTGTGCCCACCGAGGCGATGCTGGTCGACAAGGCGCAGCTGTTGACACTGACCGCACCGGAGATGACTGCGCTGGTCGGTGGTCTGCGTGTGCTGGGCGCCAACTACGACGGCAGTCAGCATGGCGTGTTCACCGACAACGTCGGCGTGCTGTCCAATGACTTCTTCGTCAACCTGCTGGATATGGGCACCGTATGGAAGGCAGCCGATGACAGCAATGAAGTATTCGAAGGGCGTACACGCAAGGATGGCCAGGTGAAATACACTGCCACCCGCAACGACCTGGTGTTCGGTTCCAACTCGGTACTGCGTGCCTATGCCGAGGTCTATGCCAGTGCTGACGGCAAGGAGAAGCTGGTCAAGGACTTCGTTGCCGCCTGGACCAAGGTAATGAACCTGGATCGTTTCGATCTGGCCTGAGCCTGAATGGCGCACCGACGGTGCGTCTGTAAACAGCAACGCCTCCCTTGTGGAGGCGTTGTGCTTTTGCTTGACCGAACCGGACGTCAGGCGGAGCATTGCCCCCTGCTCACGAATGCAACAAGGATTGCCCGGCATGAAAGGCCATACCGAAGTCATCGACTATCTCAAGCACCTGCTCAAGGGCGAGCTGGCTGCGCGCGACCAGTACTTCATCCATTCGCGGCTGTATGAGGACTGGGGCTTCAGCAAGCTCTACGAGCGCATCAACCACGAGATGGAAGAGGAAACCCAGCACGCTGATGCCTTGCTCAAGCGCATCATCTTCCTCGAGGGTGTGCCCGACATGACGCCTAACCCCTTCAAGTTCGGCCAGACCGTGCCCGAGGCGTTGAAGTTGGATCTGGCCCTGGAATACGAAGTGCGCGCGGCCCTGAGCAAGGGCATCGAACTCTGCGAGAAGCACCAGGATTACCAAACCCGCGACATCCTCCTGGTCCAGCTCAAGGACACCGAGGAAGATCACGCCTATTGGCTGGAGATTCAGCTACAGCTGATCGACAAGCTGGGGCTGGAGAAGTACCTACAGAGCCAGATGTGACGTAGGGTGCGCCGTGCGCACCGATACTTAGGTTGAGGTGCGCGCGGCGCACCCTACGGTGGGTTGTCCATCACGAAAGAGCCCCGCATGTGCGGGGCTCTTTCGTGTCAGGCGCGGTCGCGTTCCAGCAGTGGCTTGAGGAAGTGCCCGGTATGCGATGCCGGGTTGTCGGCCACGTCTTCCGGTGTACCGGTGGCGATGATCATGCCGCCCTTGGAGCCGCCTTCCGGGCCGAGGTCCACCAGCCAATCGGCGGTCTTGATCACATCCAGGTTGTGCTCGATCACCACCACGGTGTTGCCGTGGTCACGCAGGCGGTGCAGCACGTCCAGCAGTTGCTGGATGTCCGCGAAGTGCAGACCGGTGGTCGGTTCGTCGAGGATGTACAGGGTCTTGCCGGTATCGCGCTTGCTCAGCTCGCGACTCAGCTTGACCCGCTGCGCCTCGCCGCCGGACAGGGTGGTCGCGCTCTGGCCCAGCTTGATATATGACAGGCCGACGTCCATCAGCGTCTGCAGCTTGCGGGCGATGGCTGGTACAGCGTCGAAGAAGGTACGGGCCTCCTCGATGGTCATGTCCAGCACTTCGGTGATGCTCTTGCCCTTGTACTTCACTTCCAGAGTTTCGCGGTTATAGCGCTTGCCCTTGCACACGTCGCACGGCACGTAGATGTCCGGCAGAAAGTGCATCTCCACCTTGATCACGCCGTCGCCTTGGCACGCTTCGCAGCGCCCGCCCTTGACGTTGAAGGAAAAACGGCCCGGGCCATAGCCGCGCGAGCGTGATTCCGGCACGCCAGCGAACAGCTCGCGAATCGGTGTGAACAGGCCGGTATAGGTGGCGGGGTTGGAACGCGGCGTGCGGCCAATCGGGCTCTGGTCGATGTCGACCACCTTGTCCAGGTGCTGCAGGCCGTCGAAGGAATCGTGCGGCGCTGCTTCCAGGGTGGTTGCGCCGTTCAGGGCCGTGGCGGTCAGCGGGAACAGGGTGTTGTTGATCAGCGTCGACTTGCCCGAGCCGGACACGCCGGTGACGCAAGTAAGCAGACCCACCGGAATCTCAAGATCGACATTGCGCAGGTTGTTGCCCCGTGCGCCCTTGAGCTTGAGCAGTTTCTTCTTGTCGCGCGGGGTGCGCTGCGCTGGATAGCGGATCTTCTCGCGGCCGGACAGGTATTTGCCGGTCAGCGAGTCGGGGTGATTCATCACCTCGTCCGGCGTGCCTTCGGCCACGATACGTCCGCCGTGCACGCCAGCGCCCGGGCCGATATCGACCACGTAATCGGCCATGCGGATGGCGTCTTCGTCGTGTTCGACCACGATCACCGTATTGCCCAGGTTGCGCAGGTGGTTGAGGGTGCCCAGCAGGCGCTCGTTGTCGCGCTGATGCAGACCGATGGAGGGCTCGTCGAGGATGTACATCACGCCCACCAGGCCAGCACCAATCTGGCTGGCTAGGCGGATACGCTGCGCTTCGCCGCCGGATAGGGTGTCGGCGCTGCGATCCAGGGTCAGGTAGTCGAGGCCGACATTGACCAGGAACTGCAGACGCTCGCGGATCTCCTTGAGGATCTTCTCGGCAATCTCGCCGCGACGGCCGGTCAGGTGCAGGTTGGCGACGTAATCGCAGGCGTCACCGACCGGCAGGCCGGTCACTGCCGGCAGGGTCTTCTCGCCGACCCACACATGCCGTGCTTCACGGCGCAGGCGCGTGCCACGGCAATCGGGGCAGGGCTGGGTGCTGAGGAACTTGGCCAGCTCCTCGCGCACGCTGGCCGACTCGGTCTCGCGGTAGCGCCGTTCGAGATTGGGGATGATGCCCTCGAAAGGGTGTGAGCGTTTGACGATATCGCCGCGGTCGTTGAGGTACTTGAAATCGACGCTCTGCGCACCGCTGCCGAACAGAATGACTTTCTGGTGTTCGGCGGCCAGCTCGTCGAAGGGCTCTTCCAGGCTGAAGCCGTAGTGCGCGGCCAGCGAACCGAGCATCTGGAAGTAGTAGACATTGCGCCGATCCCAGCCGCGTATGGCGCCTTCGGCCAGGGTCAGTTCGCCATTGACCAGGCGCTTGACGTCGAAGAACTGCTTCACGCCCAGGCCATCGCAGGTCGGACAGGCGCCGGCCGGGTTGTTGAAGGAGAACAGCTTGGGTTCCAGCTCGCTGATCGAGTGGCCGCAGTGCGGGCAGGCGAAGCGCGCGGAGAAGATGATCTCTTCGCCCGGCTCATCGTCCATGGGGGCGATCAGGGCGATACCGTCGGCCAGGCCGAGCGCGGTTTCGAAGGACTCGGCCAGGCGCTGCTGCAGGTCTTCACGGACTTTGAAACGGTCCACCACCACGTCGATGGAGTGCTTCTTCTGCTTGTCCAGCTTGGGCAGCTCGTCCAGTTCGAACAGCTTGCCGTTGACGCGTGCGCGGACGAAACCCTGGGCGCGCAGCTCCTCGAATACCGACAGGTGTTCGCCTTTGCGCTCGCGGATCACCGGCGCCAGCAGCATAAGTTTGCGGCCTTCCGGCAGGGCCAGCACCTGGTCGACCATCTGGCTGACGGTCTGCGCTTCGAGTGGCACATCGTGATCCGGGCAGCGCGGAATGCCGGCGCGGGCATAGAGCAGGCGCAGGTAATCGTAGATTTCGGTGATGGTACCGACGGTCGAGCGCGGGTTGTGCGAGGTGGATTTCTGTTCGATGGAAATCGCCGGTGACAAGCCTTCGATGGTGTCGACATCGGGCTTTTCCATCATCGACAGGAACTGCCGGGCGTAAGCCGACAGCGACTCGACGTAGCGGCGCTGGCCTTCCGCGTAAAGGGTATCGAAAGCCAGAGAGGACTTGCCGGAGCCGGACAGACCGGTGATCACGATCAGCTTGTCGCGCGGCAGGGTCAGGTCGATGTTCTTCAGGTTGTGGGTGCGAGCCCCACGGATCAGGATCTTGTCCACTTACAACGGCCTCGCTGGGCGGGCGGAAAACGGTCGAGTATAGGGCCAGGCGCTACCCTGCGGCAAAGTGTGCGCCTGTGCCGGAACGACGGTGGCTGTTAGAATCGCCGGCTGATTTTCTCAGGATTTATTCGATGCACGATCCGCACAGCGAGCGCATGAGTAGCAGCGAGACCCGCGCGGCCGGCGGCCTGGCTATGGTGTTCGCGTTTCGTATGCTGGGCATGTTCATGGTGCTGCCAGTGCTGGCCACCTACGGCATGGATCTGGCAGGCAGCACGCCCGCGCTGATCGGCCTGGCCATCGGTGCCTATGGGCTGACCCAGGCTGTGCTGCAGATTCCCTTCGGCATGCTCAGTGACCGTATCGGCCGACGCCCGGTGATCTACGCTGGCTTGCTGATTTTTGCTGCAGGCAGCGTGCTGGCGGCCAATGCCGATTCGATCTGGGGCGTGATCGCCGGGCGTGTGCTGCAGGGCGCCGGTGCGATTTCTGCGGCGGTGATGGCGCTACTGTCGGATCTGACTCGTGAGCAGCACCGCACCAAGGCCATGGCCATGATCGGCATGAGCATCGGTCTGTCATTCGCCGTGGCCATGGTGGTTGGCCCGTTGCTGACTCGCGCCTTCGGTTTGTCCGGTCTGTTCTGGGCGACGGCGGCGATGGCGTTGCTCGGCATTCTGATCGTCGCCGGCATCGTGCCGAAAGACGCTGGCCCGCTGCAGCATCGTGAATCAGGCGTGGCGGCGCAGGCGTTGTGGCCGACCCTCAGGCACGCCGACCTGCTGCGTCTGGACTTCGCCATCCTGGCCCTGCATGCGGTGCTCATGGCCAGTTTCGTCGCCTTGCCGCTGGCGCTGGTGGAGCAGGGCGGGTTGGTCAAGGAAGAGCACTGGTGGGTGTATCTCACCGCGCTGTTGATCGGTTTCTTCGGCATGGTGCCGTTCATCATCTATGGCGAGAAAAAGCGCCAGATGAAGCGCGTGCTGCTCGGTGCCGTCAGCGTGTTGTTGGCTTGCGAGCTCTACTTCGCCTTCTTCGGCAGCAGCCTGCGGGCGCTGGTACTGGGTATTGTGGTGTTCTTCACCGCCTTCAACCTGCTCGAAGCCTCGCTGCCGTCGCTGGTCAGCAAGGTGGCGCCGGCAGGCGGCAAGGGCACTGCGATGGGCGTCTATTCCACCAGCCAGTTCCTCGGTGCCGCGTTGGGCGGCATTCTCGGCGGCTGGCTTTACCAGCACGTTGGCCTGGGCGGTGTGTTCATCGGCTGCGCCGCGCTCTGTGCAATTTGGCTGGCTATTGCTGTTACTATGCGCGAACCGCCGTACGTGACCAGTTTGCGCCTGCCGCTCGATGCCGCGGCAATGGCCGATGTCGAACTGGTCGAACGCCTCAAGGCGACGCCCGGAGTGGCGGACGCCGTGGTGGTGGTCGACGAAGCGGCCATCTATATCAAAGTCGATACCCAACAAGTGGATCGCACGACGCTGGAAAGCCTGATCATATCGGCACCAGCGGCGTGCCGAGTCTAGGAGAACGTTATGGCCCGTGGGGTTAACAAAGTCATTCTGGTCGGTACCTGCGGCCAGGACCCGGAAACACGCTACCTGCCAAGCGGCAACGCGGTCACCAACCTGAGCCTGGCCACCAGCGAGCAGTGGACCGACAAGCAGACCGGGCAGAAGGTCGAAAAGACCGAATGGCACCGCGTCGCCCTGTTCGGCAAGGTCGCCGAGATCGCCGGCGAGTACCTGCGCAAGGGTTCGCAGGTGTACATCGAAGGCAAGCTGCAGACCCGCGAGTGGGAAAAGGACGGCATCAAGCGCTACACCACCGAGATCATCGTCGACATGCAGGGCACCATGCAGCTGCTGGGCGGTCGTCCGAGCGGTGATGAAGGCGGTGCTCCGCGTCAATCGCGTCCGGCCCCGCAGCGCGAGCCGCAGCAGGCCCCGCGCCAGGAACGTCCTGCTCCGCAGCAGGCCCAGCCAGCGCCTGACTACGACAGCTTCGATGACGATATCCCGTTCTGACGCGTGATACCGAGCTGATACGAAAACCCCGAGGCTAACCTCGGGGTTTTTCTTTATGGCCTCAGATCAGGCCTTCTGCCTTGAGCGCCTCGATCACTTTCGGGCGTGTAGCGATGCGTGCACGGTAGGCCTGCAAGCTTGGCCACGACTCGAGTGAGAATCCGACCGGAGCGGCCCAACCCAGTACGGTGAACAGATAGCCATCGGCTACGGTGAAATGCTCTCCCAGCAGGTACTCGCGCTCCCCCATCTCCGCCACGAGCCAGTTCAGACGCTTGCTCAACAGCGTCTTGGCTGCGGCTTTCCAGTCTTCGCTCTGGGTCGGATTGAATAGGCTGCCCATCGGTTTGTGCAGTTCTGTGGAGATGAAGCTCAGCCAGCTCTGCAACTGGTAGCGCGCTTCGCTGCCATTGGCTGGCGCCAGGCCGCTTTCAGGCTTGAGGTCGGCGATGTATTGCACGATCGCCGCTCCTTCGGTCAGTACCTTGCCGTTGTCCAGTACCAGGGCGGGGATATAACCCTTGGCGTTGATCTGGGTGAAATCAGCGCCCGACGCGGTGCGCTTGGTTTGAAGGTCAACCGCTTCCATCTCGAAGGTGATGCCGGCTTCGCGCAGGGCGATGTGTGGCGAAAGCGAGCAGGCGCCGGCTTTGTAGTAAAGCTTCATGCGAGATTCCTTGTGTTCATGGGTGGAGGATGGGCGCGAAAGAGCTTACTCTTTGCTTTCTTTTGGGCAAGTACCCACCTGCTGGTAAGTATTGGAGTCGCTGCGATGCCCGATGACGTCCGCCTCGGCAATGTATTCAGTGGAGTTTGCCCAGCGCGCCATGTGCTCGCAGTGATCGCTGACAAGTGGTCGCTGCTGCTGATCCACGCGCTGTCCCATGGCGGCACCTTGCGCACCGCCGAGTTGCGTCGGCGTGTCGAGGGCATCTCGGAGAAGATGCTGATTCAGACGATTCGCCGCCTGGAGCGCTTTGGTCTAGTCGCACGCCAGGCCTACGCCGAGGTGCCACCGCGCGTGGAGTACTCGTTGACGCCGCTGGGGCATTCGCTCAGCGAGCCGATTCGCGCCATAGACCACTGGGTGGAGCGCAATGTCGCCGAGATCGCCCGGGCGCAGCAAGCCTTCGATCAGGCCGGCGAACCTGCTACCGATCCGCTGCGACGCGTGATTGCAGGGTGACGACACCGGGTAAAACCAGCAGAATATCGGCCATCATCGCCGCCACACCGGCTGGCAGAACAATTCTGGAGTCACCCGAACCACCATGCGAATGCGCCTGATGCTGCTGGGCGGCGGTAGCGCCCTGGGGCAAGCGCTGATCCGTCTTGGCGCCGAGGAAGACATCGGCTTCCTCGCGCCACGCCCGCCGGAAGACGGTTGGGACGCCGCCAGTCTGACCGAGCTGCTCGACGAGACCCGCCCGGATGCACTGATCAACCTGGCCTACTACTTCGACTGGTTCCAGGCCGAGTCGGTGGTCGAGTCGCGCCTGCATACGCAGGAGCGCGCGGTGGAGCGTCTGGCAGAGCTGTGCCAGCACTATTCCATCGTGTTACTGCAGCCGTCCAGCTATCGGGTCTTCGATGGTTCGCGGGTTACTGCTTACAGTGAAAAGGAAGAGCCGATCCCCCTCGGCCTGCGTGGCCAGGCGCTATGGCGTCTGGAGCAGAGCGTGCGAGCAATCTGTCCGCGTCATGTGCTGCTGCGCTTTGGCTGGCTGCTCGATGACAGTCGTGAGGGGCTACTGGGGCGCTTTCTGCTGCGCGCCGAGCGCGACGATGCCCTCTATCTCGCCGATGACCGGCGCGGCAACCCGACGCCGGTGGACGATGCTGCGCGGGTGATTCTGGCGGTGCTCAAGCAGCTCGATTGCGAGTCGCCCCTGTGGGGCACCTATCATTACGGAGGCCATGAAGCGAGTACGTCGCTGAGCCTGGGGCAGGCGGTACTGAGTGAGGCGCGTCACTATCGCAGCAATCTGGTCGAGGATATCGCGCCGCAAGCGCACGCCGCTCGTCCGGATGCAGTCGATGAACCGCAGCACGCCGTGCTGGCCTGCAAGAAGATTCTTCACACCTTCGGCATCAAGCCGCGCGCTTGGCGCTCTGCTCTGCCGAGCTTACTGGATCGTTACTATCGCCATGGCTGAATTTCTCGTAACGGGTGGTGCGGGCTTTATCGGTTCAAACCTGGTCGACGCCTTGCTGGCCGCTGGGCACGGAGTGCGCGTGCTGGACAATCTGTCCATGGGCAAGCGCAGCAACCTGCCGCTGGACAACCCGCGTTTGCGCTTCATCGAGGGCGATGTCGCCGATGCAGAAGTGGTCGCGCAGGCGGTCGCTGGTTGCGCAGGTGTGGCGCATCTGGCAGCGGTAGCGTCGGTGCAGGCCTCGGTGGATGATCCGGTGTCCACTCACCAGAGCAATTTCATCGGCACCCTGAATGTCTGCGAGGCCATGCGTCAGCATGGCGTGCGGCGTGTGGTCTATGCGTCCAGCGCCGCGATCTACGGCAACAACGGCGAGGGCGTGGCAATCGACGAAGCCACCGCCAAGGCGCCGCTGACGCCATACGCGTCCGATAAGCTGGCTGGCGAACACTACCTGGATTTCTATCGCCGTCAGCATGCTCTGGAGCCGGCGGTGTTTCGTTTCTTCAATATCTTCGGGCCGCGCCAGGATCCATCCTCGCCGTACTCCGGAGTGATCAGTATCTTCACTCAGCGCGCGCAGCAGGGACTGCCGATCAGTGTCTTCGGTGATGGTGAGCAGACCCGCGATTTCTTCTATGTCGGCGATCTGGTCGTGCTGTTGATGCAGGGCTTGCTCAGTGAGCAGGTGGTGAGTGATCCGCTCAATGTGGGTTGGAGCCAGGCGGTAAGCCTCAATCAATTGCTGACTGAGATCGGCGTGCTTTGTGGCGGCTTGCCGGCGGTGACGCACTTGCCGGCACGTGCTGGCGATATTCGCCATTCGCGTGCTGACAATACGCGCTTGCAGGCTCATTACCGCATGCCAGAGCAGACGCCGCTGCGTGAAGGATTGCGCCAACTGCTCGGGCTGTAAGCTGCCGGAAACGTGAGGCGCCGCGACGGTTAGATCCCGTGGCTGGGCCGTTCCGCATGCGCTGTGCGCGGCGAAAAAATGCGCCTTCATCGGTGCGCGCGGCGCACCCTACGCATAGCCGGGCTATCGGCGTGCTATCCAGAGCACGCACCGTAGGGTGCGCCGTGCGCACCAAAGGTTGCTCGGGCTGCGCCTCGGGGAAATGAAAAAGCCGGCATCTGCCGGCTTTTTCATTTTTGCGAGGGCTATCAGAACTTGTAGCCCAGGCCGACCATGTAGATGAGGGGGTCGACGTCCACGTCGACCTTGGCCCGTACGCCAAGCGCAGTGTTGTCGACGTAAGCGGTGGTGTCGATATCGATATAACGCACCTGGGCGTTGACCATCAGGCTGTCGGTCAGCATGTAGTCGGCGCCTACCTGCCAGGCGAGACCCCAGGAGTTCTTGGCGCGGAAGTTGTTGAAGCCATTGGCGCTGGCCGCGCTGCCGACGTGCTCGTCGAAAATCCAGGTGTAGTTGATGCCGGCGCCTACATAGGGCTGGAAGGCCGACTTGGCGTCCAGCGGGTAGTACACCAGGCTCAGGGTCGGCGGCAGGTGCTTGAGGGAGCCCAGCTTGCCATTGGCGGCATCGAGGACGGTGCCCTTGATCTTCACGTCGTGTTCGAACGGCGTTGCTGCCAGCAACTCGATGCCCAGATTGTCGGTGAGCATGTAGGCGAAGTTCAGACCCAGTTGGGTGTCACTGCTCATGGTTGCCTTGCCGCCCAGGTCGGTGCCGGCGAGGCCGCCGCGATCGACCTTGACGCTGGACGAATCGGCCTCCGGATTGACAGTGATGGCGCCGGCACGGATGAGGATATCGCCAGCCTGATGGGCTTGTGCGACAGGGGCGGCGACGGCCAGGGCCAGCAGTGAGGCAGTGAACAATGATTTGTACATAGCGAGCTCCAGTTCGAGTCGGTTGTGTCTTTGGCTGAAATCAATGCTAAGCCAAGCAACAATCAACTTTTTGACCTGGCTCAATAGATCGGCGAGCTCTGCTGCGGTGTTTTGTCCATTGCTTCGAATGCGTCTGTAGATGATAATGTTTCTCTTTTTGAAGCAAGCCTGTCTGTCGAGGACCCTCTGCGCATGAATCGCTTCCCCCTCCGTTCCCTGGCCGTGGCACTGATGCTCAGCAGCGGCTCGCTGCTTGCCGCGCCGCTGGATGCTGCGCTTGACGAAAGCCAGCGCCTGGCCGCCGAGGCGAAAGCCTCTCAGGGCCGTGTCGAACAGCTGGATGACGCCAGCCGCGAGATGCTCAATGAGTACCGAAATGCCCTGCAGCAGGCTGAGGCTTTGAAAGGTTATAACAGTCAACTTCGTGACCTGGTCGAAGCCCAGCGTCAGGAGTTGGCCAGTTACCAGAAGCAGCTCGATGGCATCGAACGTACCCAGGAAGCGGTGAGCCCGCAGATGGTCAAGATGGTCGAGGTACTGGGCGAGTTCATTGCCGCGGATCTGCCGTTCCTGCCTGAAGAACGCGAGGATCGTCTGGCTCAGTTGCAGGATTTGTTGCCGCGTGCCGACGTCAGTCTGGCCGACAAATATCGCCGAATCCTCGAGGCCTACCAGATCGAGAGCGACTACGGTCGTACCCTGGAAGCCTGGCGTGGCGAGCTGAACCAGGCCGATGGCGGCTCGCGTAGCGTCGAGTTCCTGCGTCTGGGCCGCAGCATGCTCTATTACCAGACCCTCGATGCCCACGAGAGCGGCTGGTGGAACCCGCAGACCAAGGCCTGGGAAGTGCTCGACGGCAGCGCGCGTCGTCCGCTGACCCAGGCCATCGCCATTGCCCGTCAGCAGCAGGCGCCCGCCGTGCTGTCCCTGCCGATCAAGACCCTGGCCGAGGAGGCCGCACAATGAGTCGTCGTGTTGTAGCCGTACTGGCGCTCAGCCTGTTGCCGGCACTGGCCGCAGTGGCCGAAACCCTCAACCCCGATCAACTGCTGCAGCGCATTCGCAGCGAGCGCGCTGCCGAAGTCAGCGCCATGCAGGAGCGCGAGCAGGCGTTTCTCGCCAAGCGCAGTGAGCAAGCGCAACTGCTGGCCGCTGCCCGCTCTGCGCTGAATACCCAGAAAGCCGAAAGCGAGCGCCTGAAAGCCGAGTTCGATCGTCAAGAGGCCGAACTGGCCGAGCAGGAAAAACTGCTGGCGCAGCGTGTCGGTCACCTCGGTGAACTGTTCGGTGTGGTGCGCCAGAGTGCCGGTGATGTTGCCGGACAATGGCAGGATAGCCTGCTCAACGCTCAGTATCCGGAGCGTCTGAAGCGCCTCAAGGCATTGGCTGAAAGCCGCTCGCTGCCGTCCGCCGAAGACCTCGACGGCTATTGGATGCTGCTGCTCGAAGACCTGGCTGCCAGCGGCCGTATCGAGCGCCTGCAGTTGCCGGTGGTGAATGCCGATGGTTCGCGCCAGGAGCAGCAGGTGCTGCGTGTCGGCGCGTTCGCCGTATATGGCGAAGATGCCTTCCTGCGCTACGACGCCGATGCCGGGCAACTGGTGGCGCCGCCGCGTCAGCCGTCTGGTCTGGGCCAGGTCAAGGACTACCTGAGCAGCACCGATGCACTCGCCACGCTGCCCATCGACCCGAGCCGTGGCAGCCTGCTGGCGCAACTGCAACAACAGCCGACCCTGTGGGATCGCCTGCAGCAGGGCGGTCTGGTCGGCTGGGTGATCGTCGTGCTGGGAGCTTTCGGCCTGCTTCTGGCTGTATGGCGCATGGTCTATCTGGGACGCGTTGGCAGTGGCGTCAAGGCGCAGATGCATGACCTCAGCGCGCCACGCAATGACAATCCATTGGGCCGCGTGATTGGCGTGCTGGGTAACAAGCCGCAACTGGCCGACCTGGAGACCCTGGAGCTGAAGCTGGACGAAGCGATCCTGCAGGAGACGCCGCCGCTGGAGAAAGGCCAGGGCCTGCTCAAGCTGCTCGCTGCCGTGGCACCGCTGCTCGGCCTGCTGGGTACCGTGACCGGCATGATCGTGACCTTCCAGGCCATCACCCAGAGTGGCGGCGGCGATTCACGCCTGATGGCCGACGGCATCTCTCAGGCGCTGGTGACCACCGTGCTCGGTCTGGTGGTGGCCATCCCGCTGCTGTTCCTGCACAGCCTGCTGGCCAGTCGCAGCAAGGGCCTGATCCAGATTCTGGAGCAGCAGAGCGCCGGTCTGATTGCACTGCACCTGTCAGGAGCGCCGCGCCGTGACTGATCTGTTCGCCTTCTGGCTGCATGTAGTCGACAGTGCCTATGCACTGCTCGACTTCATGGGCGCCGGCGGCGTGGTGATGTGGGCGCTTGCGGTGCTCTGCGTGGTGTTCTGGACGCTGGTGTTCGAGCGTTTCTGGTACATGCGCAGAATCTTCCCGCGCTGGGTGCAGGAGCGCCGCGAGGCCTGGCAACAGGTGCTGGCCGATGACAACGGCAACTGGCAGCGTGCCGTGCGCCTGGCCTGGCTGGCGCAGGCGCGCCAGCAACTGGCGGCGCCGCTGCGCCTGGGCAAGACCCTGGTGGCGTTGTATCCGCTACTGGGCCTGCTCGGCACCGTGCTGGGCATGATCGCCGTGTTCGATGTGCTCGCGCTCAACGGCACCGGTAACCCACGCGGCATGGCCGCAGGCGTGTGGCAGGCGACCCTGCCGACCATGGCCGGCATGGTTCTGGCCATTCCTGGATTGTTCAGCCTGGCGCGTCTCGAACGCGAAGCCAGCCAGGCCATCGAGCGGCTGGCCGACCAGCTGCGTCACGACTGAGATCGCCCAACATGAGAATGCGTCGTCACCACCAGCAGGACGAAGACACCGGCATCGACCTCACGCCGATGCTCGACGTGGTCTTCATCATGCTGATCTTCTTCATCGTCACCAGCTCCTTCATTCGTGAGTCAGGGGTCGAGGTGCAGCGCCCGCAGGCGGAAACCGCCAGCCCGCAGGACAAGGGCAACATCCTCATCGCCGTCACCGCCGACGGGCAGATCTGGATGGACAAGCAGCCAGTGGACATCCGCAGCGTGCGCGCGCACGTCGAGCGCATGCGCGTCGATCAGCCGGAAGGCGCCGTGGTGGTGCAGGCCGATCAGGATGCGCGTACCGGCCTGGTGGTCCAGGTGATGGATCAGGCGCGTCTGGCTGGCGTGCAGGATGTCGCCCTGGCTGCCGGTAGCGGAGTCAACTGATGCGCCTGCCGCTGTCTTTCCTCGGTGCCTGCCTGATGGCCTTGGGGCTCTTCGCCCTGATGCTGTACATGGTCGCGCCACCGAGCGCCAAGGTGAGCCAGGACCCGGTCAGCGTGGCCAACTTCGTGCGCATGGATGGTAACGCCAGCGAGACGGCCAGCCGTACCCGTCAGCAGGCACCGCAGCCACCGCAGCCGCAAACGCCGCAGCCACCCACGCCGCCGACGCCGCAAACGGCCACGCCGAATGCCAACATGCCGGCGCTGGATATCCAACTGCCCAGCCTGGCCAGTGGTATTGCCGTCAACAGCGCGCCGGCACCTAGCCTTTCCGGCCTTGCTCCGGGTGCTCCGGCTCCGACGCCGCCGAGCGAGGCCGCCGAATCCGGCGGGCAGATGGGCGGCATGGAGAGCGAAGTCATGCCGCTCAACGACGTGCGCCCGGAATACCCGCGTTATGCGCTGCAGCGTGGCATCGAAGGTTTCGTCAAACTGGCTTTCACCATCAATCGCTCCGGCAACGTTGAGAACATCCGCGTGCTGGAGGCCAACCCGCGTAACGTTTTCGAGCGCGAAGCGCGCCGTGCCGCATCTCGCTGGCGCTTCGCGCCGCGTACCGAGGGTGGCCTGGCGGTGGACCGCGAAGCGGTTAAAACCCTCTACTTCCGTCTGGAAAGGAGCTGACCATGTACCGTTGGTTGTTGCTCGTGATGCTCAGTGCTGCGGCCGTGCCAGGCATGGCCCAGCAGACCGTCGACCCGGCCGTGTTCAAGGCACTGAACACGGCGCAGGCCGCGCAGCAGAAGGGTGACTATGCCGCCGCAAGGCACGCGCTCGATGGCGTCCAGGCCAAGAGTGGCAGTTTCGAGGAAGCGCTGGTCTGGCGCAGCAAGGCCTATGTGGCCTGGTCCGCCGGCAACAACGGCCAGGCCATCGACTGGTTGGACAAGGCCGTGCGCAGCGGCAAGCTGGACGCTGAGATGCTGGCTGGCGAGCGCCTCAATCTGGCCAAGCTCAACCTGGGCGAGCGCCGCTACGCCAAGGTCGTCGATCTGCTGGCGCCGAATCAGGCCAGCGCCTCCGAGGAGGTGTTGCAGATGCTGGTGCAGGCCTACCAGGGCATGAACCAGCCGGCCAAGGCGTTGCCGCTGGCCGAGCGCTACGTGCAGGCCAATCCCAAGGCGGCGGACATCTGGCTGCAGTTTCTGGTGGGGGCCAACGCCGATCTGAAACGCTACGCCCAGGCTGAGCGCTGGCAACGTCAACTGCTGGTGCGCCAGCCGAATGATGCCAAGGGCTGGCGCCAACTGGCCGGTCTGCAGCAGATGGCTGGCAGCAACGACAAGGCGCTGGCGACCTTGCGTGCGGCGCACAGCAAAGGCCTGCGCTTCAGCGAGTCGGAGCTGGACAATCTGGTGTTGCTCGCCGGTGCTGCGGATCAGCCCTGGCAGGGCGCCAAGCTGCTCGCCGGGATGCTCGACAGCCGCCTGCTGAGCAACACCGCTGCGCGCCAGGAGCGCCTGGGTCTGTTCTGGTGGCAGGCGCGTGATCGCTCCGCTGCAGTGCGCGTGCTGCGGCCGTTGGCCGAGCGAAGCGGTAACGGCAAGCACTGGCTGTACGTCGCTCAACTGGAGCTGGAGCAGTCGCGCTGGCAGGCTGGGCTGGATGCGCTGGCGCGCGCCGAACGTGGCGGCGCCGAGCGAGCCAAGGTGCGTTCGTGGCGGCAATGGGCCGAAAGCGAGTTGCGTTTTGAGCGGGAGAACCGGGTCGCCAGTCGCAGTTGAGTCGTTCGTCGGTGCGCGCGGCTCACCCTACGTGGAGCCGCCATCCGTAGGGTGCGCCGCGCGCACCAAGTAAAAAGCCAGACCTGGTGTCTGGCTTATTCTTGGGTGGCGTATCGGTAGGAGCGGCGGGCGGCGTTCCGATTTATCCGCGAATCATTTCGCGGCTGAAGCTGCTCCCACAGCCACACCTACGAATGCCTCGGCAGGGCTCAGTTATCGGGCAGCTCGTAGGCGTAGATCTTGTCCGCTTCCATCTGGTAACCGACCTCGGCCAGCTCGCTGCTGACGTGCTCGGTCTTCAGCGGGCCCTCCACCCAGAACGGCTGGTACAGCGCGTCGAGCAGTACACCGAGCTCGCTGGTGACATGCACGATCTGGTTCGAGGGCGGTGGCGGCACGTGGATGCAGGCGCCGAAGTAGGGCACCAGCAGAAACTCCACCACCCGGCCTTCGTCAGTCACATCCAACGGCACGATATAGCCGGGCAGCTTCACCTGCTGACCATTGAGTTCCTTGACCACCGGGGCGGCTGGCGATTGTTGCATGGCGGCCGGACCGGACTCGGCCAGGGCGTCGGCCAATTGCGATAGATCATGGATCGGCGCGGGGTCGATGACCTGCGGCGGAGCATCCGGCGGAATCAGCTCGGACCAGGTGAGTTCGCGCACATCAGCGGCGGCCAGCGGCAGTGCCAGGGTCAGCAGCAGGGTGGCGAGCAGGGGGCGGGACATGAGGAACCTCGTAGTAAGAGCGCCTGCGCAGTGTACGACAGGCGCTCTCAACTTTCCCTCAGAGCCTGATCGACAGCCCATCGGCCAACGACTGCCGATAGGCGCGCCAGGCCGGTACGCTGCCCATCGCCACGGCTGCGGCAAGAATGCCACCCAGCAGTTTCCACTCGTAACCCGACGGCGCATTGAGTGCCAGATACAAGCCGTAGTTGGCCTGCACAAAGCTCTGGCTGCCGGCGATGCCCAGATAGAGCAGCGCGACACCGAAGGCCACGCCGGCCAGCGCCAGGGTGAAGGCCTCCAGCACCAACAGGCTGGCGATATGCCAGGGACGGGCGCCCACCGAGCGCAGGATGGCCATTTCCCGGCGACGCTCGTTGAGGCTGGTGAGGATCGCCGTGAGCATGCCGATCAGGCCGGTCAGCACGACGAACAGCGAGACCACGAACAGGGCCTGCTCGGCGGTGCCCATCAGGCTCCACAGCTCCTGCAGCGCCACACCCGGCAGGATCGCCAGCAGTGGCTCGCCGCGGAATTCATTGATCTCTCGCTGCAGGCTGAAGGTGGCGATCTTGCTGTTGAGCCCGAGCATGAGCGCGGTGATCTGCTTGGGTTGCAGGTCCATGGTGCGGGCTTGATCGGCGCTGATCTGAGCAGCACCGCGTGCCGGCATGCCGTTCTGCCAGTCGATATGCAGCGCCTCCATCCCGGCCAGGGAGATGTGCAGCGTGCGGTCGACCGGCGTGCCGGTGCGTTCGAGGATACCGACCACGGAGAAGGGCTTATCGTCATGCTTGACCAGGCTGATGGTGGCGACGCCGTGCGCCAGGACGATCTTATCGCCGAGGCCGTAGCCCAACGCCTGCGCCACTTCCGCGCCGAGCACCACTTCGAAGGGATCGTCGGCAAACTCACGGCCCTGTGCCAGCTTCAGCGCCTGGCTGCGGGCGTAGCGGTAATGCTCGAAATAGGCGGTGCTGGTGCCCATCACTCGGTAGCCGCGGTGCGAATCGCCGAGGGAAATGGGAATGGCCCACTTCACCTGACGGTGGTTGGCAAAGTGCTCGAAGCTGTCCCAGCGAATGTTGTTGGTGGCGTTGCCGATGCGAAACACCGAGTACAGCAGCAGGTTCACGCTGCCCGAGCGGGCGCCTACGATCAGGTCGGTGCCGCTGATGGTGTTGGCGAAGCTGGCGCGGGCCTCAGTACGTACGCGTTCGACGGCCAGCAGCAAGCACACCGAGAGGGCGATGGCGAACACGGTGAGCAGGGCGGTGAAGCGGCGGTTGGCCAGGCTGGCCAGGGCGATGCGGATCAGATGCATCTCAGGCCTCCTGGGGGCGCGTGGCGCGGTTGAGCTCGGCCAGCGACAGGCTGCGGTCGAACAGCGAAGCCAGGCTCTGGTCGTGGCTGACGAACAGCAGGCTGGCGCCGGCAGCGCGGCATTCGGCGAAGAGCAGTTGCAGGAAGGCCTCGCGGGCGTCGAAGTCCAGTGCCGAGGTCGGTTCGTCGGCGATCACCAACTCTGGCTGGCCGATCAGTGCACGCGCAGCGGCGACGCGCTGTTGCTGGCCGATGGACAGTTCGTCCGCGCGGCGGCCGAGCAGGTCGGCGCGCAGTCCGAGGTGGTCGAGCAGCGCCGCAGCAGCGGCATCGATGCTGCCGTGGCGCTGGCGCGCTCGTTCGGCGCGCAGTCGCGAGAAGCGGCAGGGCAGCTCGACGTTCTCGCGCACGGAAAGAAACGGCAGCAGGTTGAACTGCTGGAAGATGTAGCCGGTGTGATCGACGCGAAAACGGTCTCGGGCGCCGGCCGAAAGCTGGCCCAGGTCCTGGCCGAGCAGGCGGATATGGCCGTTTTGTGCCCGTTGCACGCCGCCGAGCAGACCGAGCAGGGTGGTCTTGCCGCTGCCGCTGGGGCCCTTGAGAAACAGACTCTCGCCACGCGCCAGGGTGAAATGGGGAATATCCAGCAACTGCGCCTGGCCGGGCCAGGCGAAGCCGAGATCGGCGAGTTCGATCAGAGGTTGGGTCATGGTTTCTTCGAATCGTCGTTCATGAAAAGCCGGGCATGATGGCCTGGTTGTGTTAGCAGAGCTCGAGGATGGCATTCATACCTCCTGAGCAGGTTTTGCGGGAGGCGCTTTGGCAGCGAGCTTTTTCGCGGCTAAAGCAGGTCGCCATCTGGCCCTCCCACAACGCTGGCGTGGTGGGTGAAACGAGCGTCAGCTACGCGCCCCGATCCACCCTACGGCATCAGAAAGACAGACGCGGCTGGGCGGGAGTCAGCTCTACGCCCTGCTGGCCGTTCGGGCCGATCAGTTGTACCTGAATCTTCTCGGTGGCGGGGAAGCGTTTGAACAGCTCGGCCAGATCCAGTTGTTTCAATTCGTTGGCCCTGGCGCATTCGAAGCGATAGTGCGCGTGGATATCGCTGTGTTCGCCCTCATGATCATGATGGTCGTGGTCGTGGTCGTGGTCGTGGTCGTGGTCGTGGTCGTGGTCTGCGTCACCGAATAGTGGGCTTTCCAGTTCGACCTGGGTGGCCTTGCAGTCACCGCTGTTCAGGGCGAACAGGCTGATGGGCTGCTCCAGTTCACGTTTGGCTGCCGCGGCCTTGGCCTTGTCGGCATCGCTCTTGGCTGCATGTTCGAAGCCGACCAGGTTCATCGCCGGACTTTCGAGTTGCAGCTCCAGCAGGTTGCCGTCCAGCACGGCATTGAGGCTGGCAACGCCGTGCTCGTGAGCACCCAGGCTGTCGTGGGAATGTTCATGATCGTGATCGTGGCTGTGCTCTTGCGCCTGGGCGGCGACCAGGGGCAGCAGGGCGAAGGGCAGGGCGAGCAGCAGGTGGCGCATGGTTGTCTCCAGCGTAGGTACGATTCGATTGTTACGTTATAACAACTTTCGTGGCGGACTGGCCAGTCTGCCGCTGTCATGGGAGCATGCAAGATCATGACTGGAGGCTGAACATGGTGCGAATACGTGGGCGCATTGGCGGCTGGCCGGTGGACCTGACGCTGGAGCTGGATGCCGAGGATTGGGCGCAATTTGCGCAGCATGTGGCGGTTACGCCGGTCGCCAATGTGGTGGCACCGACTCCCATGACGGATGCGGGGGATGCGCTGTGGCAGACCGCATTGCAGCTGGTACGCGATGCGGGGCAGGTCGAAGGGCCACGGCTGATGGCGCAGCTGGCTGCGCTGGCGGGTGGCGAAGCTGCAGGCAAACGCCTGCTGGTGCGTCTGCGTCATTGCGAGCAGATCCGCATGGAAACCGGTGCGGATGCGCCGATCTATCACTGGGTGACGGAGTAGGGTGCCCCGTTTCGCGCTGGCTCCTCGTAGGGTGCGCTGCGCGCACCAGGTATGACCCGCTCGGACTGATGAGATCCCGGTGCGCACGGCGCACTCTACGACGAGTGCAATTTAAAATCCGAGAGGTCAGTAGATCGCCTGATACAGCTTGCGGCGGTAGGTGGTGACCAGCGGGTGGTCGCCGCCGAGCAGGTCGAACACCTGCAGCAGGGTCTTGTGCGGCAAGCCGTCGCTGTAGCTGCGATTGCGCACGAACAGCTTGAGCAGGCCGTCCAGTGCCGCTTCGTACTGTTGGCGCGCCAGTTGTTGCACGGCCAGCTGATACACCGCTTCGTCGTCCTCGGCGTTCTGCGCCAGACGGCTTTTCAGTGTGGCGGCGTCAGGCAGGTCGACGGCCTGACGCAGGAAGGTCAGCTGCGCCTTGGCGCCGGCCAGCGCCTGCTTGTGTTCGTCGCCCTTGACCGCGTTGAGGACGGTTTCCGCTTCGCCCAACTCGCCGCGTTCGGCCAGGCAACGCGCGTAGAGAATCAGCGCGGCCGCATGCTCGTTGTCTTCCGTCAGTACCTGTTTGAGCAGTGCTTCGGTTTCGGCAAAACGTCCTTCGGCGAACAGCGCCTGGGCGACTTCCATCGGGTCGGCAGAGGCGGGAGCTGGTTCGGCGACATGGGGTTTGAGCATCTCGCGGATCGCCGCTTCCGGCTGCGCGCCGGCGAAGCCGTCCACCGGCTGACCGTTCTTGAACAGCACCACGGTGGGCAGGCTGCGGATGCCAAAGCGCATGACGATGTCCTGCTCGATATCGCAGTTGACCTTGGCCAGCAGCAATTCACCGGCGTACTCCTCGGTGATCTTCGCCAGCATCGGCATCAGCGCCTTGCACGGTGCGCACCACTCGGCCCAGAAGTCCACCAGCACCGGTTTGTGGAAGGAGTTCTCGATTACCAGTTGCTCGAAGCTGGCGGCGCCGGAGATGTCGAAGATGTAAGGGGAGTCGCTCATGGTCGGTCTCGAAAAAGAAGGGCAATGGCTTATTAATGCGGGCGGGTGGCTGGCGAAACAAGGGGGCGCCGATATTGCCTGTAGCCCGGATGCAATCCGTGGATGGCCGGCACCCTGTTTCCCGGATTACATCCGGGCTACGTCGGTCGTCGCGCATGATACAGGCTGACTTCGCGAAATTGCGCCGGCTCGGCCAGGTCCGGCCAGGTGCAGCCATCCAGCACTGTCAGGCGCTGGTAGAGCGGATGCTGGAAGTCCTTGACCCGCGAATCGGCCACCAGCGCCTGGCGCCCGCGGCTTAAAAAGTGATCGAGCAGTGGAAGGTTGGCACGATCGTAAAGCACGTCGGCCACCAGGATCAGGTCGTAGCGATCCGCTTCGGCGAAGAAATCTGCCGAGTAGCTCAACGTCACGCCATTGAGTTCGGCATTGGCACGGCAGGCGGCCAGCGCCACGGGGTCGAGGTCGCAGGCTACCACCTCGGCGGCACCGGCCTTGGCTGCGGCGATGGCGGCCACACCGGAACCTGCGCCGAAATCCAGCACGCGTTTGCCACGCACCCACTCGGGGCGCTCGGCCAGCCAGCGCGCCAGCACCAGGCCGCTGGCCCAGCAGAAGCACCAGTAGGGTGGCTCTTCGAGAATGCGCCGGGTTTCCTCGGGGTTGAAAGCGCGATCCATGTTGCTGGCATCGATCAGCCACAGGGCGATATCGGTACCCGGCAGGGTTTCGGCCACCAGGCGGGCATCGCCGAGCAGTTCGCTGAGTGCTTGCTGAAGCGCTTGGGGTGGCCTCATGGCGCCGGCACCAGATGCAGGGCGCCGAGGTCCTGATCGCTCAGTTCGGCGATGCTGCGCGCCGGCAGACGTTGTACCAGGCGCCCGGCGTGACTGACGCGGCCGCGCAGTTCCAGGCGTAGATCCTGAGGCGCCTGCTGCGTGTTCAGCGGCAGATGGAACGGCAGCGCTTCGCCGTTACCTCGCAGATGAACCTGGCCGAGCAGGGCACGCGGCCTGCCGCGCATATCCACGCCCAACAGTGCCAGGTCGACATCGGCGCCAGCGGCGACGCCAAGCAACTCGCCACGCAGGCCAGGGCCCTGGATCGGCGCAGCGCTGGGTTCTACCGGTGCAGGTGCTGGCATGGGCGGTGCGGTGTTCGTGGGCTCGCCGGCGCAGGCGACAAGCAGGCTGCTCAGGGCCAGTGGCAGGAGGGGCAGGTATCGGTTCATGGCATGTGCGGCTCTTGGAGGTGCGTGCCCATAGCTTAATTTGTCTTGCTGCCTCTATGCGCTACCATGATGCCTTTGCCGCCACTAGCCCGCGCCTGCCATGCATTGTCCCTTCTGCGCCGCCAACGACACCAAGGTCATCGATTCCCGTCTGGTCGCCGAGGGCGACCAGGTCCGCCGCCGCCGTGAATGCGTGGCCTGCGGCGAACGTTTCACCACCTTCGAAACCGCCGAACTGGTGATGCCGCGCCTGATCAAGCAGGACGGCAGCCGTCAGCCCTTCGATGAAGAGAAGCTGCGTGCTGGCATGCAGCGTGCGCTGGAAAAACGCCCGGTAAGTGTCGAGCGCCTGGAAGAGGCCATCGCCCGCATCAAGCAGCAACTGCGTGCCACCGGCGAGCGCGAGGTGAAGTCGCTGGTGCTCGGCGAGCTGGTGATGACCGAACTGAGCAAGCTCGACGAGGTAGCGTATATCCGTTTCGCCTCGGTCTACCGCCGTTTTCAGGACCTCAACGAATTCCGCGAGGAAATCGAACGCCTGGCCCGCGAACCATCGAAAAGCCGATGAGCGAGCGCGACCACGTCTTCATGGCGCGTGCCCTCAAGCTGGCGCGCAAAGGCCTCTACTCCACTCATCCCAATCCGCGTGTCGGCTGCGTCATCGTGCGTGATGGCGAGATCGTCGGCGAGGGCTGGCATGCCCGTGCCGGTGAGCCACACGCCGAGGTGCACGCCTTGCGCCAGGCCGGCGAACGGGCGCGCGGCGCCACGGCCTACGTCACACTGGAGCCCTGCAGCCATCACGGGCGTACGCCACCCTGCGCTGATGCGCTGGTCGCCGCCGGTGTCGGCCGGGTGGTCGCGGCGATGCAGGACCCCAATCCGCAGGTGGCTGGTCGCGGCCTGTTGCGCCTGGCCAATGCCGGTATCGAAGTGCTATCCGGCGTGCTGGAGGCCGAGGCGCGAGCACTCAATGCCGGTTTCATCAAGCGCATGGAGAGCGGATTGCCGTTCGTGCGGGTCAAGTCGGCGATGAGCCTGGATGGCCGCACGGCCATGGCCAGCGGCGAAAGCCAGTGGATCACCGGCCCGGCGGCGCGTGCCGAGGTGCAGCGCTTGCGCGCGCAGTCCAGCGTGGTGCTCAGCGGTGCCGACACCGTGCTGGCGGACGATGCCCGGTTGACCGTGCGCCCTGATGAGCTGGGGTTGGGTGTCGAAGCCACCTTCATGGCCGCCTCTCGGCCGCCGCTGCGGGTGTTGGTCGATGGTCGTCTGCGCGTGCCGCTGAGCAAGGCCTTCTTCCAGGTCGGCCCGGCGCTGGTGGCCACCTGTGCGGCGGCCGCCGCGCGTGATCGCTATCTGGCCGATGGCCACGAACTGCTCGCCGTGCCGGGCAGCAATGGCCACGTCGATTTGCGCAGGCTGCTGCTGGAGCTGGCCGGCCGTGGCGTCAACGACGTGCTGGTCGAGGCCGGACCGCGTCTGGCCGGCGCCTTTGCCCGTGCCGGGCTGGTGGACGAGTACCGCATCTTCGTTGCGCCCAAGCTGCTGGGCTCCAGTGCGCGGCCGCTGTTCGAGCTGCCGCTCAACCGCATGGCCGAGGCGCCGGAGCTGCAGATTCTCGATATTCGTGCTATCGGCGACGACTGGCAGATCACTGCAGTGCCCAAGGCCAGGTAGAGTGCGCCGTGCGCACCGCGGCCGCCGCAGTTTTTCCAAGTCCTACCTGCCCGGTGGCAGCGACTCGAACGGGCACGGGAGCAGGCGCTGGCCTGGCAAATCGGCGGTTAGCCCCGGTGCGCACAGCGCACCCTACGGGACTGAAATTACCGCTTTTCGTAGGGTGTGCCGTGCGCACCGCGGCCGCCGCAGTTTTTCCAAGTCCTACCTGCCCGGTGGCAGCGACTCGAACGGGCACTGGAACAGGCGCTGGCCTGGCAAATCGGCGGTTAGCCCCCGTGCGCACAGCGCACCCTACGGGACTGAAATTACCGCTTTTCGTAGGGT
>Ga0307408_100000596_pt1 | contig 31031 bp, 25 predicted proteins | sample 322Cmetagenome_FD_202116 | JGI IMG/M metagenome (GOLD analysis project Ga0307408, IMG submission 202116) | Maize rhizosphere microbial communities from greenhouse at UC Davis, California, United States - 322HYB-C-3 | ecosystem: Host-associated > Plants > Roots > Rhizosphere > Soil | place...
CGGCACAGCTTGAAAACTATACCTACGACCGGCTGGACCGCCTGACCGGCATCGGCGCCGGCGATGCGGCGGTTATCCGTTTCCGTTACGACCTGGGCGGCAACCGCATCGCGGAAACGATCACGCCACCTTCCGCAGGAACCGGCATGACGCCCCGGACGGACGGGTTCGATGAGCGCCGTTTTCACTATGCGCGCGGCGCCAACCGGCTCCTCGCCGCGACACAAGCAAGCCCCGATGGCGCGCCGATCGACCTGCGCGGCGCCTGGCTTTACCATCCGACCGGCCTGCCGCTGGCGCGGCTGCAATGGCAAGGCGGCGCCACCAGCCGCCGCACCGTCCACAACAGCGACCGCCGTCCCATCGCCGTCTATGACAACGACCGCCTGGTCGCCCGCTACCACTACAACAGCCAAGGCGAGCGCATCGCCAAGACCGTATATCCGGCGCGTCCGGCGCTGACCCCGGTTGCGCTCGCCAACGGCGCGGCGCAAGGCGACACCCGCTACAGCCTGTACCGCGACCGGCGCCTGGCCGCCGAGACGGACGGCCGGGGCCGCATCACGGCCCACTATGTCTACCTGCACGGCAAGCCGGTGGCCAAGATCGAAATGACACCCAACACCGGTGTGATGCACCGCCTGCTGCGCGCCATCGTCTCGTGTTTCGGCACGCCGCCCCCCGATACCGCACCGAATATCTACCCCATCATCACTGACCACCTGGGCACGCCGCAACAAGTCATGGATGAGCACCGGCAAGTGGTGTGGCAAGCCGTCACGGCGCCGTTCGGCCAGGCGCAAGTCACCTACGCCGCGCAACAAGCCAACGGCCAGCCGTTCCAGATGCCGTTGCGCCTGCCAGGGCAAGTCCACGACCCGGAAACCGGCCTGCACTACAACTACCTGCGCGACTACGATCCGCAACTGGGCCGCTACCTGACGCCCGACCCGGTCCGGCAAGCCGGGGCGAACCCATACGCGTACGTGTCCAACAATCCGCTGACCAACATCGATCCGCTCGGCCTGTTCCAGAGCGACATCCACTACTACATGACCTTCTTCCTGGGCGTGGCGGCCGGGGTCCATCCGGACGAGGCGCGCGTGATCGCGCTGGCGGCGCAGTACATCGACGACAATCCCGACACCCGGCCGCTCAACCTGTCCACCGGCCTGAGCGATGCGCACCGGGCGCGGCTGCTGACGTATCACTTCACCATGGTGCCATCGAGTGTCAACGCCGCAACCGGGCTGGTGAATGGTGGCAACGACAGCTTCGACTTCCCGCCGAACGATCCGGCCTACGCCAACATTCCGGAAAACGACCAGCTTGGGCGTCTGTACGCGGCAGTCACCACCGCCGGCAACGCCACCAACCTCTCCAACGCGCGCTGCACGCAGCTGCAATTTTTCGGCGAATACCTGCACGCGTTCGAAGACACCTTCGCGCACCGCGATTCGAACGACCGGCCGTTCGCGCTGGAGAAAGGACTTGGGCATGGCGTGTCGTCCGGTAGCCATCCGGACTACACCTACAACCATAAGGTCCAGTTCACACCGACCGGCCATGGACCAGCACCGGCAACACAATACTGGAACACCAACGAGGCCCGCACCCTGCAGGCCGAAAAGGAAGTGTTCGCCAAGCTGGCCACCTGGGGCGATGCGGGCAAGGCCAAAAGCTTTGCCGATATCGAAGCGACGTTACGGGCATTCAATGCCATTCATCAGAGCGAGGGCGGCGGGGACACAACTGAGGAGCGGCAGAAGGGGTATCCCAAGAAAATCCAACTTCTCCAGCTTGCCTTGGAGGAGCTGGGCTACAAGAGTATCAATATTACAGGTACTGGAGCGCAATCCTTTAAGACTGAAGAAGCTGAAAAAAATAGGGCGAATTACCTGTACGACAAGAACAAGAATGCATTGGACCAGAAGCTTTACCAGGGGACCCTTCTTCCCAAGTGATCACTTTACTTCAAGGAAAAAATGATGAATTCGACGATTATTGCGCGGCTCGTTTTGATAGGAATGGGACTGTGCTTTCTCTGCCAAGCCCATGCGGACGAATGCTTTCATGTGTCTTTGCCCGCGAATGCAACCAGGTTCAGCGTTCCCCCGCTAAAATCCAGACAAACCCCGCAAGGAACGACGACAAATCCACCTGGCTACGATTTGTTCCATAGCGGAGAAAATCTAGCGCTAAACGGTCCTGCATGCTTCCTTATGGAGCAGGACATTATGCGCCATGTAAGCCCTCTAGGCAGGTTTCTGGGGGAGCCTGGAGGCTCGGGCCCACTTGTGGAATTGAACGGCAGTGACATCACGCTGGACTTGAACGGCCGAGCATTGCGTTCGAATCGCGCCAGTACGGCCATCAGTGCAGGAGTGTGGGGCATTCTCGAGCATCCAAGGAAACGCAATTACACCTTTCGCAATGGCACTATTGACGTCGGTGGTAGGGGCATATCGATGACGGGCTGGCAGTATGGAGGGGAGATGCATACCTACAGACCCGGCCCCCGCCAAATCAACAGAGCGGTAAACTGGTACGGCCCCAACTTCCACGAATTCGGCGACACCAACATCCTGCTGGAAAACCTCACCATCAAAAGCGGCGGCCTGGCCACCTATCTGGTGGGACGCAACAACATCATCCGCCACTGCCGCATCGAAGTCGAAGGACACGAAGCAGTCGCCCTGTTTGGCGCCAACAACCAGCTTGTCGATAACGAAATCATCGTCAAGCGCTCGCTTTCGGCACCGAAGCCGGACGATAACTCGATGCCGGAACTGGGCACCTACTACTCCGAATACGCCGCCATCTGGATACGCGACGCCCCCGGCCTTATCATTCGTGGCAACAAGATCACCATCGAGGGCCTGTTCAACGCCAAGGAAGCCATCATGCTGATCAACAGCCCCGGCGTCATCATCGAAGACAACGAAGTCACCGGTGCCGACAATCTCTACACGGCCCTGGACGAACAGTCATCGGCGCGCGCGAACAACAATCGCAAGCGGTTCGGAAAATGGCCGAACAATTAATGGCGCCATCGGTGCACTGGATAGACCGGCCCGCCACCTTAACCAGACCGGTCTCACACTTGCACTACCCCAGCCCGCTCCAGCATCGCATGCAGCAACACATTGCACCCCGCTTCCAGGTGCTCGGCCTTGGCGTCTTCGATCTCATTGTGGCTGATGCCATCCTTGCACGGCACGAAGATCATGCCGGCCGGCGCCACGCGGGCCGCGTAAATCGCATCGTGGCCCGCGCCCGACACCACGTCCATCGTTGAATACCCGAGTTTTGCCGTGGCATTGCGCACCGCGTCCACGCAATCGGGGTGGAACGGACATGGCGGGTAATACGATACGCGCTCGATCTGGATGCCGAGGCCGGTTTCCTGGCGGGTTTTCTCCACGAAAGCCAGCATTTCCTCGTGCATGGTGTTCAGCAAGGCATCGCTGACGTTGCGCAAGTCGATGGAAAACTTCACTTCGCCGGGAATCACGTTGCGGCTGTTGGGGAACACTTGCATCATGCCCACCGTGCCCCGGCCATATGGCGGATAACGGTTGGCGATGGCCACCACTTCCTGGATGATGCGGGTCGACACTTGCATCGCATCCTTGCGCAAGTGCATCGGCGTCGGACCGGCATGGGCTTCCATCCCCGTCACCGTGCAGTCGTACCACGACAGCCCCATCACGGCCGGCACCACGCCGATCACTTTATCCGCATCTTCCAGCACCGGGCCCTGCTCGATGTGCGCTTCGAAATACGCGCCGATCGGGTGCCGGCCCGGGACTTCCGTTCCCAGGTAGCCGATACGTTCCAGCTCGTCCTTGACGGTTTTGCCGTCGGTATCCTTGGCCGCATACGCATGGTCCAGGGTAAAGGCGCCGCAAAACACGCCGGAGCCCATCATCACAGGCACGAAACGCGAGCCTTCCTCGTTGGTCCAGAACGCCACTTCGATCGGGGCTTTGGTTTTGATGCCCTTGTCGTTCAGGGTACGCACCACTTCCAGCCCGGCCAGCACGCCGTAGTTGCCGTCGAACTTGCCGCCGGTCGGCTGCGTGTCAATATGGCTGCCCGTCATGACCGGGGGCAGTGTATTGTCTTCGCCGTCGCGGCGCATGAAGACGTTGCCGATCTGGTCGATCGTGATCGACAGGCCGGCGTCGCGCGCCCAGCCGGTGACCAGGTCGCGGCCCTGCTTATCGAGGTCGGTCAGGGTCAGGCGCTTGACGCCGCCTTTGACGGTGGCGCCGATTTTCGCCAGTTCCATCAGGGAGGACCAGAGGCGGTCGCCGTTGATGTGTAGGTCGTTCTGTGGTTCGCTCATTTCTTGCTCCTTTGCTGGGGCTGGCCTTGTGAGCCTGCATGCATGGCGGCTTCCGCGTTGCGGAAACCGCCCTACGGTATTAGGCGGTTATGGGGAGATAGGCGAAGCGTTATTTGGCGGTGACGGGGGTATATGCCGGGCGGTCGATATGGCGGCCCGCGCCCTCCACCGCCATCAGCTGGCCGCCATGCCACACTACCTTGCCGGCGGCGACCGTCGTGGTCGGGATGCCTTTCACGGTGCGTCCCTCGAACACATTGAAGCCGCCCTTGTTGTGCTGGGTCTTGGCGGAAATCGTGCGGGTGCCCTCAGGGTCCCACACCACGATGTCCGCATCGGAACCCGCCGCCACCACGCCCTTGCGCGGATAGATGTTGAAGATCTGCGCGGCGTTGGCCGAGGTGACCCTGACGAATTCCGATGGCGTCAGCCGTCCGGTATTGACGCCCGCGTCCCAGATCACCGCCATGCGGTCTTCCACCCCGGCGCAGCCATTGGGGATTTTCGTGAAATCGTCCTTGCCCGCCGCCTTTTGCTCGGCGCAGAAGGTGCAATGGTCGGTGGCCGTGGTGTGCAGGTTGCCGCCTTGCAGGCCGTGCCACAGCGCATCCTGGTGGTGCTTGCTGCGGAACGGTGGGCTCATCACGTGGCCCGCCGCGAAATCGAAGTCCTGGCTCGCATACACGCTGTCATCGATGATCAAGTGTCCGGCCAGCGCCTCGCCATACACCCGCTGGCCATTGGCGCGGGCGCGCGTGATGGCTTCCAGTGATTCCGCGCACGACACGTGCACGATGTACACCGGCGTGCCCAGCACCCCGGCAATCGCGATCGCGCGGTTGGCCGCTTCCGCTTCCACCATCGGTGGCCGCGACAGGGGATGCGACGAGGGCCCCGTCAAGCCGCGCTTGAGTAAATCCTGCTGTAACTGGTACACCAGTTCGCCGTTTTCCGCGTGCACGGTGGGCATCGCCCCCAGTTCCAGCGCGCGGCGGAAGCTTTTCACCAGCGTTTCATCGTCCGCCATGATGGCGTTCTTGTACGCCATGAAGTGTTTAAAGCTGTTGACGCCATGGTCGCGCACCAGGATGCCCATGTCGCGGTGCACGCTGTCGTCCCACCACGTGATGGCCACGTGGAAGGTGTAATCGCCGGCCGCCTTTTGCGCCCAGCCGCGCCATTGCTGGTAGGCTTCGATCAGGTTTTGTTGCGGGTTCGGGATCACGAAATCAATGATGGTCGTGTTGCCGCCCGCCAGGCCCGCCGCCGTCCCGGTAAAGAAATCGTCTTGCGTGACCGTGCCCATGAAGGGCAAGTTCATGTGCGTGTGCGGATCGATCCCGCCCGGCATCACGTACTGGCCGCCCGCGTCGATCACGCGCGCGCCGGCCGGCGCTTCCAGGTTCGGCCCCACCGCCACCACCTTGTCGCCATCGGTCAGCACATCGGCGCGGAACGCACGGTCCGCGTTCACCACGGTGCCGCCACGTATCAGTATGCTCATACAGTCTCCTATCGTTGAGCTTATCGTTGTGGAACTGGACGCAGCGCGGGCGCCGCCTTCCCTTTCATCATGACGCCATACACCAGCGCGGAAATCGCAATGCCGACGAACCACGCATAGGTATAAATCGTTTTAAAGCCATCCGGAACAAAGGGAAACGCCGCCGGGAAGGCCGCGTTCAGGAAGCCCGGGATATTCGGCGCCACGCCGACCACGAAGGCCACGATGGCCGCCATGTTCCAGCCGCTGCCATACGAATAAATACCGTCGTCGCGGTACAGCTGGGCGACATCGAGTTCGGTCTTGCGCACCAGGTAGTAGTCGATGATGAGGATGCCGGCGATCGGTCCCAGCAGCGCGGAATAGCCGATCAGCCAGGTGAAGATGTAACCTTGGGTCGATTCCAGCAGTTTCCATGGCAACATCAGGATCGCGATCGACGCCGTGATATAGCCGCCCATGCGGTAGCTGATGTGCTTGGGCGCCAGCGCGGAAAAGTCATACGCGGGGCCGACCAGGTTGGCCGCCAGGTTCACGCTGACGGTATCGATCAGCAGGATCACCAGCGCCACCAGCACCGCCACGCCGGTCATGCGGCTGGCCAGGTCCACCGGGTCCCACAGCGCCTTGCCATACAGGACGACCGTGGCCGACGTCACGATCACGGCCAGCGCGGCCAGCAAACCCATTGGCACCGGCAAGCCGACCGACTGGCCCAGCACCTGGTCGCGCTGCGATTTGGCAAAGCGGGTGAAGTCGGGAATGTTCAGCGCCAGGGTGGCCCAGAAGCCCACCATGGCGGTCAGCGATGGCCAGAAAGTGGCCCAGAACTGGCCGGCTTTCTTGCCGCCTTCGACGAATTGCGACGGCTGCTCCAGCAGCGGGCCGAAGCCGCCGGCCTTCTGGTACACCCAGCCCAGCAGCACGAAGCAGATGATGATTTTCAGCGGCGCGGTATAGGTTTCCAGTTTGCGGATCGCATCCATGCCATGCACGATGTACCAGAACTGGATCGCCCAGAACGCGAGGAAGCACAGCAACTGCATGCCGTTGATGCCGAGGCCCGTGATTTTTTCGCCGCCGATTTCGCCGCCCAGCATCACGCCGATCAGGGTGTAGATCATCTGGCCGCCAAACCAGGTCTGGATGCCGTACCAGCCGCACGCCACGATCGCGCGCATCAGCGCCGGCAAGCGCGCTCCGGAGGTGCCGAACGAGGCGCGCGCCAGCACCGCATAGGGAATGCCATATTTCGTGCCCGCGTGGCCGATGGCCAGCATCGGCAACAGCACGATGGCGTTGGCGATAAAGACCGTGAACACGGCCTGCCAGGCCGACATGCCGCCTTCGATCAGGCTGGCCGACAGGGTGTAGGCCGGAATGCACATCACCATGCCAACCCACAGGGCGGCAAAGTGATACCAGCGCCAGGTGCGCTGCGCGGCGCTGGTGGGCGCCAGGTCTTCGTTCCAGAGCTGGGTGTTGCCGGACAGGTCATTATTCACTGCATCTCTCCAATATCGGGTGGAACGGGTACTTTGAAACACGTAGGGCGGCTTTTACAAAGCCGCCGTTGCGTGCGTGGCCCATACGCAAATGGCGGGTTTGTAAAACCCGCCCTACGTTGTTACCGGATCAGGTGGTACACCCTACGCCGCCTTGGTCTCCCGGCGCGGATTGCGCGGATCCTGCGTCCAGTTCATGTACGGCTTGCCGGTATCCTGCGGCACCATCGTGATGCAGCCCTGCACCGGGCAGGTGATTTCACACAGGTTGCAGCCCACGCATTCGTCCTTGATGACTTCATAGGTGCGCCCGCCCGCCGCGTCGATGGTCTGCATGATGGACTGGTGCGACGTGTCCTCGCACGCGACATAGCAGCGGCCGCACTTGATGCAGTCATCCTGGTTGATCTGGGCAATCACCTTGTAGTTCATGTCCAGGTATTTCCAGTCGGTGGTGTTCGGCACCGCCTTGCCCATGAAGTCGTCCAGCGACTGGTAGCCTTGTTCATCCATCCAGCGCGACAAGCCATCCTTCATTTCCTCGACGATGCGGAAGCCGTGCAGCATGGCCGCCGTGCACACTTGCACGCAACCGGCGCCGAGCGCAATGAATTCCGCCGCGTCGCGCCAGCTGCCGATGCCGCCAATGCCGGAAATCGGCAGTCCTTTGGTTTGCGGGTCACGCGCGATTTCCGCCACCATGTTCAGCGCGATCGGTTTCACGGCCGAGCCGCAGTAGCCGCCGTGCGTGCTGGCGTTGCCGACGGCGGGAAACGCCACCATGCGGTCCAGGTCCAGGTGCGTGATCGAGTTGATGGTGTTGATCAGCGAGACCGCGTCCGCCCCGCCCTTGTGCGCGGCGCGCGCCGGCATGCGGATGTCGGTGATGTTCGGCGTCAGCTTGACGATCACCGGCAGCTTGGTGTGCTGCTTGCACCAGCGCGTCACCATTTCCACATAGTCCGGCACCTGGCCCACGGCGGAACCCATGCCGCGCTCCGGCATGCCGTGCGGGCAGCCGAAGTTCAATTCGATGCCGTCGGCGCCGGTGGCTTCCACCTTCGGCAGGATGTCGGCCCACGCGGCTTCTTCGCAGGGCAGCATCAGCGACACCACGATGGCGCGATCCGGCCAGGCTTTCTTGACTTCCGTGATTTCCCGCAAATTGATGTCCAGGTCGCGGTCGGTGATCAGCTCGATGTTGTTGAAACCAAGGACTTCGCGGTTCTTGCCATGGTGCGCGGAATAGCGCGACGACACGTTGACGGCGGGCGGATCTTCCCCCAGGGTTTTCCACACCACGCCGCCCCATCCCGCTTCGAATGCGCGCACCACGTTATACGCCTTGTCGGTCGGTGGCGCGGAGGCCAGCCAGAACGGGTTAGGCGCTTTGATGCCGCAAAAGTTAATGCTCAGATCGGCCATTATGCAGCCTCCACTTTGGAAAGGATGTCTTGATGAATGGCCAGTGCGGCGAGTTTGCCGTGCTGTACCGCCTGCACCGTCAAGTCCTGCCCCGGCGCCACGCAATCGCCGCCGGCATAAATGCCGGGCACCGAGGTGCGGAAATGCGTATCGACGTGGATCTTGCCGCCGTCCCTGGCCACCGTGGACGCCATCGCATCCTGCAGGCTTTGCTCATCCATGCCCTGGCCGATGGCCTTGAACACCGCGTCGGCGGGAATATCGAACGTGACGCCGGTGCCGACCAACTTGGCTCCATCGAGCTTGGTGTTTTCAAAGCGCATCCCGCACACCCGGCCTGCATCGTCGAGCAACACCTGTTTCGGCGCGGCCCAGGTGCGCATGCGCACCTGGTTGGCCTTGGCGATGTCCTGTTCATGGTGGGTGGCGCTCATGTCGGCGGCGCCGCGGCGGTACACCAGCGTGACTTCCTCGGCGCCGAGGCGCTGGATTTGCACCGCCATATCGATCGCGGTATTGCCCGCGCCGATCACCACCGCACGGCGCGGCAGCGGCAGTTTGGACAGATCGGCCGCCTGGCGCAATTCCGCGATATAGCCGACCGCCGCCATCAGGCCCGGCGCGTCTTCACCCGTCAGGCCCAATTGGCGCGAAGCGCCCAGGCCGATGCCGAGGAACACCGCGTCATATTGCGCATGCAAGTCTTTCAGTTGCACGTTATCGCCCAGGCGCTGGCCATGGCGCACTTCGATGCCGCCGATCCCCAGCAGGAAGGCCACTTCCTTTTGCGCGAAGTCATCGGTCAGCTTGTATTTCGCGATGCCGTATTCATTGAGGCCGCCGGACTTTTCCTCGGCTTCGTAGATCACCACGTCGTTGCCCAGCATGGCCAGTCGGTGCGCGCACGACAGGCCGGCCGGGCCGCCGCCGACCACCGCGATTTTCTTGCCGGTGGACGCGGCGCGCTGGAACGGGTGTTCCTTGAACGTCATGTGGTCGAGCGCATAGCGCTGCAGCAGGCCAATCTTGACCGGCTGGCCTTCCGCATCGTGATTGCGCACGCAGGCGTCTTCGCACAGGATTTCCGTCGGGCAGACGCGCGAGCAGCTGCCGCCGAGGATGTTCTGTTTCAGGATACCGGCGGCGGCGCCGTTGATGTTCTGTTCGTGGATGTTGCGGATGAAGCTGGCCACATCGATTTCCGACGGGCAGATGCGCGTACACGGCGCATCGTAGCAGTACAGGCAACGCGCGCTTTCAATCGCGGCCTGGCGCGCAGTCAGAGGCGGGGCCAGGTCGGTGAACTGTTCGCCCAGCTCGGCGTTGGACGCCTTGGGCTGCGGCAGGTGCTGGAGTGAGGCTATCATTTTTAATCCCTGGCTTTTGTTAGCTTGGTCATCCCGTTGGCATCAACGTACGGCGGCTTTTACAAAGCCGCCGTGCGTGGGCCGCCGGACTGCATGCATGGCGGCTTCCGCCAAGGCGGAAACCGCCCTACGTGTTGCCTTTTCCTTCTTCGTTACTTCATTTGTGGGAATGCAAATTCCGCACCAGCACTGGCGGTGTTCGGCCAGCGCTGCATCACGGCCTTGTGGCGGGTATAGAAGCGCACGCCTTCGGGACCATAGGCATGGTGGTCGCCGAACAGGCTGCGTTTCCAGCCGCCAAAACTGTTGAACGCCATCGGCACCGGCAGCGGCACATTGACGCCCACCATGCCGACCTGGATCTGGCGCACGAATTCGCGCGCCACGCCGCCATCGCGGGTAAACACCGCCACGCCATTGCCGAATTCATTGGCGTTGATCAGTTCCACCGCGTGGCCGATGTCCGGCAGGCGCACCACGCACAGCACCGGGCCGAAGATTTCCTCCTTGTAGATCGTCATGTCCGGTGTCACGTGGTCAAACAGCGTGCCGCCGATAAAGAAGCCGTTTTCACGTCCCGGCACCTTGAAGTTGCGGCCATCGACCACCAGCGTCGCGCCCTGCTCGACGCCGGTGCCGATCAAGCCTTCGATACGCTGCTTGGCGGCCGCCGTCACCACCGGCCCCATTTCCGCGCCCGCTTCCATGCCGTCGCCTACTTTCAGTGCGGCGGCGCGCGTTTTCAGTGCGGCCACCAGCTTGTCGCCCGCATCGCCTACGGCCACGGCCACCGAGATCGCCATGCAGCGCTCGCCGGCCGAACCATAGGCGGCGCCCATCAGCGCGTCGACCGCCATGTCCATGTCGGCGTCCGGCATCACCACCATATGGTTTTTCGCGCCGCCCAGCGCCTGCACCCGCTTGCCGTGTGCACTGCCGCGCGCATAAATGTATTCGGCGATCGGGGTCGAGCCGACGAAGCTGATGGCCTGCACTTCCGGATGATCCAGCAGCGCATCGACCGCGGCCTTATCGCCCTGCACCACGTTGAACACGCCATCCGGCAAGCCGGCTTCCTTCAACAGCCGCGCGTGCAGCAGCGACGGTGACGGATCGCGTTCCGATGGCTTCAGCACGAAGGTATTGCCGCACGCGATCGCCACCGGGAACATCCACATCGGCACCATCACCGGGAAGTTGAATGGCGTGATGCCCGCCACCACGCCCAGCGGCTGGCGCATCGACCACGCATCGATGCCGCGCGAAATCTGGTCGGTGAATTCGCCTTTCAGCATTTGCGGGATGCCGACCGCGAATTCCACCATTTCGATGCCGCGCCCCACTTCGCCCTGCGCATCGGAAAACGTCTTGCCGTGTTCACGCGTCAGCATCGCGGCAAACTCATCGGTGTGCTGCTGGCACAGCTGCAAATATTTGAACAGCACGCGGGCGCGGGTCAAAGGCGGCGTGGCGGACCACGCGGGGAAGGCGCTTGCCGCCGCCCGCACGGCCGCGTCGACTTCATCGCCGGTGGCCAGCGCCACGCGCGCGACCGGCTCACCCAGCGCCGGGTTGTACACGTCGGCATAACGGCCACCGGCCGTGTCGACTGGTTCCCCGTTGATAAAGTGGGTGATGGTATCCAGATTGCTCATGATCTTCCTTGTTCCGGTGAAGCCAACAGCGAGTCGGCCGAGACATACGGGTAGCCCAGGTCGCGGGCCACCGCTTCGTAGGTGACATTGCCCTGGCAGACATTGAGGCCCGCCTTCAAATGCGGGTTGGCCATGGCGGCTTTCCAGCCACGGTCCGCCAGCGCCACCGCGTGGACGATGGTGGCGTTATTCAGTGCAAAGGTGGAGGTGCGCGCCACCGCGCCCGGCATGTTGGCGACGCAGTAGTGCACCACGCCGTCGACCACATAGGTCGGGTTTTCATGCGTGGTCGCATGCGACGTTTCAAAGCAGCCGCCCTGGTCGATCGCCACATCGACCACCACGGCGCCCTGCTTCATCTTCGCAATCATGTCCCTGGTCACCAGCTTGGGCGCCGCCGCGCCCGGCACCAGCACGCCGCCGATCACGAGGTCCGCATCGAGCACGGTTTCCTCGATGCTGGCCGCGTTTGAATACAGGGTCGTGACGCGGTTGCCGAACGCCAGGTCCAGCTGGCGCAGGCGGTCCACGTTTTTATCGATGATGGTGACGCGCGCGCCGATGCCGATCGCCATTTGCAGCGCATTGGTGCCGACCACGCCGGCGCCGATGATGGCGATATGCCCCGGCGCCACGCCAGGCACGCCGCCCAGCAGCAAGCCCATGCCGCCCTTGGATTTTTCCAGGTGCGCGGCGCCGGCCTGGATCGCCATGCGGCCCGCCACTTCACTCATCGGCGCCAGCAACGGCAAGCCGCCGTTCGCGCCGGTGATGGTTTCATACGCGATGCAGACCGCGCCGGACTTCACCAGCGCGGCCGTCTGTTCCGGGTCCGGCGCCAGGTGCAAATAGGTGTACAGGATCTGGTTCTCGCGCAGCATCGCGCATTCCCGCGGCTGCGGTTCCTTGACCTTGACGATCATCTCCGCCGTCGCGAAGATTTCCTCGGCGGTGTCGACGATGGCGGCGCCGGCCGCCGCGTACATCGCATCGGTCAGGCCGATCGCCGCGCCCGCGTTTTTCTGCACCACGACCTTGTGGCCGCGCAGGGTCAGTTCCTTGACGCTGGCGGGCGTCATGCCGACGCGCGATTCCTGGTTTTTGATCTCTTTTGGTACGCCTACTAACATGGTGGGTCTCCTTGTTATATGGTGCCGGCTCCGGTCTTGTGGTCCGGGCCTGCGGAACCGCGCCGTTTATTCCAGCGCCTTCAATACCGTGCTCAGCTTTCCAAACAATTCATCGATGTGTTTCTTTTCGAACGTCAGCGGCGGCGACAGCGCGATGATGTCGCCCGTCACGCGGATCAGCACACCATCCGCGAACATTTTCTTGAACGCGGCGTAGGCGCGCGCGCCCGGCTTGCCGGCGATCGGCGCCAGCTCGATCCCCGCCACCAGGCCGATGCTGCGGATGTCGATCACGTGCGGCAAGCCTTTGAGCGCGTGCACGGCATCTTCCCAGTACGGCTGGATGGCTTTCGCCTGCTCGAGGATGGCCTGTTCCTTGAATACTTCCAGCGTCGCCAGCGAGGCGGCGCAGGCGACCGGGTGGCCGGAATAGGTATAGCCGTGGAACAGTTCGATCCCGGGCGGCGCCTCCATGAAGGCATCGTGGATGAATTTTTTACTGAACACGGCGCCCATCGGGATCACGCCATTGGTCAAGCCCTTGGCGGTGGTCATCATGTCCGGTTCCACGTCGAAGTAATCCGCCGCGAACGGTGTCGTCAGGCGGCCAAAGCCGGTAATGACTTCATCGAAGATCAGCAGGATGCCGTGCTTGGTGCACAGTTCGCGCAAGCGTTTCAGATAGCCCTTGGGCGGCACCAGCACCCCGGTGGAGCCGGCCACCGGTTCCACGATGACGGCGGCAATGGTGGACGCGTCATGCAAGGCCACGATGCGCTCGAGTTCATCGGCCAGGTTGGCGCCGTGTTCCGGTTCGCCCCGCGTGTACGCGTTTTTCTCGGGGTTGTGCGTGTGCGGCAAATGATCGACGCCGGGCAGCATCACGCCATACGGCTTGCGGTTGCCCGCGATGCCGCCGACGGAAATGCCGCCGAAGCCCACGCCGTGGTAGCCGCGTTCGCGGCCGATCAAGCGGGTGCGGCTCGCCTCGCCGCGCGCCTTGTGGTATGCCAGCGCGATCTTGAGCGCCGTATCCACCGCTTCCGAGCCCGAGTTGGTGTAGAACACGTGGCCGAAGCGGTGATTGCTGTACTCCATCAGCTTTTCCGCGAGGTCGAAGGCGGCCGGATGGCCCATCTGGAAGGTCGGCGCGAAATCGAGCTGGCCGATCATTTCGCGCACGGCGGCGACGATCTTCGGCTGCGCGTGGCCGCAAGGGACGCACCACAGCCCGGCGGTACCGTCGAGGATGGGATTGCCATCGACGTCCTTGTAGTACACGCCTTCCGCCGACACCAGCAGCCGTGGGTTGGCCTTGAAGTCGCGGTTATTCGTAAACGGCATCCAGAAGGAATTCATGGATGCTGGCCTGGACTCGTTCATTGGATCTCCTTTTTTTACAACCCGTAAAAATCTTTACCAGTTGGCAAAATGATGATGCAATAATAGACAGCGGTTCCACTATGGCACAGATACACAAATAGCAAAACTCACCAACCGTACAGGTAACAAAAACGATACAGTTGACGGGCTGGCATTCGACAGGAAACAGGTGTATGCAACAGGCGGCGGCAATCATCGAACAGGACTGTGCACAGGCTGACGGCGCTGCCGGCTGGCCCGTGCTGGCGATCGAACGGACCGCGGGCAAAGGCCGCCTGGTGGACCAGATCGTGGCCACCATTACAGCGCTCGTTGCGCGCAAGGATTTGCGCGTAGGCACTAAAATGCCCTCGGTACGCCAGTTCGCCAAGTGTAATGGCGTGTCCACCTTTACAGTTGTGGAAGCCTATGACCGGCTGGTGACCCTGGGTTTGCTGTCGTCCCGGCGCGGATCCGGCTATTTTGTCGCACGCCAGGAAGTGCCGGCAACGTTGCTTTCCGCCCACACGCACGCCTCGCATGCGAATACCGCTCCCGCCGCCATCGACGCGCTGACGCCGGAGCTGTATTCCGGCGTGTCCGACGCGCTGCCGGTCGGCGCCGGCTGGCTGCCGCCCGAATGGTATGGCGAAGACACCATCCTCGACGCGGTGCGGCAAGCCATGCGCATCCCCGCCAACCGCTTGCGCGGCTATGGCCATCCGATGGGATTCCCGACCTTGCGCCAGCACATGGCCACCATGCTGACGGCGGACCTGTATCCGGTGGAGCCGGACCAGATCCTGCTGACCCACGGCGCCACCCACGCCTTCGACCTGGTGCTGCGTACGCTCACCAAACCGGGCGACGCGGTGCTGGTGGAAGACCCGGGCTACAGCAACCTGCTGTCGCTGATCCGCCACCACGGCTGCATCCCGGTCGGCATTCCGCGCGGAGAAAACGGGCTCGATATGACCGCCCTGGCGGAACAGGCCAGGGCCATGCAGCCCAAGCTCATGTTCGTCAACACGGTGCTGCAAAACCCGCTGGGCACCTCGCTGTCGCACGCGCAGGCGCACCGCTTGCTGGCATTGGCCGAGCAATTCGACTTCTGGCTGGTGGAAGACGATATCTACCGCGAACTGGCGCCGCACGGGGCCAGTTTCCCGTCGCTGGCCGCGATGGACGGCTTGCGGCGCGTGATCCGCGTCGGCAGCTTTTCCAAGACCCTGTCGCCGGTGCTGCGCGTGGGCTCGATTTCCGCCTCCAATTCCCTGTTGCCGGAACTGTTGCGCGTGAAAATGCTGGCCGGGCTGACCACCTCGGAAATCAATGAACGCGCGGTGTTCCACGCGATTACCGCGCGCCCCTATAAACGCATGGTGGAACGGCTGGCGGCGCAACTGGAAACCGGCCGCGCGCGCACCATGGACAACCTGGCGGCGGCGGGCATGCAAGCGCTGGCCACGCCGCGCGGCGGCATGTTCGTGTCGGCCGGATGGGACATCGCCCCGACCCCGGAATTCAACGGCAAAACCGTTGCCGAACAGGCGCTCAAGGCTGGCATCCTGTTGTCGCCCAATGAATTCTTCATGCTGCGGCCCAGCGATACCGTCTGGTTCCGCTTCAATTGCGCCTACAGCGATACCCCGCAACTGCGCGCGTTCCTGCAATCCGTACGACCACGCTGAAGGATAGACCATGCCACCCAAGACCGGACTGGCCGCCGCCCCCACCCGGATTAAACGCCGCGTCATCAACCGCGACAAACTGGAAGCCGAGATTGCCGAGGTGGCGGTGCGCATCTTTGCCGAATGCGGCTATGAAGGCACATCGATTGCCGCGATTGCCGAGGCGGCCGGCCTGTCCAAGCAAAACCTGATGTATTACTACCCGACCAAGCAGGCGCTGTATGAGCGCGTGCTGGACAACGTGCTCGACGACTGGCTGGCGCGCATGGACAGCCTGGCGCATGAAGAACAAGACCCGCACGACATGCTGCGCGCCTACATTCAAGCCAAGGTGCGCTTTTCGCGCGAACAGCCGTGGGCGTCGCGCGTGTATGCGATGGAAGTGATATCCGGCGCCCCGCTGTATGGCCGGCAAATCCACGACCGGGTGGTGCCGCTGCTGCGCAAGGATATCGACGTGTTCGAAAAATGGATCGCGGCCGGACGCATCGGTCCCGTCAACGCCACGCACCTGATCTTCATGATCTGGGCCATGACGCAGTCGTACGCGGACTTTTCCGCGCAAATGGCGCTGGTGCTGGGCCGCAAACAGTTGACGCGCAAGGATTACGAGGACGGCGAGGAAACCATCGTGCGCATGGTGATGGCGGCCATCAGCCTGCCGGCCCGGTCGCAGGGTCATGCGCAAATGGAATAGTTATAGTCCAAAGCCTCATAAACCCGGCGCCATCGGCGCCTAGACTCCGCTCAGTTCCCATCAAACTGAAGGAGTCGACATGCGAAAGTTTAAACTCACCACCTGGATCATGATCGGCATGGTCCTGGGGGTTGCCGTAGGCGCGCTGTGCCATGCACAGGCCCCCAGTCCCGCCGCCGCCAAGGACATCGCAGGCTATTTTTCGCTGCTGACCGATATCTTCCTTCGGCTGATCAAGATGATCATTGCGCCGCTGGTGTTCGCCACGCTGGTGTCGGGCATTGCCAGCATGAGCGATGGCGCCACGCTGGGGCGGGTCGGCTTCAAGGCCTTCGGCTGGTTCGTCACCGCGTCGTTTATCTCCCTGTTCCTCGGCCTGCTGTTTTCCAACCTGTTCCAGCCCGGCCAGATGCTGGAACTGACGCTGCCCGACGCGGGCGCCGCCACCAAGCTGGCCACGGGCAGTTTCAGCCTGAAAGACTTCATCACGCAGCTGGTGCCGAAAAGCTTTGCGGAAGCCATGGCCAACAACGCGATCCTGCAAATCCTCATGTTTTCCCTGTTCTTCGGCATGGCCGCCGCATCGGCGGGGCGCTCCGGCGCCCTCACCATCATCAAGCTGTGCGATGAACTGGTGCACATCATGCTCACCGTGACGGGCTACGTGATGCGCTTCGCGCCGGTCGGCGTGTTCGCGGCGCTGGCTGCCGCCATCACGGTGCAGGGCTTCGGTGTGCTGGGCACCTACGGCAAGCTGCTGGGCAGCTTCGCGCTGGCACTGGCCACCTTGTGGGCGGTACTGATCGGCGCCGGCGCGCTGTTCCTGGGCAGCCGTGTGTTTTCCCTGCTGAAGCTGCTGCGTGAACCGATCATGCTGGGCTTTTCCACCGCCAGCAGCGAATCGGCGTATCCGAAATTGCTGGAACAGCTGGAGAAATTCGGCGTCAACAACAAGATCGCCGGTTTCGTGCTGCCGCTCGGCTATTCCTTCAACCTCGATGGCTCCATGCTGTACCAGGCTTTCGCCGCGCTGTTCATTGCCCAGGCTTACCACATCGACATGTCCCTGACGCAGCAGTTGACGATGCTGCTGGTGCTGATGGTCAGCAGCAAAGGCATGGCCGGCGTGCCACGCGGCTCGCTGGTGGTGGTGGCGGCGGTGTTGCCGATGTTCGGCTTGCCGGAAGCGGGCTTGCTGCTGATTATGGGCATCGACCAGTTGTTCGACATGGCGCGCACCGGCACCAACGTGATGGGCAACGGCATCGCCACCGCGGTGGTGGCGAAATGGGAAGCCGGCGGCGCCAAGCCGGGCATCCATGACGCCGCCCCGGTCACCGCGCTGCGCGCCTGACCGGCCGCCGCCTCGCCGACGCATTCCCCGGTTTCCCCTCCTGCATCTCCTCCCTTTTGCGCCGGCCCATGCCGGCGTTTTTTTTAACCCTCATCGAATGGATGCTCCATGACCATGACAACCATGACCGCGGCCCTGATCGCCGCATTGCTGACCACCCATGCGGCGCACGCGCAGGACAATGGCGACACGCTGCGCCAGCTGGCCACCCGCGGCGAAATCAAAGTCGGCTACCGCGCCGCCTCGGTGCCGTTCTCCATGCGCGACGGCACGGCGCCGCCCACCGGCTATACGCAGGATCTGTGCGCCCGCATCATCGACAACGTGCGCAAGGAACTGGCGCTGCCGGCACTCAAGACCGTGTATGTGGAAGTGAAATCCAGTGACCGTATCCAGAAGCTGCGCGACGGCGAGATCGATATTGAATGCGGTTCCACCACGATTACCCGCGAACGCGCCGCGCAGGTGGCGTTCGCCAACACGATATTCGTCACCGCCAGCCGCATCCTGGCACGCACCGACACGCCGATCCGCGACATCGCCAGCCTGAAAGGGCAGCGCGTCGCCATTGCCCAGGGCGCCAGCGTGGCGCCGCTGCTGAGCAAAATCGACAGCGAACGCGGGCTGGGCATCCAGTATGTGCGCGTCAAGGATTTTGCGGAAGGGTTCCAGGCACTGGAAGGCGGGCGCGCGGCGGCGTTCGTCAGCGACGACATCCAGTTCGCTGAATTCCTTGCCCGGCCCGGCAATGCGCGCGGCTATGCGGTGGTGGGCGAACCGATTTCCATCGATCCGCTGGGCATCATGCTGCGCAGGGAGGACACGGCCTTGCTGGCGCTCGCCAACCGCACGCTGGCCGGGCTGGCCGCCAGCGGTGAATTCGAACGGATCTATGCCAAATGGTTCATGTCGCCGCGCCTGAAATTCCCGATGGGCGAACCGCTGAAAAAGCTGTTGAAGGCGCCGAACAACACGCCTCATTACTGATGCGCCGCCGGGGGCGTCCGCCCCCGGCGTACAAGATCAGAACACGTGGCGCAAGCCGAGGTTCACCGCGGTGGGACCGCTGCCGGTGTCGGTGCCGTTCCCCACCTTGAACGACGCGCCGTTGTCATTGTCGATGTGACCGTAGGCCGCATACAGGTCGGAGCGCTTCGACAGCGTGTACGAATACGCCACCGCCCATTGCCGGGCGTGGCGGCCGGCCACGGCGCGGTCGCGGTGCACGATCAGCGATGCCAGCACCTTTCCCGGTCCCAGCGGCGCGGCCATGCCCAGCAGCGTGTCGTGGCTGTCGGCGCCCGCCAGCCCCTGGTTGCGCGCGTGCGCCAGGCTGGCGCACAGCGCGCCGAAATCATACTTCACCACGGCCATCGTGTAGGCCGCATGGTCGCTGGCGGTGGCATTGTCACGCCGGTGGTGCACCAGGTGGGCTTGCAGCGCGCCCCTTGCGTACGACACGCCACCGCCCAGCGTGCGGTTGCGCGCCGCGCCGCCCGCGGTTTCGCCCGCGCCATAGGCGACGTCGGCAGCCCAGCCGGCCACCCGCGGGCTCTGGTATTCCACCATGTTGTCGACCCGCGTGTTACCGGCCATGACATTGAGCGCGTTGCCGGCCAGGCCGATGCCGAACGGATCGGCCACGTCGCGCATGACCTTGTACCAGGGCGAATACTGGCGGCCCAGGGTCAGCGTACCGCCGGCGCCGGTCAGGCCGACATACGCCTGGCGGCCAAACAGCAAGCCGCCCTGGCCGGCCGCGCCGGTATCGATGCCATAGCCGTTTTCCAGGTTGAACAGCGCGCTGAGGCCGCCGCCCAGGTCTTCCTTGCCCCGGACGCCGATGCGGTTGCCGGAAGCGACACCGCTGCTGACGGCGGTGACGCGGCCGGCGCTGCCGCCGCGTTCCAGGACCAGGCCGGCGTCGGCCACGCCATACAGGGTGATGGAGGATTGGGCATGGGCCAGCGGGGTGAAGCCGGCCAGGGGCGCGGCCAGCAGCGCGGCCGTGATGATGGAGTGGCCGGCGCGTACCGCGCGCAGCGAGGGCAATGCGTGCCCGGTGCGATGACTGGAGTGTGACATGTGGGGTCCTGTGAATGAACGTCGACAATCGACGAATTCATTCTAGAAATGGACCCGGGCCAAACTATTCCGATGCAGTATAGATTGATGCGCGCCCGGCATGCCGCCTTACGGCAGCGCGTTCCACAAGGCGTCCAGCATGGGTTTGCGGTGGCCGATGGCGCGGAACAGGCGGATTTCCAGCTTCATGCTCCACTGCTCGCTGCCGGCGCGCACCAGCTTGCCCTCGGCCAGTTCGCGCGCGATCGAGCTTTCCGGCAGCCACGCCAGTCCCTGGCCCGCCAGCGCCATGGTCTTCAGCAATTCCGCCATGTCGCTTTCATAGCAATTTTGCAGGCAAGCGCCATGATCGACGCGCGCCACGATGCGCTGCACCACCCTGCCGAAGTAGGAGGTGGCGGTATACGCCAGGTGCGGCAAGGGTTGCGCCTTGCTGCCCGGCAGGCTGTATGCCGGCGAGCCCGCCCGGTTCGGCACGCACACCGGCAGCACGACTTCATCGCCGAGGTGGCGGTATTCGAAGCGGCCCGCATCGAGTTCGATCGGCAAGTCCGCGTGGTGATAGCACAGCAGCAAATCGCAATTGCCTTCGATCAGCGACAGCACGGAATCGTGCACGTTGGTGGGCAGGATGCGGGCCCGCAACGGCCCCACCCGCGCCTGCACGCCGGTCAGCCATGCCGGGAAAAAATTCAGCGACAGCGCGTGGCCGGCCGAGACCCGCAACACCTGGTCGCTGGTTTCCTGCACGCGCAGCACCGCGCGCGCATCGTTCAACAGGCGCATGGCTTCGCTGGCGGCGGCGCTGAACATCTTGCCGGCCGGCGTCAACACCAGCGGATAGGTGCTGCGGTCGACCAGGTCGGCGCCGACCCATGCTTCCAGCGACTGGATGCGCCGACTCAGCGCCGACTGCGTCACGCACCGGTCTTCCGCCGAGCGGGAAAAGTTGCGTGTCTGCGCCAGGCTCAGGAAATCATCCAGCCATTTGATGTCCATTTTTCCCCCACGAAAGAAGTGTTACTTCATTCTAAATAGTTCCGACAACAGCGCCTATACCGTAATCGCATGGAGCCAGTCCGAATCCGCATAAATCCGCCATACCGCAGGGCTATCGTGGCGCCATTCCTGTCACTTCCCAGTCACATCGCAGTCACATCGGACCAACCACATGCATGCATTGATACCACACCAGCCACGCCATCTCGGCATCATCGGCGGACTGGGCACACTGGCCAGCGAAGATTTGCACGGCAAGCTGGCCGCCGCCATCGCCGCCATGGCCACCCACGGCCAGGCCGCGCCCGCCGCCGCCCCATGCCGCCTGACGCTGGACCGCCATCCGGCGCCGCCTTTCTCCGGCGGCGCCGGCTCCGCCGACGCGCTGGCGCGCCGCAAACTGTACCTGTATGACCGCATGCGCCACCTGGAAGCATGCCGCGCCGACGGGGTGCTGGTGCCCTGCTTTATCAGCCATACGTTCCTGGCCGAACTGCAGGCCGAACTGGGCGTGCGGGTATTCGACATGATGGCGGCGCTGGCACGCCATGTCGGCCCGGCGCCGCTGCGCATCGGCGTCCTGTGTTCCAGCCACGTGCGCGACCGGCGCCTGTTCGAACGCGCCTTCCCCGCCGCGCATATCGTCTATCCCGGCGCCAAGATCCAGGACGAATGCGTGATGCCGGCCCTGCATGGCGCCTGCGGCACGCCGCCGCAGGCGCCCGGCCTGGTCACGCTGGCGCGCCTGCGCCGCGCGTGTGGCGACCTGACGCGCCAGGGGGCCGACCTGATCATTCCCGGCGCCGGCGAATTCGCCGCGCTGGCCACGCAACTGCGCGACAGCGGCCACGCGGTGCTGGACTGCCACCAGGTGTATGCGGAATACGCGCTGGCACAAATGGACCAGGGCCGTCCCGCCACCTTCAAGCTGGGCGTGGTGGGCGGCATCGGGCCGGCCGCCACGGTGGACTTCCTGCACAAGATAATCCGCCATACCGATGCGTCGCGCGACCAGGACCACGTGCGCCTGGTGGTGGACCATAATCCGCAAATCCCGGACCGCACCGCCAACCTGGTCGGCGATGGCGACGACCCGACGCTGGCGCTGTATTCCGCCTGCCGGCGGCTGGAGGAACAGGGCGCGTCGCTGATCGCCATGCCCTGCAACACCGCGCACGCCTACGTCGGCCGGCTCCAGCCACGGCTGGCGGCCACGATCGTCAACATGCTGGACGAAACCGTGCGCCATATCGGCGCGCACTACCCGGGACACGGCACGGTGGGTTTGCTGGCCACCAGCGGCACCGTGGCCAGCGGCGTCTACCGCGCGGCCGCGCGCGGTGCCGGCTTCGACCTGATCGTACCGGATGCGCAGCACCAGCAATACGTGATGGAGGCGATCTACGGCAGCCAGGGCGTCAAGGCCGGCTATACGGAGGGTCCGCGCAAGGAGGCGCTGCTGCGCGCCTGTGCGCACCTGGCCCGGCGCGGCGCCAGCGTCATCATCCTTGGCTGTACCGAACTGCCGTTGTTGCTGCCCCGGGACCCCGCCTTCGCCATCGCCGGCACGACGGTGGCGCTGCTGGACCCGACCGACCTGCTGGCGCAGCGCTGCGTCACTCTCGCACGGGGCGGCAAAAAGTCATGTAATATTGATTGAATGCAAACCTCTACTCCTGTTTTTACGCCGATTACCCTTGATACGCCGCGCCTGTCGCTGCGCTTCGTGCGCGACAGCGATGCGGATGCGATTTTCCGCCTGTTCACGGACCCTGAAGCACTGCAGTACTGGAGTTTCGCGCCATGGTCCGGCCGCGAACAAGCCGAGGAAAACGTGCGCGACACGCTGGCCGGCTATGCCGACGGCAGCGTGCTGACCTTCGCCATCACGCTGGCCGGCAACGGCGAGATGATCGGCAAGTGCCGCCTGTCGAAATTCAGCCCGCAAAACCGCCGTTGCGAAATCGGCTATATCCTGGACCGCGCCCACTGGGGCAACGGTTATGCCAGGGAGGCGCTGGCGGCGCTGGTCGCCCACGCGTTCGACGCACTGGATATGCTGCGCATCGAGGCCGACGTCGATCCGCGCAACCGCGCCTCCACGATACTGCTGGAGCGCCTGCATTTCGTGCATGAGGGGCACCTGCGCCAGCGCTGGATCGTGGCGGGCGAGGTGTGCGATACGGATTTCTATGGCCTGTTGCGGCAAGACTGGGAAGCCGGCCTGAAAAAAGTTGCATAACGAAAAATATTGTGGCGCGTCATACCCAACCAGCGCGTACCATTGACGCCGCTCAAATGCAGCTTGCCCCCAATAAACGGCCATTCGTCGGATAGCACTCCCCCACCGGGAACGCCGTTGGTACATTAACGCCATCGACACACTCGGAGGTCCAGATGAAAAACGTTAATCACACAATCGGCGATGTATTCCGCGAAGTCGGCGCCGCCGCCACCCATATCGGCCGCTACTTCATGCGCACGCTGTCGCGCATGTCGTGGCCCGCCCTGCTGGCCAGCTGCTTCATGCTGGCGGTGATGCTGACCATCCTGCCGCTGGCGCTGACCCTGTTCGCCATTTTCCTGCTGGCCAAGATCGCCATGGCCCTGGTGGCCGGTTACCAGGACAACAAACGCCGCGGCGACTACACCCCGCACAAGGACGTCTGACATGGCTTTTGCCCGCACCAAACAGGGAACCCGCAGCGCCCTGGCCTTTGTCCGCGAAATCGGTGAAACCGCCCGCACCTTGTGGTGGAAATTCTTCGACTGGCTGGCGATGGTCGAGTGGCGCGAGCTGGTGGTCATCGACATCCTGGTGCTGGTGACGATGGGCATGTTGGACGCCGGTGAGGCGGGCGGCTGGTTTGTGTTCCTGTCGTTTTGCCTGAAAATCCTGGCCGGCGGCAAGCGCCGCGCCGAAGTGGAAGCCAAGGAGGCCACCGAACACGCGGGCACGGAAAGCCTCGAACGCCGCCTGGCGGAGGCGCAACTGGCCGCGCTGCAGGCCCAGGTCGAACCGCACTTTTTATTCAACACGCTGGCGCTGATCGGCCAGCTGATTGAAACCGACCAGCGGCAGGCCGCCAAGGTCCATGCGCACCTGATCGATTACCTGCGCGCCACCATGCCGCAAATGCGTTCGCGCAGCAACAACACGCTGGGCCGCCAGGTGGAAATGTCGCGCGCCTATCTCGCCATCATGCAGGCCCGCATGAAGGAACGGCTGGCCGTGTACATCGACGTGGCGCCCGAATTGTTGAGCGCATCGTTCCCGCCCATGATGCTGCAAACCCTGATTGAAAACGCGATCAAGCATGGCCTGGAACCGAAAATCGAAGGCGGCCGCATCGATATCCGCGCCACCACCTCGAACGGACCGGGCGGCGACATACTCGACGTGGAAGTGCACGACGATGGCATCGGCTTCGACGTCCATGCGGGCGAAGGCGTGGGATTGGCCAATATCCGCGAACGCTTGCGCCTGCTGCACGGCAACCGCGCGCAACTGATTATCGAAACACCCCATGATGGCGGCGCGCGCGTGATCATCCGGTTGCCGTTCACCCCCGATATCTTCGCCGGAAGCAAATTGTGAGTACCGACCGCCCCACCGCGCTGATCGCGGACGATGAAGAACCGATGCGCCAGTTGCTGCGAAGCCGCCTGCATGAAGTGTGGCCGCAACTGGACATCATTGCCGAAGCCGCCAATGGCATCGAAGCCATCGCCTTGACCGGGCTGCACCAGCCCGACATCGTGTTCCTCGATATCCGCATGCCGGGCCTGTCCGGCATCGAAGCGGCGCGCATGCTGTTCAACCGCTGCCATATCGTGTTCGTCACCGCGTACGACCAGTATGCGATCGAAGCATTCGAACAGGGCGCGCTCGACTATTTGCTGAAACCGGCCGGCGGCGAACGCCTGAAAATGACGTGCGCCCGGCTGCAGGAACGGCTCGGCAAATCGCCGGCCAATATCGAACGCCAGTTGGCGCAATTGCTGCAGGGTGTCAGCGGCGCCAGCCGCGGTTCGGCCAGCGCCAAGCCGCGGGAATACCTGCGCTGGATCCAGGCCATGGTCGGCAACAGCTTGCGCATGATTTCCACCAAGGAAGTGCTGTTCTTCCGCGCCGATGAAAAATACACGCGCGTGCAGACGCTGCAAGGCGAAGTCCTGATCCGCAAGACGTTAAAGGAACTCGAGGACGAACTGGACCCCGATGAATTCTGGCGCATCCACCGCTCGACCCTGGTGCGGGTCGATGCGATCGGCGAAGTGCGGCGCGACTTGCGGGGACGACAAATGGTGCGTGTGCGCAATTTCGATGAAGAACTGGAAGTCAGCCGTGGCAATGCGCACCTGTTCCAGCAAATGTAGCGATGCTCAGCTTGCCCCTGCAAATGTGCTGAACTATATTGTCAGGACATCAATCAACGGGGAGGCATAATGCCCAGCATACCGAAGGATACCCGCGCCACCATCATCCCCTGCCTGCGCTACCGCGATGCGCCCGCCGCCATCGAGTGGCTGTGCGATACGCTGGGATTTTCCAAAATACTGGTGGTGCCGAACGACGACGGCACCATCGCGCATGCGCAACTCGGCTTCGGTAATGGCATGATCATGCTGAGTTCAATTTTTGATACGGCGTTCGGGCGCCTGATGGCGCATCCTTCGGAAACCGGCCTGCGGGTCACGCAGTGCAGCTACCTGGTCGTCAATGATGCCGATGCGGTACACGCGCGTGCGGCCGAGGCCGGCGCGGTGATCGAAATGCCCTTGCAGGATGAAGACTACGGCGGACGCGGCTTCACGTGCCGCGATCCGGAAGGCAACGTTTGGAGCATTGGAACATATAGCCCATGGTAAACAACGACGATGAACAGGCCATCCGCGCCTTGATCGCCCACTGGCTGGCCGCCACGCGCCAGGGCGATGTCGCGGCGATCTTGCCGCTGATGACGGACGACGTGGTGTTCATGGTGCCGGGCCAGCCGCCCATGATTGGGCGCGACCGCTTTGCCGACGGCATGCGCGCCATGGCGCACACGCACCGCGTGATGCCGGACAGCGTGGTGGAAGAAGTGGTGGTGTCCGGCGACATGGCCTACAGCCGCACGCGGCTGGAAATCCGCATCGAGCCGGTCGGCGGCGGTGTGGCGGTGCGCCGCGCGGGGTACACGTTGTCGGTGTTCCGCCGTGGCGCCGATGGCCGCTGGCAATTGGCGCGCGATGCGAATTTGCTGGCGCCGGTGACGGACGGCATGCTCGACGGGTGATATATGTGCCTGCAACGTTGACACTGAATCCGTAGGGCGGCTTGGAGGTATCAAGCCGCCATGCGTGCGCAGCCACGACCGCATGCGCTGGTGGCTACGCACGCATGGTGGCTTGCGCTGGGCTCGGCGCCCCCACGCAAGCCACCCTACGGTGTCAACGCCGCAATCAACTCCTGGTCATCGACCTGCGTGGGACGGATACGGATCGTGTGGCGGTATAGCGGCGGCATCGCTTCACACATCGCTTCCAGTTCCGCCTGCGCCTGCGACGGCAGCACGTACTGGAACTGGCGCGGATTGGCCACCGGCAGCGGTCCCTCCATGGTCGAACCGTACGCACCCAGTTCCATGAAGCTCAGCGCGCCATCGGCCGGGCCCCGTGCAAACACAAACGTGCCGTCTTTCGGGTGGCCCAGGAATTGCCGGATTTCGTCGCGCTGCGGTGGCGTCGCCCCTTCCATCAACTTGTAGCGCAATTGCGCATAGGCGCGCGTGCATTCCATGAACGCGGTGCGGATGCCGGATTTGTTGCGCCGGCCCGGCATGCACAGCAGCAGGTTGCCGAAGGCATCGAGCAAGGCGACGGCATCGCCCTCGCCGCCCATCACCTTGTCGCGCGCCATCGCCTGCAGCAGCGCCGGTGCCAGGCTGGCGTCGGGCCGCTGGGGATCGCAACGCGCCGTCAGCGCTTCCGGAAACGCCCGGCGCAGGCCCACCGCGATCGCATGGCGCGACGACAGCGTGGCCGGGTCTTTCAGCTGTTCGCGCGGCGGGTCCATATCGAACAGCGCCACCGCATCCTTCGCCGTGGCTTCGAACACCAGCGAGCACAACGCCTCGGTCGGCTCTGAAATATTTTTACCGATGAAGAAGGGCTTGACGGCGGCGCCCTTCGCTTCCCGCGCATAGGCCGACTGCCCCAGCACGGCCGGATAGGAAAACGTTGCTTTCGCCTGCGCGCGCAAGCCTTCCGGCAGCGCATCGAAGGTGGCGCTGCCGTCGTAATTGATGCCGGCATTGGGGTCGGTGGCGGCCACCAGCACATTGAAGCCGGAGGCCAGGATGGCGCCGGTGCACATGCAGCACGGGTCCAGCGAGGTGACGATGGTGATCTCGTGCGGCTCGGGCAATACCGTTCCCTGCGCGCGCTCTTCGAAATACCATTCGATCAGCTGCCGTTCGCCGTGCGCCGTGGGATCGAACACCAGGCCATCGCGGATCACATTGTTGTGCAGTGCTTTCAGCACATTGCCGGCCGCATCGATCATGATGCCGCCGACACCGAAGGTGCCTTGCGCCTTGGCTGCAATGGCTTCATTGGCGGCGACCGCCACCGCCGCCTGGACATCGATGACTTTCTTCACTGCTCGCTTATTTCCTTTTCAAGTCCGCGCCGCCGAACGCGTTCGGCAACTGCTGCGCGGCCGTGGTTTCAAAAACGTCGCCCTTCAAGTTGGCCAGCACCACCGGCAGCTCGTTGCCGCCCAATTCCAGCACCACCTGGCGGCACGCGCCGCACGGGGCGATCGGGCCATCGGTTTCGCCGATCACCGCCAGCTTGTCGAAGTCGCCCGGACGGTAGCCGTGTGCGACCGCGCTGAAGAACGCGGTGCGTTCGGCGCAATTGCACAGGCCATACGACGCGTTTTCCACGTTACAGCCGTGGAAGACGCGGCCATCGTTGCACAGCAGCGCGGCGCCGACCTTGAAGTTCGAGTACGGCGTGTATGCCTTCAGGCGCGCGGCGGCGGCCTCGGCGATCAGTTGTTCATTGTTCATGTGTTACCTCCAAATGCGCCATCGCAGTGCCGCGAGTTTACGGGCGGATCGTGCGGTAGATAACCGGGTTGGCCGCCGGCTGGTCTTCCGCAATCGTGTACGCCGCCTGGATTTCCGCAATCGCCTGTGCGGCAGCGGCTTCCGTGCGCGCGTGCACCATCGCCAGCGGCTGGCCCGCTTCGATACGGTCACCAAGGCCCACCAGGTCCGTCAGGCCGACCGCGAAGTCGATCGCATCGGACGGACGGCGGCGGCCGCCGCCCAGGCTGACCACAGACAAGCCAATGCCACGGCAATTGGTCGCCGCCGCATAGCCGGAACGCAGCGCCGGCGCCGGCACCAGGATCGGCGCTTTCGCCAGGTGCTTGTCGGGATTGTCCACCAGGTCGGCCGGGCCGCCCAGCGCCACCACCATGCGCGCAAAGCGTTCGGTGGCCGCGCCGGTATCGAGCGCCGCCTGCAGTTTCTGGCGCGCTTCCACTTCGTCGGCCGCCAGCTTGCCCAGCACCAGCATTTCCGCGCACAGCGCCATGGTGACTTCGTGCAGGCGCGCCGGACGCGATTTGCCGGTCAGGTAATCGATCGCGCCGCGCACTTCCACCGCGTTGCCGGCATACGGCGCCAGCGATTCATTCATGTCGGTCAGGATCGCCGACGTCGTCAATCCCGCGCCATTGCCGACTTTGACGATCGATTCCGCCAGTTCCACGGACTTGTCGTAGGTCGGCATGAAGGCGCCGCTGCCCACTTTCACGTCCATCACCAGCGCCTGCAAACCGGCCGACAGTTTCTTCGACAGGATGGAACCGGTGATCATGGCCACCGATTCCACCGTCGCCGTCACGTCGCGGATGCTGTAGAAACGTTTATCGGAGGGCGCCAGGTTCGAGGTCTGGCCGATGATGGCCACGCCAACTTCCTTCACCACTTTGCGGAACAGTTCATTGTCCGGCACCGTGTTGTAGCCGGGGATGGAATCAAACTTGTCCAGGGTGCCGCCGGTGTGGCCCAGGCCACGGCCGGAAATCATCGGCACGTAGCCGCCGCAGGCCGCCACCATCGGGCCCAGCAGCAGCGACACCACGTCGCCCACGCCGCCGGTCGAGTGCTTGTCGACCACCGGGCCCGGCAAGTCCAGCTTGGACCAGTCCAGCACCGCGCCGGAGTCGCGCATGGCCAGCGTGAACGCCACGCGCTCGTCCATGTTCATGTCGTTGAAATACACGGCCATGGCCAGCGCGGCAATCTGCCCTTCGCTGACGCTGCCGTCCGTGATGCCGCGCACGAAGAACTGGATTTCTTCCGGGGTCAGCGCTCCCTTGTCGCGTTTTTTGCGAATGATTTCTTGGGTCAGGAACATAGTCGGTCTCTTGGTGTGTTGTCTTGTAAGGTATTCGGGCCGCAGGCCGGTTTTCCGGTCTGCGGCCCTGTGATGGATGCTCCGGTGACGACGTTATACGCCGTACGGGATCCAGATGTTTTTCACTTGCGACGCATGCGCCAGCACCGTGCGGCCGCCGGCCTGCGCCGTGCTGAACCAGTCGCGGCCCTTGGCGCCGCCGGTCCAGGTGCGCTTCAGCGAACCAGCCGACAGGCGTTCGACTTCGGCGCAGCCGGCGGCGGAGCCGTCATGGCGCCACAGCGCGTCCACGTCCGAGTGGGTGGCCAGGGTGCGCGCCAGTTCGTCGGCCGAACCGGTGACGATGTTGACCACCCCGCCCGGCAGGTCGGACGTGTCGAACACCTGGTACAGGTCCGTGGCCGTCAGCGGATGCGCTTCCGACGGCACCACCACCACGCGGTTGCCCACGGCAATGGCCGGCGCCACCAGCGAAATAAAGCCCAGCAGCGGGTTTTCATTCGGCGCCACGATACCGATCACGCCGATCGCTTCGTTCAGCGCCACCGTGATGCCGTGCATCGGCGGCTGGTGCGCCAGGCCGTCGTATTTGTCGGCCCACGCGGCCCAGTAGAACAGGCGTTCCACTGCGGCTTGCACTTCCTTTTCCGCATTCTTCGCGCCGGTCTGGGCCGCGATGCGCTCGGCGAATTCCGCGCCGCGCGCCGCCAGGTTTTCCGCGATGTAGAACAGCACTTGCGCGCGGTTGTGCGCGGTGGCCTTTGTCCAGCCGGTGGCCTTGTGCGCCGCTTCCACCGCGTTGCGGATGTCCTTGCGGTTACCCTCGCCCACTTCGCCCAGCAGCTTGCCGTCCACACCATGGATGGCGCGGCTGTAGGCGCCGTCAGGGCGGGCCTGCTTGCCGCCGATGTACAGCTTGGCGGTACGGTCGATCGCGAACGGATCGCTGGACGCGGGAGCGGCTTTGGCCTTGCCTTTCTCCGCAGGGACAGGCGCGGCCGGGCGCTGGTCTTCCGACAGCGGCACCAGGTATTCATACATGCCTTCGCGGCCGCCTTCACGGCCATAGCCGGATTCGCGGTAGCCGCCGAAGCCGCAGGCGGCATCGAACTGGTTGGCGGTATTGATCCACACCACGCCGGCCTTGATGGCAGGGGCCACGTCCAGCGCCAGCGAAATGTTTTCCGTCCACACGCACGACGCCAGGCCGTACACCGTGTTGTTGGCCAGTTGCACCGCTTCGGCCGGGGTGCGGAAGCTCATCGCCACCAGCACCGGGCCAAAGATTTCCGCCTGCGCCACGGCGGCCGAGGTCGACGCGCCCGTGATCAGGGTCGGCGGGAACCACGAACCGTCGGTCGGGATCACGCAGCCGGCCGGCTGGTACACATCACAACCTTCGCAGCGGGCCGTTTCCACCAGGCCCGCGATGCGCTGGCGCTGGACCGGATCGACCAGCGCATCGCGGGCCTGGTGGAAACGGCC
>Ga0307408_100000598_pt1 | contig 31021 bp, 24 predicted proteins | sample 322Cmetagenome_FD_202116 | JGI IMG/M metagenome (GOLD analysis project Ga0307408, IMG submission 202116) | Maize rhizosphere microbial communities from greenhouse at UC Davis, California, United States - 322HYB-C-3 | ecosystem: Host-associated > Plants > Roots > Rhizosphere > Soil | place...
TTCCGGTTTTGATACCAGCAGATAACTGATGGCCATTTCCCATCGGTAGAATACCGCTGATAGTCATTGCCGCATTCTGTGTCCCGAATTTTGAAAGTCCGCCAATATCATTGTAGAATTGTAAACCAATCGCCAAATGTGGTTGCGGACGCATCATGTCTTTAAAAAGACACGCGTCAACATTCAAACCTGAAGACATGAAAGAAGTGCTTCCACCCAACCATTGGTTCCTGTGGTGAAGAGCGACTCTTTCCCAGCCGTCGTAAACACCTACTGCACCGGGGTTTAGCAGGTTTGGCGACTGAAGGATTTGGGAGAAGTGGAGATCCTGGGCAAAAGCGCCGGATCCCGCACAAATCAATCCTATACTGACAAGTAACTTCTTCATAACTTATCGCATTAAAGTAAGGTTTCCATTAACCTGTTCAGTTCTTCCATCCTTAAATTTCACTTCCGCCATGAATGCGAAGACTCCTGTATTTGCAGGTTTCCCGTTCACCATTCCATTCCAGCGCTCTTTAACGTCAGAGGACATGAATACACGGTTACCCCAACGGTCGTAAATGTAGTATGTGAATGATTCCACATCGTTTCCTACTCTCGGTCCGTAAGTATCGTTCAAGTCGTCGGCATTAGGAGTAAATCCTGTCGGCATGTAGAATCCAGGGAAACAGTTATCGCCCATAGGGTTCGGATCACAATCGTCAAGCGGATCAGTTCCGTTAGCCACTTCCATTCCATCTGAAATTCCATCACCATCGGTATCAGGATTGTTCGGATTGGTTCCTAAAGTTGCTTCAACATCATCTGGTAAACCATCAAGGTCTGCATCACAAAGTACGTTCAGCGGATTCGGATCACATGGATCAAGCGGGTCTGAACCTCCTGTATCTTCTTGTCCGTCATCAACACCGTCGTCATCTGTATCAGGATCATTAGGATCTGTACCGTTTGCAGTTTCATATGAATTCGATAGTCCGTCACCGTCATCGTCAACAAAACAATCAGGTGATGCCGGCACAGGATCACAAGGATCTAATGGGTTAGAACCGTTTGTAAGCTCAACACCATCGTTCAATCCGTCACCATCGGTATCAGGGTTTTGAGGATCAGTTCCGGCAGTTGCTTCGTCCGGATTCGTTACACCGTCACCATCTTCGTCACAAAGTGGATTCATCGGGTTCGGATCACATGGATCCATCGGGTCAGAAGTTCCCGTTGGTACGTAAGTAGTTGTTGGATGATCTGTTCCTGTTACTTCTTCGCCATCAGTTACGCCGTCACCATCAGAATCAGGGTTTGCAGGATCAGTTCCGGCAGTTACTTCATCGTCGTTCGGTAACCCATCTAAATCAGAGTCACAAAGCGTATTCAGTGGATCCGGATCACAAGGATCAAGAGCATCGGATGTACCTGTTGGAACTGAAGGAGTTGAGACATCGTCTACACCATTTGTTTCTTCACCGTCTGTATACCCGTCATCATCGGTATCAGGATCATTCGGATCTGTTCCGTTTGCAGTTTCATCTGTGTTCAACACTCCATCACCATCCCAATCGGGAGTATCAAGAACGAATACGGCTGTTACTGTAACCGGAGCATTGATCTCCATTGAGTTGGAATCCTGGGTAACCGGCAGAGCCATGGTATTGGCGGTATATTCCCAGTGTGAGAATACGTATCCTGTATTTTCCTGCGCAAGGAAATTGGTCATCATACCACCGTAATATTCGGCCGTCCACGCATAAGCCGTTGGCCAGATAGAGTTTACTCTAACTTCTCCTGCTCCTGCGGGACTCACGTCAACGATCAATTGGTACGGACCGGTAAGCTGATAACAATCTATCATTCCGGCTTCAATTGCAGTACAACGCTGAGTGATGAAATTTTCAAGCTGAGTGACATTTGATTGCCAGCCGGCGTATGAATTTCCTCCCCATTTCGCCAATTGTCCCGGCATTTCCGGATCGATCTCGTTGATCATACTATCCAAAAGGAAAGTCATATAGTTACAAGATAAATAAGTGTTCACCAAATCGGCGTAACGAGAGATATAGTACTGCTCCACCATCGGGTTCTCATCAATCAATTTTTCAAGGATGTCTGTATGTCCTTGTCCCCCCGGATTTGGCAAATTCTCTACGTTACAGGGATCTGCATTCGCCGTTGGATCAGGAATACCCGTGTAATTGATGTAATGTCCGAAAGTGGCATCCATATCCCAAAGAGTATAACGCCAGCGTTTTTTATCCCCGTTAGGGTCTGTACCACGCCACCACGCGGTGTTCCAGTTCAACCAGTCCTGAGAGACTACATATGAATTCAAAACAAAGTAATCGATCAGTGATTGCCAGTTCAAAGTTGTATCTACATGAGCGAAGTTTGCTGCAACCCCCATGTTATTGGAATTAATGTAAGTTCTTAGCGTGTTCCAATCAGTTTGGGCCTGAGCACCGCCGTATTCGGACCATGTACCTCCCCAGGTTTTTAAATACTGCAAATGGTATTTATCCTGATCTGCGTAATAATTGGTGAAATCGTGATCATCAATTTTTTCACGAATTTCATATACCCCCCAGTAAGAACCGTTGACATAAACAATACATGGTTTCCATGTTCTCTCGTCCATGTGCAAATCTGCTTTTTGAGAAAGTGTATGTGCGTAAGCATCACGAATATGTGCTCCATCTTCGAAAGAAACGTTGTCGTTTGCCGCAGGTTTAAGAATCAGGCGTTGAAATTCATCTCTTGGAGTTTCAGGGAAGATCTGGTGCTCAACATCGTCATTGTATCCGAACTGATCACGCATGATAAAGTCGAAACCGCGTTGATCATAAGCCCAGGAGTCATTACCGTGTTTATTGAAATCACCCTCACCTTCGCTGACAAATGTGTTGTCTTCTTCAAAGAATTCAAAGAAACCTTTGTAGTTGGTTCCCCAACCATTTCCGTTAGCAATGAGGTCATAAACCTGAGAACCAGCTACAGAAATAACCGGCATGGTATGATCAACGTTAATGAAATAAGTATTGGAAGCACAGAAACTTGATTGTCCCGTACCAAAAGCTTTCGCTCTTAAAACAGTTGTAGCTGTAATATTAATTGGAACCGTGTATGCTGTGGAGGCAGCTGTTGGTTCATTACCATTTGTGGTATATCGAATTGTTGCAGTTGGATCTGAACAGGTAATAGTCACGGATTGAGCACCGGGATAAAACCCTGCTGCAACACTCATTACCGGAGTTGGATAGTAGTAAGTTGCAGAGGCACCTGTATTCGTTGCATTTGGAGTTGGAGTTGTAAACAGTGACCATGTTGCAGCACCGTTTGTTGTTCTACCCATGGAGTGGTTTTCTTTTGTGCGCTGCGTGATTTGCACAAAATCAATTGTTGTACCACCAGGGTTTGACAAAAGAATCCATTCACCTTCAGTCTGCTTCAGGTTAAAGTTTGGATGGTATTGCGCACCGTTTACAAGATTACGTCCGCTGCAATAAACCATTTTGTAACCGTTTGCGGCAATGCTTCCGGAAGGAATCTGCCACTTCATCGGATCCGAATCATCATCGGATAGCCAATAACCGGTGAGGTCAATTGCGGCACCGGTAGTGTTGAATAATTCGATCCAATCTTCACGCTCACCATAAGCGTCAGTCGGACCAGTTACGTTGGAACAGGAATATTCGTTAATTACAACCTGCGCATAGGAGTTCATCCCTAAACCGCTGAGTAGTAGTAATAACAAAACGTACAGTTTTTTCATGGAAGAGTAGTTTTTACACTGTAATTATATGAAATTAAAACGTTTTTAACACACTTTCGTTGCGTTGGCGCCTATTTTTAGTGAAATATTTCACGTATTTTTCTATGTCGGGTAAAACTTTGGAGTAAAATTCCGTTAATATTGTGATAACATTAGAAAATCATGAAAAAACTGCTAGTAATTAGTGTAATAGCTCTCTCCGCTGTTGCATGTAAGAAATTTGAGGGAGAAGGTGGCCGTTCATCTATTTCGGGAAAAGTTGTAATCAAGGAAAAATTGTACATGAACGGTGTTTGTGTGGATACTGTTACCTATGATGGTGCAGGGGAAGACATTTACATTGTTTACGGAACCGAAGATGATGTTTACGACGATAAAATGGAATGTTCGTATGACGGTTCTTTCAAATTTGACTACCTGAATCCCGGAGATTATACCATTTTCGGATATAGTGAGATCTTCCATACAGGACCAAATGTTCCTAACAACGATGACGATTATAGGACTGCTGAGGCTGTTACTCAAACTGTGAAACTTGAGAAGAAGCAGACCCAGGATGTTGGAACCATCACGCTTTGGAAATAATGAGAACGCTTATAGTAGTTCTTTGTTTGACCACTGCTGGTTTTACAATGGCGCAGAACAGATCACAAATTTGGTTTGGTGCCGGAGTGAAACGTGAGTTGTCCAAAGACATAATAGGCAGCGCCGGAACGAATGTCCGGATTTTGACTGATGGCCGCTTAAGAACATTGTACCAGGAAGTGGCTGTTAAAAGTGAGCATTTGGACTGGTTCCGACCATCTGTGGAGTACCGTTTGGTTACTTCATACGATGAGCGTGGAAACTATACGAACGCTCATAGGTATAATGTGAATTTTGATTTCAGAACCAAGTACGAAGACTTCAAATTCGGTACGCGTTTGCGTTACCAGGGTTATATCGGTAGTGGTACCGGTTCGGGTTCCGATCTTGACCCTAGCTATCGTATCAAACCGTATGTTGAATGGTCGAATAAATCACGTTACTCACCGGAACTTTCGGCAGAATGGTTCTATGATCCTATTCCCGGACCGGTTGGAAACAGATTTAACCGTTTCAGAGCAGGGTTAACAGTAAACATCAATGCCCCGGGAAACAACAGTTTCAGTTTGACATACTATTACGGTAGAAAGTTCAACACGGGGAAACCTTACCAGGAGCATATTGTTTCACTTGAATATGGTTTTGAGTGGAAGGAAAAGAAGAAGAAATCTGATTCTGAAGAATAATATTTATGTAGGGGGAGGTTGCGACTTTCCCCTACATCATTTCAAACCATCAACCGATTAAAATAACGCATCTCTTCTCTGGCTGTCGAGCTTCAAAAGAATAAAGAACATCATTGAGAAGGACATCATCGACGAACCACCATAGCTGAAGAACGGAAGCGGAATCCCGATAACCGGCGCAAGCCCGATGTTCATCCCTATATTCACCGCAAAGTGATAAAACACGATCATGGCAACACAATACGCATAAACCCTGTTGTATGTGGAACGCTGTCTTTCTGCGATCTTCAAAATCCTGAGGAGCATGAACATGTACAGAAATACCACCACTCCGGTTCCTATGAATCCCCATTCCTCTGCCAAATGGCAAAAAATGAAGTCGGTTTCACTTTCCGGAACGTGATTGGCACGGACGCTGGATACACTTGCTTCTTTAAATCCTTTCCCCGTTAAACCACCTGAACCGGTTGCTGCCATTGCACGGTTCCTGTTGTAATCTTCGCCGTCGGGATCTTCTTTTAAACCTAATACGAGTTCTATTCTTTCCTTCTGGTGTTCAGCCAAACCTTCGAAAGAGAAATTTACCGCTGCAGATAATCCGCAGGAAAGGGTCCAACCGATGATCACGATAAGGAGTACGCGCTGACGTTCCCTTTTTGCCGAGATCCATCTGAGGAAAACGTAAGCAAGTAATCCGAGCAATGTGATAACTGCAATTACGCCGTAAAAGCCGTCGATCAATACACCGGGCATGAAGGTGAATTCGTACCTGTTCTTCGACATTAGGAGCGTAACAACCGATAAGAAAACGGCATAGAAAAGAATGGGGATAAAGTGACTTCCCACCCAGGTTTCTTTCATTCGAACAGCAAAAAGCCGAACAAAACGCAGCACGAGCGGATCGAAGGTAATTCCTTCACGGTATAGAACGAAGAAGAATGAGGTGAACACAACAAATGTTCCTGCATCGGGCTGAAGCAAAATAAGGACCATCGGCACAAGAAGGATTCCGAGTGCAGAATATACGGATGTAATGTTTTGCTGTTTTACATTGATAGAAGCCAGGTATTTCGAAAGTAAAATGGCTGCACCGATCTTCATGAACTCAGCAGGCTGGATACCAAAACCACCAATTCCAAGCCAGGCGTGTGCACCGTTTTTGGCGGGCATAAAGAGAACGACCACGAGTAAGATCAGGCAGAAAATGTAAATAGGAACAGCGAACTTTCGGTAAATATCTGAGTCGATGAGGAAAACAAGAAATCCGAGGAAAAGGGAGATCCCGATCCACATGATCTGTTTTCCATAGGTTTGGGAAAGGTCGAATAAATTGGGATGTTCAGGATCATAACAAACGGAATATACGGTAGAGGCACCAAAGATCATCATGGCGATAACCGTAGCAAAAAGCCACCAGTCAACATGTTGAGTTAAGGATTCTTCCCTACGCATTTCTAATTGTTATCTTCTCGTACTTTTGAATGGCTTGGCCTTCACATTCAACAAATTGGCGTTAAGGATCAACGTTTCTTTCGCTTTATCCTTCACTTTTCTGTTGATGTATTTTTCTATCATCAAACTTGCGGTTGGTGCAGCCCAAACTCCTCCAAAACCTGCATTCTCTATGAATACAGCGATGGCAATTTTTGGTTTGTCCATGGGGGCAAAGCAAATGAAAACCGAGTGGTCTTCTCCGTGCGGATTTTGCGCCGTTCCTGTTTTTCCACAAACCATAATGTCTTTTACAGCGGCTCTGTGAGCGGTTCCTCCTGCTTCATAAACTGCCCTACGCATTCCTTCAACAATCGTTTCATAGTGAATGGCATCAACTTTCGTATAATTTTTCTTCTGGAATTCCGGCAAAGGTTTTCCGTTTCCGATTCGCTTCACAAAATGAGGCGTGTAATACCAGCCTTTGTTAGCAATGATAGAAGCAATATTGGCCATTTGAAGCGGTGTAACTTTCACCTCTCCCTGACCGATTGCAATTGAACGAATGGTTGAGAATGCCCAGGTATTGTGACCATACCATTTGTCGTAGTATGCTGAATTGGGAATCAACCCAGGTCGGCAAGCCGTGATATCCGTCTGCAATTTTTGATCAAGACCGAATGCTTTCATGTAACTGTACCAAGTATTCAAACCGATCTCCGCGTCCTGGAACATACTGCGCTTTTTTCCTTGCTGGATTATCCGACGCATTACATAGTAAAAATAAGGGTTACAGGAATGTTTGATACCATCAGCCAGGTTTGAAGCGCTTGGGTGATTGTGACATCCAACCATACTTTTCGTACATGGGAAACCTGATTGCGGTGTAATTACTCCTTCCTGCAAACCAATAAGCGACTGCAGCAATTTGAAAATTGATCCCGGCGGATATTCAGCTGCCAGCGGACGAGGATAAAGCGGCTTACCTTCATCGACAAGTAATTTTCCGTAATTCTCACCAATATTCTTGCGACCTACAAGCAAATTCGGGTCAAAACTAGGTGCCGAAACCATTGCCAGGATCTCCCCGGTTGCAGGTTCAATTGCCACGATACAGCCTCGTTTGTTCTGCATCAGTTTTTCGCCGTAAACCTGTAGATCAATGTCTAATCCCAAATGAAGTTCTGGCCCTGATTTGGCTGTAGTATCGTACTTACCGTCGGCGTATGATTCCAGGGCATCATTGGTTGCCGAAGTAACAATGTATTTGATTCCTTTTCGTCCGCGAAGTTCCTTTTCGTAATAGCTTTCCAAACCGGCACGTCCAACCAAATCTCCACCACGGTAGAACTGATCTGCTTCCACCTCTTCCTTATTCACCTCGTTGAGGTAACCGAAAATGTTCGCTCCCCCGTTGTATGGATAAGAACGCATAGACGTAAGGTCTTCTTTGAAGCCAGGGAATTTTTCCAAATGCGGAGCAATTCGGGTAATGTCTTCGTTCGAAAGTTCTTTGATAAACGGATACCAGCGTTGTGGCTGGTAATTTTCCTGAACCTTTCCTGTACTTTTATTCTTGTATGTTCCTTCGCGTTTTTTGATTTGGTAGAAACGGTCTTTCACTTGTTGCTTTGTCCAGCCCAATAGATTTGCAAATGCCTGTGTGTCCAGGTCGCGGATCTCGTTCTCACAAACCAGGAGATTATAATAGCTTCTGTTAGAAACAACCTTTTTTCCGTGCCTGTCGAACATAATTCCACGCGGAGGGGTAATTTCCAGGCGCTTTTCAGCAATTTCCTGTGCGCGTAATTTCCAGGAATCGTCTACCACCTGCATCACGAATAAACGAACCAGGTAAATAAGTCCAACCAGGACAAAGAACACGATTATGACATATCTTCTACCGTCTAAGTTCATCTATTCTCCTCTTCTGCGCATGAAAATGAATTGTACAAGTAAGCTAAAAGCAAATGAAAGGGGCACACTGAGTGCAACTTTTCTCAAGATAAGCAGAATTTCATTCAATTGAAGTGATTCCAGCATGAAGAACCATAAATGATGAATGACCAATAGCGTTCCGTAGGTTCCTATAAGCCATTGAAATCCCAATACCCGAATCCCTGCAGTTTCAACGCTGTCGTAACCGTCGCGTGGGGCAAAAGCTTTGAAAATGAACGGACGAAGGTATGCAACAAGTACCGCCGCGGAGGCGTGCATTCCGAATGTGTTTGAAAGCGAATCGATGGAAATTCCCATGAAAAAAGAAATGAGCATCAAAGGAATAATCCCCATTTCGAAAGGAAGGAGTAAAATAAAGAACGGGTAGATCATGATGTATGTTCCCCAACCAATTTCAAGGTTATTCAATACCAACACTTGTAAAAAAAAGAGTAGTAGAAAGCGTAAGGAAATACTAACTATTTGGTTCATCTATTAATCTTCGTCTTTATCTATAGGAATTGCTCGTTGTAATTTATCAATTTCTTCCTGATCCAGGTTTTTTACTACGTAAATCTGTTGTATCGTTCTGAAATCTGTTGTCAGAAGAACATCAACATACCACAACGGACGGTCTTCCAATTTTTTTCTGCGTTTCACGATTCCCACCGGTATTCCCTTAGGAAAAACCCCTGCGGAACCACGTGTAACTACCTTTACCCATTTTTTGAAATAGATATCGGAACTGATGCCTTCGATTTGAATCACCCGTGGGCTTTTCTGGTCCCACTTCATCAATCCGAAAGCGCCATTTTTTTCCAGCATCACATCCTGGTTGATGTTTTGCGAAAGTACGGTTTTCACAAGGCTATAGTCAGTTCCCACCATGTGAACAATTCCAACCACTCCAGCCGTTGAGATCACACCATCACCCTTTTTAACACCATGATTCGACCCAAGGTCAATAGTCATGTAGTTGTTACGTTTATCGTAAGTGGATTGGATTACTGTTCCAGGAATGTATTTGTACTTTCTTTTGTAGGTGGTGTCTTCAATAAGAGTGGTGTTACGTTCCACCTGGTAATTCGATTGTTTTAAGCGGGCACGAAGGTATGCATTTTCCCTTGCTAAACGCTGATTCTGTGTTTCCAGGTAAAAATGTTTGTCAACACCCTGGCGCCAACTGAAGATCCCTGCGTTTATTTTGGAAGTGGTGGAAAGGAATTGCAAATTAGCGTATACCGACATATTCACCATCATTGTCAATGCAATGACCTGCAAAACAATGAAAACCAGGAATAAACGGAAACGCTGTAAAAAAGCAATCAGATTGCGCATGGTGCAAAAATAGTCAGAACTACACTACTTTTTAACGCAAAATGAATGTATTTAACGAAAAACTTTTCCTTTTGATCAGAAGAGGGAAAATGACAGCCCGAAAGTCAGGAAATTCAGCTCTGTACTCTTGTTGGATTTGAAGCTTGTGGATAGTCTGTAATCCGCAAAAAGCGCGAAATTACGAAAGCCCATTCGCATGTGCACACCATAAACAAGCGGATTGTTATCCATCAGTTTTTTTCGCACATATACAGTTTCGTTTTCCTTGTACCAAAGTTTATTGTACATTCTTGCCTGGTAACCGAAATAACCACCGACATGAAACTTGAAATGTTTCCATTTTGCAGCCCTAAAACGCAGTTCAAGCGGTAGTGCAAAAACATGACTTCCAAGAACCTGTTTGTTCACCCCGGAATAGGATGTATCCAAAAGTGTTGTTGTTCTTGCCGTTGAATCTTCGTGGATGATATTCGTTAAACCGAGGCGTGCATTTCTGTAGCTCAATCCAATCCCTATGGAAACTGTATTTCCTTTGGTCAACGGAATGTCCCACATTGGGCTTAAGTTCCAACCAAAAGATCCTTTTACTGTTTGATTCAAATCTTTCACCTGGGGCATGGAGTAAACAACCTCAGCAATTAAGCGGTCGTATTTCCTTGTTTTTTCTACAGGTGCCGGACGCCAGCCGGTATTGAACCACAAAATTCCCGGTTTATACCGCGAAGCAATATCCTCGTCTTTATAGCCCCATTGTCCGAGCGATTTAAAGCTGATCGAAAGAAGTAATACGCTAATTATTAGTTTCATTGATAGTTCTGTTTTGCTCCCAACGCCATGCATCGGCTAGTGCTTCTTTAACGGTAAATTGAGCTGTCCAGCCCAATTGGATTTTGGCTTTTTCAGTATTCGCGTAAATTTCAGTCACATCTCCTTCCCGGCGCGGACCAAAATTCCAGTTCAGTTTCCGACCACTCGCTTCCTCGAACTCCGTAATCAATTCCAAAACTGAAGTGCCTTTTCCGGTTCCTAAGTTAAAAACTTCCGGGTTAACGGATGAATGATGATCTAAAGAAAGTATATGTGCTTTCGCAATGTCAACAACATGAATGTAGTCACGAATACATGTTCCGTCTTTCGTTGGATAATCGGAACCAAAAACAGTTAATGAATCGCGAATGCCGATAGCGGTTTGTGTAATGAACGGAACAATATTATTTGGCTTTCCTTGTGGGAGTTCACCGATATTCCCGCCAGGATGAGCACCAATTGGATTGAAATAACGAAGCATTATTGCATTGATCTTCCCGTTTGCACATGAATCCTTAATGATCTGTTCGCCCATTAATTTTGTCCAGCCATAAGGCGAGCTCGGTACTCCAAGAGCGGAAGTTTCGTAAACAGCCGACGCATTTTCCGGATTTCCGTATACTGTACAAGAGGAAGAGAATACCAGTTGGTTCACCCCGAATTTTTCCATTGCTTTCAAAATGGAAACCAAACCTCCAAGGTTATTCTCGTAATATTTTAGGGGCTGTTCAACAGATTCTCCAACTGCCTTGTAAGCGGCAAAGTGAATCACTCCCGAGAATTGGTGCTGGTTGAACAATGAATTAACGAAGTTTTCATCGCAACAATCTCCTTCGTAGAAAAGAATGGATTTACCTGTAAGGGCTTCCAATCGTTTCAGCATTTCAGCATTCGAGTTGGAAAAATTGTCGATGATCACCGGTTCAAATCCGCTGTTTATCAGTTCAACTACAGTGTGTGAACCAATATATCCGGCACCTCCGGTAACCAAAATCTTTTTCATCACTACAAGTTTACGGAAATTAGTTGGGATTGCTTTTTAGCTCAGTTGTGTATCGTTTACCGCAGGATCATCTCCCTTTTTCGATAAAATTTGCAACACTTGCTGAAGATTGATGATCTTCATTCCGAAAACAAGAATGAACCATATGATCAACAAAGCTGAACAGTACATGGCAAATGAAAGGTGAAGCTGCTGCTGGATCAGGATAGCACCTGCCATAACTGCGGCCAGGATTCCCAATTTTGTCCAGGTATACGGAGCAACATCGTGTTTCATTTTGTATTTCACTTCGAAATATTGCAGCCAGCCAATCACGCTTTGCGAAATGAAAGCGGCAATTGCTGTTCCGGTGGCTCCAAGGATTGGAATAAGAATCACGTTCAGAATTACCATTGTAAGTAATCCCAATCCGGCAATCTGATTGAGGCGGCGAAGCGAACCGTTAGCAGTTAGCAATGTTCCGAATACAATCGTAAAGCACATTGGAATGAAGGTCATTGACAGGAAGATCCACGAGTGATACGTCTGAACATGTTGAACCTTGTACATTGCTTTAAAGATGGTTTCCAGTTGACCAACCGTTAATCCAACCATGATCAAACCTCCGGAGGTAAGGATGTTCAGCGAGGTGGTCATAATTCCTGTTGTGGATGTTTTTTCCTTAAGAACCCGTGAGAATACCGGCAATAGAATGCTCCCGAAAAGCACACCGAACATCCAGCAGGCATCCAGCAAACGGAAACTTTGCGTGTAATATGAAACCTGGCTTGTTCCGTCCGGATGAATGCGTTTCAACAAAACAGCATCCAATCGGTAACAGATCATCATAACGATCACGAGGATTGCGTACGGATAGGAATGTTTCAATACGGACAGGAAATAAGCTTTATCCCAATGGATCTTAGGAAAAGAAACCAACCTGAAGTAGATCACCAGGGCGGTCACCAGGGAAAGTCCGGAAGAAGAAATGAAAATAGCGACGAAAAGTTTCAAGCTTACTTCATCTACTGGAAGGAAATAACCGTAAAGCAGGCAAAGACCAAGTATAAAATAAACGCTTCGTTCAACAACCGAAAGAACCGCATCCAGTTCAAATTTCAGCAAACCTCCGGTATATGCACGAACATAATTGACCGTTATTGTTGAGATTTGGTGAGCAATAAGACAGAACAGGATCCAAACGTAGTGTTTGTCCATGTCAGCAATATAATACAGGGCAATTGTCCAGATAGCGTAAGCTGCGATGAGCAACAACCTGAGCGTAAACAAGCGATTGGCGTATTTTTTCAGCAAATGCGGATACTGTGCAATTGTTTTAGTCATGTAATTGGTGATCCCCATATCGAGTAACATCGAAAAGAGGAAGGTGAAATTCAGAATGGCCGCGAAGTTTCCGTAATTGTTTGTTCCGATGATATTCTGCATTCGGATGTCAACCAGGAAAATGGTAGCGGGTTTCACCAACAAATTCAAGAGTAATGTAATCCCAAGACCTTTAAGAAATAATTTTTGCATGCTGGATTACTAATTTTTTTTGTCCTGATTTATCCGGAAGATTCCTCCTGACCTCTTTAGTTTGTTTTAAGGACATTTTACAAATGAGGTGCGAAAATAGGAAAAGTTGGAAAAAGAATGGTGTTTTCGCTACCTGATTCGTGGTATCCCATTCATGGCCCGTGCAGCTATTTTGTAAAATGTTACCTTCGCATATGCGCATTGGGATCAATACACGATTTTTGCTGAACAAGAGGATGGAAGGTTTCGGTTGGTATACCTATGAAGTCACCAAACGACTTGTAGAAAATCACCCTGAGCATGAGTTTGTGTTGTTCTTCGATCGTCCTTTTGACCCTAAATTTGTGTTCGGGCCAAATGTAATTCCAATCGTTCTTTTTCCGCAGGCGCGTCATCCTTTGTTGTTTCGCTGGTGGTTCAATTATTCGGTCACCAAAGCGCTGAAGAAATATAAGTGTGATGTGTTTTTTTCGCCCGACGGATATTTATCCCTTCGGACGGATGTTCCGCAGATCCCGGTGATCCACGATCTGAACTTTGAGCACCATCCGCAGGACCTGCAACGAAAACACAGGAATTATTACCGCACTTTCTTTCCGAAATTTGCGAAAAAAGCAGCACATATTCTGAGTGTTTCCGAGTATTCCAAACAAGATATTGTGAAGCTTTATGGGATTCCCGAAGAAAAGATAACGGTTGCCTGGAATGGTGCAGCTGATGATTTCAAACCGCTCAATAAAGAAGAAATCCAAGAGGTTCGGTCTGAATTTTCCAATGGGAAACCATACTTCATTTTTGTAGGATCACTTCATCCACGAAAGAACCTGAAAACATTGCTTCAGGCTTTTGTTTTGTTTGCGGAAGAAAATAGTGAAATCGATTTGCTGATTGTAGGTTCCGACCTTTGGAACAATGCTTCGGAAACACCGGATGAAAGCGTTTTACGATTAAAGAAAAGAATTCATTTTACCGGTCATGTTGCATTTCCTGAGTTGACAAAATTGACTGCTTCGGCATTTGCACTTACATACATCCCGTATTTTGAAGGTTTCGGAATTCCGCTGGTGGAAGCAATGAAATGCGGTCTTCCCGTGATTGCCGGAAATTTGACATCACTGCCGGAAGTAGCAGGTGACGCCGCAATTTATGTCGATCCGATGAATGCTAAAGAAGTTGCCGCGCAAATGCTTCGCCTGGCTTCCGATCCGGAGTTGTATAAGCAAATGCACGAAAGATCTTTGGAAAGGTCGAAGTCATTCTCCTGGGATTTTACGTCCGAAGGCGTTTGGAATGTGATTGAAAGAACGATGGAGGAAAGGAGGTAGAGACGTTTGTATATTTTTGGAGAAATAAGCGTTGAGCACCAACATTTCCTAGTGGAGTAACCAAATTTGGTTACTAGTAAATTTGGTTATTTGTCAATTTGCTAATTGAGTTATCACTATCAGGTCTTCCCAGGCCGAAGTTAACCTATAGTCCGCTTCAACTGTTCCTCATCCAACTGATTTTCCCATCTTGAAACAACTACCGTTGCAACCGCATTTCCGATAATATTTGTCAGCGCACGGCATTCCGACATAAACTTGTCCACACCATAAATAATGGCGATCCCTTCAACAGGAATATCAGGAACTACCGCTAACGTTGCGGCAAGTGTAATAAACCCGGCACCGGTAACTCCTGCCGCACCTTTGGAACTTAACATTGCTACCAGAAGCAGGGTGATTTGCTGTGTCCAGGTTAAAGGGATATCGCACGCTTGGGCAATGAACAAAGCTGCCAGGGTCATATAAATGTTTGTTCCGTCAAGGTTGAATGAGTAACCCGTGGGAACGACTAAGCCAACTACCTCTTTGGAACAACCCGCGTTCTCCAGTTTATTCATCAATCCCGGCATTGCGGGTTCAGATGAACTTGTTCCCAAAACGAGTAGTAGCTCATCCTTCAAATAACCCAATAAGCGGAAAATATTGAACTTATTGTACCGGGCAACCAATCCAAGAATGATGATCACAAAGAAAGCAGATGTCAGGTAGAATGTCCCGACAAGTTTCCCCAGATCCCAGAGTACCTGAATTCCGAATTGACCGACTGTAAAAGCCATTGCTCCGAATGCCCCGATCGGTGCCAGTTTCATCAGCATTGCTACAATCTTAAAGATTGGAGCCGTCAAAGCCTTCATAAAGTCGGTTACCGGCTGGCTTTTCTCATGCGTGAATGCTAAACCAAGTCCGAACAGTATGGCAATAAAAAGTACCTGGAGAATACTTTCGCCGGTGAGTGCACCGAGGAAAGTTTTGGGGATGATCTCAAGGAAGAACTTAGCGAATGCGTTTTCTTTTTTTGGACTATCTTTCTTCGGTTTTAGAGCTTTCTTTGCCTTTTTAGAATCCTTTTCAGGTGTTTTAAGTGAATCCGATTTCACACTTGTAGTGGTCGTTTCCAATTTGCTGGAATCTACAGTGGCAACTGCTGCAACCGGTTTTTTATAATCTGCGATATAGGAATCGATCTTACTTGTGTCAAGTTTTTTAGGATCAATGTGCATTCCTGCACCCGGCTGGATCAAATGACTGGAAATCAATCCTACGATCAGCGCCAATGTGGAAAAGGTAATGAAGTACAGAAAAGCTTTTCCAGCTACTTTTCCTACTTTTTTCATGTCGTTCATTCCCGCAATTCCCAAACTTACTGTAAGGAAGATCAACGGAGCGATCATCATTTTCACCAGGCTGATGAAACCGTCGCCAAAGGGTTTCATTTCAATTCCCCAGTCGCGGTTGAAATACCCGAGCAGCACTCCGGCTACAATTGCAACCAGTACCTGAAAATAAAGTGCTTTATACCATTTTGTTGGCTTAGCTTTAGCGTGAACGTCAACTTCCATGAGGATCTATGTTTTGCCGATGAAGATAGTAAAAAGACTAAAGGACAAGAGATCATAGGTGAAAGACTATTAACAAAGGAAAGGTGAAAGGGTTTGATTTTAATTGCTGAAACTTTTCCTTTCTTTCTCGTTTCCTTATTTTGCAGGTATGAAAATCATCATTCCCCTTCTTTTGGCACTTGCTTTCTTCGGTTGTAAAGCAAGGAAATCGGAAAAAGCCGGTGAACGGATGCAGGATTTTGTCATTGAATTGTCGAACTATGCCCGGGAGATAGACCATGATTTTATTCTCATTCCGCAGAACGGGAGCGAATTGTTGTTTTACAATGTTGATGCGGAGGATGATCTGAACATGAACTTTATCAACGCGATTGACGGTTATGGAAACGAAGAGATTTTCTACAATGGTGATCTGTCTGTTGATGATTACCGCTTGAATATGCTTCGCAAAGTGAATTCAACGCTGAAAATCATGGTTGCCGATTACATGAACGATGATTCGAATATGAATGATGCGTTCCAACGAGCGGATAACGAACAATTCATTTCCTTTCCAAGAACAAGTGATAATTACGATTACAAATACATTCCGGCCACGATTCACAATGAGAATTCCAATGATATTCTGAAACTTGCAGATGCCCGGAATTACCTCTATCTGATCAGTTCTGATAATTATAGTGACAAACAATCGTTTCTGTCAGCTATCCAGGCAACAAATTATGATGTGGTGCTAATTGATGCATTTTTTGGAGATGAAATATTGAGTTCCACCGATGTGGAGTCGTTAAAAACCAAGGCCAATGGCGGAAAACGACTGGTGATCTCATACATGAATGTGGGTGCGGCAGAGAAATACCGCTATTATTGGAAAAAGAGCTGGGGGCTGCACCATCCGCTTTGGTTGAAGAAAAAGTACGACGGTTACAAAGATGAGATCTGGGTGAAATTCTGGAAAAAAGACTGGAAAGAGGTTATTTACGGAAATGACGATTCGTACACAAAAAAATTACTGGACGCTGGTTTTGACGGTGCTTATTTGGATAATGTTGAGGCGTTTTATTTTCTTTACTATAAAGATTGAGCTTGCGGGGCATTGGGTGTGTTAGCTGCGAAGAGAGGTCACAAATTCGCTTATAAGTGAATTTGTAAATATGCGAGTAACTAAATTTAGTTACTGCCCCTGTAAATGCTCCGGTTTCAAACCATTTTCTTCAACAACCGCTGCTTCTTCCGTTCAAAGTAGGCCTCAAGGGTTTTCTTCGACAAAATGCAAACACCGATGATCACCGGAATCGAAATGCCGTAGTAGAAAAGCGTTTCCAGGAATACTCCTTTTCCGGCCACGAATCCTTTCAAAAGTTCAATAATCTGTGACAGGATCAAGAGGTGGAACATGTAAATTCCGTAGGAAATTTCCCCCAGGTAATTCAGCCATTTCACTTCCAGTCGGAACAGGTTCTTTTCTGCAATTGAAACACCGAGAATCAGGTAAAGGAATAAACCGTTGGTTACGATTGATGAAATTATCGGTGTGTTGAAAACCCATCTCCAAGCTGACACGTGAATATTCGTCCCAAAGAAAATGAAAGTAACCAACAAGCCATAGAACACAATTTGCAACGGAAAGGAATACAAAACCGAGTTGGCGATCTTCGCTCCGTGATGATAAACAAGGTAAGCGCCAATTCCACCCAGTGCCATAGATTCGAACTGGTGAATGCGAATGACATATCCCCACATGGAAGGAAAATGATAGATCTCGTTTAGTCCGATCAACAAAAATTTGATTCCAATTACAGAAAGCAATAAGATCAAAACGTGTTTTTTAATCCATTTGAAAAGTGGCGCCCAGATGAGGTAAAACACTTCCTCAACACCAATAGACCAAAGTGGTTCCAGGAGGTTACTCCCGAAGAAGAAATTGACCATTCCCGGAATGAAGAACAGGAAGTAATACCATGTTTCGCCAATAGTATACGGCATTTCATACGGAATGTTGAACCACTCGATGAAATACGGTTGAATAACCGCACCGATAATGACCATCAAAAAGTACAAAGGCCAGATCCTGAAAACACGCTTCAGGTAAAAACGCTTTATGGAAATCTCCTGTCGTTCACCACGCTCGCGCAAAAGGAGGTAGGTGATCAAAAATCCGCTGAGCACAAAGAAGAAACTCACGGCATTCGTCCCATTATTGAAAAGTCCGAAACCTTTGAAGTGATGAGGAAGCTCGTGATCCTGCCGCAACGACTCAGCATGATGAAGCACCACCAGGAAAGCCGCAAAAAAGCGCAGCGAATTCAATCCCCTGAAATAAGAAATACGTTTGTAGTCTTCAATCATTCGGTGGTAAAGTTAGTTACTATGAAACACATAGTCACATAGCAAAACGTAGATCGCATATTTTTATGTAGAAGTTTATCTAAGACGCCTGTACTTGATTAAACTATGTTACTCTGTTGAAATCTATGTACCTATGCGGTTACCTTCACGGATTTCCCTCCGCTTTAGCCTGACGCTTGAACGCCTTTCTCAATAAGAAACTGTACTTCAGTGCCTCAAGATTCTCGTTCAGGGTTTCTGAACTTTTCTCGAGGTTGGAAATGGTGCGTTTGATTTCCGCGCCTGTCTTTTCATCGCGCATCAAAACGCCCATCGGACTATTCGGATTTGCTGCTGCTTCTTTCAGGTCTTTTACCGTCGCGTCGGCATTAGCAGCCATTTGTTCCAGTTGTTTCATTGAGGATTGTAACGATTTGAATACAGTTGTGTCTGTCACCAGGTCGTGGGCAAGGTTTCCTTCGGTGTTCAGTTTTGCGGCGTAGTTGTTCAATGTAGCAATGAATGCCTGGGTACTTTCCGAGGCAGACTGCAATGCGGCAGACGTTGCCGCGAGGTTGTTGTAAATGTCGTCTTTGGTAAGGAGCTGACCGATCGTTCCCTCGCCATTCGCTAATTTTTCGGTGAGTTTAAGAATGTTAATGTTGTTTTTCTGAAGGGTGAGCATCATTTCTTCTGTTGAAAGCGCCATTTCATTTGCTAAGCGATCTCCTTCTTCAACAGCCCCAGCTTCCTGTGTGCCGCCGTAGATCACAAGGATCTTGTTGCCTATCAGTCCATCAGCGCTTAACCGTACTTTTGCGTCTTTACGGATAAACTGGTGCGATTCTATGTTGATGTTCATGATCACCAGCACCTTCGATTCGCCGATCAGTTCCAATTTTTTCACCGTGCCGATTTTCACCCCCGAAAACCAGATATTATTTCCTTCCTGCAATCCGTTCACATCGGTGAACACGGTAGAAATAGTCATTTTTTTCTGGAAAGTGGAGTGCAGGTTCCCAACGGATAATACACCTCCGAGAAGGAAAAGGAGTCCTATGATGATAAATGCACCTACTGCAATTCCACGCTTGTTGTTGGATGGTTCTTTCATGACTATTGAATAAAATTGTAATCAAAAAATTGTTTTACCTGCTCGTTGTCGCTTTTGAATACTTCTTCAAAAGTTCCCACTTCAGCGAAATGTCCGTCAAGAAGCATTGCTACTCTGTCACCGGTCATTTTTGCGCATGTCAGATCATGGGTGATGACGATGGATGAGGTATTGTATTTTTCCCGCACTTCAACGATCAGTTCATTGATCTCTTCACTTGTAATCGGATCAAGACCGGAAGTCGGTTCGTCGTAAAGCATGATCTCGGGTTTCAGGATCAGTGTTCGTGCAATTCCTATCCGTTTTCGTTGTCCGCCGGAAAGATCTCCGGGCATATTCTCCAGTTTGTCTATCAGTCCAACGGCATTCAATACTTCTTCCACGGCTTCGTTGATCTCGTTTTGCTTTAAATGCTTCCGGTTCATTTTCAACGGGAATTCGAGGTTCTTGCGAACGCTCATACTATCGTACAAAGCGCTGTTCTGGAAAGAGAATCCTATGCGTAAACGCAGCTCGTCCAGTTCTTTTCCTTTTAATTGGTCAACATTTTTTCCAAGTACTTTAACATGGCCTTTGTCCGGAAGAAGCAGTCCTGCAATGATTTTGATAAGAACAGATTTCCCTGATCCCGATCTTCCGAGAATAACCATGTTTTCCCCTTTCATGACCTCCAGGCTGACATCTTTCAGGATATGCAGGTCACCAAACGATTTGTACAAATGTTTGATACTGATCACCGGCTGCTGTTCGATATGATGTTCGTGATGTTCCATGACATTAGTTAATAGTAGCGAATCCAGTTTGCGATTTGTACGATGACAACTTCCTCAATAAATACCAGGAACATGGCCAGGACAACTGCCTGGTTTGCTGCCCGTCCAACACCATATGTTCCCTGAACCGCATTGTATCCTTTGTAGCAACCGATCATCCCGATGGTAAATCCGAATACTGTCGATTTAAAAACGGAGGAGAAAATATCGAGGAAAGTAATGGTTGAGAACCCGCTGTTAATGAAGGTTGGGAGACTCACCGCTTCGTTGGCATGCACGCTGAAATAAGACCCCAAAAGGGCTACGAATCCACAATATAGACCGAGAATTGGGACGGTTACCGTACAGGCGATTACCCGTGTTGTTACCAGGTATTTGAAAGGATTGATCGCTGAAACTTCCATCGCGTCAATTTGTTCGGTTACACGCATTGAACCCAATTCTGCTCCAATGCTCGACCCTACCTTTCCTGCGCAAATCAATGCTGTGACCAATGATGCAAGAGCGCGAACTATGGCAATGGAGATAAGTGACGGAAGCCATGACGTAGCTCCGAATTCTGCCAATGAAGGACGTGATTGCTTGGTAAAAACTATACCGGTTACAAACCCGGTTAGTGTGATCAAAGGCAGGGATTTCAGTCCTAGCTCATAACATTGATTGATAATTTCCCGCCAATGAAAAGGTGCCTTGAATGCTTCTTTAAAGAAACGCCCTACGAAAAGATAAGCTTTGTGAACATCCAGGAAGTACTGGTCGACACCTTTCGTGAAAACATATTTTCGACGAGACTTTTTCAAAATTCAGCATTTTTAGGTGAAACCTTTTTTTAATGAAGGTGAGAAAGATGCCAATCAGGTGAGTTACAGGTATTTGATGTTTAGTTACATAAGTTTTGGATAAGATTGGCGTATAATCGGTTGAAGTCCCCGTTTTTATTGAGAAATCGTGGAATTGTGTTTTACAGGAAACGGATGTCTTCCGGATGGAATTTTAACTTTTTAAAACACTTTTCAGGAGTTGAAGTTGTGTTCCGGAATCAGATTATCATTCCTCGAGTTCATTTTCCCTAAATGCGGAAGGAACCAGGTTTGGAATTACTTTGAGTACAATCGGCAAAAGTAACGCTCCTCCCGGCAAAAGAAAAATAGCGAGAGCGGGCATGGATTTCGCGATATCCATGAATTGGGTTTTTACCTTTTCTTTTTCCTCTTTTGTGAGTTCTGTTCCGGCAGATTTTCGGATGAGCGAGACCAACTCCTTACTTTGTTTAAGCTCAACGGCCAATTTATCCTTATTTCTTCCAAGGATCTTGATCCAGCGCTTGGAAACATTGTTCATCATGTTTTCCACTGAACCGGCATCTTTCAGGTACGAAATGTTGTTCTGGTTCTCAAGTACGAAATGCTGTGCGAGCATGATGGCTTGTTCCACATCTGATTCGCCGAGCAAAAGCCAGTCTCCCAATTCATTGAGAAAAGTACGCTCATCGTCGGCAGACGCATGATTGCAGAAAACCGTAAGTGCAGAAATATCAAGCAGGAAACGTTTAACATTCCAGCCACCTTTAAGTTCAGCATCCAGTTCGTTCAGCGATGTTCCACTTTTAAAGCGGAGTTTTGCAAGTTCCCGCTCTTCCGTATCCAGGTCGGCGGAAAGAAGGAACGTTTCGAATAAGGCTTTCTCGCTTTCTTCCACCGATCCGTCCGAATAAGCGGAAAGTGTGATGATGGCAAGAGACAATAGGGCCAATTGCTGGTAATCGAGCGTGTTCTTCGAATGGTGTTCAAGGAAATCGTCGAAAAGAAGAATGTCCAGGTAAATGAATGCATTATTGAAATAGCTCAACCACGATTTTGTGCTTGAAAGATGGCGCTGTACATCGCAACGTTTGTTTAAAATCCGTTCAAGCTTTTCGGCCTTACTTTCCTTGAATAAATAACCAAGAAACGCACCAAGCGACTGAACCCGGTGTTTTTTGTAAAACAGTTCAATCGATTCCAGGAAAGCCGTTTCATCAAATTTCTTCTCGCAATTGTGCTGCAGGTATACAAACAATAAAGCCTCAAAGAGAAGTACTGTCAGTGTTTCATCCGAAGTCCACTTTTTACGGTTGAGCTCATTGGCAAAAAGCAATTCGTTGGGATGACCGTAAACAATTCCTGTTCTTGTGAGGTAATGATGCAGAAAAGCATCATTCTGAATCCCGGGGTGTGATGGAAGTTCAAGCGAAATTTCTCCCGAATCAACGAGTTGAAGGTATTTGGCGATCCATCCTTTCGAACCTGGGGAAATCATGAAGTAAAATTAGTCAAAAGCGCGGAAGTAAGTCTATATTTTGCGTATAACCCTGGAATTGTTTGAAGTGTTGATCTAAAAGTTCCGTGTTTTGCATCTCTACGGAACTGAAGCGGATTTTCCTGCCGCAGCTCAGTGTAAGTGTCCACTTTGTGAAAGGAATCCCTGTATTTTCACCCGCTGTTTCCTCTACCTGTGCCTCAACCACCTGGTTCGACTTAAAATCAACCCATTTTCTTCGGAACAAATACCGTACACGCCACTCATCGCCGACAAGTGTGAGTGTTTTCATTTTCTGGAGTACCATAAATGTAGGAACAACAAAGATCAGTGGCAGGAAAATATTGAAATAAGCTTTTACATCGAAGTGGGTTGTGTGCAAATAGAAACGAATTGGAAGTAATGCCGCAGTCAGCACAAATGCACTAATTACCAGGTATATAGAGATTCTGGGTTTAAACGTTATTGTTTCTACCATTGTTTCATAAGTTTGCAGTAGTGTAAATATAGAATTAAGGAATTAGTTTACAATGGCAGTTTTCCGGATTGGTCGGTTATTATGGCTTGTCCCTGCCGATAAATCGCTCTTTTCCTTTAAGAAAATTGATTGCTTTTTCAATGTTCTTTTTCCTGCTTTCCTCAGATTTTAAGCGGCCTATATAACGAACAATCTCCTTTTTCCTGGAGGGAGGTAAACCATCAAATACTTTTTTCTGTTCCGGATGATTATTTAACGCTTTTGCCAAATCCGGATGAATTTTTTCTTCTCTTGAGACAGGATCGAAATCAACAGTGATATTAACTTCTTCTCCAATCCGTTTAGGGGAATTTTTCAGCATAACTGTATTTACATACAATCTCCAGGCTCCCTGGTACTTGACAAGAGTTTGTGTGTACGGAACGTCATTCAGCTTTCCACAGATCGGAATTTTCCCTGAATGTTTCCCGGCTTTTTGGATCAGCGCTTCAAGAATATCTTCAGGAACAAACACGAACGGATTGATTCCTATGATTTCCAGTTTTGCAGAAAAATGGTGCATAATAATTGACTTCTGAATTGAAATTACAAAACCATATTGAATCCTCTTGTTCTTTCCCGCAGATGCACAGATTTTTATGGCGCTTACCAGCGGGGATATATGAAGTCAACTACCACCAAAATGAGCTAACGTAGGATTATTTGCACGCAGATTTTAATTGTTATACATCTGCGCAAATCCGTGACATCCGCGTGCTTTTTTTAAAGTATTCGGCTCCTTTTAATACGATTTGAATAATTGTATCAAAAGAAGAAAGTCCTTTTTACCAGTGGTAAATACATAACTCCCCTTACCAACCACCATTTAAAATCATTAAAGCGAGTCCGGTAGGCTCGCATAAATCTGTGTATCCGCGGGAAAACAAAAAAGGCCCGTCTATGACGGGCCTTCCTAACATTATGTATTTCCTAATTACAATTTTCTTGCAACTTCAACTTCTTCGTAAGCTTCAACCAAGTCACCGATTTTAATATCGTTGAATTTGTCGATGTTCAAACCACACTCGTAGTTGTTCTTCACTTCACGAACATCGTCTTTGAAACGTTTCAATGAACCTAATGTTCCTGTGTGAATTACAATTCCGTCGCGGATTACGCGGACTTTAGATGAACGCTTGATAATTCCGTCCATAACGTAACATCCTGCAATCGTACCAACTTTGGTGATATCGAATGTTTCGCGAATCTCTGCCGTACCAACAATCTTTTCTTCGATATCCGGAGATAACATTCCTTCCATCGCCGCTTTCAATTCCTCGATAGCTTTGTAGATAATTGAGTACAAACGAACGTCGATCTGTTCTGCATCGGCCAACTTACGGGCTGCAATTGAAGGACGTACCTGGAATCCGATCACGATAGCTTCAGAAGCTGCCGCCAAGTTAATATCCGCCTCGGAAATGGCTCCAACTCCCTTGTGAACGATGTTGATCTGGATCTCTTCCGTTGACAATTGAAGTAAGGAATCGGAAAGTGCTTCGATAGAACCATCCACATCTCCTTTTACGATCAGGTTCAATTCCTTGAAGTCTCCGATTGCCAAACGACGACCGATCTCATCAAGTGTAATATGTTTCGTAGTACGTAAACCTTGCTCACGGTATAACTGCTCACGCTTGGAAGCAATTGATTTCGCTTCGCGTTCGTCATCCATGACGTGGAAACTATCTCCGGCGCTTGGCGCACCGTTGATTCCAAGAACTGAAACCGGTTGTGCCGGGCCAGCTTCTTTCAGGTTATTTCCGTGCTCATCGTGCATTGCACGTACACGTCCGTAGTTACGACCAACCAATACAACATCTCCAATTTTCATTGTTCCCGTTTGTACAAGCATGTTTGTTACGTAACCTTTCCCTTTGTCCAAAGAAGATTCAATTACGCTACCAACGGCATTTCTGTTCGGATTGGCACGTAAATTCAAGATTTCAGCTTCCAGTAATACTTTGTCCAAAAGGGCATCGATATTCAGGTTTTGTTTAGCAGAAATTTCCTGGCATTGGTATTTTCCACCCCATTCTTCCACCAAAATGTTCATGGCAGAAAGCTGTTCGCGGATTTTGTCTGGGTTTGCACCCGGTTTATCAATTTTGTTGATCGCAAATACCATTGGTACGTTTGCTGCCTGGGCGTGAGAGATTGCTTCTTTCGTTTGAGGCATCACATCATCGTCTGCTGCAACAATGATAATCGCAACGTCGGTAATTTGAGCACCACGAGCACGCATCGCTGTAAAGGCTTCGTGACCCGGTGTATCAAGGAAAGTCATCTTACGACCATCTTGCAGTGTTACCGAGTAAGCACCAATGTGCTGGGTAATTCCCCCGGCTTCACCGGCTGTAACATTTGCATTACGAATCTTATCCAATAATGAGGTTTTACCGTGGTCAACGTGACCCATTACGGTAATAATCGGAGGACGATCAATCAAATCTTCTTCAGCATCTACAACTTCCGGAATTGCTTCCTGAACGTCAGCCGAAACGAACTCTGTTTCGTAACCGAATTCATCCGCTACGATCTGGATTGTTTCTGCATCCAAACGTTGGTTAATAGAGGCAAAAATACCAAGCGACATACAAGCTGAAATTACCTGTGTTGCCGAAACGTTCATCATTGATGCCAATTCAGAAACCGTTACGAACTCTGTAAGTTGTAATACTTTTTCTTGTAGTTCTGCTTCTAATTGTTCGATTTCACGACGCTGCGCTCTATCGTCACGCTTGGTTCTACGATTTTTAGATGCTTTGGATTTACCTCCTTTTGAAGATAAACGCGCTAAAGTATCTTTGATCTCTTTTTGAATATCTTGTTCAGATGGAGCAACTTTTTCAAATCGGTTTCCACCTTTATTAAATCCTGGTTTGCCTTGGCCTCCTTGTTGTCCCGGACGGTTAAATCCTGGTTTATTTTGTCCGCCTTGTCCGCCAGCTTGAGGTGTTCCGCCTTGCTGTCCGCCAGGTTTCACATCCTTATTGATGCGTTTACGTTTCTTGCGATCGTCACCCGGACGAGAAGAACCAACTGGTTTCGGACGTTCAACAGGAAGTTCAATTTTACCAAGAACTGTTGGTCCCGTCAATTTTGTGCGGTCAACACGAATGGTCTCAATTTCCTGGGGAGCTTCCGGTTCCTGAGCTTTCGGCTCAGGTTTCGCTTCTGCCTTTGGTTCAGGTTCAACTGCTTTCGGATAGTTCGATTTATCAATAGGACCATCCTCTTTTTTACGTTTATCGGGGCGCGTTTTTGTATTCAACGCGTCAAGATCGATTTTTCCAATTACCTGAACACCTCCGGTTGAATCTGCTTCAGATTGAGTAGGAGCTTCTTCTTTCTGAGTTTCAACTTTTGGTTCTTCAACTGGAGCTTTTGGTTCCTCTTTCGGAGCTTCTGGCTTAACGACTTCCTCAGCCGGGGCTGATTTCTCAACCACCTTTTCCACAACCGGTTCAGGTGCGGGTTCTGGTTTAGCCGCTTCTGGTTCTGCTTCCTGGGCAGGTGCCTCCTCTCTTAGGGAGATAGTTTCGCGCTTCTCGCGCTGTTTTACCTGCGATGACAATTTGGTCTGCTCTTTCATATTAAGATCAGCTGCAAATTGCTCGCGAAGTAGTTCAAATTGTTCAGGTTCCAACTTTGTGTTGGGATTATTGTCTACAGCAATCCCCTTCGATGACAAAAAGTCAACGATCGTAGAGATCCCTACATTCAACTCACCTGCTGCTTTGCCTAAACGCTGTGTTTTACCGGCCATATATTCTTGCTCCTTTTAATTAGTTGACGTCAGTAACGTCAAAAATTCTGTGTAAAGATAGTTAGTGTTGATCAGATTTAGGTGAAATTCGGTCAGGTATTTTCTCCCGACCGATATCTCAACCTGTATTTTTCCGCTAGTACAAAACTGTGCTAGCGCTTGTTTCTTTTCGAAAGTAGAATGATCTACTATTCAAATTCCGAACGAAGGATCTTTAGAACTTCCTGGATAGTTTCTTCTTCCAAATCTGTTCTGTTTACCAAGTCTTCTACGCTTAGCTCCAATACCGATTTCGCAGTATCACAACCAACCGCTTTCAACTCGTCAAGGATCCAACCGTCGATTTCATCAGCGAATTCTTCTAAGTCAACATCTTCCATGTCAGCTTCACCATCACGGAATACATCGATTTCGTATCCTGTTAATTTACCAGCCAAACGAATGTTGTAACCTCCTTTTCCAATCGCAAGAGAAACCTGGTCCGGCTTTAAGAAAACCGATGCACGTTTTTCTTCTTCTGCAATTTCGATAGAAGTGATCTTTGCAGGCGATAATGCACGCTGGATCAACAACTGTGGATTGTTTGTATAGTTAATTACGTCAATATTTTCGTTTCTCAACTCACGAACAATTCCGTGAATACGAGAACCTTTCATACCAACACAAGCTCCAACCGGATCAATTCTGTCGTCGTAAGATTCTACGGCAACTTTAGCTCTTTCTCCCGGTTCACGAACGATACGCTTAATAGTGATCAATCCGTCGAATACTTCAGGAACTTCCAATTCGAACAAACGCTCAAGGAATTCAGGAGCGATACGAGAAAGGATAATTACCGGAGAGCTGTTACGCATATCCACTTTCGATACAACTGCGCGAATAGCTTCACCTTTCTTGAAGTAATCAGAAGGAATTTGCTCAGATTTCGGAAGGATCAACTCATTGTTCTCATCATCCAATACCATGATCTCTTTCTTCCAAACCTGGTAAACCTCACCGGTGATGATTTCACCGATACGCTCCTTGTATTTTTTGTACAAGTGGTCTTTCTCCAATTCAAGAATCCTTGAAATCAGGTTTTGACGAAGAGAAAGGATATTTCTACGACCGAAGTCTGCGAAACGGAATTCCTCGGAAACATCTTCACCGATCTCGAAATCATCACCAATTTTCAATGCATCGCTAATTGCGATCTCAGTATTCGGGTCTTCAACTTCTCCGTCAGCAACGATCTCCTTGTTTACGAAAATCTGAACGTCACCTTTGTCGATGTTTACAATTACGTCAATGTGGTCGTCTGTGTTGAATTTCTTTTTCAACATCGCACGAAATACGTCTTCCAGAACGTGCTGCATCGTTTGTTTGTCGATGCTCTTCAGTTCCTTAAATTCGGAAAACGATTCTACTAGTTCCAAGCTATTCATAGCATTTTACTTAAATGAAATAACAATTTTTGCTTCGTTTATATGGTCAAAAGCGATTCTTTCCTGAATCACTACTAACTCCTTTTTCTTTTTTCCTTCGATCTGCTGTTTTTCACTGCGCTCAAGAACGATGTCCTTGTCAGTTACTTCCACCAACGTCCCGGTAGTTTTTGCTTTCGTGTTGAGAACCACATCCAGTCCACGACCAACATTTTTTACATATTGCTGGTGAACGCGCAACGGTTTGTCCAACCCGGCAGAAGAAACGTGCAATTCAAAATCCACAGCTTCACGGTCCAGGTTGTGCTCAATATTTCTCGACACGGAAACACAGTCTTCAATGCTTACACTTCCTTCCGTTTTGTCAATTTCCAAACGAATTACATTCGTAGAGCTGATGCTCAATGCAACAATAAAGATGCGTTCATCACGATCTTTAATGCGTTCTTCGGCCAATTGTGTAACGAGTTGTTTCGTAATCATATCAGATAAAAAGAGGGGACTTTCGTCCCCTCGTTCTTTGTGTTTGTTATAAATGTTGATGCAAATATACGCTGTTTTCTTTGGAATCCAACTTTTTAGGGGAAGAAATATTTTAGGCCATTGTATAGAACACTCTTCTTTCGAAGGGAAATAACCGTTTTTAAGATTATTTTTTTGGAAAATGCTTGACTAAACGAAAAAAGCGCGTATATTTGCAGTCCCGATTCGATTGAGAATTGGTTTTGAAATAGCAAGAAAATCTACAAGATATATTGCGAGGTGGAGCAGTTGGTAGCTCGTCGGGCTCATAACCCGAAGGTCGCACGTTCGAGTCGTGTCCTCGCTACTTAGGAAAGGAGTTCAGAAATGAGCTCCTTTTTTTTGTGCCCAATTTTTCCTTCCATAAAAAAAGGAACCCTTTCGAGTTCCTTTTTCCTTCGTAGTAGGACAAATCTTTTTAGTTTATTACTTCAATAGATTTTGTTATTGTCCCTGTATTGGTTGTTATGTAAATCATGTACTTACCGCGCTCAACATCCGGCATGCGGACCTGGCCTGTAAGTGTGTCGTATTCGCTGGAGATCAAACGTCCGCTCATATCGTAAAGCACAACCGCTGTGATTTCACCATTGTATCGGATCGTAAACATTCCATTCGATGTCGGGTTCGGATAAACCGTGATATCGATGTTTGTGTACTCTTTAATTCCAACACCAGAGATGCTTACACAGCTTGATGTATCAGAACAGCTTCCAACCATAACGATCACCGAGTAGTTTCCGTTCACCGAAGTGGAGAATGTTTGACTCGTCGCACCCGGAATTACTGTATCCGCATCACAATCGTACCATTGGTATGAAGTTGCATTTGCGAAGTTCGCCATGATCGTTGTGTCATCAACCATTGTAGTTGATACATCGATCGGGTTAAGAACATAATCCTGTGTTGCAGTCGAACTATTTCCGTTTGCATCTTCGAACGTCCAGGTAACTGTTGTTGTACCAGGTGCTGTAATTGGGAATATAGTAGTTGTTGTTCCCGTTACTGTTCCTGAACAGTTATCCGTTGTTGTTGGAGTAACTGCATTCAATTCACATGTTCCGCTAACTGTTGCCAATGTTGGAACATCAGGCGCAGTCATGTCTTCGATCACAACTGTTTGTGTTGCAGCTGAAGTGTTTCCATTTGCATCTGTGAACGTCCAGTTAACTGTATACGTTCCTTGTTGGTCGTAGAATACAGCATCAGATGTTGTTCCTGTTACCGTTCCCGAACAGTTATCTGTAGTTGTCGGAGCTGTTAATTGTACCGAACATTCTGCCGTTACATCAGCCAGCACAGGAACATCAGGAGCAGTAACATCAGTAATGATCACCGTCTGGTTCGCTGTAGTTGTGTTTCCGTTACCATCGTTGAATGTCCAAACTACTGTATATGTTCCCTGGGAAGCATATGTCAACGGGCTTGTCGTTGTTCCGGTAATTGTTCCGGCACAGTTATCCGTTGTAGTCGGAACAGTCAATGTTGCTGAACATTCCGCAGTAATTGTTGCTAACGTTGGCGTAACTGGAGCTACGTTGTCGTTTACAATAACCAGCTGGTTCGCGAATGAGGTGTTTCCAGCTGCATCCGTAAATGTCCATACAACTGAGTAGATACCTTCCGAGCTATATGAAGTTGGATCACTTGTAGTACCAGTTACCGTTCCAGAACAGTTATCTGTTGCAGTTGGAGCAGTAAGCGTTACCGAACATTGTCCTGTCACATTCGCAAGGAATGGTGCAACCGGCGCAGTATTATCATTTACGATCACTGTCTGGTTTGCTGTTGAAGCGTTTCCAGCTGCATCCGTAAATGTCCACACGATAGTGTATGTTCCCTGAGCTGTGTACGTCAACGGTGAAGTTGTTGTACCAGTAATTGTTCCTGAACAGTTGTCTGTTGTAGTTGGAGCAGTTACCGTTGCAGAACACTGACCTGTTACTGTTGCCAGTGTTGGAACAGCAGGCGCAGTATTGTCATTTACAATAACCGTCTGGTTCGCTGTAGTTGTGTTTCCACGTCCGTCATTGAATGTCCAAACAATCGTATAAGTTCCCTGCGCAGTATAAGTCAACGGACTTGCAGTTGTACCAGTAATTGTTCCGGCACAGTTGTCTGTCGTCGTTGGAGCTGTAACTGTTACTGAACATTGACCAGTTACCGTTGCAAGTGTCGGCGTTACCGGAGCAATGTTATCGTTTACAACAACCGTTTGGTTCGCTGTAGTTGTGTTTCCATGTCCGTCGTTGAACGACCAAACAATGGTATACGTTCCGTCCGCACTATAAGTTAAAGGCGAAGTTGTTGTACCAGTAATTGT
>Ga0307408_100000599_pt1 | contig 30998 bp, 29 predicted proteins | sample 322Cmetagenome_FD_202116 | JGI IMG/M metagenome (GOLD analysis project Ga0307408, IMG submission 202116) | Maize rhizosphere microbial communities from greenhouse at UC Davis, California, United States - 322HYB-C-3 | ecosystem: Host-associated > Plants > Roots > Rhizosphere > Soil | place...
ATGGCTCCATGCTCGCCGCCTGGCTGCACGGCATCCTGCACCTGCAAGAGGGCGACCTGGAAGACGCCGAAAACTGGTACGACCGCGCCGCCCGCCACTTCCGCAGCCGGGGCACGCTGGCCGAAGAGATCGCGGCGTTCGAAGCCGCACTGATTGCGTCTGAAGCCTCAGACCCTTAAGAAAGAACCTGATCCATGTCCACCACGCCAACCGTCAGCGTGACCTACCTGTTCGACCCCCTGTGCGGCTGGTGCTATGCCGCCGCGCCCGCGCTCAAGTTCCTGCAAGCGCAGGAGGGTGTCGAGGTGCTGCTGGCGCCCTCCGGCCTGTTTGCTGGCGCAGGCGCGCGCCCCATGGACGCGCAGTTTGCCGCCTACGCCTGGGCCAATGACCAGCGCATCCAGCAGCTCACCGGCCAGCCTTTTACGCAGGCCTACCGCGACCAGATCCTGGGTGCAGCGAATGGCCGTTTTGACTCCGGCCCCGCCACGCTGGCCCTGACTGCGGTGGCGGAGACCGCGCCCGAGCGCGAGCTGGATGCCCTGCACGCCTTGCAGCACGCCCGCTATGTGGATGGCCGCGACACCACAGACGCTGGAGTGATCGCCGAGGCGCTGCGCAGGCTGGGCCTCGCGCAGGCTGCTGCGCTCGCGCTGGCCCCTGACGCCGCGCTGCGGGCCCGCACCACCGAACGCGTGGCCCACGCGCAGGCCACCCTGCGCACTGTGGGCGCTCGCGGTGTGCCACAGCTCGTGGTGGCGGAGCAGGGCGGGGCGCTGCGAGCGCTCAGCGGTGATGCGCTGCTGGGGCCGCGCGAGCGCCTGCTGGCGCAGCTGACGGGCGGCTGAGGCGGGTATTCCCGCAACCGTTCGGCCGTGCTTGCCGAACGCTCGTCCCGCGCTCTGCCGGCCTTTCGACAAGCGCAGGATGAAGGGAGAGGTAGAGGCGCCCGCCCGCTTCACCGCGACAGCGTCCGCACCACCTGTTCATACATCGCATCCACCGCCGGCTGCCGCTGCGACACCTTGCTGCGCAGCACCGCCACGTGCATGGCATCCAGCGGCGGCAGCTCAAACTCTGCCGGCAAGTTCTGCAAAATCTGCAAATGCGCCGGCACGCTGCAGCGCGTGAGCACGGCCACGGCCAGGCCGCTTTCCACCGCGGCCAGCTGGCCCGCCAGGCTGGGGCTGTGGTACACGAGGTGGTAGCCGCGCCGGCGTGTGCCCAGCGCGGCCAGGGTGGCCTGCCGCGCCATGCTGGTTGACTCGTACACCGCGATTGGAAGCGGGTCGCGACGCCACACCTCGAACTGCGGCGAGCCCACCCACACCAGTGGCTCGTCAAACAGAAAGCGTCCACGCTGCGGCTTGTCCTGCGAGACCAGGGCCAGGTCCAGTTCGCCGCGCGTGATGCGCGGAATCAGCGAGGTGGACTGCTCGCAGGTCAGCTCAATCTCCACCCCCTGGTAGCGGTGCGCAAAGCTGCGCAGCACCGGCGTGAGGTAAGCCGACGCATAGTCGTCCGGCACTCCCAGCCGGACCCGGCCCGCCAGCTTGGGGCCGAACAGCGCAGCGTGCGCCTCGGCCTGCAGGTCCAGCACGCGGCGCGCGTAGGACAGCAACTCCGCGCCCGCCGGCGTCACCTCCAGGTGGCGTGGCCCGCGCAGCAGCACGGGGCGGCCCAGTGCGGTCTCCAGCTTCTTGATCTGCATGCTCACGGCCGACTGCGAGCGGTGCACCAGCGGCGCCGCGCCTGAGAGCGAGCCCGCATCCACCACGGCCACGAAGGCGCGCAGCCAGTCGATCTGAAAGTCAGGGTAGTTCATGGGCGGTTTGCTTTGAATTCGTTTATCGAATGGTATCTGTTCGATTTATCCGTTTTACAGCGTGACCAGAAAACGGGAGCATTGGCGGAATGAACCACTCCCCATCCGGCACTGCCGCATCGCCATCCCTTGCCGCCACCCCACTGCCAACTCACCAGCGCGAGCGTGACGGCCAGTGGCTGCTCATTGCCGGCGGCGTGCTGCTGGGCACCATCGGCGTGTTTGTGGAAGAGGCGGGCCAGCACCCGCTGGTCACCGTGTGGTTCCGCTGCGCCTTTGGCGCGCTGGCGCTGCTGGCGTGGTGCCTGGCTACAGGGCGGGGGCGCGAGCTGTTGCTCAGCGGCAAGGCGTGCTGGGTGGCCTGCGCCACGGGCGTGCTCATGGTGATGAACTGGGCCATGTTCTTTGCCGCCATCCCGCGCACATCCATTGGCGTGGCCACGGTGGTGTTCCACATCCAGCCCATCTGGGTCATCGTGATCGGCGCGCTCTTTCTGCGCGAGGCCGTCTCGCGCACGCAGTGGCTCGCCACGCTGGCCGCGTTGGGGGGCTTGGTGCTCACCACCGGGCTGCTGGACGGCGCCGCTGCCACCGGGGCAAGCACGCAGGCCAGCAGTGGCAGCTACCTGGCCGGCGTGCTGCTGTGCCTGGGCGGCTCGCTCTGCTACGCGGGCGTCACGCTGCTGGCCAACACGCAAAAAACCATCAGCCCCTACGCCATGGCCATGTGGCAATGCCTGGTGGGCACGGTGGCGTTGGCGTGGGCACCCTGGGTGCTGGGCTGGCCGCCGCTGGGTACAGCCTGGGGCTGGTTGCTGGGCCTGGGCGTTCTGCACACGGGGCTGGCCTATGTGGTTTTGTTTGCCGGCATGGCGCGGCTGGGGCTGGGGCGCATTGCGGTGCTGCAGTTTGTGTACCCGCTCACGGCGGTGCTGGTGGACTGGGCGGTGTATGGGCGCACGCTGAGCCCCGTGCAGCTGGCCGGTGTGGGGCTGATGGCAGCGGCGCTGTGGACGATCCGTCGGCCCAGGCTCGCCAGCTGACTGGCGGCTACTGTGCCATCAGCCGCACCACCACCGGCAGGTGATCCGAGCCCAGGTTCGGCCCGGTGCTCGCATCCACCCTTAGCCACCCCGGCGAGGCCAACACATGGTCCAGCGGCAATACGGACAGCCAGCCCCAGGCGTTGGGCCACGTGGGCAACGCGGGTCCCGCGCGGCGCATCTGCGTTTGCTCTGCACCCCACAGGCCCCGTGCCCAGGGCGTGGTGTTCAGGTCCCCCGCCATCAGGCCCAGTCCGCCGGCCTGGGCGAGGTGCCGGGCTTCGTCCTGCAGTGCCTGGTCGCGCGCGCGGCTGAAAGCGCTGCTCAGCGGGGGCATGGGGTGCAAGGCACTTAAGTGCACTTGCCGGTCGTTCCATGTCAGCGTGGCGCGCAGGCGCAGGGTGTCGTGTTCGGTGCGGGGATGCAGCACCTGCGCGTCATTCAAAGGGTAGCGCGACACAATCGCCAGCCCAAACGGGTCGGGCTGCGGCACCGTCAGGCGGTGGGGGTAGCGCGCGGCAATGGCGGGGTTGTTCGCCAGTGCGGCATGGGCCAGCTGGGTGTACTCCACCAGCACCAGCACGTCGGGCGCGTCAGCCGATTCCAACCACTGCGCCAGCGGCGTGAAATCGCTGGTGGCCAGATTCAGGTTGGCCGTTCCCAGGGTCAGCACAGGCGCATCGGCAGGCCGGGCGGATGCCTGGGTCAAGATGGCCGGCTGCCACAAAAAGCATATCGTCAGCACCAGCGCTGGCAACACCTGCCACCACGCGCGCTGCAGTGCCAGCAGCACACCCAGGGCCATCACACCCACGGCGGCATACAGCCATTGCCAATGTGCGGCCAGCTCCGCCAGCCATTGCAACATCGGCATCTGGTCGATGGGCAGCATGCGGGACACCGGGGCTGTCAGTGCGCCCAGGGTGCACAGCCAGGCCAGCCATTGGGCGCGGGCAGAGATGAAGCGGGAAACCGTCGAACGGGTGGGCATGGCTATGGACTACAAGCTGGGACGCGGCATTGTGCGCGCCACATCCTTCGTGGCCGCGTGTGCCGCTTCCGGTGGAGGTGGCCCTCATGCATTCAAAGTGCGCGTTCCGCCACGGGAACCCACACCACATTGCGCTGCGCACATTCCGCCTCGCCAGGCGGCTGCCACAGGTCGCTGGCCAGCTCAAAGATGTGCGGTGGCACCACCATCGAAAACGTTGCGCCCTGCTGAGTATTTCGCCGCAACACACGCTCGCGCCGCAGCTCGCGCGGGGCGTCAAGCACATAAACCACCACGGCATCCGCCCATGGTCCCATGCGTGCATAGAAGGCGTCGCGTTGTGCCTGCTGAATCAGGCCCACCTCCAGCACCACATCGCACCCCGCATTCAGCACGGCCTCGGCAGTTTTCCAGATTTGCGCAAGGCAGCGCAGCGTGCGCGGCACGTACCAGGCCATCACGTCCGCCGTGTCTGGGCTGCTGGGCCGGTCCTGCGAAAACAGCGTGGCCATCCAGTCGTCCAGGTTCAATGGCACAGCGCGGTGCTGCTGCACCAGTTGACGCACAAAAGTCGATTTACCCGCGCCGACCGGGCCAATGACCAGGTGAATGCGGGGCGGGGTGGCGCTGGCAACGCTTGCAGCGGCGGGTTGCGTGAAGGACGTGGGCATGAGAAACGGCTCCAGAAATGCAAAAAGCCCTCTCTGCAAGCAGGGAGAGCTTTCAAACGAAGGGCGAAAAAAAGCCCTCGACGGTGGTGGAGGGCTTTGTGGTTCGCTCCGACCCAAGGGATCAGACGCGATGAGGCAGTGTAGGTGCCCGCTGCGGGTTGCGTCAACCCAAGGGTCCCGCGGCGTGGCGATGGCCGAACAGCGCTCAGGGCGCTTTGGATGCCACGATGTGCCGCTGAAAAAAGGTTACCACCTGCGCGTTGAACTTCTGGTGAAAAGCCACCCGGTCAAACCCCGGTGCATCGCGGCAAATATCCGGCGCTGCCTCGGCCAGTGCTGGCGAGCAGGGCGCCAGAAAGGCGAAGTGCCCGGCGTTGTCTGCCACATGCCAGTCGGGTGCGCTGGGCAGGCCCTGGCGCACAGCCTCCACGCTGTGCAGCGTGACCCCATCGCCACCCAGTGCTGAGGCCCACAGCTGGATGGGGGTTCTGACGTGCCCCAGGCCCTTGGCATCGAAAACGCTCAAGGGGTCGACGATGACTGCCGCCCGAATGCGCGGGTCCGGCGCAGGAGTGGCGGGGATTTCTTTGCGCCGGATCTCGCCGCACAAGGGCCGGGTGGATAGCGGCGAGCACAGGTCTTGCCGTGACGTCCAGTCCGGCACGGCGCCGATGGCCACCAGCCCCGTGTAGCCGCCGCGCGAAAAGCCAAAGAAGCCGACCTTGCCAGCGTCCAGCTGCGCGCGATGCGGCCAGGCGCCCAGCATGTAATCCGTGAGCCGCTTCATGTCCACCGGCCGCGTGGCAAAGGCCGACAGGTAGCCCTGGCGGCTCAGGTCCTGAAAGTTGTCGCCCGGGTGGCTGATGGCGGCCACTACATAGCCGGCATCCGCCAGCGCAGCCGCCGTGTCGTGGTGCCCCAGGGCCGATCCGCCGGTGCCGTGCGACACCACAACCAGCGGCAGGCCCTGGCCGGTGAGAGGGCAGTCCCGCGTGCCTTGCAGCACCAGCGGCGCCAGATCGATGCGGCCCGGCGGCGTGCTGCAGGGCGACCACACGGCGCCGCGCAGCGCGGGCCCGTCCTTGTCCGCGGGCACCTGAATGAAGGAAAAGCCCGCCGCCTGGGCCAGGGTGGCGGCGCAGCACAGCGCTGCGGGCAAGAGGGCGCGAGAAAGCCAGCGAAAACGGGTCATAGGGATGTGGTGGGGCGGATGGGAATCAGCAGGTCGGTGCGCAGGTCCGCCTGCGCGGCGCTGCGGGGGGAGTTGAGGTAGTGCTCCAGCGTGGGGCGGTCGTCCGGCTCATAGCCGCTGGCCGGGAGCCAGCGTGTGTGGATGGCCGCCAGTGCCGCGTTGATGCGCGTATAGGGGCCGGTGAGCGTGTGGCGTGCGTACAGCCCTTCGGGGATGTCCAGCCGTTCCAGCCCGTTGTCTGCCGCTGAGGGCGCGTCGGGGAGCACCACGGCCGCGTAGTAGCGAAAGCCGCCGCCCTCCACGTCCTGCGGGTCTCCGCACGATGCGCCCAGCCCGTGGGTTGCACGCTGGCCGCACTGCAGGTACAGCCGCCGCTGCGTGTGGGGAATGGTGGATGGCGGCCCCTGGTGGCGCAATGCATGCAGGCGCTGCGCCGGGCGCTCGACGATCTGCACGGCCAGCGTTTGCTCGGCCTTTGCATGCGCGTTTGCGGCGCCTGGATCGAGGATGAGGCGGTGCATGTCCCGCTGGAACGCCCGTGGCGACTGCCCGGTGAACTGGCTGAACGCACGGGTGAAGGCCTGCGGGCTGTCGTAGCCCACCTCCAGCGCCACCTGGGTGATGCTCTGCCCGCCTTGCTCCAGCAGCCGCGTGGCCAAGGCCAGGCGCACGCGGCGCACCGTGGCGGCCACGGTTTCGCCCGCAATGCTGCTGTAGACGCGGTGGAAGTGGAAAGGGGAAAAATGGGCAATGGCGGCCAGGTCCTCCAGCCGATGCGCTGCCAGCGGGTGCGCCACGATGTGGGCGACCACGCGGGCCACGCGGTCGCGGTAGTGCTGATCGGCGCTCTGGTCCAGGCTCATGGCCGCAGAGTGTGCCGCAGCTTGCGCGCCGGTACTTAGCCGATCTTGCTACTTTGTGGCCTGGTGCCGCGGCAGCGCTGCGCTACTTGGAGCGGCTGACAAGAATCAGCGAAGCGGTTCTGGCTAGGCGCTGCGTCGCAGGCAGTACGAGCAGTACGACAAGACGCGGCAACAACGCCAGAAGAGTTTTGTTAGCTGCTCTTATTGCCCAAACACCAGCGCCTGGTGCGCCCCCACGCCCGCCAGCACGCCTTCGGCCGAGGCCAGCGTGGCGTTGTGCCGCATCAGCGTCAGGTCGCCAGCGGCATACACGCCGGGCACGGTGGTCATCTTGTTGGCATCGGTGCGGATACAGGGGCCCATGGGCCCATCGTCGAACGCGCAGCCCAGCTGCTCAGCCAGCGGGCTGGCGGGGCGGGTGGTGGCCGCCACATACAGCGCATCCAGCGGCACCACGCGCGCATCACCGCCACCGGTGGCCTGCAGGCGCACACCCTGCAGCACCTGGCCCGGGCCTTCCAGCGCGGCGATGGGTGCGGGCTCAATGGTGATGCCCAGCGCCAGCAGCCGCTCCCGCTCGGCGCTCTCCAGCGTGGTGTCGCCATTCAGGAAGAGGGTGGTCGGCCCCCAGTCGGCAATCAGCTGCGCGTGCATGGCCGAGCCTGCCGAGTGGTACAGCACGCCCAGCCGCTGGCCTGCAAATTCATAGCCGTGGCAATACGGGCAGTGCAACACCGATGCACCCCAGCGCTCGCGCAGGCCTGCAATCTCGGGCAAGCCATCCTGCACGCCAAAGGCCAGCACCAGCTTGTGGGCCTCCAGGGTCGCGCCATCGGCCAGCACCACTTCAAACCCGTTCTCCGGCGACCCGGCGCGTTGCTGCGGCGTGGCGGAGACCACCGTGCCCTGCACAAAAACCACCGTGGGGTAGGCCGCCAGCTTGCGCCGCGCCTGCTCGATCATTGCCAGCGGCGGCTCGCCGTCTTGCCCGAAGAAGCCGTGCGACGCGTCCGCAAACCGGTTGCGTGGCTGGCCTGCGTCCACCACACACACCTGCCGCCGGGCACGCGCCAGCTGCATTGCGGCCGACAGGCCGGCAAAGCTGCCGCCTATCACGATCACCTCATACGCCTGGGTTGTTGTCATTGCTGCTGTCGCCATGTTCCATCTCCTTGTGACCGTGGCACCCGGCCACCATGCGTTCATGAAACTCGGCCGACAGCCGCGCCAGCGTCACCTCGCCCAGCCGCGCCAGCAGCGCCTCTTCGGCCGCTTGGAAGGCATCGGTCAGCGCGCGGTTCACCGCCTGCTCCACGATGCAGCCGGGGCTCTCCACGCGGTTGCCCACCGCCAGCAGCGTAGGCGCGCCCAGCGCCTCGTAGATGTCGCGCAGCGTGATGTCGGTGAGCGGGCAAGACAGCACCCACCCCCCGCCATGCCCCTTGGCCGACGCCACAAACCCCGCATACCGCAGCCCCGCCATCAGGCGGCGCACGACGACTGGGTTCGTCTGCATGGCCTGCGCCAGCGCTTCAGAGGTGGCGGGCCCCTCCATCTCTGCCATGTGCAGCAGCGCGTGAAGGACGTTGGAAAGGCGGCTATCTCGTTTCATGCAACATTAAAAGTTGCGTGATGCTAGCATGCAATCAGAAACAGTGCTGGCGCACGAACAGAAAGCTACTGAATTAATAGCTGCTGGCGCTTGATGGATAAGCGCTAGAGGCCAATTTGGCTTGATTCCTGTGACACGTTGCCCACCCGAACCGTTCGGGCTGAGCCTGTCAAAACCTTGCGCGGGCTTGGCAAACCGGCGGACCCAGCCCATCGCCAACCGTCGCACCCACCGCACACCAGACCACCCCATGACTCATCCCACCGCATCCCCCTTCACCGACCCCGCCGCCGTCGCCCGCTACGCCGAAGGCCCCCGCCGCAACGTGCCCGGCTACGACAGCCTGCTGCGCATGTCCCGCATCCTGCTGGCCGAGCGTGTGCCCGTCGATGGCCGCGTGCTGGTGGTGGGCGCAGGCGGCGGGCTGGAGCTGGAAGACATGGCGCAGGCGCAACTCGGCTGGCGGTTTGACGGCGTGGACCCGAGCCAGCCCATGCTGGACTTGGCGGCCCAGCGGCTGCAGACCGCCTGCGTGCTCGGCGACCGCGTGGCGCTACACCACGGCTATGTGCAGAGCGCACCGGCCGGGCCGTTCGATGGCGCGACGTGCCTGCTGACCTTTCATTTTGTGCCGCGTGAGGAGCGTGCGGCCATGGCGGCGGAGATCCGGGGGCGGCTCAAGCCTGGGGCGCCGCTGGTGGTGGCGCATCTGAGCGTGGCGGATGGCGCAGGCCCAGGCGGTGAGGGCGGGGCAGGGGAGCGCGATCTGTGGCTGTCACGCTACGCCGCGTTTCAGGTGGCGTCCGGTGTGCCGCCGGAGCATGCGGCCAGGGCGCGAGACAAGATTGCGGCAGAGCTGGCGGTGCTGACGCCGCAGGAAGATGAAGCGATCCTTCGCGAGGCCGGATTCAGCGATGTGCAGATGTTTTACATGGGCTTTGCATTCAGGGGCTGGGTGGCATCGGCCTGCTAGCGAGCAATGAGCGCGGGCCAGCTCATTGGACCCGCATGCCCGCACCTTGCGTCCCCCCAGGCTGTCTTGCAGCTGGGGTCAGCGGCCCCCGACCAGCCAGCCGGTGGTGCATAAAAAATCTTCAACGCACAGGCGCCAGCGCCCACCGGTCCTTCGAAGCCTTCACCAGGAAATCAATCACCGCCTTCACCCTGGCCGCATTGCGCCGGCCCGGTGACGACACCGCGTACAGCGTGTGCACCGTGCGGGACGCAAAAGGCGCCAGCACCTCCACCAACCGGCTTTGCGCCACATCCGCCGCCGCGAGCGGGCTCGACAGCATGCCGATGCCCGCGCCGCTCACCAATGCGTGGTGCACCAGGGCCGAAGTGCTGGCGGCCAGGCGCGAGCGCACGGTCACCTCCAGCGGCTTGCCTTGTGCGTTGCGAAACACCCAGGTCACAGCCGGCCCCTGCGCGGTGTGCGTGACGGTGTGGTGCTGCTGCAGCTCGCTGGGGTCGGCGGGCGTGCCGTGCTGTTCCAAATACTCCGGGGCCGCGTACAGGCGCCGCTCGAACCGGCCCAGTTCGCGCGCCACCACCAGGTCGCTGTGGCCCACGGTGGTGCGCAGCGCCACATCGATGCCCTCCGTCACCAGGTCGGCCACGCGGTCGTCGGCCAGCAGCTCCACCCGCAGCGCGGGGTAGCGCGCCTGCAGGTCCGCCAGGTGGGGCAGCACCAGCGCTTCGCAAATCTCCTGGCTGGAGGCCAGGCGCAGGGTGCCCGCCACGCGGCTGCGCTGGTCCGACAGCGATGCACCAATGTCCTCCAGCTGCGCCAGCAAGGCACGCGCTTCCTGCGCCAGCTCTGCGCCCTCGGGCGTGGCCGAAAGGCCGTGTGTGGACCGGCGCAGCAAGCGCACGCCGTAGCCGGCCTCCAGCCGGTCCACGCCACGCGCGACGACCGACACCGCCACATCCATCTCGCGCGCCGCTGCAGAAAACGAGCGCAGGTCGAGCGACCGCACCAGCCACCGCAGGTCGGCCGGATCGGGGAGGAAAGAGCGGGGTTCTTTTTTCATCGTGCGCGCCTTTGCGTGCGGAGCAAAAGCCATTATCGCCACGGGCGGTTTCCGTGGCGGGGCGCAATTTCTACAGTGAAGGCTCGTTCAACCCCATGAGTTTTACAGGAGCCCTCCATGCCCATCCTCAACGTCAAAGTGTCTGCCCAACGCACCCCCGAGCTGTCTGCCCGCATTGCAGAAACCCTGCTGGACCTGACCACCCGCGTGCTCGGCAAGCGGCGCGACCTCACGGCCGTGGTCATCACCTTTGTGGACCCGGCCGACTGGTACGTCGCCGGCCGGTCGCTGGCCGACCTGAAACAGTCGAGCTTCTACTTCGACGTCAAGGTGGTGGACGAGACCAACACCAAGGCCGAAAAGGCGCGCTACATCGCCGAGGCGTTCGCAGCCTTTGAAGGTCTGCTGGGCACGCTGCACCCCGAAAGCTATGTCTACGTGCAGGACGTGCGCGCCGCCGCGTACGGCTTTGGCGGCCGCACGCAGGAGTACCGCCACCAACACCCCGCGCAATAAGCAACCAAGCAATCAATCAAGCCATCCACCAATAGCTACTTACCCAGGAGCACCGACATGACGATGACGACAACAAACAACCACCTTGCCGATGTGATCGTGGCCCAGGCGCTGGAGCGCGCGGGCCTGGCGGACTGGATTCCCGAAGGCGAAGGCAAGTGGTCCCTGCCCATCCAGTTCCTGCCCGACGATGCGGGCTGGGTGGAGTTGATGCGCCTGTCGCCCGGAACGCGGCTGGGCCTGCACCGGCACACCGGCGAAGTGCACGCCCTGACGCTGGCGGGCGAGCGCCGCCTGAACGACGGCCGTGTGGTGCGGCCGGGCGACTACATCCACGAGCCCGCCGGCAATGTGGACTGGTGGGAGGCGACGGGTACCGAAGAGCTGCTGGTGCATGTGGTGGTGAAGGGCTGCGTGGAGTACCTGGGGCCGCACCACACGGTGCTGCAGCGGATTGCTATGGCTGATCGCCGGGCGGACTACCGCCGGTGGTGCGAAGCGGTGGGCGTGTCGCCGCGTGGCCTTTAATTGGGGCGGATGGGAGCCCCGCTGAGCGGGGCACTCCATTCAGCGCAGCCAGCACATGTCCCGCAGAAATATGAGTAAAAACAGGCTCTAGCGCTTTTTAGTAAAGCGCTGATAGCTATTAAATGCAGAGCAAGTCTTCCGACCCATGGACGCGTGCTGGTGATGGGCGCAGGCGATGGGCGTCAGCCCGTTGGGCTTCGAGAATTTTTTGGGTGTTTTTAATCAGGTGCCGATGCTGATCGTTTTATCCGCTACGGAGGCAATAAAGGTTTGTTGATAGCGCTCCCCCTCCGCATCTGTCCAATGAGCGATTAAAGGAGTTGTTCCTAATTCCTTTAGCGCTACCATGATTAAAAACATTGAAGCACGAGCATTAAAATTAGAAGGTTCCATGAAATTAACTAGCCGTAATACGTCTTTTTCCGGAATTTCTATAGAAAATTCGCTGCAATCGTTTCCGTTGTTTCTCAGTTGTACCCGAGCCTCATTCTCGCCTTTTATAAAAGCAAGATCGAAGGAGAGGCGTGGTTGGAGATTATCTTTTCTACGACGTTCAGCCGCCTCAGCTTTTCTTTCGGCTTCCAGTTCACGCCCGCGCTGTTCGGCCCTCAACTGCTCTACGGCGATCTCATGTTCTTTCCTTGCTACGTCGAGTAATCCTCCCGCGTGCTCTGCCGCTTGACGTAGTTCTTGCGCTTGCAGCAATAGTGCCCGGCTGTTTTGGCGCAATTCGTCGCCCTGCTGAAAATAGCCTATTACCAGCCACAAGAGCGCAAGAGGTGCGAAAGTTCCAGCCAGAAAGTCTCCCAACTCGTTTAAATTCAGAGCAAGGAATTTTTCAGATTGAACCAGAACAGTGATAAGCATTGCAATGAGATAAATCAGGGTGACTACCACGCCTGTTTTTGATCGCGAGTGCGCTCGTCTCCACCACCAACGAAGGCGAGTGTGACATTTTTCTATGGGTGCTCGAGGCTTGGCCATCTACTGCTTCTCTCTTAGTGAAATTGAGCTTGTACTCAATGAAGATGTTCCTGTGGGATTGCAAAGCACCCAGCAGATGCGCTACGTAAAGAGGTATCTGGCAGATCGCATTTGCAAATAAAGCGACTCATCCAACTAATCTAATCAGCTGAGTTATTATTGATGGGAAATTGTGTTGTCACAAGGCTCATAGGTAATTAATATTAAGTAGCTAGTCGTAGTTAAGAGATGTTTTTCAGCGGATCAGGTCGCACTTTGTTGTTGGATTCGAAGTCGTGTGAACTCTTCGTCTGTCACCTCGGCGGTGTCATATCCCTCTGCGTCCTCTACCTTCCAAGGGAAGACGCTAACAACTCGATGTTTGTAACCCAAATAGAGAGCATTTGGCTGATAAACAAGCTGTATGAAAGGAACGTCTTCCCATTCTTTTCGTATGTACACCTCGCCTGGGGGCGTGAAGAGCCACGGCAAGGCCCCGAAGCAAGTAAACTGAGACTCTAAAACACGACCAAAAATGAGTAGCGCGTCTAGTGCATCGCGACGGTCATTTTGTTCTGTCCCAATGTTGAAGTGGATCGCCTCGTTCCGACGTCGCCATAACTCGCGAAAAGCAGCCTCAGCGCTTGGTGTAAGAACCTTCCAATCATGCAGCGCATCAAGAGCAAGCTCCCAATTGTCAAAAGAGTTCTTTCGGTAAACGCGTTTGTAATGAGGAGAGGCTTTGTAGTGATCTCGCAATCCGAGCACGAGGTGATTTAGGACACGTTCTCCAAGCGCGCAAACCGCTGTTAAAGCTGGGTAATACTGACCGTGCACAAACGCTGAGCGCGCTTGTGCATAGAAGCGATTGTGAAACGCGATGACAGAGAACGGCTTGACGCCAAGATCAATGAAGTTCTGAAGCTTCTCTTCAAACCCTCGGATACCGTGCTCATCCTGCAGCCCTTTAATGGTGCGGTCGCGGCTCTGGCGGTGCAGCTCCTTCACTTGTTCGTCCCATGCGTCTGGTATCTGATCCAGCGAGCGCACCCTCGTATCAAAGTCAAATCCAAGAATCCGGTAGCGTTTCATATGTGGCAGATGTTGGGGCACGAAATACAAGAATCGACATAAAGGTCCAATCTGAATCAATGCTATATGAGGGCTCCTCGTAGCTTTAATCTAAATTAGGTCAAAGTTCAGTCTTGTCCGGCCAAAGTAGACCGCATAGCATCCCTGTCACGCACCCACCCCATGAGGTGCTGCACAAAAACATGACAGGAGACAAGCCTTGCCATCCACCCGCTGGAGTCACTGCGGCGCCGAAGACCTGAGCGTCTTGCAGACCATCTTCTGGTCCGCAGGCGCGTCGCGCAATGCGCTGGCGCAACGCCTGGCCTATTCCAAGAGCAAAGCCAACGCCATGGTTGCAGCGCTGCTCGATGAAGGCCTGCTCGACGAGGTGGGCCTGCAGGAGTCTTCTGGCGGCCGTCGGGCCGAAACCCTGCGTTTGAGCGAAACCCTGGGCGTGGTGATTGGCGCCGACCTGGGCGCCACCAGCATGCAGATAGCGGTGATGCGGCCCGACATGACGGTGCTGGCGCGGCACCGCGAGCCCATCGACGTGCGCCAAGGGCCGGGTGTGATCCTGGCGCGGGTGCGGGGGCTGATGCGCGAGCTGCTGGCGCGCTGCGGGCTGGCGGCACACCAGGTGATTGCCATCGGCATGGGCGTGCCGGGGCCGGTGGATTTTGAAAGCGGGCAGCTCGTCAACCCGCCGCTGATGCCCGACTGGGACGGCTTTTCCATCCGCGACTACCTGCGCGAGGCGTTTGCGGCGCCGGTGTTTGTGGACAACGACGTGAATCTGATGGCGCTGGGCGAGATGTACCGGCTGCAGCGCAATTTGCCCAACTTCCTGGTCATCAAGGTGGGCACGGGCATTGGCTGCGGCATCGTGTGCCACGGGCAGGTGTACCGGGGCGCCAATGGCTCGGCGGGCGATGTGGGCCACATTTGCGTGGACCAGCACGGCCCACGCTGCCACTGCGGCAACCAGGGCTGTGTGGAGGCCATGGCCGCCGCGCCCGCCATGGCGCGCATGGCCATGGAGGCCGCGCAGCGCGGCGAAAGCGCGCTGCTGGCCGAGCGGCTGCAAAGCACGGGCACGCTGACCATTGAAGACGTGGCCCAGGCCAGCCGCACGGGCGATGTGGCGGCCAACGCCATCATCCAGCGCGCGGGCAACCTGGTGGGGCAGATGCTGGCGTCCATCGTCAACTTCTTCAACCCGTCGCATGTGTTCATTGCGGGGCGGGTGACGGATATGGGGCCGCTGTTCCTCGCGTCGGTGCGGCAGAGCGTGTACCACCGGTCGCTGGCGCTTTCTACGCGGCACCTGGAAATTCAATACGCGCCGCTGGCCGACGATGCCGGTGTGGTGGGCGCGGGGGTGCTGGCCATGCAGGAGAGCCTGTCGCGCGCGGGCTCGATCTCCGGGGCGGGGTCGGCTGCGGGCGTTGGTGTGGGGGCTGTGCGATGAGCGTAGCCGTCGAGTTCCGCAACGTGACCAAGGAGTTTGGCCCGGTGCGCGTGCTGCACGGGGTGGGCTTTGCGCTGCAGCCGGGCCGCGTATACGGACTGCTGGGCGAAAACGGCGCGGGCAAGTCCACGCTGATGAAGATTCTGGCGGGGTACGAGAGTCCGACCACCGGCGAGGTGGTGGTGGACGGTGCCGTGCGCGCGCCCGGTGGCGGATCGCGCGCGGCCGAGGCGCAGGGCATTGTGCTGATCCACCAGGAGTTCAACCTGGCGGACGACCTGACGATTGCGCAGAACATCTTCTTGGGCCATGAGATCAAGCGCGGGCTCTTTCTGGATGACAAGGCGATGCGCGAGAAGACGCGCGAGGCGCTTGCCAAAGTAGGCCTCCCGCTGGACCCGGACACGCGGGTGCGCAAGCTCATCGTGGCCGAAAAGCAGCTGGTGGAGATTGCCCGTGCGCTGGCCCGCAATGCGCGCCTGCTCATCATGGATGAGCCCACCGCCACGCTGACCCCCGGCGAGACGGAGCGCCTGTTTGCGCTGATGGCGGGGCTGAAGGCGGCGGGCGTGACCATCATCTACATCTCGCACAAGCTCGATGAGGTGGAGCGCACCACCGACGAGGTGGTGGTGATGCGCGACGGCCTGCTGGTGGCGCGCGAGGCCACGGCCAGCGTGACGCGGCGGCAGATGGCCAACCTGATGGTGGGCCGCGAGCTGGCCGACTTGTTCCCGCCCAAGCTGCCCGCGCCTGCGGGTGGAGAGCCGGCCATCAAGGTGCGCGGCCTCTCGGTGCCGGGGTGGGCTGAGGATGTGAGCTTTGAAGTGCGGCGCGGCGAGATTCTGGGCTTTGCCGGGCTGGTGGGCGCTGGCCGCACCGAGCTGTTCGAGGGACTGCTGGGCCTGCGCCCGCGCTCGGCCGGCACCGTGGAGCTGGCGGGCAAGCCGGTGAATTTGAAAAGCCCGCGCGATGCGGCGCGCCATGGCCTCACGTACCTGAGCGAAGACCGCAAGGGCAAGGGCCTGCACGTGCACTTCAGCCTGCGGCCCAACCTGACGCTGATGGCGCTGGAGCGGTACGCCAAGCCTTGGCTTGACCCGGTGGCCGAGCAGGCCGCGCTGCGTGGTGCGGTGCAGGAGTTCGGCATCCGCACCGGGTCGCTGGAGGTGCGCGCGTCGTCGCTGTCGGGCGGCAACCAGCAAAAGCTGGCGCTGGCCAAGGTGCTGCACCCCGGCCCCAGCGTGGTGGTGCTGGACGAGCCCACGCGCGGCGTGGACGTGGGCGCCAAGCGCGAGATTTATCACCTGGTGCAGCGCCTGGCAGAGCAGGGGCTTGCTGTGGTGGTGATCTCGTCCGAACTGATGGAGCTGATCGGCCTGTGCCACCGCGTGGCGGTGATGCGCGCCGGGCGGCTGCAGACCACGCTTCAAGAGCCCAATTTGACCGAAGAGGAGTTGATCGCACATGCCACAGGTACCCGCTGAAAACGCACCCACCGCAGCGGCTGCCGCAGCACCCGCTGTACCCGGTGCGGGCCGCCATGGCGGCGCCACGGCCTGGTGGGGCAAGCTGCACGGCCTGGGCCCGGTCATCGGGCTGGTGCTGCTGTGTTTTGCCGGCACCCTGCTCAACAGCAACTTTGCTACCTACGACAACGTGATGAACGTGCTCACGCGCACGGCCTTCATCGGCATCATCGCGGTGGGCATGTGCTTCGTCATCATCTCGGGCGGCATCGACCTGTCGGTGGGGTCGATGGCGGCGCTGATCGCGGGCTCGGTCATCCTGTTCATGAACGCGATGGCGCCCATGCTGGGCTCGCCCCTGGCGGCCGTGGTGGTGGGCATGCTGCTGGCGGTGGTGCTGGGCGCGGTGTTCGGGCTGGTGCACGGCCTCTTGATCACCAAGGGCCGCATCGAGCCTTTCATCGTGACGCTGGGCACGCTGGGCATCTTCCGCGCGTACCTCACGTATTTTTCGAACGGCGGCGCCATCACGCTGGAGAACGACCTGTCGGACATCTACAGCCCGGTGTACTACGCCAACTTGCTGGGCGTGCCGATTCCGGTGTGGGTCTTTCTGCTGGTCGCCATCGTGGGCGGCGTCATCCTGAACCGCACGGCCTACGGCCGCTATGTGCAGGCCATCGGCTCCAACGAGCAGGTGGCGCAGTACGCGGCGGTGGACGTGCACAAGATCAAGATCCTCACGTACATGCTGCTCGGGGTGTGCGTGGGCATTGCCACGCTGCTCTACGTGCCGCGCCTGGGCTCCGCATCGCCCACCACGGGCCTGCTGTGGGAGCTGGAGGCGATTGCCGCCGTCATTGTGGGCGGCACGGTGTTGAAGGGCGGGGCGGGCAGCATCACCGGCACGGTGGTGGGCGCGATCCTGCTGTCGGTCATCAGCAACATCCTCAACCTCACCAGCATCATCAGCGTGTACCTGAATGCGGCGGTGCAGGGCTTCGTGATCATCGCGGTGGCGTTCATGCAGCGCGGAAAGCGGTGATGGATTTTCTGGATTGGTTTTTTCGGTAGGTCGTTTGACTTTCGTGTTCCCCAGCCGGCCAGCTTTCTTGGCCATATTCCAAAGCAACAGGAGACAACGCATGAACAGCCAACTTTCTTTCACCCGCCGCCTGGCCCTCTCGGCCGTGGGCGCTGCCGCCTTCGCATTGGCCGCCCCCGCCATGGCGCAGGCCAACAAGACGGTGGTGGGCGTGGCCATTCCGTCGGCCACGCACGGCTTCACCGGCGGCATCGTGTACTGGGCCAACCAGGCCAAGAAGGATCTGGAGAAGGCCCACCCCGGCCTGCAGGTGATCGTGAAGACGGCAGGCGGCGCGCCCGAGCAGGCGAACCAGCTGCAAGACTTGGTGACGGTGAACAAGATCAACGCGCTGGTGATCTTCCCGTTCGAATCGGCCGCGCTGACCAAGCCCGTAGCGCAGGTGAAAGCCAAGGGCGTGTACGTGACGGTGGTGGACCGGGGCCTGACCGACACCAGCGCGCAGGACGCGTATGTGGCGGGTGATAACACGGCCTTCGGCAAGATTCCGGCCGAGTACATCGCCAAGGCGCTGGGCGGCAAGGGCAACGTGGTGGCCATGCGCGGCATTGCCACCACGCTAGACAACGAGCGCATGGACGCGTTCAACAGCGTGCTGAAGAACCACCCCGGCATCAAGCTGCTGGACGCCAAGTACGCCAACTGGAACCGCGACGACGCCTTCAAGGTGATGCAGGACTACCTCACCCGCTTCCCGCAGATCGACGCCGTGTGGGCCGCCGACGACGACATGGCCGTGGGCGTGCTCAAGGCCATCGAGCAGGCCAAGCGCAAGGACATCAAGCTGGTGTTTGGCGGCGCGGGTGCCAAGGGCATGATCAAGACGCTGATGGATGGCAGCAACCCGCTGATCCAGGCCAACGTGTCGTACAGCCCCAAGTTCATCTACGACTCGATCAAGCTCACGGCCGAGGCGCGCATCAAGGGCGAGAAGCTGCCCGCCAACACCATCATTCCGTCGGTGCTGATCACCAAGGAAACGGCGAAGGACTTCTACTTCCCGGACTCGCCGTTCTGATGGTTTTTTGAATCAAATAGGCCTGTAGCGCTTATTCATCAAGCGCAAGCAGCTATTGAAAAGATAGCTGCTTGCCGCTTGTACATCCGCAACCACACGCCCCTTGGAGCCGCCATGCCAAGACCCGTCACCCTCTTCACCGGCCAGTGGGCCGACCTGCCTTTGGCGCAACTCGCGCCCCTGGCCAAAAGCATGGGCTACGACGGCCTGGAGCTGGCCTGCTGGGGCGACCATTTCAACGTGCAGGAGGCGCTGTCGTCGCCCCAGTACGTCAAGGACAAACACGCACTGCTGGCCCAGCACGGCCTGCAGTGTTTTGCCATCGGCAACCACCTGGTGGGCCAGGCCGTGTGCGATCTGATCGACGAGCGCCACCAGTCCATCCTGCCGCCTCATGTATGGGGCGATGGTGAGCCGGAGGGCGTGCGCCAGCGCGCTGCCAGCGAGCTGGCAGACACGGCGCGCGCTGCCGCGCAGTTCGGCGTGAAGACGGTGACGGGCTTCACGGGCTCATCGGTGTGGCATTCGATCTATGCCTTCCCGCCCACCACCCAGGCGTATTGGGACAAAGGCTTTGCCGACTTCGCCCAGCGCTTTGGCCCCATCCTGGATGTGTTCGAGCAGCACGACATCAATTTCGCGCTGGAAGTGCACCCCACCGAGATCGCGTTCGACATCGCATCGGCCGAGCGCGCGATTGCAGCCGTGGGCGGCAACAAGCGCTTTGGCTTCAACTACGACCCGAGCCACCTGGCTTACCAGGGCGTGGACTACATCAGGTTCATTCGCCAGTTTGGTAATCGCATCTACAACGCCCACATGAAGGACGTGTGGTGGGGCAAGGGCGACGGCACGGTGGGCACCTTTGGCGGGCACACCAGCTTTGGCGATGCGCGGCGGAACTGGGACTTTCGCAGCGTGGGGCGCGGGATGATCGATTTCGAATCCATCATCGTCGCGCTCAACGACATCGGCTACCAAGGCCCGCTGTCGGTGGAGTGGGAAGACAGCCGCATGGACCGCGTGCATGGCGCGACCGAGAGCGCGGCGTTCTGCAAGCGGCTGGATTTCAAGCCGGCGGCGGGTGCATTCGACGCCGTGTTTGCGCGCGACAGATGAAGTGCAACCCCCTGAGCGGCTGCGCCGCTTCCCCCTTCTCTCGCGCTGCGCGCGGGAAGGGGGACGCCGCCAGCGCACGCAAGCGAAGTGCTGCCTGCGCAGCTTGGCGGCCCTTGCGCGGCGGCCCTGGCCTGGGTCGCGCCAGTTTCGTCGGTCCCGTGCAACGCAATGGATAACCACAACCAAGAAATAAGGCTCTCCATGTCTTTTGAACGCAAGCTCCGCTACGCCATGGTCGGCGGCGGCCACGGCGCCTTCATCGGCGCGGTGCACCGCAAGGCGATGGCGCTCGACGGCCAGTTTGAACTGGTGGCGGGCGCGCTGTCATCCTCGCCCGAGCGGGCGCGCGCGTCCGGCGCCGAGCTGGGCCTGGCGGACGACCGCAACCACGGCAGCTGGCAGGACCTGCTGGCCGACGAACTGCGCCGCCCGGCGCACGAGCGCATCGACCTGGTGAGCATCGTCACACCCAACCACATGCACCACCCGGTGGCGCTGGCGTTTGTGCAGGCAGGCTTCCACGTGGTGTGCGACAAGCCACTGGTGCACACCACCGCGCAGGCCGACGAGCTGGTGGCGGCCGTGAAGAAGGCGGGCACCGTGTTCGGCGTGACCTACAACTACACCGGCTATCCCATGGTGCGCGAGGCGCGCCACCTGGTGCAAAGCGGCGCCCTGGGCGTGCTGCGCAAAGTGACCGTGGAGTACAACCAGGGCTGGTTGGCCACGGCGGTGGAGCAGGGCGGCGGCAACAAGCAGGCCGACTGGCGCCTGGACCCCGCGCGCAGCGGCGCGGTGGGCACCATGGGCGACATCGGCTCGCACGCCGAGAACCTGGCCGCCACCGTCACCGGCCAGCGGCCCGAGGCGCTGTGCGCCGACCTCACCCGCTTTGGCGCGGGCCGCCAGCTGGACGACGATGCGCAACTGCTGCTGCGCTACGCCAGCGGGGCGCGCGGCGTGATCGTTGCGTCGCAAGTGGCGGCGGGGCTGGAGAACGACCTGCGGCTGCAGGTGTCTGGCACGCTGGGCACACTGACCTGGCGGCAAGAAGACCCCAACCACCTGGTGCATTCGCCGGTGGACGGGCCGCGCCGCATCCTCACACGCGGCTCGCCCTGGCTCAGTCCGGCGGCCCTGCGCGCGGGGCGCATTCCGTCCGGCCATCCCGAGGCGTTCATCGAAGCATTCGCCAACGTGTACCTGGGCGTGGCGGCGGACATCCGCGCCCGCCGCTCGGGGGTGGCCGCAGACCCGCTGGCGGCCGACTACCCCGGCGTGGAAGACGGCGCCCAAGGCGTGCGCTTCATCGAAAAGGTGGTGGAGTCGGCCGCGAGCGAGCGCAAGTGGACGCTGCTCGACTAGAGCCCGCATCCATGCCGCGGCGCGCCGTGCGGCCGGGGACCGCGGCCGCGTCCTACGGTAGCGTCGGTGTGTGGGGCTCAGACTTCCTCCCTCGCACCGTGAAAGGAATGCCCTGTGACCACCGAGAAGTCCAAGATGATCGCTGGCGAGCTGTACAACGCCAATGATCCCGAACTCATCGCCGACCGCCTGCGCGCACGCCAGCTGTGCCACGACATCAACCATGCGCGGGCCGACTCGCCGGACTACCTGCAGGGCCTGATCGGCCAGTTGATCCCCAGCGCTCCGGCCAGCGCCTACATCACGCCGCCGTTTCACTGCGACTACGGCTACAACATCACGCTGGGCGAGGGCGCGTACTTCAACTTCAACTGCGTGGTGCTCGACGTGGCGCCGGTGCGCATTGGCGCCCGCACGCTGATGGCGCCGGGTGTGCAGATCTACACCGCATCGCACCCCATGTCGCCCGAAGTGCGGGCCCAGGGCCTGGAGCTGGGCCTGCCGATCACGATTGGCGACGACGTATGGATTGGCGGCGGCGCCATCGTGTGCCCGGGCGTGACCATTGGCGATGGCGCGGTGATCGGCGCGGGCAGCGTGGTCACGCGCGATGTGCCGGCGCGGGTGTTTGCGGCGGGCAGCCCGTGCCGGGTGATCCGGTCGCTGGAGCCGCTGGTGGTGTGAATGGAGAGGCGCTGGTGTTGGCTCAGGCGCTGCCCAGCTGGAACCGTTGGTCGAAATTCATCTTGCCCAGCACCCGCAGCGCGGCGGCGCGCGTGGCGCCGTCCACCCGGCTGATGTCCAGGCTGTAGCGTTTGGCGGTGGACACCACGTCCACGCGGTGTGATCCCCATTGCACAGCCACGAGCAGGGCGGGGCGCTGGCCTGCCTCCGCGCAGCCTACTGACACCCCGCGCTGCTCGGGGCGCAGCATGAATTCCAGGTGCGGCGTGCGGGTCAGTGTGAGGCGGGGGCTGCCCAACGGACCCAGCGCGAACGAGACAACCCAGTCGTCTTCGTCTTCCACAGTCAGGAACGGCACGGGCCGGGGCAAGTGGGCCATGGAGGGATCAGGGCGAAAAGTGAAAGTTGGGTTGCCTGCGTTGTGCACCAAGTCTCCTGCGGAGGAGCGCGCGCCAGTATGCCGTTGCAAGCTGTATGCCAATGCCGGGAGAACCCGAGGTTAGGTGCTTCCAACAGGGCGGGAGGTTCAGGTTCCTGCGTGCTGGCGCGTGACGGTAATGCTTAGGTAAAAGTGCCTTCGGCGCTTATCCAGCAAGCGCTGGAAGCTCCTTTTTCAGGAGCGCCGTGGCCAGGCGCCCCACACGCTCCAGCGCGGGCAGCAGCCGCCCTTGGGCCGGGTGGCCGTAGTTGATGCGCACGCAGTGGGCAAAGCGCCGGTCGGCCGAAAAGAGCTGGCCCGGCGCCAGGCTGATGCCGTGCTGCAGTGCGTGGCGGTGCACGTCCAGCGCATTGACGGCGGGCGGCAGTTCCACCCACAGAAAGTAGCCGCCTTCGGGCCGCGACACCCGCGTGCCGGGCGGGAAGTGCGTCGCCACCGCGGCCAGCGCGATGCTCTGCTGCTGCGCCAGGCTGCGGCGCAACTGGCGCAGGTGCCGGTCGTAGCCGCCCTGGGCGAGGTATTCCGAAAGCGCCAGCTGCGACGGCGTGGCCGCCGAGAGCGTGGTCATGAGCTTGAGCCGCTGCACTGCCGTGGCATACCGGCCCGCCGCCACCCAGCCCACGCGGTAGCCGGGCGCCAGGTTTTTGCTGAACGAGCTGCAGTGCATCACCAGCCCCTGCGTGTCGAAGGCCTTGGCGGGCAGCGGGCGTTGCGGGCCGTAGTGCAGCTCGCCATACACGTCGTCTTCGATCAGCGGCACGCCGTAGCGCGCCAGCAGGGCCACCAGCTCGCGCTTCTTGCCTTCGGGCATCAGGCTGCCCAGCGGGTTTTGAAAGCTGGGCATCAGCCAGCAGGCCTTGACGGGCTGGTCGGGGGGCTGGCGGGCCAGCGCCTCGGCCAGCGCAGCCAGGTCGATGCCGTCGCGCGGGTGGGTCGCGATTTCCAGCGCCTGCAGGTTCAGCCGCTCCAGCGCCTGCAGCGCGGCGTAGAAGGTGGGGGATTCGACCACCACCACGTCGCCCGGCCGGGTGACGGCTTCGAGGCACAGATTGAGCGCCTCCATGGCGCCGTTGGTGATGAGGATTTCTTCCACCTCCACCGCCGTGCCGTGCAGGCCGTAGCGCAGGGCGATCTGCTGGCGCAGCCGTTCGTCGCCGGGCGGCAGGCTCTGCACGATGCTGGCCGGGTCCAGCCGGCGCATGCCGCCCGAGAGGCAGCGCGCCAGCCGCTCCAGCGGAAACAGCTCCGGCCCTGGGAAGGCCGAGCCCAGCGGCACGAGGGTGCTGTCGCGGGTCTGGCCCAGCACCTCGAACACCAGGTCGCTGATGGCCACGCCGGTGGATGTGCTGGCGGGCTGCGAGGGCAGGGGTTCGGCCGGGCGCTCGCCGCCCGCGGCGGCGGGCCGGGCGCCGCTGACGTAGTAGCCGGAGCGGGGCCGCGCATGGATCAGGCCCTGGGCTTCCAGCAGGTAGTAGGCGGCGAACACGGTGGATGGGCTGATGCCCCGCGTGCGGCTGGTCTCGCGCACCGAGGGCATGCGTTCCCCGGGGCGCAGGGCGCCGCTGTGGATGAGCTGGGCGAGGGCGTCGGCGTGGCGTTCGTAGCGCTTCATGGGGGCGGCTGGCTGGGTTGGTTAACTGATCTGTATTTTTAGATTGAAACTGAATCTGTACTGAATTGAAGGGGCGGCGTAGAGTGCGGACTGTGTTTTCCTCTTGTGTTCCTCCCCATCCCCACGTTTACCCATGATTCAATACCTGCGCCGCTGGCTGGCCCTGGGCTGGGCGGCCACGGCCTGTGCGGCGGCCCTGGCTGCGCCCCCAGCGCCTTCGCTGTCCGTTGAACCGTCTGCCATCTCGCGGCCATCCACACCTTCCGTGCAGGCCGCCAGCATGGCCTCGCGCGTGCTGGCCTGCACCGTCTGCCACGGCAAGGAGGGCCGGGCCACGCCGGACGGGTACTTTCCGCGCATCGCCGGCAAGCCGGCTGGCTACCTGACCAACCAGCTGCTCAACTTCCGGGACGGGCGGCGCAGCTATCCGCAGATGAGCTACCTCATCGAGCACCTCACCGACGACTACCTGCGCGAAATGGCCGAGCACTTTGCCGCGCTGGAGCTGCCGTACCCCCCGCCGCCCCCGCCTCAGGCCGCGCCCGCCGTGCTGGAGCAGGGCCGCCAGCTGGTGCAGCAGGGCGACGCCGCCCGCAACATCCCCGCCTGCGTGGCCTGCCATGGCACGGCGATGACTGGCGTGGCACCGTCCATTCCCGGCCTGCTGGGCCTGCCGCGCGACTACCTCAACAGCCAGCTGGGCGCCTGGAAGACCGGCCAGCGCCGCGCGCAGGCGCCCGACTGCATGGCTGCCATTGCGCGGCAGCTCACACCGCAGGAGGTGAGTGCCGTGTCCGCCTGGCTCGCCGCCCAGCCGGTGGCGGCGGGCGGCAAACCCGCGCACAGCCTGCCCGCCGCCATGCCCGCCCGCTGCGGCGGCGTGGCCGAAGTGCCCGTGGCGGCGCGCTGAAAGGAGGGTGCCCCCGATGAAACGCATCCTCTGGACGATCTCTTCCGCGCTGGCGGCCATCGGCATCCTGGCGGCAGTGCTGGTCACGTTGAACCTGCGCGGCGAGGAGCCGCTGCCCGCCACTGAGTCCCTGCAATCCACGCCCGAGCTGGTGCAGCGCGGGGAATACCTGGCCCGTGTGGGCAACTGCATGGCCTGCCACACCACGCAGGGCGGGGCCTCCTACGCAGGCGGGCGCGGCATCGAGACGCCATTTGGTGTGGTGTACAGCTCCAACCTCACGCCCGACAAGGCGCGCGGCATTGGCGCCTGGACGTCCGCCGAGTTCTGGCGCGCCCTGCACCATGGTCGCAGCAAGGACGGGCGGCTGCTCTACCCGGCCTTCCCTTACCCCAACTACACCCAGGTCACGCGCGAAGATTCCGATGCCATCTTTGCCTACCTGCAAAGCCTGCCCGCCGTGGCCGAGCCCAACCGGCCGCATGCACTGCGCTTTCCGTACAGCACGCAAGCGGCGCTGGGCGTGTGGCGGGCCCTGTTCTTCTCACCTAGCGAGCCGTTGGCCGAGCCAACTCAAACGGCCGAGTACAACCGCGGCGCCTACCTGGTCAACGGCCTGGGCCATTGCACCGCCTGCCACACGCCACGCAACGCGCTGGGCGCCACCACGGAGGCCCGGGCCTTCAGCGGGGGGCTGATCCCTGTGCAGAACTGGTATGCACCGGCCCTCAATGCCGCGCACGAAGCGGGCGTCAAGGAATGGCGCACCGAAGACGTGGCTGCATTGCTGCAGACCGGCGTGGCGCCGCTGGGCTCGGTGCTCGGCCCCATGGCCGAGGTGGTGTTTCGCAGCACGCAGTACCTGAGCGATGCCGATGCCCGCGCCATGGCCGTGTACCTGCAGGCCCTGCCGCAGCGGCCGCCTGCGGAGCGTGCCCCGCCGCCCGCACCGCCCGCCGCCGCCATGGCGCGCGGCGCCAAGGTGTATGAGCAGCACTGCGCCGCCTGCCACGGTGACCAGGGGCAGGGCGAGCCCGGCGCCTTCCCCGCCCTGGCGGCCAACCGTGCCGTGACCCTGGCCGACCCCACCAACCTGGTGCGCGTGGTGCTGCAGGGCGGCTACCTGCCCGCCACGGCCGGCAATCCGCGCCCGCACGGCATGCCGCCCTTCCAGCAGGTGCTGTCGGACGAAGACATCGCAGCCGTCACCACTTTTGTGCGCAACCAGTGGGGCAACCAGGCGCCCGGGGTGGGTACCATCGAGGTTTACCGCGCCCGGGAACGGCGCGGTCTGTAGCGGGGCCCGCGTCTGGGCCTCGCGCGCCAGCCCCAGGAGCCCGTTTGATGTCCAGTCCCGCCGCACTGACCACGCCCACTCCGTCCAGCCCAGCGGCGGCCACGCCCGGTGGCTGGTGGGCTGTGTGCCTGTGCGCAGCCTGGTGCGGCACCTGCGGCATTTACCGCCCCCTGTTCGACGAGTTGGCTCGCGCACATCCGGACGTGCGTTTTGAGTGGGTGGACATCGAGGACGATGCAGAGATCGCGGGTGACCTGGACGTGGAAACCTTTCCCACCCTGCTGATCGCCGACGGCCAGCGCGCGCTGTTCCTGGGGCCGCTGCTGCCCCAGGCGCCCGTGCTGGCGCGCTTGCTGGCGAGCCTGCAGGCGGCGCCCAGCTCAGGCCGGGCGGATGCGCAGGCCCAGGAGGTCTTCGAGCGGGTGCGCGCCGCGCGCAGCCGGTGAACGCTGCAGCGATAGGTCTGCTGCAATCGCTATCGTCCTTGTAGCTGCATGCGCTTGCTGAACAAGGCCCCGGCTTTAATTTCAATGTTGGCGGCCGCGTGGCCCCGCGCTGGTGCATTAACAACAGTCTGCTCACGGCGCTGCCTGCACTGTCTTTGCAAATCAATGCGTTACACGCTACAATAAGAGCCTCACGACCAAGCGGGCGGGTACCAACCGCCCGTTTTTTTTGGTCGAACGCTTTTGGAGCTCGAAGCTGTCGGGGAACGATCTCCGGGGGTTATCGGGTTTTTTGTTTTTCCGGGATTGAACCGAACACGTGGCATTGCAGCAAGTCGTTGAACAAGTAGTGACGGGTCTGGGTTATGACCTGGTGGAGATCGAACGCTCTGCCGGGGGTCTGCTGCGCGTCACCATCGATTTGCCTTGGGTGTCGCCCGCTGCTAATGCGGCTGTTCCCCCCGTCGAACAGTTCGTCACGGTCGAAGACTGCGAAAAAGTCACACGCCAGCTGCAGTTTGCGCTGGAGGTCGATGGGGTTGAGTACAAGCGCCTGGAAGTCTCATCCCCCGGCATCGACCGCCCCTTGCGCCACGAACAGGACTTCGTGCGCTTCGAAGGCTCGGTCATCGACATCACTTTGAAGGCGCCCATTGGTGCCGCAGCAGGGGGGCAGGTCAATGCCACCCGCAAGAAATTTCGCGGCACGCTGGAGCGTGCCGAAACCGGAGGCTGGCAGATCGTCTGGAGCGATGAGCCACCGGTCAAGCCAGGTCAAAAAGTGAGCAAGAAGCGCGTCCCCGCCCCGTTGCAGGCGCTGGGGTTTACCTTGGATGAGTTGCGGGATGTGCGCCTGGCGCCCATCGTGGATTTCAAGGGGCGTGCGGGCAAGGCTGGCTCAGCACCTGCCTGAATTGCTGAATTGAATGAACGGGGTGGCCGCCACGCAGCGCGTCCGTCCTCAGGTGATTGAAATAGGAGAGTCCTCGCATGAATCGCGAACTGTTGATGTTGGTTGAGGCCATTTCGCGCGAAAAGAACGTGGAGCGTGATGTGGTCTTGGGCGCCGTGGAGTCGGCCCTGGCCCAGGCTACCAAAAAGCTGTACCAGGGCGAGGTGGACATCCGCGTGTCCATCGACCGCGACAGCGGCAACTACGAGACTTTCCGCCGCTGGCTGGTGGTGCCCGACGACGCCGGCCTGCAAAACCCCGATGCAGAAGAGCTGCTCATGGATGCCAAGGAGCGCATCCCCGACATCGAGGTCGGCGAGTACATCGAGGAAGGTGTCGAATCCGTGCCCATCGGCCGCATCGGAGCCATGGCCGCCAAGCAGGTCATCCTGCAGAAGATCCGCGACGCCGAGCGCGAAATGCTGCTCAACGACTTCATGTCGCGCGGTGAGAAGATTTTCACGGGCACCGTCAAGCGCATGGACAAGGGCGACATCATTGTCGAATCCGGCCGTGTGGAAGGCCGCCTGCGCCGCTCCGAGATGATCCCCAAGGAAAACCTGCGCAGCGGCGACCGCGTGCGGGCCATGATCATGGAGGTGGACCTGACGCTGCGTGGCGCGCCCATCATCCTGTCGCGCTCCGCACCCGAGTTCATGATTGAGCTCTTCCGCAACGAAGTGCCCGAGATCGAGCAAGGCCTGCTGGAGATCAAGTCCTGCGCCCGTGACCCCGGCTCGCGCGCCAAGATCGCCGTTCTAAGCCACGACAAGCGTGTGGACCCCATCGGCACCTGCGTGGGTGTGCGCGGCACGCGTGTGAATGCGGTGACCAACGAACTCGCCGGTGAGCGCGTGGACATCGTGCTGTGGTCCGAAGACCCCGCACAGTTCGTGATCGGCGCGCTGGCACCCGCGAATGTGTCCTCCATCGTGGTCGATGAGGAAAAGCACGCCATGGACGTGGTGGTGGACGAGGAAAACCTCGCCATCGCCATCGGCCGCGGTGGCCAGAACGTGCGTCTGGCTTCGGACCTCACGGGCTGGAAGATCAACATCATGGACGCTGCCGAGAGCGCCCAGAAGCAGGCCAACGAAACCGACACGGCCCGCAAGCTGTTCATGGAAAAGCTGGATGTGGACGAGGAAATCGCCGACATCCTGATCTCCGAAGGCTTCAACAGCCTGGAAGAAGTGGCCTACGTGCCGCTGCAGGAAATGCTGGAGATCGAAGCGTTCGACGAAGACACCGTCAACGAGCTGCGTGCCCGTGCCAAGGACGCGCTGCTCACCATGGAAATCGCCCGCGAGGAGAGCGTGGAAGAGGTCTCCCAGGACCTGCGCGACCTCGAAGGCCTCACGCCCGAGCTGATTGCCAAGTTGGCTGAAGGCGGAGTGCATACACGTGACGACCTGGCCGATCTGGCCATTGATGAACTGACCGACCTGACCGGACAGTCTGCAGAGGATGCCAAAGCCTTGATCATGAAGGCGCGCGAACATTGGTTCGCAGGGCAGCAAGAGTAAGGGTCAGGGAGGCACGAACCACATATGTCCAGTAACACTGTCGCCGAGTTCGCCACCGAACTCAAAAAATCGCCTGAAATCCTGCTCGACCAGCTCAAGGCTGCCGGGGTGGGCAAGGCCGCGCCATCCGACGCGTTGACCGAGTCGGACAAGCAAAAACTGCTGGCCTACCTGCAGGCCAGCCACGGCACAGCATCGGCTGACCGCAAGAAGATCACCCTGGTGAAGAAGTCCACCAGCGAAATCAAGCAGGCGGATGCCACGGGCAAGGCGCGCACCATCCAGGTGGAAGTGCGCAAGAAGCGCACCTTCATCCAGCGCGATGAAGGTGCGGAAGCCGTCTCGGAAACCCGCGAGCAGGTCCCTGAACAGGCCGCGCCATCCAGTGAAGATCTGGAGTTGGCCCGCCGCGAGGAAGAAGCCCGCCGCCAGGCCGAGCTGATCCGCCGCCAGGAAGCCGAGTTGGCGGAAAAGCGCGCGGAGCGGGAAGCCCGCGAGAAGCGCGAGCGCGAAGCAGAAGAGCGCGCGGCTGCTTACGCCGCCCAGGAAGCCGAGAGAAAAGCCCAGGCATCCGCTGTCAAGCAGGAGGCCACCCGCGAGCAGGCGGCTGAAGCCGCCGCGCGTGCCGCGGCGCAAGCCGAGGCTCGGGAAAAAGCCGCAGCCGAGTCGAAGGCGCGTTCTGAAGAAGAAGCGGCCCGTGCGGCCGATCTGGACGCCCGCCGCCGCAAGGCCGAGGCTGAAGCTGCCGCCATCCGCTCGATGATGGCCACGCCCAAGAAGGCGGTGATGGTCGCGAAGAAGCCAGAGGAGCCCAAGCCGGTGGCCAAGCCTGCCGTTGCGGGTGACGCCAAGAAGGGCACGCTGCACAAGCCTGCGGTGGGTACGGGTGTGGCCCGCGCTGGTGCTCCGGCTGCAGGCGCTGGTGCACCGGGTGCAGGCAAGGAAGTCAAATCGGCCAAGCTGTCCTCCAGCTGGGCCAACGACACGGCCAAGAAGAAAGAGATCAAGACCCGCGGCGACAGCAGTGGCGGCGTGGGTCGCAACAACTGGCGTGGTGGCCCGCGTGGCCGCCGCGGTGACAACCGCGACCAGCGTGACGATCACCAGCCATCGGCCCCTATCGAGGCACGCGTGCTGGAAGTCCACGTGCCCGAAACCATCACCGTGGCCGAACTGGCGCACAAGATGTCGATCAAGGCGTCTGAGGTCATCAAGGCGTTGATGAAGATGGGCCAGATGGTCACCATCAACCAGCCGCTGGACCAGGACACCGCCATGATCGTGGTGGAGGAAATGGGCCACAAGGCTGTGGTGGCGGCGCTGGACGATCCGGAAGCCTTTACCGACGAGGATTCGGGTCAGAAAGACGCCGAACTGCTGCCCCGCGCTCCGGTGGTCACCGTCATGGGTCACGTGGACCACGGCAAGACCTCGCTGCTGGACTACATCCGCCGCGCCAAGGTGGCTGCGGGCGAAGCTGGCGGCATTACGCAGCACATCGGTGCCTACCATGTGGAAACACCCCGCGGCATGGTGTCGTTCCTCGACACCCCTGGCCACGAGGCCTTCACGGCCATGCGTGCCCGTGGCGCCCAGGCCACCGACATCGTGATCCTGGTGGTGGCCGCCGACGACGGCGTCATGCCACAGACCAAGGAAGCCATCAAGCACGCCAAGGCAGCCAAGGTGCCGATCGTGGTGGCCATCACCAAGGCCGACAAGCCCGATGCCAACCCCGACCGCGTCAAGCAGGAGCTGGTGGTGGAAGAGGTGGTGCCTGAAGAGTACGGTGGCGACTCGCCCTTTGTGGCCGTTTCGTCCAAGACCGGCATGGGCATCGACGAACTGCTCGAGCAGGTTCTGCTGCAGGCCGAAGTGCTGGAGCTGAAGGCTCCGGTGGATGCCATGGCCAAGGGTCTGGTCATCGAAGCGCAGCTGGACAAGGGCCGCGGCCCAGTGGCCACGGTGCTGGTGCAGTCCGGTACGCTGAAGGTGGGCGATGTGGTGCTGGCCGGCCAGACCTCCGGCCGCGTGCGCGCCATGCTGGACGAAAACGGCAAGCCGGCCAAGACGGCGGGCCCGTCCATCCCGGTGGAAATCCAGGGCCTGTCGGATGTGCCTCAGGCGGGCGACGAGTTCATGGTGCTGTCCGACGAGCGCCGTGCGCGCGAAATCGCGACCTACCGTGCCGGCAAGTTCCGCAACACCAAGCTGGCCAAGCAGCAGGCCGCCAAGCTGGAGAACGTGTTCTCCGAGATGACTGCAGGCGAGGTGCAA
>Ga0307408_100000601_pt1 | contig 30950 bp, 32 predicted proteins | sample 322Cmetagenome_FD_202116 | JGI IMG/M metagenome (GOLD analysis project Ga0307408, IMG submission 202116) | Maize rhizosphere microbial communities from greenhouse at UC Davis, California, United States - 322HYB-C-3 | ecosystem: Host-associated > Plants > Roots > Rhizosphere > Soil | place...
GGCGGGTAAGGGTGAATTGCAATTCACCCTTACCCGCCCCTACTTGTTTTTATACGATACTATTCGTTATTCTTATTTCCGTTTCAAATGATAACATGATTTAGCGCTTTGTCATGTTTTGCATTTTTTAAGATCTTTTTTCATTGAACTAAAGGATGTATTTGCTTACCTTAGTTGGAAATGACCCACGTTGACAAAATGATTGAGTATTCACTAATACAAATCGCTATGGAAACTAAAGATGTTCATGAGTACGAGTTCCGGGTTTTTCCAAATGAGAAATCTCCTCGTCTGTTTAAAAGCCCTATTCTGGAAGTTTTGACGAAAACAAAACTTTGGATTATCGTTACACTTTACACCCTTTTCGCCGCTACATGGATTGCCATGTATATTGGCTGGTATCATGGTACAGTGCTAAAGTGCGCGGGCTATTTTGTAATCGGCTTCTTCGCCTGGACATTTGGTGAGTATGCTTTGCACAGATGGGTATATCACAAAATCTCTGATGCATCGTACGATTCCGGATTACAATATGTTTTCCATGGAATTCACCACGAATATCCAAGTGATGAAGACAGAATCATTCTCCCGCCAGTTCCGGGATTACTGATTGCTCATTCCATTTTGGGAATTCTGTACCTCATTTTCGGAACAGATTGTTTGGTTCTTGGTGCAGGATTTTTAATGGGTTACCTGGCTTATATTTCCATTCACTGGATGGTGCACAGCAAACCTGCTCCCAAAAAATTCAGCTTTTGGTGGAACCATCACAATATTCACCATTATCAGCAGCACGACCGAGCTTTCGGGGTATCTTCCCCCCTTTGGGATATTGTTTTCAGAACAATGCCTGAACGTGGACGTAAAACCATTACTATTCTGAGGAAATAGTTGTTGGTTCTTCTTTTATTTCTAATTTGGAGCTGATGAAAATTCAACTGTGAAACTTATCGCTCTAATTTTATTGATATTGCTTTTGCCGCTAAGTATTTTGGTGGCAATTGCGCTTTTTATCAGTTCACCAGGAGCTATTATTTTCTCCCAGGAACGAGTTGGACAGCACAAAATACCGTTCACAATTCATAAGTTCCGCACTATGAAAAACGGAAAAATCACTTTCGCCGGAAAAGTGGTTCGCAAACTTGGTTTGGATGAAATTCCACAATTCTGGAATATCGTAAAGGGTGAAATGGCATTTGTTGGTCCACGACCATTAACACAGTTCGATATTGATCGTTTGGGTTGGAATACCGAAAAAGCTTCAAACAGGTGGAACGTTCTTCCCGGAATCACAGGTCCAGCCCAATTAACTAACATTTGTAACGCAGACCTATCTCTTTCAAAAGATCTGACTTACGTTGAACAGCGATCAAGCAGTCACGATCTCAAAATAGTAATGCGCTCAGCACTCGTCCCTATAATCGGCAAACACACCTCATAATGAATGTACTCGTAAACGGAGTTGGAAACATCGGCACCACCCTGCTCAACCTTTTAATCGACTTCAAAAAAGAACTGGGAATCTCAGAAATCTACGCCTTGAAGAAAAGCAAGGTTGATGTTTGGAACAAAGCCGAATTAGAGATTCTCCGGGATCGTGGGGTAGTTATTTGTTCAGAAACCAATTCCGACTTCTCACCGCTTTCAGGTATTCTCCCTTCCATCGATTACATTTTCGATTGCAATGCCAACGGAATGGGCTTAAAGAACAAAAAATGGTACGAAAGCCTTACCCATGTCAAAGGATTTTCAACTCAAGGCAGCGAAAAAGGTTTTGGGATTCCGTTCATGTCGAATGTCAACAATGTCGAAATTAAAGGGGAACGTTTTGCTCAGATTGTTTCCTGCAACACGCATTCGCTTTCAACAATTATTCAAACACTCACAGGAAATGATCTCTCCCAGGTAATTTCGGGTGATTTTGTGGTAGTCCGCCGATCAGAAGACATCGGGAATCATCAGCGATTAGTTAGCGCCAACGTAGTTTCCCGTCATATGCAAAATAACATCGGAACCCATCACGCTATCGATGTAAAAGACCTCTTTGAAACAAAAGGAATTCAATTGAACCTGCAATCTTCTGATATTACAACACCTAGTCAGTTAATGCATACGGTTCGTTTTTCTCTAAAATTGAAAAGCGAATTGAATCTTGGCAGAATGACGGAATTGATTGCTCAAAATCCTTATATCGCTACCACTTCCAAATACGATTCGAACGTGATTTTTGAGCTGGGTCGAAGATATAGCAGATATGGTCGTTTGTATTCACATGCCATTTTGAACTGGAACAATCTTTTGTTCGATGAACATGAGAATACAGTCAAAGGCTGGGCTTTCATTCCACAGGAAGGGAATTCGCTGTTATCGACAATTCATGCTTTTTTACTGCAGACGGGGCAAGATGATTCAACGATGGATATTCTGAAAACCTCACTTCTCAAAAAGAACTGGTGAATTTCCCGAAATACGGGATTTCGGGAAATTCGGGTTTTAGGGAAATTCGGGTTTTAGGGAAATCCCGTTCATCGATGCTATAGTACGGCCTTCAGCATTATTCACCGCCACTCATTTCATCCAAAAAATCCTGCATTACCTTAAACCCTTCTCTATTCAAAACAATATCATAATGATGAAATGAATAGTTGATAGTCACCAGGTTGGCCACTACTAAAAAATCTACATGTTCTTTAACCGTAGAAGGTGATACATTCATCAATCTTGAAAAATCAATATTCCGGCACCACCCCTCTTCCCTAAGTAAAGCCAAAAGCCTTTTCCGCATCGGGTGTCCAATCCCCTTTCCAAATTTTGCAACATCCCATTCATTTTCGCTGTAGTCATACGCTTTAATCGCTCCCATAATCCTAATAATTCTTGTGTTTATTTATCGTGCTTCGTTGCAACAGTTTCTGCTACTCTTAATTAAGTTACCAAAAAACATCTTTCCTATCCAAACCAAAATCAACTATTTTTAGAAAACCAAAACACTAAATACTCCGTATTTAAAACATGAAAAAATCATTGCTTTTTATTTTGACATTGGGATTTTTATCCAGCTGTAACGCTCAGGAGAAAACCTCATCAGATACCCTTCACTATCTTGCACTTGGCGACTCATATACCATTGGTGAGAGCGTCCCGGGATCGGACAATTTCCCCAATCAGTTGGTAAAACTTTCAAAAGAGAAAAACATCTTTTTTGATGCACCAGAAATCATTGCCAAAACAGGTTGGAGAACAGATCAATTGTTGAAAGCTGTGACCGATACAAAACTGAAATATTCTTCTTATGATCTGGTAACATTGCTCATCGGAGTCAACGACGAATACCAGGGCAGAACGCTTCAGCAATACGAAGAGCAATTCCATTTAGCAATCCGGAAAGCAATTGAATTAGCAGGAAATGACGCAAAAAAGGTGTGGGTGTTCTCCATTCCTGATTACGGATACACACCTTTTGGAAGCATGAACAAAAATTCGGTTTCTGCACGAATAGATGCTTACAACAAACTGAACAAAACCATTGCAAAGAAATACAAAGTCAACTACCTGGATATCACCGAAATTTCGAGGAAGGGATTAAATCAGTCTAATCTTGTAGCTGACGACGGATTGCATCCCAGCGCAGAAATGTACCAGCTTTGGATTCAGAAATTTTTGAAAGAATTCAAACCGCAATAACCAACTATTGGTTGAATAAGATTTATCTTTGTTACCCAAAGTTATATTCAAATGTCAACAATAGCAGCAAATAATCCAGCCCTTAAATCGTGGGTTGAAGTACCGGCGAATTCAGATTTCCCTATCCAGAACATTCCGTTTGGAATTATCTCCGGAAACGGTTTAACTCCGCGCGTAGCTTCAAGAATTGGTGATTTTGTGGTTGACTTGAAAACGCTTTATGTTTTGGGTTACATGGAGAACCTTCCTTTCGAAGCAGCGGATTTTGATTCAACAAGTCTGAACAGATTGATGAAGAAAGGGAAGAAAGCGGTAAGCGAATTACGTAATCGTATTTCGAAACTTCTGGATGCACAGCACCAGGATCTGCAAAAAAATCAGCATCATGTTGACCAGGCTTTGATACCTGTAAACGACATAACGAATCACCTTCCAGTTGAAATTGGAGATTATACCGATTTCTATTCGAGTAGAGAGCATGCGACTAACGTTGGAATGATGTTCCGTGATCCGGCAAACGCATTGTTACCTAACTGGCTTTGGATTCCGGTAGGATACCACGGACGTGCAAGCTCGGTAATTGTTTCCGGTGAACCTATTTATCGTCCAAAAGGACAAATCAAACCGAATCCGGAGGAAAATCCCATTTACGCACCATGCAGAAACCTCGATTTCGAACTGGAAATGGCCTTTATTACTTTCGATGGAAAACCATTGGGAGATTCCATTTCAACTACAGAAGCTGAAGATTATATTTTCGGTTTGTGTTTGTTCAACGACTGGTCTGCACGAGATATTCAAACATGGGAATATGTTCCGCTAGGACCATTCCTTGCCAAGAATTTTGCTTCCTCAGTTTCAGCCTGGATTGTGACATTGGATGCACTCCAACCTTACAAAGTAGATGGCCCTACCCAGGAACCTGAAGTATTGAGCTACCTGAAGTGCGATAAAGCTTTAAGTTATGATATTCAATTGGAAGTTTATCTTCAACCTGAAAATTCAGGCGAAACGAAAATCTGTACTTCTAATTTCAAATACATGTACTGGAATATGGCGCAGCAATTGGCACACCATACAGTGAATGGTTGTAACGTTCGTTGTGGCGATTTGATGGGATCGGGAACGATCTCAGGCCCAACTCCGGATTCTTACGGATCTATGTTGGAACTGGCATGGAAAGGCACAAAACCTTTGCAAATGAACGACGGAACTGAGCGCAAATTTATCCAGGATGGAGACACCGTAATTATGCGCGGATTCTCTGAAAAGAACGGTGTTCGTATTGGCTTTGGAGAAGTAAGCGGAAAGATTTTGCCTGCGAAATAGGTTACAATGTCGTTACTATGATCCGGTACTTAATCACTCTTTCAACTGTAATGTTTCTTGTTGTAGCTTGCAGCAAAGAAAATTATATGAAGCGTAAATTGCGTGGGTCCGGACAATGGAATATTCTTTCTGATCGCTGTGAGTATTATACAAATGGAGCGTTGGATAGCGTTGTGGATGCAGGAGAAAACGGACACTTAATGTTCGGAAAACACTTTTTCGGAAGGCACATTTCCGAAAAACCGGTAAAGCGTTTTTCAGGAAATTGGACATTCACAAATACAGTGCTGAGACTGGAAGATTTCAGTGAGAATTCTGACACCATTCGAACGTATGCTATCTTAGAACACACCAAAAAGAAATTATCCCTGCAATGGATAGACACCATCTCCACCTTGCCAAACCTTAAAATCAATATCCACACATACCAATTGGTTAAGGAAAAGTAAGCTTAAAGAGCTTGCCGCGTTAATGCTTAAATTAGCGGGAACACAAATTCAATCGCAAAAGCATGTCCGGAAATTACGACAAACAAGTAGAACTTTACAATCAACTGATCGCATCTATGGATGGCGTTGAACGAAAAGGTAAAACTATGCCTTACACGTCAGTTAATGGCCACATGTTTAGTTTTCTTTCTCCGGCAGGAACGCTCGGTTTGCGCCTTTCTGCATCTGATCGCGAGCAATTGATGACCGAATATGGCTTCAAGCCCATGGTTCAACACGGAGCAACAATGAAAGAATACCTCGAGATTCCGTTAGAAATAATGGAAAACGAAATCATTCCGGGACTTTTGAAAAAAAGTTACAACTACGTTTCTGCGCTCAAACCAAAACCGACGAAATAGACAATTGGTGACCGCTGAGTTTGGAGAAATTGTGGAATATCAGAAAAGATTGGAAGTTTGATTAAAGATGTTGTACCTTTTGGTTTAGTTCTTGGTAATAATTTTTATCCGTTTGGGAATAATTTTAAATCAACAGCAAAATGAAAAGAGTACTTACACTGACATGTATGATATTGCTTACCGGGCTGGTAACCGTATCATGTTCGAAAGAGAAGAGGATTGAGCGCAGATTGGCGAGCAAATCAGGAAAGTGGAATATTGAAACCTATACGTATCAGTATTACGAAGATGGAGCTTTAGTTGAAAGCGGAGCATACAGTAACGCAGGATATTTCATTTTTGACGAAGACGGAACGGTAGTGCAAACCTACACACAGGATGGCACAACTTATTCTTACGCCGGAACCTGGAGCAATACAAGAGACGAGATTACTTTCATCGAGGACGGTGACGCCACAGTTTGGGAGATCACGGATTATCGCCGGAATGAAATGACTCTGGAATTTACAGATGTTTATTCGATAAACGGTATTGACTACCGCGACGTGTACGTAATGGAATTGGAAAAAGACAGGTAATATTGAAATCGGGGTAAATATTTATCCCGATTTTTTTTGCTAAAATGAAACAATCAATTGGAAAAATAGTGATTATCGGCTTTGCAATAGGATTAGTGTATTTTCTCTATTCGGTGGTTTTTAAATTCAAAATACCACTTTGTTAGCTCTGTCAGCATACTTCAACAAATAACTGTTGACACTTCCGTAAGAAGCGTTACAAATCGTTAGAATTCAACTTATCTTTGCAGAATACTAGAGCTGTTTATACGTTGCAATGGAAAAACTACAGATTGATTTAGAAAAGGAACGACTAGAAATTCTAATTGCATTTCGCGGTTTATTGCGAGCAACGAAAAACAGAACTCGAAAAGACACAATGCTTATTCGCAAGGCGTTTGATGTTTCCGTGGAAGCACATAAAGAAATGCGAAGAAAATCGGGAGAACCATACATTTATCACCCCATTGCCGTTGCACGTATTTGCGCCGAAGAAATGGGATTGGGAGCTACAGCCATTGCCTGTGCCCTACTCCACGATACAGTAGAAGACACGCACATCACGCTTCAGGATATCGAAGATCTTTTCGGAGAAAAGGCACGACGGATTATTGACGGTTTAACCAAAATTCCTGAAGTATTCGACCAAAACGCCAGTATCCAGGCAGAGAATTTTCGTAAAATGATACTGACCATTTCAGACGACCTTCGGGTAGTTCTGATCAAGCTGGCCGATCGTTTACACAATATGCGTACACTCGAATCTATGCGTCCGGAACAACAGTTGAAAATTGCTTCCGAAACCAAGTTCCTTTACGCACCGCTCGCACATCGACTCGGATTGTATTCCATCAAAACGGAATTGGAAGATCTATCGATGATGTATACCGATTCTGAAGTTTACAACGACATCCAGGCTAAATTGAAGTCAACACAGGATGTTCGTAACCGTTTCATCCGACGATTTGTTCACCCGATCCGTGAGGCTTTGGCAAAAGAAGGCTTCAATTTCGAGGTTAAGGCCCGAACAAAATCCATTTCTTCGATCTGGAGAAAAATGCAAAATAAAGACCTTCCTTTCGAAGAAGTATTCGACCTTTTTGCGATTCGGATTATTCTTGACTCCCCACAAGATCTTGAAAAAGCCGATTGCTGGCGGGTTTATTCCATTGTTACGGATTTCTATCAGCCAAGCCCCGACCGTTTGCGCGATTGGATATCAACTCCAAGAGCAAATGGTTACGAATCATTGCATACAACAGTAATGTCGCCCCAGGGAAAATGGGTTGAAGTTCAGATCAGAACAAAACGCATGGATGAAATTGCGGAGAAAGGTCTTGCAGCTCATTATCGTTACAAAGAGAACAATAAAGACGATTCTACTTTTGATCGTTGGATCACGGAAATTCGCGAATTGCTTGAAAATCCGGATGTAAATGCGATGGACTTCCTTGACGAGTTCAAAATGAACCTGTTCCATGAGGAAATTTATGTCTTCACACCAAAAGGAGACCTGCGCGTTCTTCCGGTAAACTCAACCATTCTTGATTTCGCTTACGACATTCACTCCGACATAGGAAACAAATGTATCGGGGCAAAAGTGAACAACAGGTTGGTTCCATTGAGCTACCAATTACAAAATGGTGATCAGCTGGAAATCATTACTTCAGCCAAACAGAAACCGCATGATGAATGGCTTCGAATTGTTGGAACAGCAAAAGCACGTCAGAAGATCAAATCTGCACTAAACGACCAGCGCAAGCAAATCGCAATGGACGGAAAAGAGATCCTGGAGCGAAAGTTCAAGCAGCACAATATCCGCATGACGTCCGAAAACATAACTGTTTTGGAGCGCTTCTATGGAATTTCTTCAGCAACCGACTTATATATCCGTGTTGCCAAAAGCAAACTCGACCTTTCCAAACTTCGTGAACTGGAAAACAACAACGGCTTGCTACAGTTGGAAAAGAAAACCAACAATTCCAACAAAGACAAGCACGAATTGGATGTTTATCCGAAGATCAATAAAAAAGAAGATGTTATCATTATCGGTGAAGACTTCAAGAACATTCAGTACCAGATGGCGCGTTGCTGTAACCCTATTCCCGGCGATCCGGTTTTTGGTTTCATCACCATTTCTGAAGGGATCAAGGTTCACCGGAATAATTGTCCGAATGCCGAGCATTTACAATCAAAAATGGCCTATCGATGCGTAAAAGCACGTTGGCAAAGCCAGGATTTGGTTGAACGTGTAGCAGCTATTCGACTAATCGGAATTGACGACGTTGGAATCGTAAACAAAATCACGGAGGTTATTTCCAACGAATTAAACGTAAACATGAAGAGTATTTCCTTTGAGGCGAACGACGGATTGTTTGAAGGAAAGATCAGGGTTTTGGTATTCGACACGGAACATTTGGACACGTTAATGCGCAAATTCGAATTGGTGGAAGGTGTGAAACGCGTAGAGCGCTGGGACATCATGGAGGAACACAAAGATTAATTGAAAATTGAGAATTCAAAATTGAAAAGGCATCTGAACTTCCCCAGGTGACCTTTCTTTTCACTTCTCCAATTTACATTTTCAATTGTTGTTAATAAATCCTTGTAGTTGTACTGCTTATTCTTGTAAATATCACTAATTTTGCCACTTAACTAGCGACGGATGCAACAAGAAGAATTGCAGCTTACGGTTCGAAACATTTTCTCCGCTTATCTGGAGCAAAACGGGCACAGGAAAACACCTGAACGCTTCGCCATACTAGCAGAAATTTACGATTACACAGGTCACTTCGACATTGAGTCTTTGTACATCAAAATGAAGAACCAAAACTATCGCGTAAGCCGTGCAACTTTATACAACACTATCGAATTGCTATTAGCTTGTAACCTGGTTCGCAAGCACCAGTTCGGTAAAAATCTTGCTCAGTTCGAAAAATCTCACGGTTCGAAACAACATGATCATGTTATTGTAACAGATACCGGTGAAGTAATCGAATTTTGTGATCCGCGTATTCAGAACATAAAAGCTACGATAGAGGAAGTGTTCGGTGTGAAAATTCAGCACCATTCTTTATACTTCTACGCGGTTAAAAACGCTGACCAAAACCAGGATTAAATGAGCGCTTTATTTCAACTTCAAACGCAAGGCACTTGTGCCGTTATTTCGCTTTCAGGAAGAATGGTCGGAAGCGATGATATTGCTGAGATAATGAACAATGCAGATTCGGCAATTCAGTCGGGAAGCTTTAATGTTATCTGCGATTGCTCAAGTTTGGAATATTGCAACTCAACAGGACTAAATTTCTTTGTTCGTTTGCTTACGAAATCAAGAAGTAAAGGTGGTGATTGCGTTTTGGTGAACCTTCAGCCTGCTGTTGAGAAACTTTTTACACTGTCGAAATTAAACGAAATTTTTACCAGCTATGATTCAGTGGATAATGCACTGACAAGCTTTAATTAAACAATATGAAAGTAGATGTACTTTTAGGCTTACAATGGGGCGACGAAGGAAAAGGAAAGATCGTTGACGTTCTTACCCCGACTTATGACATTATTGCTCGTTTTCAAGGTGGACCAAATGCCGGTCACACGTTGGAATTCGAAGGAATCAAGCACGTTTTGCATACCATTCCTTCCGGAATTTTCCATGAAAATGTTGTAAACCTAATTGGAAATGGAGTCGTAATCGATCCGGTGGTTTTCCAGAAAGAATTAGAGAAACTTGCTCCGTTCAATATCGATATCAAAAAACGATTGATCGTTTCCAAAAAAGCACATTTGATCTTACCTTCTCATCGTTTGCTTGATGCAGCGTCTGAAGCAGCAAAAGGAAAGAACAAGATCGGTTCTACATTGAAAGGAATTGGCCCTACTTATATGGATAAAACCGGTCGTAACGGACTTCGTGTAGGAGATATTTTCTTACCGTCGTTCAAGGAAAAATACGATACGCTTGTGGAGAAACACAAGAACATGTTAAAGCATTTCGAAGGTTTTGAGTACAACCTTGAAGAGCTTGAGGGTCCATGGATGGAAGGAATCAAGATATTGAAAGAACTAACAGCGGTTGATTCAGAGCAATACATGAACAATGCAATGAAATCAGGGAAGAAGATCCTTGCTGAAGGTGCCCAGGGAACAATGCTTGACATCGATTTCGGAACTTATCCCTTCGTAACTTCTTCAAACACAGTTACAGCAGGAACTTGCACAGGTTTAGGTGTTGCTCCATCTCGCATCGGTGATGTGATCGGAATTTTCAAGGCTTACTGTACACGTGTTGGTTCGGGACCATTCCCAACAGAACTGGAAGATGAAGTTGGTGAAAAAATTCGCCAGGAAGGACGTGAATTCGGTTCTACAACAGGTCGTCCGCGCCGTTGTGGCTGGATCGATCTTCCTGCAATGAAGTACGCAATCATGATCAATGGCGTTACTGAACTTGCAATGATGAAAGCCGATGTTCTTGATAAATTCGATACCATTCGCGCTTGTACGAAGTACAAAGTCGATGGTGTTGAGATGGACTATCTTCCATATGACATTGACGGTGTGGAAATTGAACCGATTTACGAAGACATCAAAGGATGGAACAAGGATCTGACAAAAATTTCTTCTTACCAGGATACTCCTGAAGAATTAAAGGCTTACGTGAAATATTTGGAACAACATTTGGAAGTGCCGATTACAACCGTTTCTGTTGGACCGGATCGTAAACAAACATTGGCAACGCGATAAATGACAAAGTCAAACACATATTTCTTAAAAATTGCGCTACTCGTTAGCGCATTTTTTGTGTTTGACCAGTTTTCATTCGGGCAGGGTGATTGGCTGCAATTGCTTCCTGGCTCAAAGCGACTTTCTTATGATGACCGTTCAGGTTTAGAGCGACTTACGGGAACACTCGTTTTCACTTACCAGGGCAATATCATGTATTGTGATTCTGCACATTTAAAACGCAGAACCCAGGAACTTTGGGTTTACAGTAAAGTCCAGTTAAACAAAAGTGATTCCTTAAATCTTTTCTGTGATTCGCTTTATTACAACGGGAAAACCAAAAAAGCTAAACTGTGGGGAAATGTTCGTGTTCGAGACCGGGAATACAAACTGACTACAGATACGCTGGAATATGATGCAAGATCCTCCAAAGCCATTTACAGGCATGGTGGAAAGATCGAGAACATTGAATCGAAAGAAGTTCTGACCAGCAGGACCGGATATTTTTACCCGAATACGGAAGAATCATTCTTTAGCGGAAATGTGGTATACAAAAGTGAAAATCTGAAAATGACTACAGATACGCTTCACTACAACTACCTCATCCATCGCGTTTTCTTCAAAGGACCAACCGTCATTACTCAAAAAGATCCCAAAGACGCAAAACACGAAACAAAAATGTACTGTTCCTCCGGTTGGTACGATGTACAAACAGAAGAAGGCGTTCTACAGAAAAATGCAAGAATAGAAGACCAGGGGAAATTCATTAGCGGTGATAGTTTGTACTATGCTCCGAAACAGAAGTTGGCAATCGGCAGAGGAAATGTAATTCTTATAGACACCGTTCAGAAACTGGAATTACGGGGCGGTTTTGTAAAGAGCGATGAGCTCAATCGACTGGACATTGCGACCGATTTTCCATTGGCAATCCTGAAAAAAGGATCAGACACCTTGTATGTACGCGCGGATTCACTTTTTCATTTCCGCGATTCGTTGCAGAAAACTCAGAAAGTGACCGGTTACAAAGACGTCCGGATGTTCAACAGGCAATTGCAAGCCAAGGCAGATAGCCTGGTTTACGATAAAGATTCATTGCGGATTGACCTTTACGGAAAACCATTTTTCTGGAGCAAAAATTCGGAATTGCATGGTGACACCGTAACGGTTTACATGAAAAACGATACCATTATTGACAAACTCCACCTTCGGAACAATGCATTTGCAGCCAACGAAGTGGATTCCGCCGGATTGTACAATCAACTTTCCGGAAAAGAAATCTGGGCATATTTCCGTCGAAAACCGGGCAAAGATCATGAATTGGTGAAGGCCGAGATCATTTCCAGCGCTTCATTGATCTATTATCCAGAAGAAGAAAAGAAAACAGATACCGCAATCGTTGTTCAGCGAAAAGGAATGAATTACCTGGTGGCCGGAAAGTTTGTTGTTTACCTCGACTCCGGGGAAGTAAAACGCGTTTCGTTCATCAATCAGCCCGACGGCCACTTCTATCCTATGGACCAGGTAAAAGAGTCAATGAAATTCCTGAAAGATTTCACCTGGAATCCTGCACTACGCCCGAAAACATGGGAGGAACTTTTAACCAAACCCAAGGAAACAGAAGCTTCAAATGAGCCGGCAAAACCGACCGAATAATTCCTGATTTTTTCCCACAAAGACGCAAACAAAAATTTCGTGTTATGAACTGCCTAACGGACAGTTCGGAATACTTGTTATTTTTTAAGTCCTTAATCTTAAGACCTCCAGCGAGTCCGTTAGGCGAGCACCATTCGCTAAGGCGAATGTCTTTGTGTCTTTGCGGAAAGTTTTTATGTAATGAGAAGAATACGACATGTGTCGTATTGCCACCGTAGTTGTTCTACTGCAATTTTGTTTCATAAACAAATCCAGTATGAAAACAATCATTTTTGCATTCTCCCTTGTGTTCAGTACGCTAGCTTTCGGGCAAGATGTTCAATACAAGATCACGAAAGACGATCCTATGGATGTCAACAATTTCTATGTCAATATCGACCTGTTACAAACGGAATTCCCGCTCAATAACATAGCCGGAACTTCGTTTGGAATCGGAATTAGCCCCTATGCCTGCTACCACAACAAATTTGGTGCGGAAGCCACGTTCAGAAGAGGCTGGTTAAACCTGTTCGGAGTTCCCAGAGTAAACTTTGAGCTGGGTGGTTTCCTGAACTTAACACAGAAAACCATTACGCGAAATCAGAAAGTAATTCTTGATGTGAAAGAATGGGAAAGCGGTGGTAAAAAATATACGGAAACAAAATTCATTCGTGTTCCTGCTCAAAACATGCGTTCGTTGGGTGTACGTGCAGGATTCCTGACAAACAAGGAAATGTTCGCTCCGAATGAGCATCCCACATTAGACGGGAATTATGAATACCGCTGGACGGGAATTTATGCCGGAATTCAGCTGACTTCACAAATGAATCTTCGAATGAATACGAATGATTTCGGGGAGGCAGGAGCCGGATTTATTCGCAGATACTACGCTGATGTTACCATTCATCCTATCGCTTCACTCCGTGATATAGAAACTGGCAACAAAATGAGTACTTCTATCGGAAGAATTGGGTTCCGTTGCGGACTGATCGCTATGCCCGCAGAAAGAAGAAAAATGCAAGCTCCTATTTACATCAAAACAGAACTTGGTTTCCGACCATTGGATGGCGCATTCATGAATGTTTCCTTCGGGATCAACTTCAAGAGAAAACTGAATAAGCTTGGGGTAAACGAAGTCAAACGCGAAACAGAATAGTCATGAAAAAGCTGTTTATATTCTACTCTATTCTTCCATTCTTCTCTTTCGGGCAGATGGAAAATGTGGGAACTTTGGCGAATAGTCAATACACTGAACTTTCGCCATACGTTACACCCGACGGAAGTAAATTGTTCTTCATTCGTGAGGCACATCCCGGAAACACAGATTTTGGTGAAACACAAGACATTTGGTGGTGTTCATTGGAAAACGACCAGATTACTTCAGAAGCGAAGCATTTGGGGTTCCCATTTAATACTTTGCAGAAGAACGATTTGAGCTATCAGTCCCCCGACGGACAAACGCGGGTAATCAAGGGTGTTGTAGACAAATTCGGAAAGTTCAAACGATCCGGCTATTCCATTTCGAGACTAACTGAAAAAGGTTGGTCAGATCCCGAAGAAATGCGAATAAAGAACTATGATTTCATGGTTCGCGGTAAATACGTAGACATGAGCATGGCCCCGGGAGGAAATGTTATGATTCTTTCTTTTTCGGAAGTGAAGAACAGTCCGAATTCCGAATTGTACATGTCGAAAAATCTTGGTGGAAACGATTGGAGCAAGCCTCAAAAACTCAACTTCACCCTTCCGGGAGATTTCGGTTCTTTCGTTGCGGCGGACGGAATGACGATGTACTTTTCGGGAGAACGATCAAATGGATTAGGTAGTTCGGACATTTACGTGGTTCACCGTACGGATGATTCCTGGTTAAATTGGTCGGAGCCTGAAAATCTTGGTCCGGAAATCAACACCAGTGAATGGGATGCCTACTTCATCGTTTCTCCCACGGGAAAGAATGCCTTCATGATCAGTACACGCGACGGTTCGTCTGACATTTACCGCTACTCCCTCGAAAAAGTGAAGGAAGAAGTAAAACCGCTTCCTGTAATCATTGTTGAAGGGAAGGTCCAGAACGCAGAAACAGGCACTCCGCTATCGGCAGATTTGTCGTACACCGATCTAAACTTGAATTCTGTTCAGGGAGTAGGAAAATCCTCAGCGAACGATGGTGTTTACCGTTTTGTTCTTCCTTACGGAAACAATTTCTCCATCAGCGCACAATTACCTGGTTTTTATGCGGAATCGGTGCATCTCGACCTGAAAGACAAAGGCGAATTCACAACAGTGAAACACGATATTTTATTGAAGCCTATCAAGTTGGAAACGGTAATTCGACTGAACAATGTATTCTTTGAAACAAATAAATGGGACTTGCTTCCCGAATCGAAAACAGAGTTGGATGCATTGATTAAGATCCTTCAACAAAACCCGACGATGAAAATCGAAATTCGTGGCCATACAGACAATGTTGGAAATGATGATACCAACCTGAGTTTATCAGAGAATCGCGCAAAATCGGTCGTGAATTATTTGATCGAAAACGGGATAACAGCAGATCGATTGACTTCCAAAGGATTTGGAGAAAGTATGCCGGTGACAACGAATGAAACCGCTGAAGGCAAACAACAAAACCGACGGGTGGAATTTATTATACAAACCTTGTAGTTCAGATTTATGTAAAAAGAAAAGACTGTTCAATTGGACAGTCTTTTTTGTTCATGGTTTCCTGTCGTCCGACCTAGGAATGGTTCTCGCAAGCATTATTTTTTAGATCTACTTGGTTCTAATCTCAATTTGAGATCAGAACATCAGTGAAATCAATCACCTATATATCTGCGATGTCAGCGGGATCAGCGTGCAAATAGATCGCGCTGGTTCTTGGGACTAGCCAGTTCATTCAATAATCCGGTGTTTCTGAGCTTTCTGGATAGCCTCGATCTTGGAATGCACCTGGAGTTTCACATAAATATTCTCAATGTGCTTGCGAACGGTGGTTGGCGCGATAAAAAGGCTTTCGGCAATTTGTTTGTAACCGAACCCCTTGCTTAAATGCGTAAGAACATCTATTTCACGCGAAGAAAGATTGATTTCTTCCTCTGTAATTTTCTCATTGATCTTAATCGGATTTCGCAACAATTTCAATGCTTTCAATGCAATTCCTGCCGACATTGACGCACCACCTTCCATCAAACCAACAATACTGTTCAGCAACATTTGCGGTGTTTCATCCTTTAGCAAATAACCGTTTGCTCCGGCCTGTATCGCTTTGAAGATATGATCGTCATCATCCAAAACGGTAAGCATCATTACTTTACATCTCGGAAAGCGCAAATTTATGATCTCTGTTGCAGTAATCCCATCCATTTCGGGCATTTGAATATCCATCAGGATCACATCAATGTTTGAATCCTTTTCAAGATTTTCGATCATTTCTTTTCCGGTAGATGCATGAAATTTGCAGATCAGTTCATCCTTAAACAAGGCGATTTTATCCAGGATGCTTTTTGCTAGAAATGGGTTGTCTTCGGCTATGGCAATGCGTATCATAATGTCTTAATTCTTTTTCCAAAAATCGTTTATTCCACGCTCGTGGTCAATACTGCATTTGCCCTATCCAAAATACAAATCACGGAGGTTCCTTTTCCTATTTCAGACGATATTTTCAAATGAGCTTTCATCTTACTGCTCCGGTGTTTCATATTAAGAATTCCATTTCCGGAAAGATGAGCCGCCGAATCAAATCCTTTTCCGTCGTCAAAGATCTCGAACTTTAATCCCTCTGCAATTTCGTCAATAATAATCCGGATTACAGAAGCTTCTGCGTACTTGAGGGAGTTCTGAATGGCTTCCTGGATAATCCGGTACATATTCAGCATTTCTGTCGCTTTCAGTTCAGGGTTTCCATCAACGTTGTTCTGAATTTCTATTGGTAACTGCACTTTGGAGCGCAATTCTTCGAGCTTTTGAACAAGGGCAGTTAGAGAACCGTCTTCCGAATTCATAGCCCAAATGGTGCTTCTCAAATCCTTCATAGTCTCCCTTCCGAATTCAGAGATATTTCGGATCGAATGATTCATAGGCTCGTTTTCAGCATTGATGTAGGTTAAATTGTCCATCGAACTGATCATATAAGTGATTTGAGATCCGATATTGTCGTGCAACTCACGGGAAATCTCCAATTTCTGTTCATTGAGCTGTTTCTCACGGAGTAATTTCTCCTCTTTTTTCGTTTGAGCCAATTCAACTCTTGCCTGTTTCCGTTTCGTTCTGAAGTAAACAAAAGCGGTTATAAAAAGTAATACCAATGCCACAGAAACCGACGTCAGCATTAAAGATTCAAAATTTGCTTCTGCAATTTGGGCCTTATTTTCTGCAATTTCACGCTCCTTCTTTTCCAGATTATACTTGGCAAACATTTCAGCCTGGTTCTTGGTTCCCTGGAAAAGGACTACACTATCCTTGTACTTGTTCTGCAATTCAAAGTATTTGACAGATTGTTTGTAATCACCTCTTCGCTTTTCATTTCCTGCCAGGTTTCCATATGCATTTGCGATTTGGCGATAAGAATGATACGGAATCAGTTGGTCAAGACTTTTATGAAGATAAACCGCTGCACTGTCATACTTTCCAAGAACAGAATAAACGTTGCCGATATTTCCTGTCAGGATCGCAGTGCTGAATTTCGACCCCACCTTTTCATAGATTTTGTAGGCCTTCAGATAATATTCCAGTCCTTTACGGTTGTTTCCAACTTGTCTTTCAACAACACCTAATCCCTGGTATACCAAGGCCAATTGCTCGTCATCACTTAATTTTTCAATCAGTTTTTTTGCATCAAAATAGGCCTTCCTGGATTCATCATATCGCTTCAATTTCAAATAACAAGACCCCATATTCCCCAAACTCACGAACAAAACATCATTTGCTCCAAGTTTTTTTGCAAGTACCTGGATATCTTTATGGATTGCCAGCGCTTGATTTATTGAACCACTGAATTCCAGCACGTTCGCACTATTCTGATAGATTTTCAGAAGCATGAGTTCATCATTAAGAGCCTTCGCATATTCGATAGCCTTATTGTTGTACTGCTGCGCTTTGGCATAATTGGTCAGTTCAAAATAACACGTTCCCAATTTCCCGTAGGAAGCCATGATTCCAACCGAATCTTTAATGGTTTTTCGGATAGCAAGGGATTTCAGGTTCAACTCTATAGCCTTCTTATAGTTGCCCTTTGTCATATAAGGCATGGAAAAGTCGTTATACGTGTTCGCCAGGAGTTTCTTGTCGTTCAATGTTTTGGCCAGCTCCAAAGATTGCTCACCGAACTTAATCGCTTTATCCGTATTACTTTGAAAATAATAGAATGTAAGATCGTTCAGCAGCAATACTTTTTCCTTTCCCTTTTTAGAAGGAATCAATCGTTCCATAGAGTCAAGCTGCGCCTGTGTTTGCCCAAATGCGCTAATTGAGGACAGGTAAGCAAGAAAGAAGAATAAAACCGTGGAAACACGCATAGCAATCATTTTGTTGCAGCGAAGTTAAGTAAATGATTCTCAACCTAAACACGCCGTTTTTCATATTCGCCTGAAAAAGAGACATCAACGAAAAGCAGGTTGTTAACGATTTGTGAAAACGGTATTCAGGAAAATTTTTGGCACGTTTTTGTATTGGCTCTTCGGAAATTACGAGTCATGAAAACACGTTTTACCTTATTGATAGCCTTTTTAGGAGTTTACTTTCAATTTTTCGCAGCAGAATACTTTTTGAAGATTAACCGTTCAGGTAATTTTCAGGTAAGTATAGGCGGACAGGTGCAAACCAACTCTACCCAGGTTTACCGTTTTTTTGATTTGAACTTTGGAAATTCACAAGTGACCGTAACAGATGTGAATACGAATTCAATTCTCTTCAACAATTATGTTCAATTGTCAATGAATACCAGAACAGTAGCCGAATTGGATATGTACGGAAACATGTCAATCGTACAAAATCTTCCCATCAGCGTAAACAACTGGTACAACACACAAATAGTCGGAACAGTTACAAATAACACCGGAGGTGGGTACGGAAACCCAACACATGGCGGTGGAATCATTAATGTAAACGATCCACAGACAGAAGCAGGTTTCCAGCAATTTTTAACCTTCCTTGATTCTCAAAGTTTCGATAGCGGGAAACTGGAAGAATCAAAAAAATATGTAGCGCTCAGCAATTTATCAGCTCAGCAGATTAGCCAGATAGCAAAGAAATTTACATACGATTCTAGTAGACTTGAATTTGCAAAAGCAGCATATTCAACATGTAGGGACAAAGCCAATTATTTTCTTCTAAAAAGCACGTTCTCGTTCAGTTCGAGCTATTCAGACCTGGAAGAATACATAAAGACACACTAAGAATTTCCATCCAATACCCTGGCAACTTGTTGCCCCAACCAATGAGAAATCGGCGATTCGTGAGATTCGCCGATTTTTTTTATACATATCAAGAGTTCATTTAACTTCTGATACTTCCACTGTTTCCCAGATTTTCGGAAAATCGTATCTTTGTTTGCTGTGTTCAACTTAAATGAGCACTTCAAACTAAATTAGCATTGATGGATACGAAAGACTTTGCGGAATTAGAAGCAGCATTTCAGGCTAAAATTGACAATGAAATTCGCATTGAACCGAAAGATTGGATGCCGGATGAATACAGAAAAACACTGATTCGTCAGATTTCACAACATGCCCACAGCGAAATTGTTGGTATGCTTCCTGAAGGAAACTGGATTACCAGAGCTCCGAACTTACGACGTAAAGCGGTATTGTTAGCAAAAGTGCAGGACGAGGCCGGTCACGGTTTGTATTTGTACAGTGCCATGGAAACGCTTGGTGCTGATCGTGAGGAATCAATCGATGATTTGCATTCAGGTAAGGCGAAATATTCTTCGATCTTCAACTACCCTACACTTTCATGGGCAGATATGGGTGCTATCGGCTGGTTGGTTGACGGTGCTGCAATTATGAACCAGGTTCCGCTTTGCAGATGTTCTTACGGTCCTTATGCACGTGCAATGGTCAGAGTTTGTAAAGAAGAATCATTCCATCAGCGTCAGGGATTTGAGATCATGATGACTCTTGCGGCGGGAACTCCTGAACAAAAGGCAATGGCGCAAGATGCGTTGAACCGTTTTTGGTGGCCTGCACAAATGATGTTCGGTCCGAACGATGCCGAATCAAAACATACGAAGCAAAGCATGGATTGGCGAATCAAACGTCACACAAACGACGAATTACGCCAGATGTTTGTTGACGTTACTGTTCCTCAGGCGGAAATGATAGGTTTGACAATTCCTGATAAAGACCTGAAATTCAATGAAGAGACCGGTCATTACGAATCCGGACCAATTGACTGGAATGAATTCTGGGAAGTTGTAAAAGGAAACGGCCCTTGCAATGAAGAACGTGTTGCAGCACGAAGACAAGCAAAAGAAAACGGAATGTGGGTTCGCGAAGCAGCGATGGCCCATGCCGAAAAAATGAAAGAAAGATCCGCTAAAAAAGCATCATAACGAGTAGAACCAACATTTAATGTCGGGAACATTTCGCAATAAAAAAGATTATGTCGTCATCAAATTGGCCTCTTTGGGAGGTTTTCATTAGAAGCAAACAAGGTTTAAACCATAAACATGTAGGAAGTTTACGCGCTGCCGATGCAGAAATGGCTGTAGACAACGCACGTGATGTTTACACACGTAGAAGCGAAGGTGTTTCTATTTGGGTAGTAGAGTCTTCAAATGTTTTCGCTTCGGATCCCGCAGATTCGGACGCGTTTTTTGAGCCTGCACAAAGCAAAGTTTATCGTCACCCAACGTTTTACGATGTTCCTGACGGAATTTCACATATGTAATTGGATATTAAGACATCAAGATTTTAAGACATTCAGACGATGTCCTGTCCGAAAATCTGAAAGTCGGAAAATCCGAAAATCTTTTTCATGAAAAACAACATCTTTACATATACGCTGCGAATTGCTGATGACAGCCTGATCCTTGGACAGCGATTAGCAGAACTTTGTGGTCACGGACCAATCCTTGAGGAAGATATTGCACTTACCAATATCTCGCTTGATTTTATCGGGCAGGCAACTTCCCTGTTTGAATATGCCGCAACTTTGAAAGCGGATTTGGAGGTACTTCCTAAGTTGAACAGTGCAGATGATCTTGCATTTTTGCGTTTCGACAGACAATATGTGAACCTGCTTTTAGTTGAGCAGCCAAACGGGGATTTCGCTCAAACAATTGCACGTAGTTTCTTTTTTGACGCATTCAGAATTGAATTTTATGCTGCACTGATGAACTCCAAAGATGAACAATTGGCTGCCATTGCTGAGAAATCGTTGAAAGAAACAAAATATCATTACAAGCACAGTGCAGAGTGGATGATCCGTATGGGAGACGGAACGGAAGAATCGAACATGCGTGTGAATAAAGCAATTACTGCACTTTGGAAATATACCGACGAGCTCTTCTTTATGGATGACGTTGATTCAGCTTTGATTGCAGAAGGGATAGCGGTTGACCTGAATACACTCAAAGACGCTTGGTCAAATCGTGTTCAAACTGTTTTTGCTGAAGCCACGTTAACTGTTCCTGAACCAAAATCCGTTCATTTCAAAGGGCGTAACGGAATGCATACGGAACATTTAGGATACATTCTTGCAGAAATGCAATACATGCAACGTGCATACCCCGGAATGAAATGGTAACTTCTGAAGAGATCTGGAAAGAACTGGAAACCGTTATGGATCCGGAAGTTCCGGTTCTATCTGTATTGGATTTAGGTGTAATTCGTTCGGTAGAACTTGATTTCCCTAAGCTTCTTATTAAAATCACACCGACGTATTCCGGTTGTCCGGCAATGAAAACCATTGAAGAGGATATTTTTGATCGTCTGAAGAAATTTGACGGGTTGGAAATTAATGTTGAAACGGTATTGCATCCGGCATGGACAACCGACTGGCTTTCAGAAGAAGGTCGGAAGAAGTTAAAAATGTACGGAATTGCTCCTCCTGAAAATGAGGTTGACAAAAGCGTATTGTTTGCTGAAGCTCCTGTTGTTCCTTGTCCGCATTGCAATTCTTCCGACACGCGAATGATTTCACAATTCGGGAGCACTTCCTGTAAAGCACATTATAAGTGCAATACCTGCCAGGAACCTTTCGACTATTTCAAATGTCTGAAGTAAACCGAATTCTCAGTAAAAATCTACGCTTCGAGTCCGTTTGTTTCCGGAATTATTACTCAAAATCTAAAAAGTATCCAACAGCATATCGTTATCACGACTTCCAAATTTGTCGTGTTTAGCCGTTGCAACCGCATACTTGATATTCGTGATCAGGAAATACTGAAAAGCCAATCGAATCAAAAATGAGATCCCGGCAATGATATTGAAATCCAGTAACAACATCACCAATAGTGAAAGCAATGTAAAAAAGCTGAACACACTGAAACCTAAGTAGAATGCCCATGGTTTTGATTTCCTGGTATAAACAGCTGCAATAACGTAAGCCGCAATTACCGCAATATTAATGGATGAAATAATCACTGCCAAATCAGGAATTGCGCTGTATCGATATGCTTCAAAAGCGGAACCCAACAATGCGAAAACCGCGAGTATTGTAAAATAAGTAGATGCCGATTTTAGCTGTATTGCCGGATGGTTGGTGTTGTTCTTTGCGTGGTAACCATCCACTATGACTTCAATTGTCATCGGACTTTCGGTAAGCTTAAGTTCTACTTTTCCGAGTTCAGCGGATTCAACAAATACACCACGCTTCAATCGGGCTGCATTTTCTAATTTGCCTAAAAGTTGATCTTTATAATAAACTTCAACTTCTTTATAGCCACGCGTCCAACGAACAAGAATAAAGTTTCCATTATGCTGGGTTAGGTGGTATTTTTTTTCGAAATCCATTTTGATGATTTATCGTGGTAAATACGTAGGGGCGGACTTCGACTCCGCTCAGTCACCATCCGCCCCTACAATTATTTGATTTTATTTCTATTATCCTAAGAAAGGGTATCTGTAATCTGTCGGCGGAACAAAAGTTTCCTTAATTGTTCTGGCAGAAACCCAGCGAAGCAGGTTCATTGCTGCACCGGCTTTATCATTTGTACCTGAACCACGCGCTCCACCGAAAGGTTGTTGTCCAACAACGGCACCCGTTGGCTTATCATTGATGTAGAAATTTCCTGCTGCATTCTCCAAAGCCAAAGTTGCTTCCTGGATAGCATAACGGTCATTCGACATGATAGAACCTGTCAAGGCGTAATCAGAAGTTTCATCTAACAATTTCAATGTTTGCGCAAACTCGTTTTCAGGATAAACGTAAATCGTAAGTACAGGTCCAAAGATCTCTTCACAAAGTGTTCTGAACTTCGGATTTGTTGTTACTGCAACTGTCGGGTGAATAAAGTATCCAACACTCTTATCGTAAGTTCCACCTACAATAATTTCTGCATCGCTCTGAGATTTGATATAATCAATGTACCCTGCGATCTTGTCAAAAGCACGTTCATCAATTACAGCATTGATAAAGTTGCTTGTATCTTCAGGACTTCCCATCTTGAAAGAACTCACCTGCTCAACTAAAATACGTTTCACTTCCGGCCAAAGGTTAGAAGGAACATACGCACGTGAAGCCGCAGAACATTTTTGTCCCTGGAATTCGAAAGAACCACGAGAAAGAGCAGTTGCTACTTCAGCAGCGTTTGCACTCTTATGAACCATCACAAAATCCTTTCCTCCTGTTTCACCAACGATTCTTGGGTAGGTTCTGTAATTTTCGATATTATTTCCTATTTCCTTCCAAAGATGGCGGAAAACTGATGTTGAACCTGTAAAATGTAATCCGGCAAAATCTCTGTGTTTGAAAACAATGTCACCTGCAGTTGGTCCATCCACAGCAATAATATTGATCACTCCGGCCGGAACTCCGGCAGCTTCAAACAATTCCATGATCACCTGAGCAGAATACATTTGAGATTCCGCAGGTTTCCAAACTACCACGTTCCCCATCATTGCAGGAGCAGCACATAAATTTGCCGCAATTGACGTAAAGTTGAACGGAGTAACCGCAAATACAAAGCCTTCAAGCGGACGGTATTCCAATCTGTTCCACATTCCCGGAAGAGATTCCGGCTGCTCACGATAAACCTGCGTCATGTACTGCACATTGAAACGGAAAAAGTCGATCAACTCACAAGCTGCATCAATTTCCGCCTGCATCACATTTTTAGACTGTGCTAACATGGTTGATGCATTCATACGGTCTCTGAAAGGTCCTGCTAAAAGATCAGCAGCTTTCAGGAAAATAGACGCACGTTGTTCCCATGGAAGATTAGCCCAATCTTTTCTCGCTTTCAAAGCAGCATCAATTGCTTTATTTACATGTTCTGCAGAACCGTAATTATAATGACCGATCACTTTGCTTCTATCATGCGGAGGCGACATCGGGCGCTTATCAGATGTACTGATCTTCTCTCCTCCTATATAAAGCGGGATCTCAATCGGATCCTGGTTATACATTCTTTTATATTCCGCAATTAAAGAATTGCGATCTGCATTCCCCGGAGCATAAGCCTTTACAGGTTCATTTATTGCTTTAGGGACAGTGAAAATTGCATTAGACATATTCAGATTTTTTCAATTTCTGTTATTATCAACAGAATGCAAATTTACTTAAAACCCGTTGAACACCTGCACCATTTTGCAGGAAAGTGAACAACATTCTTGCATACTTATTCACGTTTTGTATACTTGTAAAAAAAAGCCTTGACAAAACACTATTTATACCCTCTATTTATTTTGTTATCAGCAGGTTGCTTCGGACAAAATCTCAACCAACTCCTGAATACATATACATCTGGTGTATCATCAGAACGGGTTAGAGCAGCTGAAGAACTGATGAACTATTACATTGGTGAAAACAAAGATACACTTGAGGTTTTAGGTGAAGAATTGTTTTATTACGGAATAGAAAACCACTATTTCCCTGCAATAGAAACCGGCAAGATCATTCTTGCCGAATATTATGTTGAAACCGGAAAAACAGCTGATGGAATCACAATGGCCAAATCACTTCTTCCTGCAATGGAAGAAAGAGGTGACTATGAAAAACTAAGCGTGGTTTCCAAATTAATTTGCCAGGGCTATCGCTTTGATAAAGACGCATCTTCCGCAATGTATTGGGCGGAACAGGCCGTAAAGTACAGCAAGAAAAGTGACGATCCGGAAGTACAAACCTACGGTTACCTCTCACTTGCAGAATCCTTCGTTCTTAATAAGAAACCAAAAACCGCAATCAACTACTTCAAGGAATATATTAAGAAAGCGCGACCGTTAAAATTGGACATTGGAATCTGTTCTGCCTATGCGAGATTAGGGGATCTTTACAGGATTCAGGGAAATTTAGACCAAGCTGAATTCTATTTCAATGCTTCGTACAGATTGGCGAAGAAGATCAATAGGAAAACTTCGCTCGGACATGCTATAAACAACCTGGCGATAGTGTATTTCGAAAGAGGCGATACGATAAAAGCCCGTACTTATTTTGAAAAAGGTCTTCTTCTCCGGGTTGAAAACAAAGATGTCAATGCCATTGCAGAAAGTTATTACAACTTAGGCGATTACCAGTTCTACATCGGAAAACCCCAGCTGGCTATTGGATGGTACGAAAGATCGTACGATCATTCCAAAAAACACCATTTACTTCCTCAAGCCCAGGATGCGTTATATATATTGGCACAAGTATATAAGAGTATCAATCAGATTGAGGAGGCAAATAAGTATCTGGAAAAGTACATTGATCTTGAAGAGAAAATGAAAATCCAGCATCAAAAAGATGAACAGAAAATCAAAGAGAAGCAGCTGGAATTTTTGAAAATGGAATTGGAAGCCGAACAAGAAGGTTATGAAACCGATAAGCGTTTCATGGATTACATTGAACCTGAATGGATTCTGATCACATTACTTGGCATACTTTCCCTTTTCCTTGCGATACGATTGAGAAAGTTGGGACAGAATTAATTCATTTTACCCGGGAACAACAGGTGGAAAGTGGGAATTTCTACCCTAAAAACCTGCTCGCTGTCTTTATTAATAAAGGTATAAAAACCAGTCATTGCACCAACATCCGAACGGATCTCACAACCGCTGGTATAATTGTAAACTTCGCCAGGAGCCAAAACCGGCTGCTGACCAATTACTCCTTCCCCGTTTACATGCGTTGAGGCATGCAATGAATCAAAAATAAACCAGTCACGGTGTAGCAATTGAACTGGAAAGTCGTTGCGGTTCTCAATGTTGATATTGTAATGATAAAAGAAAACGCCATCACGAACATTGGAAATATCGGAACGGAACATCGTGTTCACGCTTACCGCAACTCCCTCTGTAATAATAAGATGTTGTTTTTTTGTTGTCATTTGCTTCACAAATTACTAATAATAATCGTGTTAACCAAAAACGATTTTGAAAACCGGATATTGCCTAGGTGCTCATTTTATATGTCGGCTGGCAAATCTAATTCAGATTCTTACTAATCGACAGTCTTGGCCGTGTTAAATAGCTTTGTTCTACTGCTTTTTCTTAAATTTGCCAAAATTCATTTTTGATGACTCCAACTTTTCATCGTCTAAAAATTAGTGAACTTCAGTTTGAGACGGAAGATGCCGTTTCCATTTGTTTCGATGTTCCGACAGAACATCAAGAGGCTTATAAATATGAGGCTGGTCAGTACCTAACAATTCGTCAGCATATTGGCGGAGAAGAATTGAGACGAAGCTACTCCATTTGCAAAGCTCCGAATGAAGGAAAGCTGTGTGTTGTGGTAAAAAAGGTTGAAGATGGCCGTTTTTCTACTTATGCAACAAATTCATTGACTATCGGCGATGAGCTGGATGTCATGACTCCAATGGGGCATTTTCAGCATAAAGCCGCTAATTCAGAAAAAAAATCGTACGTGCTTTTTGCCGCAGGATCGGGCGTAACTCCTGTTATTGCCATTGCGAAGAATATTCTTTTCAACGAACCGAATAGCGATGTGACTATGGTTTACGGTAACAAAGGGTTTTCAAGCATTATCTTCCGTGAGGAATTGGAAAACCTGAAAAATATGCACATGGACAATTTTAGATTGATCCACGTATTGAGCCGCGAAAACCTGGGGAATAAGATCCAGAAAGGACGAATTGATGAAGAAAAAGTGACTGCGATTGCAAAAGCTTTTCTTGCAAATCAGGAAATCGACGGAGTTTATATCTGCGGACCGGAATCTATGATTCATGCCGTTAAAAATGGTATGATGAATTACGGGGTTCCTGAGAACAGAATCCATTTCGAATTGTTTGGAACAACAGCCCCAAAGAAAGAGAAAGTGGTGGAAGAAAGTGAAATCGTTCACTCGAAAGTAACCATCATTTTGGACGACGATCAATACATCATCGACCTTGATTCAAATGGAAAATCAATCCTGGAAGCAGGATATGATGTTGGAGCGGATTTGCCTTATGCATGTAAAGGTGGAGTTTGTTGTACTTGTAAGGCAAAAATCTTACAAGGAACAGCAGAAATGGATATTAATTATGCACTGGAAAAAGAAGAAGTAGAGGCCGGATATATCTTGACGTGTCAGGCACACCCAACTTCTAAAGAACTAGTGGTTTCATTCGACGAATAAAATGGGATTATTTTCAAAGCTTTCAAAAAAATCCGGCACTGCCGACACAAAAGAGTTCAAAAGCGCTCTTCTTGAGGTAGAATCAAAAACGCAATTGACCCCTGATGCGGTTGAAGTTCGATTCAAAATCCCTGAAGAACATAAGGACGATTATAAATTTATTGCCGGACAGTACATCAATGTTAGTACGGAGATAAATGGAAAAAGAGAAATGCGTTCCTACTCTATTTGTACTGCCGAGGACAATGGTTTGGCGATTGGTGTAAAAAAGATCGAGGGTGGTGCAATTTCTACATTCCTGGTTGATAAAGTTCAAGTGGGGGACCGTGTAGAGATTTCAAAACCTCAGGGGAATTTTAATTGGAAACCGAATACCAAATCAATTGTAGCGTTTGCGGCAGGAAGTGGAATCACTCCTATTCTATCGATATTGTTGAAGCAGAGAGCAGAAAGTGGTCCATCAACTTTATTCTACGGAAATAAAACAGTTGCCGATACGATGTTTCGTGATTCGTTTAAATCAATCGCGGGGTGTAAAGTTGTTCCGTTCTATAGTCGTGAGGTTGTAGAAGGAGCTACAAACAGCAGGATGACAAAGCAGGCAATCAGCGAAGCTATAAAAGCTGATCTTGGACTGCTTAGAGCTGATCATTTTTACATTTGCGGACCGGAAGAAATGATCATGGACATCAATGAAGTCCTTACCGTGTTTGGTGTTGAGAAGGAAAGAATCCATTTCGAGTTGTTCACCGCACCTGTGAAACTTGCTGTTACGGAAACAAAAGTTACAGCTGAAGATTTCTCCGGAACAAGCCAGGTTAGTGCAATTTTAGACGGTGAAATTTTCCGTTTGGAATTGAAAACGAATGGCTCAACTATACTGGAAGCTTTGGATAAACAAGGTGCTGATGTTCCTTATTCATGCCGAGGTGGTGTTTGTTGTACATGCAAAGCGAAAATCGTTGAGGGTTCTGCAACAATGAAAGTGAATTTCGCGTTGACGGATGAAGAAGTTCGTGAAGGTTACATTCTTACATGCCAGGCGCAACCTACAAGCGAAGTTTTAAAGCTTGATTTCGATGTCTAAAACGGCTTTGGTTATTGGCTCCAGCCGAGGAATCGGGAAAGAGTTGGTGAAGTTGTTTTCCAATTCGAAGATCAATTGCCATGCTTTTGCACGTTCGGAACAAAGTGATGATCACGGCATAATTTCTTATCATTTCCTGGATTTGAAGTCGGACAATGTTAAAGAACAGTTCAGCGCAATAACGAATTCCATTACCACTTTTGATTATGTTATTTATAACGCAGGATCTATCGTTGTAAAACCGTTCACGTCATTGACAAGAAATGAAATTCAGGATACTTATACTGTAAACGTGGTGGCAGCTATGGAGTTGTTACAGGTTTGTATTCCTAAAATGGCGAAAGACGGACATATTGTTCTCATTTCTTCAATGGGAGGATTCCAGGGAACGATGAAATTTGCCGGGCTTTCAGCTTACTCAACTTCAAAAGCCGCACTTGCTTCCTTAACCGAACTATTAGCTGAAGAATACAAGGATGCAGGATTCTCTATCAATTGTTTATGCCTTGGTTCTGTTCAAACCGAAATGTTGGAAGAAGCTTTTCCCGGGTATAAAGCCGCACATTCTGCAGAAGAAATGGCTTCGTTCATTTACGATTTCACATTGAACTCAGGAAAGTACTTCAAAGGAAAAATTCTTCCTGTCTCTATCTCCACTCCTTAGTTCTTATGGAACTTTCATTAGGTCCGCTACAAACCTATACCGATCATCATTTCCGGAATGCTCATCAAACGGTTTACGGTGGCGTAGATAAATTTTATGCTCCCTACTTAAGAATGAATACAGATGGAAGCATAAAAGCCGGTCCTAAGATAGATATCCTTCCGGAAAACAATCAAGTTTCAATTGTACCTCAATTGATGTGCTGTACTCCGGATGATTTCTTTATTCTTCATGATTATATTGCAGATCTTGGTTATTCGGAAGTGAACTGGAACATGGGGTGTCCTTATCCTATGGTTACCAACAAAGGTCTTGGTGCAGGAATCCTGAACAAACCCGAATTACTCCGCAGTTGGCTGGAGGAAATTTATCCAAGGCTGAAGATCAGATTAGGAATCAAGATGCGGATGGGAATGGAAAGCACAGAGGAAATACTGAACTTACTTCCTGTCCTCAATGAGTTTCCATTGACAGAGATCATCATTCACGCTCGTTATGCTAATCAATTGTATAATGGTGGTTGCGATGTAGAAATGTTTAAGGCCTCCATACATCAATCGCAGCATAAAATAGTTTATAACGGTGATATTTCAACTGTTGAAGGATTTCGGGAGTTGATGTCAGAATTGCCAAATACAGCATACTTCATGATTGGAAGAGGAGCTGTTAGAAATCCGGCTCTTTTCCAGGAAATAAAAACAGGAGTATTATTGGACGGAACAACTTATCGCAATAAACTCCTTGAATTCTCAAAGCTGATTGAAGAATCATGCTTACATTCCAATAGCAATGAGGGATATGCCCTAATGCGGCTAAAAAGTTATTGGGAAGGTTTTTGTGAGGAGCTCACAGAAGGTAAATCACTCTATCGTCGGCTAAAAAAATCTGATAGATTAACTGAATTCTGGCAACTGATCGATAGATATTTGGAACTATGATCCCAACAATCCCTTTCCAAACTCAGCAACGCGCTTTTCATAACGAACTTTCACCCGATCCGCTATTGGTATAGCCATTCCTTCGTCGTCCACGCGAACAAAAGTAACGCTTGTGTGTGTCACGATTTCCTGATCACCGGTGTACACATTATGTTTTCGCACCTCCATGTACAATTCAAGAGAAGTATTTCCAAACTTGGCTACTTTTCCATAAACCTTTAGGATATTTCCAACTTTTACGGGCTTCTTAAAGATCAACTCATCGAATTTAATCGTTACTACATGTGGTGTATCACAGATTTGCGATGCATAAGATCCGGCGGCATCATCGATCAATGAAATCAATGTTCCTCCGAACATATTATTGCTAATTCCTATGTCGAATTGCTTACAGATATATGTTGTTATAAGCTCCATGACGCGAAATTAGTTTTTTATTAAACAGCAATTACTGTTTTCAAATAATTGTTTCACAACGAAGTCCGAAAAGATTGTCGTATTCTGCAAAAGTATGGTGATTGGTGTTACCGTGAGTTTTTTCTCAAACCGCGATAAACGCAAAAAGCCTCACACATTTCTGTATGAGGGCTTATAAAAGTGGCATCGACTTATGCTGACGATCCTGTCAACATCCTGGCATCAGCTTTGGCTGATCGTCAGGGTTCTCCCATCTCCGCCCGAGGCGGACAGTACCATAAGTAGTAACGATCAGGAAAAAATAGGCATAAAAAAAACCGTTCCCTTTTGAGGAACGGTTTTATAAAAGTGGCAT
>Ga0307408_100000602_pt1 | contig 30924 bp, 23 predicted proteins | sample 322Cmetagenome_FD_202116 | JGI IMG/M metagenome (GOLD analysis project Ga0307408, IMG submission 202116) | Maize rhizosphere microbial communities from greenhouse at UC Davis, California, United States - 322HYB-C-3 | ecosystem: Host-associated > Plants > Roots > Rhizosphere > Soil | place...
TACATTTTCCGGAATTGTGGATGTTTCGCATCGCTTCCCGAAAATGTACGTGGTTCGTCCGCAGTTTTTTATTCCCATCATTACGCTTCTCAGAAATGCGGCAATGAATTCTTTAAAGTATAAATCGGAACTGGCTTTGGTAAGAAGTCAGAACCTCGATATTACGAACTTTGAAGAGCGGATCAATACGTTTAAAGAAGGATTCGCCAAGAACTATATTTCGGCATCAAACCATTTTCAAAAAGCGATAGAGGAAATTGACAAATCGATTGCACGAATGCAGAAGGTGAAGGAAGAGCTTACAACGAGCGAAAACCAATTGCGTTTGGCAAATCAAAAAGCTGAAGATCTGACCATCAAAAAACTGACGCGTGGAAATCCTACAATGACGGCGAAGTTTGATGAATTGAAGAAAAACGACAAGGATGAGTAGTTAGAGTTACATGCAGTAACCAAAACGGGAATTCCGACTTCTATCCGATATGAAATGGATTCTTTGCTTTTCATTATTGCTGCTTGGTGAAACAAATCGTCTTTTTTGCCAATCCGCCGAATCTGAATTCGGTCTCAAACTTGCTCCTGATGGTTGCAGCAAGGAATTTTCCGCTTACAATAATTCGCTGATCGTTCTTGGGAATTCTTATAAAATAGAAGGTAATAAGATCATTCTTCGTTACCACGACTTACAGCTTTTAAAGACCATATTTAAAGATACCAACGACGGAATTGCTATTGATGTTCTTCAAAAAGATCAGTTTACCTGTGGGCAAGAAAACAATCTCCATACCTCGAAAATATTCGACGGGACGTTACTGAAACCTGTTTATCGTGATGCATTATTTGCTTCAAATACTGCAAAAGGGAATTACCGTTTTATCGGAGAAATTGGGACGCTTCCGAAAGAATTAATTGGGAGTGAATTGGTGTTTTCCGTTTTGATAATTAACGACGGAATGGTTTGTAAATACTTGTTGCCGGCACCATTTACCGTTCGGGACTACAGCCTGCAACCCGTTCCCTTCCGCTTTGAAAATACGGATACTGTAAAGTTGCGTTCAGTTGGGATAACAAGTTCGGAAATTGTGCGGTATAGCTTTGCAACTTCAAAAATTTCAACTTCAAAAATTCCTGTTGTCACAGGAAAAGGGAAGATTCATTCTATTCAGATTAAAGCCTTCAGTTCTATTGATGGCGAAGAGCAAAACAACGCATTCCTTGATTCTTCCCGCGCCGAATTTATTTCCAGAGACCTTCTGAACCGTTTGAAAATTGACAGGAAGGTCATTTCTAAAGAGCATGGAGAGAATTGGAATCTGGCAAATTACCAATTTCGCTATTTTGGAATGGACAGCTTGCTGTCGAAGAAAAAACAGGATGTTCGAAAGTTGGTGAATGATCGCAGGTTAACAGAAATAGCCTTGGATTCGCTTTTGAAAGAGCAACGCGTTTGTGAAGCGCGAATCTATTATGAAGGTAGTTTTAATTCCGGAAGTGATTCAGTGGCTTTGCTGAAAGGAAACCTGCTTCTGGCTGCGGTTACTGAAAATGTTCAGTTGTTTAATAAAGCTGCTTTTTTGCTTTACTGTTTTCGAGGATCAAATACAATCGTTTATGATAAAGTGGTAGTTGAGTTTGCGCTGAGGAATGAGGAAATTGTAGCGGCATATGCGGCGTTGTTAGCAAAGGATATTTCTAAAAACCAACAAGTGATCACGCGTTTTTTGTCAGAGTGGTCACAGCGGTTTGATGTACTTTCCGAAGCAGGAAAGGAAAACCTGGTCAACCTCTATTGTTTGTTTAATTCCGACCTGTTGAAAGAGTGGGATGTGGCGTCATCACGAATGTCGCGTGTAATACGTCCGGAAACGATTTCCAGACAAACAAAAAACATTGGCGACAAAGAATTACAGTTGAACCTTCAGCTGACCTTCATAAAGTATTACGGACAAATAAACGATACCAAAAATGCGGAACAATGTTTTTATTTCATCTCAAAGTATTTCAATGGTTTGGGATTGAAAGTGGAAAGTGCTGTTCAACTTGCTGCATTTTATAATTCCTGGGGAGCATTTCAGCAAGCGGTTGACTTACTTGACGATTATTACATCATTAATCAATTGAATGAAGATGGGATCTTTCTATACGCAGAAAATCTGATGCTCCTGCAAAAGAAAGGACTGGAAAAAGTGGATGCCATCAGCCTTCAATCTGCATTAAGGATGAATATCGGTCGCTGGTGCAAGTGGATGAACGACTACAACCAGAATTTGAGAAATCCCGAGATCAAACGAATGTATTGCGCGAGTTGTTTGGAATAGAATGTTATTCTATCGTGGCAAATAGTATTTTGATGTTCCAAAAATCTCTGAGAAGGATTCGACTTCGATAAACTGGTCTTCGTATTTTGTGAGTTTTACGCTTGTCATTTATCCGACATATTCCGTGGAATTAAAGTTCACCAGGGCTTGAACATATTTTCCAAATACTTCAATATCTTTTGCGCTCAATAATTCATAAACAACAGTTTTGAAGCAATGGTCAGTGCCCAGCATTCCTGCTCTTTTTAAGCAGTCCGGATCAACCAAAACACTTGCTACTCGTGCGTTAACCGTCGCGTTAGCCGTTATTTTTCTTGTTATTACATCTGATGAAATCGGAGGAAACATATCGTTGAGAAACGGTTTGAATGTAGAGTATTTTGGTCGGATAACTCTGGCAGGATAAGAGGATCGGCTATCATATGCTGAACTGTACACCTGGAATTCAAATGCCTGCTTTTTCCCGGTTATGATCTCAAGTATTTCCCATTCATCGAGGTAAAAATCAACCTGTGCGTCATGGTCCAATTGGAAAAGCGGAAAAAGGGAACTGCTTTGCCAGACTTTCATTTCTTTATGATCTTTGAAAGAATAAACTGAAGGGAGTTGCAGGTATTGAATATAGCTGATTTCAGAAAACTGGTAACGAAGATTGTAGATATTCCAACTGTATCCTTTGGGGCCTACGAAACCATAGTTATGATCATTTCCAAAGGAGTGGAATGAGAGAAAAAAGATGAAGATGAGTAGGTGTGTTTTCATGGAACAAATAACGGGGTTTTATGCTTGAAATTGTGCGGCATTTCGTGAATTTCAGAATTCTAGAATCTAAGAATTAGCGATTTAGAGAATAATATAATTCGCTATTTCGATAATTCGACAAATGTCGAAGAAGTACTGTAGATGCTGGGATTCAGGGCGTATTTTTTTTGTGTCATCATTTTCTCCGTACAATTTCACACCTTTGTAAGAGTTTTAGCAGGGGAATGGAGTGCGAATCTCCAACTGTCGCGCAACTGTGATCCCGACACGTCAAGTCGTCCGGAGAGTCAGATTACCTGCAGCATTTTTACTAACGCTTTCGCGATCTGGAGCGGTTAGACGGGAATCTTTTTCCTTTCTTTCTGTTTCCGTAGCAAAGAACTTTTTATTATGACAACAGAAGAAAGAATTCAAAACGCTGAAACACGCATTTTTAAAGCTGTTTTTCCCAACACGACAAATCATTACGATACGCTTTTCGGAGGCGCAGCAATGGAAATGATGGATGAGGTGGCATTTATCGCTGCAACCCGGTTTTCACGTCAGCGCATGGTTACGGTAAGCAGTGACAGAATTGATTTTAAGAAGCCCATTCCCGCGGGAACAATTGTAGAGTTGATAGGAAAGGTGGCTTACCTCGGAAAAACGAGTTTGAAGGTGAGGGTGGATATTTTTGTAGAGCAAATGTATTCCGATGTCAGAGAAAAAGCAGTAAGCGGGGAGTTTACTTTTGTAGCGATAGATGAAGACAAGAAGCCGGTGAAGATCATTTGAGATGGTTCAAAAGTTTAAAGCGCTCAAAGGTTCAAACTATTGATCTTTTTGAACTGTTTGGTCCTATTGAACTTTCTCCCAACTTTCTTTGTAGCTTTAGCCCCTATTATTAATCATCTTAATGAAAATTACTTTCTACAAAAAACGCTGGTTTAAAATTCCATATACCATAGTTCTTTACGGTTTTGCTTTGTACGGATTTATTCTTTGTGCAGCGTATTTTGCCGTTTATTTCAACTGGACAAATGAATCCGGTTCAGTAGACGCAAACAACCGCTATTTTGAAGAAATGCACAACAAGTACAACCAGAATTTCAAGGTTGACAGTGCTTCTGTGGTGAAACACAAATTCGAAGTGATGAACCGTGTGATGCTGCTGAACAATTATTATCCGCAAAACGCCAATTACATTCTGAATGTTTACAACGAAAATAAAGATGAACGTTTGGCCTTACGGATGCTTGATGCGGTTGATCTTCGTTTGAAAAAAAACAAGAAATACATGCGGGATGTTGCCGAAATGAATACCAATTTGAAGCGTTCCGGTAAACAAAAGGGAATTAGTGTTTTTGAATGGATGAATATTGCGGAATGGAAGGATTTCAAGATCGCCGTGGCAAAAGACAAGCCGTATATCGATTCTGTGGCAATGATCACCGGAGTTGAACCGCGATTAATTGTTGCCTGCCTCGTTGGTGAACAAATCCGTTTGTTCAATTCCTCGCGTGAATCCTATAAACGCTATATGGGGCCATTGAAAGTTCTTGCATTGGAAAATCGTCTTTCTTATGGTGTGACCGGGATTAAGAACAGTACCGCAATTAATATTGAGAACTACGCAAAAGATCCCAAAAGCGAGTTCTATCCCGGGAAAGCGTTCGAACATTTGCTTGATTTCGACAGTACAGTAAGTTTCAAGTACGACGGAAACGATACGCTTGATTTGCGTTTGCAGCGCTTGGTGCAATTCAAGAATCATTATTATTCCTATTTGTATGCTGCCATGTTCTTGCGTGAGATCAAAGCGCAGTGGGAAAAAGCAGGGTACCCAATTGATGACAGGCCTGAGATTTTGGCGTCACTTTTCAATCTTGGTTTCCATAAATCAAAGCCGAAAGCGCACCCTGCCGTTGGAGGATCAGTTTACAAAATTCATGATACGGAGTATACATTTGGAGCAGTAGCTTATGAGTTTTTCTACAGTGGTGAACTCGCAGATGTTTTCCCGTACAAGAAGAAAAGTTTCGATTATGAACCCATTGTTCCGCAGGTTATAAAAGAGAAGGAGGAAGACGAAGAAATCAACCCTTAGCCAAAACAGCTTCCAAACGATCAAAATTCTCTTCGTTCTTCGGACCTGCGAATTTCTTAATCTTAGCACATTCTTCTTCCGTTGCGAAGATCATCCGGAAGGAAATCTGTGAACGGTTTTCATCAATAGGTTCAAAGCCAACTTCCATGTCGAAATGCGGTTGGGAGATCCGCGTCCAGTATATCCGTTTCATCGGCTCCACAGCTTTAAAGACAGAGGAGTTCTCATAATTCCCTTTTTCCGGACCGTGCATAGTGAGTTTCCAGTTTCCTTCCGGACGAAGATCAAACTCGTGAATTGTATTTGAGAATCCTTCAGGTCCCCACCAAAGTTTCAGAATCTCGGGATTAGAGAAGGCTTCATACAATTTTTCTACAGGAACATTGATGATCCTGGAACTGTTAATCTCCTTTTCCATAATGATCAATTTAAGGTTTGCAATAACGGATTTTAACGGCTGTCAGCAGTTCGGTATCCAGACGCGAATCATGTAAGATTTCAAAGCCTAATTTCTCGTAAAACGCCAATGGAGAAATATAGTTTTCCCCATTTTCCTTCAGGTCATTGTTGTGATCAATTACCCAACCGTAAAATTCATCAAGATCTTGTTTCAGTCTGTTGACCAATGTCTTTCCAAATCCCTTTCCCTTGTGTTCACCATCAACGATGATTGAAAACCGGATTTCGTTATCTTTTTCAAAGTAAACGGCCCAGGCAAGTAACTTCCCCGTTTCATCTTCGATGAGATAATGATTAAAATTTTTGACGCCATCTAACAAAATAGAAAATCGATCCTTCAACGAAACCGGATATTCCTGATTCCAAAGATCGTGTGCCTGTTGAAACTCTTCATAGGAGAGTTGCTTAGTTTTGGTAATGTGTAATTGGTTTACCATCAGTTTTCAATTTAGTGTAGTGGTATAAGGCATTACTTACAGTTGCAGGTATCATACAATAAAAGTACCAGAAATGGTGACGCTTATTAAGGCACTCATTTACAGGTTTTTACCACCGCTAAGTTGTTGATGATTTTCCACTCATTGTCGGTGTCCAGGACCATTGAATTATAGGATAAAAAATGATTTTCCAAGCTTTCCAGTCGTAGTTTCACCGTGGCGATAGTTCCATCGAAATCCATATGCTCGATGATCATTTTTCTGGGGAGCCCGCCAAAAATTCCTTTTTCAATATTTGAGAGATAGGTTTGTTTATCGATAATGAAAATTCCGGCTTTCCCCATAAATCCATTATTAGTTACCCGAAAATCAGGGTGTAAAACTTTGTCCAACAACGTTACATCACTATTGTCCCCGCCTCTCACAAAATCAGTAATTGCCTGTTTTATTTTCTCTTCCGTTGTCATTTCTTATATGAAAACGACTCCGGCTTCCCGGAGTCGTTACTTTTTTTGAGATTGGTCAATCTCTGTTATTAATTCGCTGTGATTTCAAACTCTGTCCGTCGGTTTTGTTGTCTTCCGTCATCGGTGCTGTTTGTTGCAACCGGACGTCCTGATCCGTAACCTTTCGAGCTCATTCTGCTGGCAGCAATTCCTTTCGAAGTCAGGAATGCCACAACTGCATCTGCACGTTGTTGAGAAAGCGTTTCGTTAACTGTTGCAGAACCTGTATTGTCCGTATGACCTGAAATCTCGATCTTCAAATTCGGAACATCTTTCATCAGTTTCACCAAACGGTCTAATTCTGCGTTTGATTCCGGGCGTAATGTTGCTTTTCCGTAGTCGAAGAAAATATTACGCAATGCAATCTTCGAACCTATTGCAATATTCTTCAGCTCGATGGTTTTATTAACGAGGTTATCATCTGAACCCGCTGGAATATCGAAATTCTCAGAATGGAAAAGATATCCCGTTGCTTTAACGGCAATCCCGTAATTCTTACCTGAATTCAATGTAATAATGAATTTCCCCGTAGCCGAGTTCGTAGTAAACGTTTCGATCACTTTTCCGGTAGCATTATCTGTGATCTCAATCTGAGCTTCCACAGGTTTTTTTGTAATTGCATCAATCGTTATTCCCTTGAAAACAGTCAGTGATTTCTTCTTAACATCCACTGTGGCTTCTATAGAATGATCATTGATTGGCTGGGCAATACTTCCAAGAAGATAATCTTCGGTTTCTGTTACCGGTTTTTTCTCCGGTCCCCAATAAGTTACCTTATAAATGTCAAAGCCGCCTTTTCCACCAGCTCTGTTTGACGAAATGTAAGCGTATTTCTTGTTTGCAGTAGGTGAATAGAAGAAATCGTCGTAAGGTGAATTCACCGGGTAGCCCAAATTAACGGGAGTTGACCAGTTCCCCTGGTCTTTCTTCGACATAAAGATATCGTAACCTCCAAGCGACTCAAATCCTTCCGAAGCAATGTACATGGTTTCGCCGTCGATTGTAATGTAGATCGGTCCTTCGTTGAAACGCGTATTTAAACTCGGAACCATTGTTCCCAACTTGAAATCCTGCATCATCAAACTCTGAACGGCGCTGAAAAACACTTCATAACCACTCGATTTGTTTTCGTTCAAACGGTTGAAATAAATGCGGTAACCGTCTTCGTTATAAGCCGCATAACGCTCGCTCAAACGCGGATTGCTCACATTGGAGTTCATCTTTGTAGGTTCTGTCCATGTTGACCCGATCAGTTTTGATTCATAAATGTCATACTGCTCACCATCTTTTCTGTGCAGAAGCATTTTCGTTCCGTTGAAATACATGCAATCACTCACATCATCAGCATTTGAATTGATCGCACCTTTCAGTTTGTTTGGTGCCGACCAACCGTCAGCCGTTAATGCAGACGAATAGATGTCGAAGTCATAATTCCCGAACTGATCGGCTGTATGTCCGTTTGAACGGTTTGATGAAAGGATCATATCCGCTCCGTCAATAGAAATGGAAGGGGAGATCTCGTCTTTATCAGAGTTTAGCGATTCTACATTGTCAACCCAGCAACGAACCGGGCTTGCCATTGCTTTTTTATTGTCGGCACATTGCTTCTTACATTGTGTAACAAACTTCCCGAAATCATCCGCCTTTCTGTACTCTGTCTCGAAAGTGGTGTAGGAAGTCACGGCTTCGTCAAATTTCCCTTCTAACTGAAGCGAAACTCCCATGTAATAGTTCAGAAAAGGATCACATGTCGGATCAAGTGTTTTCGCCTTTTTAATGTACGGAATTCCTTCTCCGGGATTATCACCGTTGATCAGGCACGCCCCGATCTTGTAGTTCAATAGCCCATTGTTCGGATTGATTGCCTGTGCAACCTGGTAATTTTTCAACGCCAATTTGTAGTTGTCACCATAATCCTGTACTAAAAAGAAAGCTTCGTTGGCCATCTTGAAATTTTCGTCACCCGCTGAGATCGCATCTTCCGCTTTTTTCAGGTCTTCTTTTCTATCCTTGAAATTTGCGGCTTTAAATTCAACGTTTTGTCCAAAGCTGATTGAGTGAATACCCAGAACAGCAATTATCAATAGTTTTTTCATGTTCTTCATCTTAATTGCTGCAGTTTCCACTATAATATGTTTTGCCTTCTTTCGAACCCAATTCGTTTGCTTTCTTCCAGTCCTCACAAGCACTTTCCATCATGCGAAGCATTTCCTTTGCCATTCCGCGGTTTACATAAGCGGCAGCATAGTTCGGATCAGCAGCAATTGCTTTATCGGCATACTCCATGGCCTTTTTGTAGTCTTTCTTCGCAAAATATACTCCTGACAAGTTGGAAAGAGCCGGAGCATAATCACCTTTGATAGCAATTGCCTTTTCAAAATCAGATTGCGCATCGGTGAAGTTGCCTTTGTCAAGCATTGTTGCTCCTCGATTATTGTAAGCCATGTAGTAATTGGCATCAATTGAGATAGCACGGTTGAAAGCAGCCATTGCTCCCGTATAATCTTTCAATTTCTTCTTTGCCGTACCAATGTTATTCAGCACAAACGCCAAATTCGGGTTCTTACGTTGCGCTTCTTCATAATCAGCAATTGCTTTTTGAAGATTATTCTGCATGCGGTAGCAACTTCCCCTGTCATTATAAGCGTAAGCATTGCCCGGATCAAGTTCTATCGTTTTCGTAAAATACTTAATGGCCGCATTGTAGTCCTGCTGAAGGAATTTCAATGTTCCGTAATTGTAATATGCTTTGGGATTTGCCGGATCCAAAGCGATTGATTTTTCGTAATCTTTTTCAGATTTCAGGTAATCGTTCAGACCCTGGTATGCTCGTCCGCGCTGGAAATAAGCTTTTGAATAGCTGTTCTGCTTTTCAATAAGCGATGTCAAAGTGGAAACCGCATCCTGGTATTTTCCCGCTTCGTTTTCAGCAATTCCTTTATTGTAATATGCTGCCGTGAAATTCGGATCAGAAGTGATCGATTTTTTGAATTCCCCGATAGATTCTGCCCATTTTTTCTGGGAACAAAGTTCTACACCGCGGTTGTATGCTTCCTGGCTTGCAGTAATCGCCGCATTTTGTTGATTAAGTTTCGTAATTGAATCACGATACTGCTTTTCTTTTGGTGTGAGTTCCTCAATCTGACCAAACGCCATGGAAGAAGAAAACACAAGCGAAACCAACGCAAGGTTTTTCAGTTTCATAATTAGCTTTGTTTTTTTGTTTAGCGGCTTGAAAATAACTTTTTTGAAAATTCCTGTCGCAGAATGTTATTAACAACCCTGATTTTTAGTCCACAATTAATGTCACGCGGATTTCGCAGACAATATTATTGATTGAGATTTAATTGATAAAGGAGAGAGCTTGTCAACGAGAACCTTTTATCAACGTAATTGATACCTCCTATAATCTGCCTGATCAGCGAAGTCAGCGTGAAATATCTGCTCGATGAACATGCATCCGTTTACGGAATTCCCTTAACTTTACGTCCATTCAAAAAGAATCGTAATCGTTATTATGAAAGATGCATATTTAGTAAGCGGTGTAAGAACTGCAATAGGAAATTTTGGAGGGACACTTTCACCTGTGAGAGCTGATGATTTGGCTGCGCATGTGTTGAAGGCTTTGCTTGGCAGAAACCCGAATTTGAATCCTCAGGCAATCGAGGATGTTTATTTCGGATGTGCGAATCAGGCAGGTGAAGACAATAGAAATGTTGCCAGAATGGCGCTTCTGTTGGCTGGTTATCCTATTTCTGTTGGAGGTGAAACGGTAAATCGCTTATGTGCATCCGGAATGGCTGCAGCAGTTACAGCTGCACGCGTTCTGCAAACAGGAGGCGCCGATATTATGGTTGCCGGTGGAGTAGAACATATGACACGAGGTCCGTTGGTAATGTCGAAAGCAGGATCAGCTTATGGGCGTGACCAGCAATTGTTCGATTCTTCTTTCGGATGGCGTTTTATCAACCCGAAAATGGAGCAAATGTATGGCGTTGATGCAATGGGAAATACAGCTGAGAATTTGGCTGAAATGATGAATATCTCACGTGAGGACCAGGATAAATTCTCTGTTTGGTCACAGGAAAAAGCATTGGCGGCGCAACAAAACGGGCATTTGGCTCAGGAAATAGTTGGAGTTGAGATTCTACGTAAGAAGCAAGACCCGTTGGTTTTTGATAAAGATGAATTTATGCGTCCGGGAACTTCTATGGATTCTCTTGGAGGCTTGCGTCCGGCGTTTAAAAAAGACGGTTCTGTTACGGCAGGTAACGCATCCGGATTAAATGACGGAGCGTGTGCATTACTTCTTGCTTCTGAAAATGGTTTAAAAGAGCAAAATTTGAAACCGCTCGCAAGAATCGTTTCTGCGGCAGTTGCCGGCGTTGAACCAAGAATTATGGGAATCGGACCCGTGCAGGCTTCTCAAAAAGCATTGAAACTGGCCGGTTTAACTCTTGATCAAATGGATGTTTTGGAGTTGAATGAAGCATTTGCAGCGCAAGTGTTGGCTTGTACAAGAACTTTGGGCGTGGCTGATAACGATCCGAGAATTAACCCTAACGGTGGGGCAATTGCACTTGGCCATCCGCTGGGAATGTCAGGAGCACGTATTTTGCTTGCTGCTGCAAACGAACTACAGCGTTCGAACAAAAAATATGCGTTGGTAACAATGTGTATAGGTGTCGGACAAGGTTATGCTACTGTAATTGAGCGTGTTTAATCCAACCTTTTAGTACATTTCGTATCTTTATACTGACTATGAAAAACTCCTCATATTTGGCATTAATGCTCTGTATGCTTTTTGCGGTTTCCTGCAAGAAGAAACAGAAAACTTCGTGGGATACGAATTGGCAAATTCCTTTGGTTGAAGATACACTGACCCTTGAACAGCTGGATGATGATGAAGGCGTGATTACCGTTAACGGAGGAGTTTATGAGCTTTCAATCGATAGAAACCTATTCTCGTTGAAATTGAGCGACATGGTTAAAATCCCTGATACAACCGTGAAGCATAATTATGCGATAAACATTGGCGGTTCAGGAATCACTGTTAATCCGGGGGTAAGTTTTGTAAACAATATTCAGGAGCATGATTTCCATATGGACCCGACCCAGTTGAAAGCAATGTGGGTCAAGTCGGGTGGAATCCATGTAAAAGTTTTAAGTCCTATCGAAACGGCGACAATTTTTAAAGTCGAGCTTCCGGGAGTGGTAAAGGACGGAGAGATCTATACCCAGGAATTTTCAGTACCTGCCGGATCAAATGCAAACCTGAGTTCAACAACGGATTATGTGGACCTGACCGGTTACCAGATCGATTTGACGGGACAGTATGGAACTTCTTATAACAAGTTACAGTCAAAAATAACGGTGAAAACAGATCCTGCCGGAAACACAGTTTCGGTAAATAACCTGGATAGCATGCGGTTCGAATTCACTATGGATGATCTGAAATTGGATTATGCACGTGGATATTTGGGAACCCAGATTTTTTCAGATACTATTATGAATAACATTCCGGCGCTATCTAAAATCATAGGAGGAACTATTGATCTTGACGCGGCCAACCTGAATTTCACAATAGAAAATGGATTTAAAGTCAGTGCAAGAGCTAAATTGATTTCATTGAAGAACACAAATTCGATGGGAAGCACAGTTGAACTTTCGCATAGTAGTGTTGGAAGCTGGATTAATATCAACCCGGCTTACGGGAGTTATGATTCTTACACTTCAAGTACAACCTCTCTGCAATTTGATGGTATGAACAGTAATGTTGAACAATTGCTGGAAAACCACGGAGCGGATAATGAAGTTGCTTACCAGATCCAGGTAAATCCATGGGGAAATGTTTCCGGTGGCTGGGATGAGGTTTATGATTCCCGACCAATGAATGTGCATCTTACAGGAAATTTGCCTCTGAATATCGGAGCGGATAACCTGACCGTTGTCGATACGTTTTCATTTTCCCTGAACCAGGATTATTCAGCTACACATATTGAAAGCGGTGAATTGATTGTTGATGTTGACAATGCATTCCCTATGCAGGCCAACCTGATGTTGTGTTTCCTGGATGCGAATGGAAATGTACTTGTTCAATTTACATCGAGTAATGTAATTGCTTCAAGCGTTTACGGCCAGGTAATCAATGGTATTCTGCAGAAGAATTCAGTAGTGAAATTCACTTGTACTGCGGCTCAGGTGGAACAATTGAACAGTGCTAAGAAAGTTTGTGTGAAAGCCGTACTTAATACTCCCGATCCGGTTTCAAACTTGTCAGATCAGGTTTCTATTCCGGAAAATGCATTTTTAAAATTCAAGATCAGGGCAAAGATCGCAGTTAAACACAATATATGATGAAGGTATTTATTCTGCTTTTTATTGCGTTTTGCAGTTTTACGGTCAGTGCTCAGACCAATTTCCCGGAAAATTTTGATACGATTAACGGTTATGGCCGGCAATTAATCGTGAACGGACAATTTGATGTGCAATCTACGTCTTTCAAAAATGAAATGTTGAACAAACTGGTTTATGGGGGGTATATCGACCAGGAAATGAAAGATCGTTCGTTCGATAAACATGGAAATATCAATTTTGCCGGCATCATTTCGAATAATGATATCACTTATTTCCACGGAAGTGACTCTCTTTTTGGGAAAGGAAGATGGGATTGGGGAGTAAAAGCCGGATATTACGCTTTGGGATCGGTTAAATACGGTAAAGATCCTTTCGGTTTGGTTTTTTATGGAAATGAAGGTTATTTGGGAGATACTGCATTTTTCACTAAGACAAGCCTGAGCTTCACTCGTTTTCAGAAAGTAGGATTTGGTTTGCGGGATAAAGTTTCCGGAAGTTACGTTTTCCTGAATTTTGTGAATGTACAGGACAGGTTTAACGGTGAAATTACCAAAGGGGAACTTTTCCAGAGTGCTGATGCTTCAGAAGTTAAAATGAAATTGCTCGGTGATATGTCATACACCTCAGGCAAACAGTTCTCGAAAGGTTTGGGAATGTCTGTTGATGCTGCTTACCGTGTGAAGGTTCCATGGGTTAAAGGCACACAAACGGTTATGGAAGTAAGTGTTTCGAATCTTGGTTTTGCGAGTATCAATTCACCTATGCACCGTTACCAGGCAGATTCAACCTATACATTCAACGGTTTCAGGTTAAACCAATTGTTTGGAGAAAACTCACCTTTTAACCGGGATGACTACAGCGTTTTGGATTCCCTGGGAATAAGCCATGACTCCACATATAGGCATACAGTATTCCTTCCCGGTTACATTCAGGCAGGAAAACTGATTGACTACAGAAGTGATAAAAAGCTCCAGTCGTTCTTCGGAATTCGGTTGTTTCCGACATTAAAGTCGAACTCAGCCGTATATATTGGAGCTGCATACAAACCGGTGAAATCCGTAATGTTGGTTGCCAGCGTAAATTATGGTGGATTAACCACTTTCAGAGGTGGTTTGGTAGCAAGTTATATCGCAGATAACTTCAGTATTTCTGTTGGTTCCGATGATATTGTTGGAATGTTTTACAGCGGTGGTTATGGAAAATCGGCATATTTAAGAACGGTATGGAATCTAGATTAATTGCTTTAGTAACCTTTGTGGTATTAACGGTTACCGGATTTTCGCAACCGGCTTCGTTCTACAAGGTGTTTTCCGGTAACGGTTATGATGAAGCGCAGGGGTTGACTCAACTTCCCGACTCGTCTTACCTGATTACGGGTTCTTCTTCAAGTTTTGAAAATGCACCGAACCAGGCCTTTCTGATGAATATTGATAAGCAGGGAAATTATCTGTGGTCGAAAGCCTATGGTGGTGCCGAATTTGAAGAAGGAAAACGTGTTTTTTCTGTGGATAATTTCGGACATTATGTAATCGGAACTTCGAACAGTGATGTTTCACACAATTTCGATGCTTACGTTTTCTTTACAGATCCAGCGGGAGAACTACAGTGGGAAAAGTGGTTCGACTACGGCTCATGGGAACGCGTTCACAGCGCCATTATGCTTCCTGATACAAGTTTGGTAGCAGTAGCAGAAACGGATAGTACTGTAAATGGAAATACGGATTTTTACATGTTCCGTCTTGACAAGAATGGTGATATGCTTTGGTCGAAGAAATGGGGGAGTGACGGGGACGATCTCCCGAAGTCAATAAATATTGTTTCGGACACTACATTTGTGATTTCAGGAACGGAGTATGTTGCGGATTCACTTACCAACAAAGGATATGTGGGGTATTTCAAAAACGATGGAACAGTGCTTTGGGATTCTACTTATTGCGGGAATGGATGGGCCCAGATCAACGATATCCATTACTACGAAAACGTGTTGCGCGGTATCGGACAACGCAAAATAGCCGGACATGAGTTTTGGGATTACTACAACCTTGATCTTGATCTGAACGGAAACCTTTTGTCAGACAGTTATTTCAATACAGGAACAGGTAACGGACGATTCACTCATTATGTTCAATATACTGCAGCAGTTGATAAATTTTTTGTGATAAGACAGGTTGAAGATGCCGGTTTTCCAACATACCCCGGAGGCGAGGACAATATTTGTTCGCGTTATACATCACAGTTCTATTGGGATGCGAGTGATGCCGGATATAGCAATGGTGGCCAGGATAATGTCAACCAGATCATCGCTACAAAAGACGGATATGCTGCTTTCGTAGGCTCACATGAATATTACTGTTGTGGCGGAAGTTCATTGTTTATCGTGAAGATCGGTGACGATTCGAATTATCCTTACAATACTACAAACCCGACTGTTTATGATATGGTTGGAGTAGAAGAGAATATCGAATTACTGAATGTTTCAGCTTACCCGAATCCTTTTCAGAACGAAGTTTCCGTTGATCTTCCTGAAGGAGAAACAGTGCAAATAATGGTTTACAACCAGCTGGGACAAGAATTGGAAACGTTTGAAAACCAAAGCGGAACTGTGCTTTTGAAAACAAACAACTATCCTAAAGGAATGTACTTCTTCAAGATCTCATCTGAAAACGGCACGGCAACACTTCGTTTAGTAAAGTAGGCCTACTTGTAGGTAAGTGGAATGTGAGAACGACCATTCATAAATCAAACACAATTATATAAAAACATAAAATTGTGTTCAAGTTTTTGAACGATTCGAATCGAAAACTGACCTGATCGACCAATAACGTAATTACAGAACTTCGCTAATCAAGTGACTGGTGACTGAGCGTAGTCATGGTGACTGAATGCTTACGCTGAATCCGCCCCAGGCGGAATAGGCGCAGCGTAGTCGAAGTCACCAGTGATAATCCTCTTCAATATTCCATTTCGACTGAACACGAAGAATTTGTTCAATAATCTCTCTTACACATCCGTGTCCGCCAAGCAGCTGACTTTGATAATGTACCAGAGATTTCACGTCATTTGAGGCGTCTTGCGGGCAGCATGAAAAACCAACCCTTCTCATCACGGGAATATCCGGAATATCGTCACCCATGTACATAATCTCTTCTTCATCCAGGTTGTACCGGCTTACAATGTCTTCGTACACTTTCAGTTTATCCGCTGCTCTTAAGTGAACTTCGGTGGCGCCATTTCCTAAAAGCCGCTCCTTCAATTCTTCTGATTTTCCTCCTGTAATGATAAAGATCCGGAACCCTTTCCGCATTGCCAGCTGTAGTATGAAACCATCTTTGGAATGCAAGGAGCGAACAGCTTCACCGTTAAACATGTAAATTCGGTTATCGGTCAAAACACCGTCAACATCTAGCATGATTGTTTTGATTTTCGGAAGCCGTTCTTTATAGCTGATCATGTGTTTGATTTTTTTGCTGAATACTCTCAGAGATAGTGGAATATATTTTTGCCTTCATTTCATCAAGAAGCTGAAGATGTTTTTGCATTGTTTCTGTGTCGCCACGCTGTGCCGGACCGGTTTGGTCTTTAAAAGAGGCACCGCGTTTGATCTTGCGGAAAGTCTCATCGATCAGGGCTTCAAACCACGAAAAATCAATTCCTTTTGATTGGGCAAATTCATTTCCGAGAGCGCAGATATGATTGCTGAAATTGTTCAGAAAAACAGCGGTAATATGAAGATTGATCCTATCTGAAGCGTTGAAAATTACGGCTTCTTTTCCAAGTTGATTTCCAAGTTGGAGGAGTTCCTTTTCGAATAATCTGTCAGCTGCTTCTATGAAAAAAGGAATTTTCGAGAAATCGACCTCCGTATCAGCTGCAAAACTTTGAAGCGGGTAAAAAACACCGGCTTCGAAATTCATTTTGGGAAGGCGGGTGATATCAAAAGTTCCCGAAGTGGTAACGCAATTGCAGAATTCCAGGGTTTCCTTCAGGGTTGTTTCCAACTTGTTGTCCTGAACACAAACGATTGCCAGGTCGGCCTTAGATAATTCGGAGTAATCTTTAAGGGCTTTTATACCGGTTTTCTCAGAAAATAATTGGGTTTTTACCGTTGAACTTCCAAGAACACCAAATAGGTCGAGGTTAAGCTCAATTATCCTGTTTGCAATGTGTGTTGCAACATTTCCCGTACCAATAAGGGCAATTTTCATCTCCTTCAAAAATACTGAATCGAAATGAAAATTGCCCTTAGTATTGAGATCAATTATTCCAGGATCAACAGCGTAGAACGCACATTCCCCAGTTCATCAACGGATTGTAAGGTATAAGTTCCTTTAGAGTGCGGGCTAACATCCACTGAAACTCCCGTACTTCCTGTCATGAAAGGCAATTCCCATTTTCTTCCGGTAAGATCTATCAATTGAACGGATTTGATAGCATGCTCTTTTTCTTTCACCAATACCATTCCGGTAGTTGGATTCGGATAAGCGTCGAGCGGAGAAACAATATTGTATTCTACCGGTACAATGGTTGTGAAATTAGCGTTTCCGTCAAGGTCGACCTGTTTCAAACGGTAATAGCTAAGACCTTCCAAAGGTTTTTCGTCTGTAAATGCGTAGCTTTTAGATGTACTGCTGTTTCCTGCAGCATCAACAAATCCTGTGGTTTCCCAAATTATTCCGTCCATCGACCGTTGAACAGCGAAAAAGTCACTGTTGACTTCCGATTCGGTTGTCCAGTTCATTCTGACCTTGTCATTTGCAAGATAAGCCTGCCAATTGCTGTATCCCACAGGAAGCGGAACGATAGCACAGTTGGTAGTTGCGGTTCCACCACCGTTGGTTACATTGATGGTTTGTACAACATTTGCATAATTGGTAACCAGGAGCACATAAACCTGTCCTGTTGTAACTCCATTTACATTCACTTGTTCGGTTGCAGACGTGGAGTAAGAACAATCCAGGGGCATCCCGTAAGTATTACAAGCGGCTGTTCCCGCTGCAACAGAAGCAAAGGGACCCCAAATTGCGAAATCAACATCTTGTCCTGCAGTAATATCTACAACAAGGTTTCCACCGTTTGCAATTTCCAGGTAATACCAACTTGGATTAGGTGACGTTGATAAACAATTGTAGTTGTTTCCCGGATTCACCGTGCTTGCAGGCGATCCTCCGGAATTGGCGGTAAAAGATATGGGTGAGCCCGAACAAATAGGTTGTTGTACAGTACAAGTTGTATTTGTTCCGGGCACGGTTATACAAAGCGAAAAAGTTCCGGTACCTGAAAAATATCTCCAGAAGCGCAGGTAATAAGTGTTTCCTGGAATAAGCCCGGAAGATGTTAAGGCCGGCATTGCGCCCGGGCCACTGTCGTCGTCACAGGATACCTGGGTCAATGAACCACAAGCTCCCTGGTATAATGCCATTCCACCATCAGTTATTGAACCGGCTGTGGCTGAAATGTTTACAGTTCCTCCTGGTGGGGCAACAAATGAGTACCAAACATCAGGAGCTCCCGGAGAAGCGCATGAAGGTGTGCCTCCGTTTGCTGCGTTATTGGAGTATGATGCGCCGGCAGTTGTACCGTTGGTCACAGTACAGTTGGTACCTACTGAAATCGCCGGGGCGCCACAAGGTGCATCAGATTGTGAAAAAGTATATTGATCCAGGAACACGGTTAGGATGGTTGCGAAGAAAAATAGACCTTTCATAATAATTGTTTCTAACAGTTTAATAATTACGTATGTCCTCAAGTGTGATTGTTTCACCAGCCAGGATCAACGCACCATGAAGTATATATGCTTGCTTTTCGGTTTCGGTTAGGCTATCGTAAAATGAGCGTGGAATGATCTTCAGGTCCGGGTGTTGTCCAAGCCAATTTTTGATCTCCTGAGCTTCGTCCTCCCGAATAATAGTTTCCTTGTTCAAGGATTTCGACTGATCAAAATGTTCGATTGATTCCATTGTCAGTTTTCCGTCATAAACAAGAATATTGCTTCCGATCTTGTCTCTCATTTCCTGTGAAACTGAGTTGTAATTTTCAGTACTAACGAGGTAAACGTCGGGGTGGAGAGAGACCCATTTTGTGATTTCCTGCGAATTTTGGGCAATACAGGATGCCGTTACGCCCAGGACGCAGCTTAGTAGCAAGTAATGTTTCATAACGTTTTTATTCTTTCCATACAAGTTAGGAATAAGAACAGTTTCTAAAATTCGTAATGAACATTTTGCGGTGCCGGATTAGCCGATTAAATTAATAGTTGAGTATTTGACGGTTTTAACCGAAAATCAAAAAAAAATGCCGTCGAATATCGACGGCATTTCAATGAATATTTCATTTTGGCCTACTTTCCGTGGCACTGTTTGTATTTTTTTCCGCTTCCGCATGGACAAGGATCGTTTCGCCCGATCTTCGTTTCTGCCACTACCGGTTGTTGTTTTTCTCTTTGCGGCATTGAATTGCGCATTGCTTCATCATAACCTTCGCTTCCGTGAAATTGAGGAGGAGGAGTGCTTGATGACGTGTTTTGAACTTGCGCCTGGTCATAAGCAGATGGAGCTTTTGCTACCTGTGTCTGCTTCACTCGTTCACCGCTGTCTGTGTAAAGATCATTTTGAACAAGGAATTCAACAGTTTCGTTACTCAAACGGTTCAACATTCCTTTAAACAACTCAAAAGACTCTAACTTATAGATAAGCAGCGGATCTTTCTGTTCGTAAACAGCTTGCTGAACAGAGCCTCTCAAATCGTCCATTTCTCTCAAGTGCTCTTTCCACTCGTTGTCGATCATTCCAAGAACAAGGTTCTTCTCAATGGTTGAAGCGATATTTCTTCCTTCAGATTCTGCTGTTTCTTTGATGTTCAAATGAACCCCCATTTTTCTTCGTCCGTTAGATACTTCGAACACAAGGATCTCGAAACGGGAATTATTTTCATTCAATTCTTTAACCTGAGGTAGGATCAAACGACCGATGCGTTCGTTCTTCTCATGGTATTGGTTCACTACTTTTTCGTAGATATCCTCAACAAGATCCATTTTATTTACTGAATTGAATTCGCTCATTGAAACCGGGCTTTCAATACCCAATACTCTTAATAGCTCCAATTCGAAATCTTCGAAAGACCCGTTGGCATTTGCGTTTACAAATCCTTCCACAACATCGTAGAACATGTTTGAAACGTCAACGTCCATTCTTTCACCGAACAACGCATTTCTACGCTTTTTGTAAATAGCCTTACGCTGCGCGTTCATTACATCATCGTATTCAAGCAAACGCTTACGAACACCGAAGTTGTTTTCTTCCACTTTTTTCTGAGCACGTTCAATAGATTTAGAAACCATGCTGTGAGAAATAACTTCTCCTTCTTTCAGACCTAAGCGGTCCATTACGCGTGCAATACGCTCAGAACCGAATTTACGCATCAAATCGTCTTCCAAACTCACAAAGAACTGAGAAGATCCCGGATCTCCCTGACGACCTGAACGACCACGCAACTGGCGGTCAACGCGACGTGAATCGTGTCTTTCCGTACCGATGATAGCCAAACCTCCGGCTTCTTTAACGCCTTCAGCCAGTTTAATATCTGTACCACGACCGGCCATGTTCGTAGCAATTGTTACAGCTCCCGGTTTACCGGCCATTGCAACAATTTCTGCTTCTTTTTGGTGATATTTCGCGTTCAATACCTGGTGCGTAATGTTACGCATCTTAAGCATTCGACTCAATAACTCGGAAATTTCAACTGTAGTTGTACCAACAAGAACCGGACGGCCCTGGTCTACCAATTTCACCACTTCATCAATCACAGCTGAGTATTTCTCTCTTGCTGTTTTGAAAACAAGATCTTGCTGATCTTTACGTGAAATCGGGCGATTAGTAGGAATTACAACCACCTCAAGTTTGTAAATGTCCCAGAATTCTTTTGCTTCGGTTTCAGCTGTACCCGTCATACCACAAAGTTTGTGATACATACGGAAGTAATTCTGAAGTGTAACAGTCGCGTATGTTTGAGTGGCAGCTTCAACTGTTACGTTTTCTTTCGCTTCAATCGCCTGGTGTAATCCATCGGAGTAACGACGACCTTCCATGATACGACCTGTTTGCTCATCAACGATCTTGATCTTTCCATCCATGATCACGTACTCAACCTCTTTTTCGAAAAGTGAGTAAGCTTTCAATAACTGTGTAATGGAATGAATTCGCTCTGACTTGATAGAGTAATCGCGGATCAATGCTTCTTTCTTCATCGCAAATTCTTCTGCCGGATAATTTGCTTTTTGAAGCATAGCCAATTCAGTAGAAATGTCAGGGATTACGAAGAAGTTTCTGTCGTCAGAACCAGAAATAAGGTCAATTCCTTTCTCGGTAATATCAACAGTATTGTGTTTTTCATCGATAACGAAATACAATTCCTTATCGATTTTTTTCATGTGCTTGTTGTTCTCAGCCATGTACTGGTTCTCAACTTTTTGCAATTGAGAACGAATTCCAGGCTCAGAAAGGAATTTGATCAGGGCTTTGTTTTTCGGCAAACCTCTGTGTGCACGAAGCAAAGCAATACTTCCTTCTTCCAATGCTGTTTTCAAATCAACAGTTCCGTCTGTTTGTCCGGACATTGCAATAGTCAATAAACGTTTTGCATCCGCAAGGGCCTGGTTAACGAACTTACGCTGAACTTCAACAATATTCTCAACACGTGGTTTCAATTCGTAGAACTCGTGCTGATCTCCTTTTGGGGTTGGACCTGAAATGATCAAAGGCGTTCTCGCGTCGTCGATCAAAACTGAATCGACCTCATCGACGATTGCAAAGTGATGTTCACGCTGAACAAGATCTGCAGGATCCGTCGCCATATTGTCACGCAGGTAATCGAAACCGAATTCGTTGTTCGTTCCGAAAGTAATATCAGCATTATATGCAGCACGGCGCATTGGTGAGTTTGGCTGATGTTTGTCGATACAATCAACACTCAATCCATGGAATTGGTACAAAGGTCCCATCCATTCCGAGTCACGTTTTGCAAGGTAGTCGTTCACGGTTACCACGTGAACTCCTTTTCCGGCAAGTGCATTCAAATAAACAGGAAGTGTTGCTACCAACGTTTTACCTTCCCCTGTTTGCATTTCTGCGATATTTCCACGATGAAGAACAGCACCACCCATCAACTGAACGTCATAATGCACCATTACCCATTCAACATCCGCACCGGCAGCACTCCATTTATTTGCCCAGATAGCGTTTTCACCGTCAATTGTAATTCCGTCTTTTCTTGCAGAAAGGTCTTTGTCAAACTCTTCAGCCTTAACAACAAGCTGTTTGTTTTCTGCCCATCTGCGAGCAGTTTCCTTAACAACAGCGAAGGCTTCAGGTAAAATTTCTTCTAATTTCTTTTCAATGATTACGTTGATCTCTTTCGAGTTTTCATCAATTTTGGTGTAGATCGTTTCTTTCTCATGAAGTGGCAGATCAGGTGTTTTCACTTGTTCCTTCAGTTGGGCAACCTCTGCCTCAAGCCCGGAAATTGCATCTTTAATTAATGCCTGAAATTTACGAGTGCGGGCGCGCAATTCATTATCCGAATCTTTTTGTACGTCGCTGTAAATTTTTGCAACTTGTTCAATAATAGGTTGGTACTTCTTTTTATCGTTAGCCGACTTATCTCCAAGAATGCTCTTTAATATTCCTTTTAACATGTTTTCTTCAAAATAGAGAGCCCCAAAAATAACATTTTAAAGCGGAGTACCCTCGGTTATGTGGTGTGCATTTGTCATAAATTGTTCCAAAAGGTTCTTTCAGACAAATTGACAGAAAAGCGTTTGGGGTTACTGACATAAAAACCGATGGCACATGAAAACGAATTACAATTTTGATCGGCACCGAAATATAAAAACACAACTAAGTGAAAAGGTAAATTGATAACTAAAAGGTAACTGAGCGAAGTCGAAGTTCCATTAATTAGTTATCTTTGCACGCATGCAAGAAATGATCCTGATTTTAGATTTTGGTTCTCAGTATACGCAGCTTATTGCACGCAGAGTTAGAGAGCTTAATGTTTATTGTGAAATTCACCCATGGAATAAAGTTCCCGAATTGGGGAGCCATATTAAAGGTGTAATTCTTTCCGGAAGTCCGTTCTCAACGCGAGATCCGGAATCTCCAAAACCAGATCTGTCAGAAATCAAAGGAAAATTCCCATTACTAGGTGTTTGTTTCGGTGCGCAATACATGGCATTGAATTATGGTGGCGAAGTACTTCCATCCACAATACGTGAATATGGTAGAGCTAATCTTGCAGTGGTTGATTCCTCAAACGAACTGGTAACAGGAATGAGCGTAGGTTCACAGGTTTGGATGAGCCACGGTGACACGATCAAGAATGTACCTTCTAACTACAAGATCATTGCAAGCACGCACGATGTTGAAGTTGCAGGCTACGCAATAGAAGGTGAGACAACATATGGAATTCAATTCCACCCGGAAGTTTATCACTCACTTGAAGGACAAATTCTGTTAAAGAATTTCATCGTAACTATTTGTGGTTGTTCACAATCCTGGACACCTGATTCTTTCGTTGACAGCACAGTTGCCGAATTGAAAGAGAAATTGGGGGATGATAAAGTTATTCTTGGTCTTTCCGGGGGTGTTGATTCTTCTGTTGCAGCAATGATTCTCCACAGAGCTATCGGCGCTAACTTGCATTGTATCTTCGTTGATAACGGTTTATTAAGAAAGAACGAATTCTCTTCTGTTCTTGAAAGCTATAAAGGTTTAGGATTGAACGTAAAAGGAGTTGATGCTTCTGCTCAGTTCTATGCTGCACTGAACGGTGTTACTGATCCTGAAGCAAAACGAAAAGCTATCGGAAAAGTCTTTGTTGATGTTTTTGATGCAGAATCGAAATTAGTGGAAGACGCAAAGTGGCTTGGACAAGGAACTATTTATCCTGACGTTATTGAGTCGGTTTCCGTGAATGGCGGACCTAGCCAAACAATCAAATCTCACCACAATGTTGGTGGATTACCTGATTACATGAAATTGCAGGTTGTTGAACCGCTACGCTTATTATTCAAAGATGAAGTAAGAAGAGTAGGTAGGTCGCTTGAATTGCCTGAAAATATTTTGAATCGTCACCCTTTCCCTGGTCCTGGATTAGGAATTCGTATCCTCGGCGATGTAACTGCAGAGAAAGTTCGTATTCTCCAGGAAGTGGATGCCATATTCATTGAGGGATTGAAAGAAGATGGATTGTATGACCAGGTTTGGCAGGCAGGAGCAATTTTCCTTCCTATCCAAAGCGTTGGTGTAATGGGAGATGAGCGAACTTATGAAAACGCAGTTGCTCTTAGAGCTGTAAGTTCAACGGATGGTATGACTGCCGATTGGTGTCATCTTCCGTATGAGTTCCTTGCCAAAATTTCCAATAAGATTATCAATCAAGTGAAGGGAATCAATAGAGTTACTTACGATATCAGCTCCAAACCACCGGCAACTATTGAATGGGAATAGTGGCATTTTAATTGTTTGACGCAAAACAAAAAAATATGAGATACCTGGTTGTTGTTTTGATCTTGCTTTGCTCTGTAGTTGCAAATGCGCAAGAAACTGTTGAGGATGTTGTGTTGCAATATCAGGATGGGAAATTGTATTTGGTTCACGTTGCCGAGGCGGGAAATACGCTTTACGGAATGCAAACGGTTTATGGTGTTCCGGTTGAACAAATTGTGAAAGCAAACCCCGGAGCGGAAAAAGGCTTGAAGGTAGGAACCACATATTTAATCCCTCAGGGAGCAACAACTATCAAAGTAAAAAATGGTACGACGCTGGTAAAACACGTTGTCGTTAAAGGTGAAACCCTGTACGCATTGAGCAAAAAATACGGTTCTGATGTTAACGAGGTGAATTCCATTAATCCTGAAGCAGCAACCGGATTAAAACTTGGTCAGGTACTGTATTTCCCGACAACTGCAAAACCCGTTGCGGTAACACCTGTAATAAAAGAAGAACCAGCAACTGAAACGGTTAAAACGGTTGTTCAGTTTTCAGATTCTACTGTAAATTATGTGGTGAAGAAAGGTGAAACCTTGTATACCATTGCAAAACGCTACATGGTTTCTGCTACAGATCTTCAGAAATTCAATAACCTGAAGTCAACAAACCTGACCCCGGGTTCTACACTGAAAATTCCAATTAAAAAAGAAAAGATAGACCAGGTTCCAATTCGTGAGATCCAGGTGGTTGATGAGCCGAAAGTGGACAAGGAAATCATGTTCAACAAGAAATCAGAGTATAATGTTGTTGTATTATTGCCTTTTGGTTTGGATAAAACGCTTGGGGCCGGTTTAAAGAACCTGGCAACCGAATATTATATGGGAATGATGCTCGCAATTGATTCGCTGGAAAACCAGGGTATTAAGGCTCTTGTTACTGTTGTGGATTTCCCTATAGATTCTGCGGATATTGTTTTAGCACTGAAGAAACCTGAAATTAAATCGGCAGACCTTATTATAGGACCTTTAATTCCACAAGCTGCCGACCTGGTTGGGGCTTTCTGTAAAACGAATAAGATCCGCATGGTTTGTCCTTCGTCGGTTAACAGTTCTATTCTTAAAGATAATCCATACGTATACTGTGCAGTTGCTTCTGAAATTACGCAGCAACATATTTTGGCAAAGTACACTACCGAGAACTTCAAAGGCGCTCAGGTTGTACTGGTGAATCTTGATCCTAAAAAAGATGCAGATCTTTACCAGGCCTATAGAACGAAATACATGGAACTTGCCGCAAAGAACGGTGCGCCTAAAATCATTGAGGTGAAGTTGGCCGATTTCGGTTCTATGATCCGTAAAAATGGAAATACCGTATTTGTTGTTCCAAGCACAAATGAAGCGAATGTCGTAAAATTCATGCTTGCGCTTCATAAACTGCGCTCAAAAGCAGGAGACGGAAATATTACCGTTCTCGGTACGAAAGATTGGGCTGGATTTGATGAGCTGACAGGTTATTATAAGACAACTTATGATGTTCAGTGGTGTACAGCAAGTGATCTGAATTATTCGGACCAAAAAACGGAAGATCTTCTTCGTGTTTACCGTTCTGCTTACAAGAGTGACATGAACAAAGTTGCTGTTCAGGGTTATGACATCATGCGTTATTTTGTTCCTTATCTGTTGACGGATAAATCAAATGGAGAATGCTTGATCCAGAACGCTTTTGATATGAACCAGGTTGCCCCGAACTCAGGTTTCGAGAACAAACAGTGCTTTGTTGTTGAACACGATGAATACAAGCTGGTCCGAAAAGGAGTTTATCATGAGTAAAGAAGAAATTGGCGAACGTTTCCGTGAACTGCAATTGTTTATTTGCGCTGAACTGGAAAAAGTAGACGGTTCAGCTAAATTTTCAGAAGATGCCTGGGACCGGGCGGAAGGTGGAGGCGGTTTCACGCGTACCATCAAAAACGGTAATATCATTGAAAAGGGAGGCGTGGCATTTTCAATTGTTCACGGTGAAGTGAATGAAATGATGCGTACCCAAATGAAAATTGAGGGTAATTCCTTTTACGCTACCGGCGTTTCCATTGTTATTCACCCTAAAAGTCCTCATGTTCCCATCATTCACATGAATGTGCGTTACTTTGAACTTGATAACGGAACACATTGGTTTGGTGGTGGAATTGATCTGACCCCACATTACATCATTCCCGAAAATGCCAAGGTTTTTCATCAGCGTTTGAAAACCATTTGCGATAAGTACAATCCGGATTTTTACGATCGCTTTAAGCCTTGGGCAGATGAATATTTCACTATTCCGCACAGAGGTGAATCACGTGGAATAGGAGGGATCTTCTACGATCACATTGTTAGCGACAGTACAAATTCTAAAGAAACCTTATTCAATTTCGCGATAGAATTGGGTGAATCCTTCCCGTTCATTTATGGCGAACAGGTTGCATTTGGAAAAGATAAACCCTTTACCGAACAAGAATTGAAATGGAGAAATCTTCGTCGCGGCCGTTATGTGGAATTCAACCTGGTAAACGACAGAGGTACAAAATTCGGTTTGGTTTCAAATGGAAGAACTGAATCTATCCTCATGAGTTTGCCCGCAGATGCAAGCTGGGAATATGGATTTGTTCCTCAAAAAGACAGTAATGAAGAATTAACACTCAATTTTCTTTCGAAACCAGTAGATTGGTTAAATATCTAACAAGCGACTTGTTGTTGTGATTTTAACACTATATTAGGGCTGAATTTTTAACGGAAAGGCAACCTTATTTCACGCTTTTCGTTTGAAATGGTGTAAATCTACATACTATGAATCGAAAACTACTCGTGCTCTCCGCACTCCAGCTTGTAGGATTTGGTTTGTTTGCCCAGCAACAAACTACAACTACAAGACCGGCAGAGCTAAAACCTGTAAAGCTACAAGCGGCTACCTCAACCGCAACTACGCAATCAGTAAACACTTCCCAGGATTCTCTTTCAGGTGAAAGCCTTGAGCATTTGAATTATGTTATTTATGCCATCGATTCAAAAGTGGCATACATCAAATCGGATCAGGCTGAGAATCAGAAAGCCTTAGAGTCGGGTTGGTATGACATGATGGAAAAACAAAGAGCTATTCTGGTTGCTAAGCGCGAGATTTTGGTCAAGCGTCAAGCAGAAACAAAGTAGCTGATTATCTAATCCGTACTCTTATGAAAAACTACTACGCAATATTCTTGTTGTTGACCCTATTTTGTGGTCAGCATTTCGCTTATTCTCAAGGAGGTAGCTGTGCAGGTGCAGATCCGTTTTGTACCGAAAACAACTACGCATTTCCTGCTTCAACAACTACAACGGCAGAAAGTGGACCTGAATACGGTTGTTTGTTGACCCAACCAAATCCATCATGGTATTACATTGAAGTAGCGACCGGAGGGAATATCATTATAGATTTATCGAATTCTGCCGGTGTGGATATCGATTTTATTTGTTGGGGGCCTTTTAACAATCTTGGAGTCGCATGTTCAAATTTAACGGGAAGCGGATCTTTTGATGGTTGTAGCTTGTTCGATTCTTATCCATGTGGTAATATTATTGATTGCAGCTACAGTACTTCAGCAACTGAAACATGTACTATTCCAGGGGCAGTAGCAGGGCAATTCTATATGTTCCTTATCACCAATTATTCTGGTGTACCAACCGATATTTTTGCTTCTTCAAGCGCTGCAAGTACAGGAAGTACAGATTGTACTATCGTTCCGCCTCAAGGTTGTTTGATGTCATCGTTAAACGCGAATATAGGTGCCTGTGCTCCAAATAATACATATACATTGGACGGTGACTTTACATACACTGGAAATCCTGGTTCAGGAACTGTGATTGTTGAAGTTGATAACGGTACATCAACATATACGCAAACATTCAATCCTCCGTTTGTTGACGGACAAACTTATAATTTCAGTATTTCCGGAATTCCTGCAGACGGAGCAAATACGAATGTCAACGTTTATTTCTCGGCAGATCCTGGCTGTAGCTTGGATATTGATTATACTGCTCCGGCTGATTGTAGCTGTACAGCAGATATTGGAACACAGAGTGCTTCAATTGTAGGAGTAAGTACCAACAACTATGTACTTTGTTATGGAGATGCCATTCAAATTACGCTGGACGGAAACAATACGGATCCTGAAGAAGCTAATAATCCTCCCGGACCTGTTTATGATCCTGGAGTGGGCTGGTTGGTTTATTCCTGCCCGCCAACAATTGGTCTCGTTCCTTCTGCTACTGAAGATGTTGCGAACGATCCGTGTTTGCAGGGGATTGCAGCTTACGGTGATTTAGCAGATATCAATGACCTTTCATTTATCAATTCTTTTCCTGCCGGAACATTTACTGATAATACGGTTTATTTTGTTCCGATCACTTTTTATTCAATGGCGGAAAATGTTTACAGTTATGTAAATACAACAATTCCGTGTTACGAATTGGGGACCCCATACGCCGTTCAATACCTTCCTGAAATCACTTTTACACAAGTGACAGATTGTGCTACAGGTGAAGCAACTGCAACGATTAACGGCGGTCTGCCTGAATTAGATGGTTCTCAATTTACTGCTGTTGCAGGCTCATTAACTCCTGCTTCTGCGTCGTTCGTAAATACAACTTGTGGAAATGGTGGCGATATTGTTATTGATGGACTTACGAGCGGACAATCTTATTCTTTCGATGTGGAAGATGAAAATGGCTGTCCGATTACCATTTCCGGAACGATGACAGGAGGCGGTGGAGCGACACTGACTTATCCTCAGAGTGCCTATTGTATCAACGCTGCTAATCCATCACCAACCGTTACAGGTTCGGCAGGTGGAACGTTTTCAAGTACAGCAGGTTTGTCTATCAATGCCGCTTCAGGAGTTATCAATCTCTCTGCTTCAACCGCCGGTAACTATACCGTAACTTATGTTGGAGTTGGTGGAGCATGCCCTCCTTCCGCAACATTCAATATTACGATCAATGCACTTCCGAATGTTGTTGCCGGTTCTGATCAATCCATTTGTGCAGGTCAACAGGTTACATTGACAGGTGCAGGAGCTAATTCCTATTCATGGTCCGGTGGTGTGACGAATGGTGTTCCATTTACTCCGGGGGCAACTGCTACATACACGGTAACAGGAACATCTGCTGCTGGATGCCAAAATACGGATGACGTGATTGTAAATGTTGATCCTGCTGCCAATCCGGTTTTTGCGGCGAATGTAACTTCTGGTTGCTCACCCTTAACAGTTACTTTTACGAACCAAAGTGGCGGAGTGGATTGTGACTGGAATTTTGGCGATGGTACAACGGGAACAGGCTGTGGATCAGTAACACATACCTACACAGCAATTGGCTGTTACGATGTAACATTGACAACTGAATCTGCCCTTGGTTGCGTTGGAACCGTTACACTGAATAATTATATCTGCGTAACTCCGGATCCGGTTGCTTCATTTATTCCAATTCCGGTAGAAATGACAACGGATAATCCAACTTCTACAATGACTAACGAATCAACAAATGCAACCTCTTATTTATGGACGTTTGAAGACGGAAGTACATCGAACTTGTTTGAACCAAGTCATACATTCCCGGCCGCTGAAGGCAACTACGGAATTGAACTCGTAGCATATTCAGCTTCCGGATGTACGGATACAGCATGGGCGATAGTTGTGGTTAAGGAAGATATTATTTATTACGTTCCGAACACCTTTACGCCTGACGGTGATGAGCATAACCAGGGATTCCTTCCTGTATTCACTTCAGGTTTCGATCCGTTCAATTTCAATATGAAAATCTTTAACCGTTGGGGTGAGATCGTTTTTGAAACGAACAATCACCTGGTAGGTTGGGATGGTACTTACCATGAGAAATTAGTTCAAGACGGAACATTTACATGGAAAATAGAATTTAAGATATCCGCTAACGATGCGAGAAGAGTGGCTGTTGGTCACGTCAGCGTAATCAGGTAAAATGAAATCAAAAGAAAAGGGCTGTGAGAACAGCCCTTTTTTATTTTGTATGAAATCAAATTCTTCGATAATCTGCTGTGGCAGATGTTTATCAAAAGCTACGCTTTTTCTTTTCGTCGTTCTCTTTCGGTTTTAATCAAACCAAGCTCTCGTCCTGTTTGACCTTTAACCGAAGTGTTCTCGTTCGCTCTGCGAAGCAAATATGGCATTACCTCGTGAATAGGTCCGTATGGAACGTATTTCGCTACGTTATAGCCTGCATTCGACAGGTTGTAAGAAATATGGTCACTCATTCCCAATAATTGGGCAAAGTAAATACGTTTGTCACTTTTGCTGATGTTCTTCTTTTCGATTAATTCAGCAAGTAACATACTTGATTCTTCGTTGTGCGAACCTGCCACCAATGCCATAGACTCAAGGTTATCAAGCAAAAAGGAAAGCGCTTCATTGTAATCTTTATCGCAAGCAGCTTTATCCGGTTGAATAGGTGATGGATATCCTTTTGCTTCTGC
>Ga0307408_100000603_pt1 | contig 30917 bp, 45 predicted proteins | sample 322Cmetagenome_FD_202116 | JGI IMG/M metagenome (GOLD analysis project Ga0307408, IMG submission 202116) | Maize rhizosphere microbial communities from greenhouse at UC Davis, California, United States - 322HYB-C-3 | ecosystem: Host-associated > Plants > Roots > Rhizosphere > Soil | place...
AGGCAGGACAGGGCGAGAAACGGGAAGTCGTTACGGTCCGGGAGGGCTTGGGGCGGGAAGGGTAGTCGGACAGGATTGGGGCGGGGTGTGACGGGGTGGGTAGTCACTTGGGGTGCCGTGAGGTGAGGTGGTCAGTCGGATCGGGTTGGGGGGTGAAAGGGTGGGTAGTCACTTGAACTTGGATAGTCCCTCGCGGATCCGAACAATCTCTTCCTCGGTCAGGACATCTTCGACCGTCTTGTTGGCCTGCATCTTCCGGGCCAGGGCGCGGAAGAATGCCTCTTCCATCTTGTTCTCAGCGGCCCGGCGTCCGTACTCAGCGGCCACATATAGCAGGTCCCCACGCCTCATGGTGCGAAGCTCATGGCGCATGCCATCGGAGAGTGTGAAGGTTGCCGAAAGCCAGAACTGCCTGACCTGACCGATGTTCTCGATCTGGCCGGAGTCTATGCCTTCCAGGATCTCCTGCATCTTGGCACTGGCCGAACCCTTGCGGGCTATCATCCGCACTGACTGGTCCCGCCGGTTGATGGCATCCCGGATGATCTGCACCGCATGCTCCATCAGGTAGCCATGCAGTAGGTCGGGATCGGCATGCCGCAGGGCTTCCACGATCGCCTGGGCGACAGCGGCGGGCTGATAGGGACCTTTCTCGGTCTCTTTGTCGATCAGCTCGCGCATCTCGACGCCATAATTTCTCATGGTGTTCCTCCTCTCGGAACCCATGTTATAGCGTGATAGCTCTAGGAAGCAAGAGAATTGATATCACTCGACGACAAATACTCCCTGACCTTGCTTTCCTTCGACAACCCCGGTGTGCTTGAGGATCAATATCGCCGAGCGGACCGATCCGTACGAGGCATTGAATTCCTCCCGCAGCTCCTTGGTGGAGGGCAGCTTCCCATCAGGGTAGGCCCCGGAGGCGATCCGCTCGGTCAAGGCATTGACGATGGTCAGGTAGAGAAAGTCCGTCATAGACAACACAGTAAACCATGCTGATACTCTGATCATCGTGGGACTGTCTATGAAGCAGCGGGTGGCAGCGATGCCCCCTGCAGCCAGGATGCAGTTCCTTGATGGCCTGGATCCCGACACCCTGGAGATGATCAGCCGGGAGGAATGGTTCTGGGTGGCCAGGCCCGAACAGATCCCACCGGAAGGGGACTGGTCGATCTGCCTGATGCTGGCGGGCCGTGGCTTCGGCAAGACCCGATCGGGTGCCGAGTGGATCGTGGAACGCACCATCAAGCATCCCCTGGATTCCTCGGGGTTCCCCACCGAACGACTGATCATGGCGTTCAACATTTCCGATGCTGTGGCCTCCTGTGCCGAAGGGCCCTCGGGGGTGCTGCGTGTGTTGCAGCGCATGGGATACACCCCGGCCGAGCAGAACCGGAGGGTGGAGGATCCCAGCAAACGGTACGCCTTCGTCAAGAGCCCCAAGCCTTATGTGCGCTTGCTGGAGACCGGGGCGGTCATCCATTTCACCGGTGCCACCATTGATGCCGCGAGGTCGAAGAACTTGGCCGATGTCTGGCTTGATGAGCCGATCAAGTGGGCTGCACCAGAGGAAACCTGGAGGGAGGGTATCCGTCCGGCTCTTCGTGCCGACATCCCAGGAGACAAGCCCAGGGCCCTGGTGACCACCACCCCCAAGCCGATCATCTTGCTCAAGACCTGGGTGTCTGATCCGGAAAAGTGGAAGGTCACGATCATCCGGGGATCGACCTTCGACAACATGATCAACCTGTCTGAGGATGCCGTCGAAGAGCTGCGCCAGACCTATGAGGGCACAGCCCTGGGTCGCCAGGAACTCTATGGGGAACTGCTCGACGATGTCACCGGGGCCCTGTTCTCCTGGGGTGCCATCCACAACCACCGGGTGGCCATCGGCCCGGACAAGGTGGCCCATCGCACTGTCGGTGTGGATCCTGGCCTGACCGGCAATGAGGATGGTGACGAGATGGGGATCGTGGTCATGTGCCGTGACCGCGAGGACCACATGTATGTCATCGCCGATGAGACCACCAAACTCGCAGGTCGTGATGCCGCCCTGTATGCCTGGAGGGTTTTCGAGCAATACCAGTGCGACACCCTGGTCTTCGAGGACAACCTGGGCAAAGTGTGGATGAAGGATGTGTTCACCGATGCCTTCAGGGAGCTTCAGCGTGCCGGTGTGTTCCCCTCGGAGATCATCACTCCACCCCTGGTGCCTGAGTTCTCCAAGATCGGAAAGAAGCTGCGGGCACAGCCCGTGGCCATGCGTTACTCCCAGGGCAGGGTGCACCACATCGGGACATTCGACAAGCTCGAGACCCAGATGCTGACCTTCGATCCCCTGTCCACCAAAGAGTCACCGGACCGCCTGGATGCCATGGTGCATGCCGCCAGGCATCTGATGTCAGGGGAACGCAAGCGTTCCCGGGTGCTCTCCCCACTGGGCCGCGAGGTCCCGTCGTTGGGATATGCCCCGATGGGCAGGATAGAGACCCTGGGCGATTACGGAATTCGCTGATATGATCCCGCGTCCTAGGATGGTAGCTTTATCTACGTGATCTACCTCGTTGCTTTTGTCGTCCTTGTGCTGGCGACTGCCCGGGTATCGAGGCTGGCTTACTTCGACGACATCACCATCCCCGTGCGGGCATGGATTGATGAAAAATTCGGCACCGGATCATTCATCTCCAAGATGGTGTGGTGCCCATGGTGCAACTCCATCTGGGCATCAATGTTCTTCTGCCCCCTGGTCATGACCGCTGCGGTGCTATGGGGCGGGTGGCCCATCGGTGGCGGAATCGTTGCCACGATCGTTCTCATCCCGGCTGTGTCCTATCCCGCCGGATGGCTTGTCGACTTCGAGACTTCCCGTACCAGCAGGGGTGAGTAATGGCGCTGTTCACCAAGATCGTCGAGAACCCCGCCCCGGCGTTGATCCCCAAGCCGATGAGCATGATCGCCTCGGCTGTGAGGATGACCCTGTCCGAGGAGGCATGGCGGGGTTATCGCTTCACCGATGAGTCCTGGCAGCGCATCGCATGGGAATTCTATGACACCAACGAGCAACTGCATAACGCTGTTGACTATGTTGGCAATGCATGCTCCCTGGTGCGGATCTATGTCGCCAACGTCGATGAGAACGGGGTCCGCCAGGATGAGGTGGAAGGCGATGAGCAAATCGCCGCCCTGGCCCATACACTGTTCGGTGGGCCAGCATCCAAGGCCGAGGTGCTACGCAGCCTGGGTGAATCCCTGACGGTGGCAGGCGAATGCTACTTGATCGGGATGTCCGCCAGGCCTGCCTATGGGGACCAATGGATGGTCCTGGCACCCTCCGAGGTGCGCAAGCAGGGGAAGCTGGTGAGCATCAACATTGGACACGCCGTCAGGGAAACCCTCAACCCCAGCAGGGACATCATTGTCCGAGTCCATACGCCGCACCCTCGGCGCCCTCTATTGGCGGACTCGCCCGTTCGGGCGCTGCTGGACACCCTGCACCGAATGCGCGAAATTCAGCTTTACAAGCGAAGCCAGTTCAATAGCCGCATCGCCAATGCTGTTGTGCTCCCAGTGCCAGAGTCGCTTGCTGTCGTTAAGGGGGATGACGAGACCGCCTCGGTAGACGATATCTACCAACAGCTTTTCGAGGTCATGACCTCCAATTTGGAGGGTAAGGGTACAGCGGCACAGATCGCTCCCATCCTGTGGCCGATGCCCCTGGCCGAACTTGAGGCCATGAAAGGCATCACCCCCATCATGTTCGAGTCCGTGCTGTCCAATGCCCTCTCGGACATGGAGTCCAAGGAGATGGAGAAGCTGGCCATCGGCATCAATGTGCCGATCGAGATCCAGCTGGGCTCAAGGGAAATGAACCACTGGGGTGTGTGGTTCGCCGGTGAAGAGTTCATCGTCAAGTCCGTGATGCCGTTGATGAACCGCATCGTGGATGCCATCACCAAGGCATATCTGGGACCGGCACTCAAGGCCCTGGGCAAGAACCCGGACCGCTACACCTATTGGTATGACGTGGCTCCGTTGGCCTCCAGTGCCAATCAGGCCGTGGACACCCTGAACCTGTATGAGAAGAAGGTGGTTTCGGCCGAGACCGTGCGCCGTGCCTTCAACTACCGGGAATCCGATGCACCCAGCGAGGAGGAGTTGGCCAAGCGCTTCGTGCAGGAGGTCATCCTGCGTGACCCGAGCTACTTCGCGGCTGAGCCTGTCCGTGAGTTCGCCGGGGTCGAAGGGATCGATACGGCCCTGCCGGAGGTTGCCGCACCGCCTCCGCCCCCACCGGCACCACAGCGCGGTATCCAGGCCAAGCCCCCGGGCCAGGGTGCCCCTGATACCAGGCCGACGGCGACGACCAACCGTCCTGACAGTTCGGACCTGATAGCATCGTTGGCTGCTGGTCCCTCCAACGCCCATGTGGCGGCCAACTCAATGGTGGTTCGCGCACTGGAGGTGGCCAACAAGAAACTGTTGACCCCCGCTGTGCGTAAGGCATATCCGAACAGTGACATCCTCACCCTGCACACCAAGGTTCATGTCAATGAGGGACAGGTTGCTGGCCTGCTGGCTGGCGCCTGGGACCACTGTGGACATCATCTGTATGGTGTGGGAGTTGATCAATCTCTGGTTGCTTCGGTACTGCACTCTTATGTGGCCGGTCTTCTGACCCATCGCATCGAGCACAACCCGTCCCTGATGTCGGCAAGGCTTCGGGAGGCGGGGATTGCATGACCACACCCGCACCGTCAGCGCAGGATGCAGGGCAGACCGGGACCGCAACCGCAGGTGCAGCCACCATCGTCCTGGCCGCCGCCGAGGCCGCCATCGCCAGCTTCATGGTTGCTGCCTATACCAAATGGCTTGCCGCAGCGGCACAGGCGATCCTCGGTGGTTTCCTGCGATTCGGTGTCAGTCCGGATCCCAATGCCATTTGGTCCACGGTTCCATTGTGGGAGCGGCAGATCGATGAACTGCTCAACAGGCTTGCCCTCATAGCACGTGCAGGGTGGATCGACACGGGCAGGCAACTTGGCGTGGATATGCCCTATCAGCGTGATGACCCGATCCTTGTAGATCAGTTGCTTCGTACGCGCAACCTCATGGTGCGCACCGTAGATGAGGTCTACCGTCAAGTGATCAAGGCGCTCGGGGAGTCTGTGGCCGCAGGTGGGACAACGGAAGACCAGGTAAAACGGGTGCGTCATGTGCTCGATGTTACCGGGACCGAGAATTGGCCTGCCAGAGCCAAGACGGTAGCGGTCACGGAGGTCCACCGGGTGTGGAACATGGGGGCACTGGCCGCATCCATGCGCATCCAGCAGCAGGAACAGAAGGTTATCTTCAAGACCTGGAGCGCCAAGGATGACAGTGCCACCCGGCCGGGACACAAGCGTGCCGATGGACAAACTGTCCCCATCAACCAGCCTTTCATAGTTAACCTTGAACCATTGATGATGCCCGGTGACCCCTCGGGATCCCCGGACAATGTCATCAACTGCCGCTGCAAGCCGTTGTTCCGGAGGTCCCGATGACAGTCAATGCCACCTCCTGGAGCCGCATGCCGTTGGCACCCAGGGAAACACCGTACCGGTTCCAGGATGCTGTTGCCCGGATCGCCGAATGGGCCAACGGTTCCACGGACCGTTTCGCCTCCGCATTCCTATGGAAGGATGCCAACGGCCCGGCGAACAACAAGAACTCCTATCGGCTCCCGGTGGCCGATGTCGTCAACGGCAAGCTGACCCTGATCCCCCATGCGGTTTTCTCGGCTGCCGCGATCCTGTCGGGGGCCCATGGGGAACTGGAAGGTGTCGTCGATGACCCCGAGAAGCTCAAGCTTAAAGGTGTCATCACCGACATCTATGAGGTGTTGCAGGCCGAATATGGTGACCCTCGAGTCAAGCCCCCATGGCTGCGGGGCGGGAACACGGAGGAACAAGTGACAGCTGCGATCAACAACATCAATGCCAGCGGCTGGGACACCATGGCCGTGGCCAGCGATGACGAGGTGGACTGGAGCCAGGACAAGGCCCGCCGTGCCCTGTGGGCCCATGCTGATGGTGACATCCGGGAGTATCGCAAGGGTTTCCTGTACTGGGATCGTGGGGCACCAGATCAGCGCAACTCTTACCGCCTACCGATAGCGACGATAAGTGCCTCGGGCCAACGAGTATTGGTCCCTCGGGCAGTTGCTGCCATGTCGCAGGTACTCCAGGTGTCGCGTGATGTCGTGGACATCCCTGACGAGGACATGGATGCAGTGGTCGCCGTAGTACATGGCATCAAGAATCGCATCGACGCTGTAAAAGCCGGGGCACATCTTGAGACTGAAGCATTGGAAGTCGTCACAGCTGGGATAGTTCCCGTAGCGCCCCCCGGGAACTGGTTTGAAAACCCCAAACTGGATGGCCCGACACCGATCGCTGTGACTGCCGATGGCCGGGTGATGGGTCACCTGGCAGCCTGGGGGACATGCCATGCCGGGATCGGCAATCAGTGCGTCATGGCTCCCCGCAGTGCCGTGGCCTATCGATACTTCCTCAATGGCACTGTGGTGACCGCAGACGGGGGAGAAGTGCGCGTAGGCAAGATCACTGCTGGTACTGGTCATGCTGATACTCGTCTCGGTTGGGTGCCCGCCTCGGACCACTATGACAACACGGGTAAGCAGGTTGCCGTGGTGGCCAGCGGTGAAGACAGATGGGGTATCTGGGTTGCGGGTGCGCTGGTGCCCGAGGCCGATGATACCGATGCGGCGATGCTTCGCCGGTCCCCACTTTCGGGTGACTGGCGCCGGATCAACGGGAACCTGGAGCTGGTGGCTGCCCTGGCGGTCAACACCCCGGGCTTCCCGATCGTGTCCCTGAGTGCCTCCGGGGAACCTGAGGCCCTGTGTGCCGCCGGGGTGATCCTGGAGGACGGCACGATTGCCTCCCTTGATCCCGACTCTCTCAATGAGTCCGAGCGGACCTTGCTCAACAGGCTCAAGGAGCAGCAGAGCCATGTGGAGGCACTGCAGCGCAACAGGCGCCTGCGCAGGTACGCTAACCTAGTCGCACAAGAAAAGAGGAGCTGATATGGGTTGTCAGACTTGTGGGCAACGAGCGGCTGCCGCTGCCGCCCAGTTCCCCCGTGAGATCACCCTGCCTGATGGGACCACCAAGACGGTGACCTCCTCGGCACAGGAGCGTACCGAGCGCGAAAGATACCGTCAGCGTGAGCGTGAAAACGCGAAGACCAAGGGGTACACTGTCGGCGGGTGATGTAATCGCGCAAGGGGTATGAGACCGGCTGCTGGTGCGTGCAGCCGGTCTCCTTTTGTTCACAGGAATCTGAGTCCGATGGAAACCCCGATGATCAGGGCGATGAAGCCGGTCAGCAATATGATCGTTGCCCAGAACAAGACGGCACCTACCCTGCTGGGTCTGCGGTGTCTCATTCGGCCATCCCGGTGAGGAAGGCCACGGCGACAGCCAGGGCCACCAGGGCGATGCCCATGAGAACTATGGTCACCAGGCCCGCATCAAGCAACACGGTCATGATCTTGTTCTCACGCTTGGCCCGGTGCTTCATGGCATCACCTGCCACAGGATGATCAGCCACACGATGGGCACCACCACCATCAGGATGCCCAGGACATGCCGTCGCCTCACATGACTCCTCTCAAAGTTGGCTTGGTCATTTCCTTATCCTATCATCACTTCCTACGATGTCATTAGTAGACGAAGATGACCAGGTCATGCTACCGTTGTTGATCAGTTGAGGTGATGCGCCAAGAGCCTGCCTTGCATAAGAGGGGTGATGAGCCAAGAGCCTGCCCAGGGACTTGGATCATCTTGGAGCTGATCAATGTTCACCCCACCTCGCCCCAACGCTGAGGGCAAGTATGAGCTGACCGCGTATTCGTACGCAGCACTCACCGACATCCGCAACCTGGCGGCCAATGAGCATGGCACCGTGGTTGCCTCCATCTCGACCGACAGCCCGGATGAGGGCGCCCTGGCCACGGCTGAGGAGCTTCAGGCCTTCGTGGCGGCAGCCGATGCCGAGCTTGATGCCCGTGACACCCTGGCGGCCCGTGCGGCGTCCCAGAAGCCGATCGAGCCCCGCAGTGCCACCCCGGCGGTCACCGAGACCCCTGAGGCTGACTCTGTCACCGCAGATGCCGGTTTCGATGACAAGGGAAACAAGGATGTCGCCGACACGACCCCGGCGGTAGCGGTGGCCAACACCGAAACCCAGGTGGTCGAGGCGACTGTCACCGCATCCGGTGGTGCTACCAATGCCCCGCGTCGTTCGGTGCAGATCGCTGATGTGGCACCGCATTCCCCGGTGGCCGAGGTTCCCGAGGGCACCCCGAACTACACCATTGTGGCGGCTGCCGACATCGCCACTTTCCCTACCGGTACCGAGCTTTCCTGGAACGATGTGGGCCGGGCTTTCGAGGAGCGCGTAAGGGCATATCCCAGCGCCTCCCGTACCGGTACAAAGACTCGCATGCAGCATGCCCTGGCCCGGATCCGTCGTGACTTCCCCGATGACGCGGTCATCATGGAGCACGATGGCCATGAGACGGCCTTCAACAAGCTGCGCCGTGGCGCCGATGGTGCCATGAACCTCGAGGCTGTTGTCGCGGCCAACGGCTGGTGTGCCCCGTCGGAGCCCGACTACAGCATCTGTTCCCCGATCACCTCCGATGGCCTCCTGTCCATCCCGGAGCGTGTCCTTCGCCGTGGTGGCCTGCTTCACAACCAGGGCCTGGACTTCACCGACTTCTTCGGTGGGGACACCGTCCTGCCGATTCCGGGCTTCAACATCCTCACCGAGGCCCAGGTCATCTCGGACACCGCCAAGACCTGTGTCGAGATCCCGTGCCCCGAGTTCGTCGATGACCGCCTGAATGTGGCGGCCCTGTGCTTGACCTCGTCCCTGCTGCAGAACCGTGGCTATCCGGAGTTTGTCTCCGAGTTCACCCAGGGTGCGATCTCTGCGCTGGCTCACCTGGTCAACCGTGAGGTCATCGCCGAGATCGTGACGGGCTCCACCGCTGTGGTCCTGACCGGTGTTGACCCTTGGGCCACCGACGGCACCTTCTACAGCAACGTTTTGTCGGCTGTGGAGTTCGCGGTCAAGGACATGCGCTATGCCTACCGGACCTCGATGACCCAGCCGTTCACGGTGGTTCTTCCTTACTGGGTGCTTGGTGGCATGCGTGCCGACTACATCCGCCGTAACGCTGCGGCCAACAACGACATCGCGGATTCGGAGATCTCGGCCGCGTTCTCGATGCGTGGGGCTCAGGTCCAGTGGGTCTATGACTGGCAGGACGCGTTCTTCCCGGGTGCGATCCCGGCGACCAACCAGATGGGTCATGCCACCCCGGCATTCAACTACCCGACCACCCTGCAGTTCCTGATCTTCCTGCCGGGTACATGGATCCTGGGCAGGCAAGACGTTATCCGCCTGGACACGGTCTATGACAGCACCAACCTGCAGCAGAACCTGGTGACGCAGCTGTTCATGGAAGACGGATATCGACCGATGCGGATGTGTCAGTTCTCCCGCGTCTACACGATCCCGGTCTGCGCCAACGGTTCCACCGGTCTACAGCGTGCGATCACCTGCACGGACGTTACCCCGTAAGTGACATGAGGGGGCCAGGATCCCCTGGCCCCCTTGAAACCCTTGTCGCTTAAGGAGGTGACACATGGTAGCGACGATCCCCCCGGTTCTCATTGAGAAGCCGACACCATCCATGCCCCTTCGGTATGGACTGCTTCAGGCTGCCGTGGGACCACTGGATCTACCCGTCCATGCGCGTAACGGTGGACTGCAATATGTGACCGGGCTGTGTGGCGAAGGCTTCGGCTATGAGATCGAGTGCATCGATGCTCAGGACAGCAAAGCAGCTGCGTTCGCCGAGAACGGCAGCACCACGGTACGCGGATATCCGTTCATCGTGTTCGCCACCATGCAATGTGGCACCGTCGGGTTCACCTTCGAGGAACAGCGCGCACTGGTCATGGAGCGCCTGCGTGGGGTGGAACAGTCGATGGTGGAGGAGATTTTCTCCACCAGTGCCTTCGGGCAGGCACCCGGCCTGATCACCGGTGACGGGATCACCACTGTCACGGGTGCCGGTGACACCGTACGCGATGTCCTGTCCGAACTGGAGCGTGCACGCTACTGCGGGTTCACGGGCAACCTGACCCAATATGGTCCGCCTGGATACCTGCATGTGGCGATCCCGGTCCTCAATGCCCTCAAGCAGGAGCATCTGGTGGACTGGGACGGAACCCGTTGGCGTACACCGATGGGCACCGTGGTTTCTGCCGGTTGCTATGCCAACAACGATCCCGCTGGTGCCGCACCGGCCGATGGTGTCTTCTGGATGTACCTGACCGGCCAGACAGTCATCTGGCGCACCCCGGACTCTGATGTCCAGGTTGCCCCGGTGGAGGGTTCCCTGGACCGCACCACCAACCAGATGCTGATGATGGCCGAGAGGGAATATGTGGTCACCTATGAGTGTGGTGGCTTCGCCAAGCCGGTGACGCTATGGACGTAACGGTTTACCCGGAGCCGGGAATGTTCCCTCAGATCGCCCGCAGGCTCCTGGAGGCGGCAGATCATCCGCGCCAGGTGGTTTCGGTGTCACATCCGAGGGCCGGTTTCATCGTGCCCCAGGATGTGTTCAAGCGCTTCGAGGCAGCTGATCCGGACCAGCAGCAGGCACAGGAACCCGTAACCGAGATTCCCAAGCGCCGACCAGGGCGCCCACGTAAGTCCGAAACCGTTCCCGTGAAGGAGGAGTAGCAATGCCAAGCATCTGCCACTCTGTGGTTCGTGCTCCTGCCGCGCGGGTAACGCGTCTGGGGCCTTGTGGTGAAATCGATCCGACGGGTTGCGACTTCGCCACCACTGAGTCCTTTGTGGACATCACCTTGACGAAGGTTCTGCAGGAGCGCCAGGATGCCCTGCAGCTCAACGCCAACGGTGACATCTGTGTGGACAAGCCGAAGTTCCCGATCCTGCGCTGGTATGAGGTGACGATCACCTTCTGCAACGTGGACCCGGAGTTGTTCAACATCGTCTCAGGTGATCCCCTGATCCTCAACGATGCGGCTGTCCCTGAGTCGATCGGTTGGTGCACCCTGCCGGATTCGGCAGCGGCGGCCAACTTCGCCCTGGAGTTCTGGACCGGCACCGAGGATGAGGGTTGTGCCGATGACAACCTGGTGTATGGATATGGGCTGCTGCCACGCATCACCCAGGGAATGATCGGTGATGTGACGATCTCCAACGGGGTCATCAACTTCACTGTCACCGGGATCACCCGTGGTGGCAACCAATGGGGCACCGGTCCCTACAACGTGATCATCAATGAGAGCGGTGCGAACATCGGGCTTCCCGGTCCGCTGCTGACCGCCGTGAATGCCAACAGCCACAAGTGCTTCATGTGGACCGAGTTGGCACCCCCGGAGGGCTTCTGTGGCTGCCAGTCACTGGACCCGGTGGATCTGGTCTTCGATGTGGCGCCGCTGACCGGTGCTGCCGCTGTTGTTCGTGTGGCCACGTTCCCCGTTGACCCCAATGGGGATCCGCTCCTGCCGGGCATCATCGACTGGGGTGACCTGACCGCTGATGAAGTGGTCACCTCGGGAACCACCGCCAACCACACCTATGTGGCGGGAACCTACACCGCCACCTATCGCTGGACCGGTGGGTCCGGGGTCACCTACACCTCAGGTAGCATCGTCGTCTCTTAAGGAGTAAGCCATGGCCGGTGGTTCGATGACCATCCTGGTCCCCAACTACAAGATGCTGCAGCAGGTGGCACAGAGGGTCACCTGCTGGGCCGGTGGTGTCGGTGGTGCCGACACCCGCAGGGTCCAGATCGTCACTGTCACCCCGGGTCCTGCGGCCATCCGCATCCCGGAGGAGATTTTCGCGGCCCATGGTGCCCTGGCACTGGAGCCCGGTGGTGCCGACATCCTGTCCGGATATGTGGCGGGCACCAATGCCACATTCAGCGCCATCAACGGCGCAGCGGCGGCCCAGAATCCCAACACCTGTGCCGCTGATGCCGCTCAGTCCCCGACGATCTCCACGATCGCCATGAATGTCGGCGGGAACCCCCTGCAGATCACCTTGAACTATGCCAATTTCGCCGGTGCGGGGACAGTGGACATCACCTGGGGTGATGGAACATCGACTCTGGGCGCTGCGGAGTCCGGTGCCTCCAACCACACCTATCCGTATCGTCCGGGCGCTTTCGTGATTCGTGTCGCGGATGCCTCGGTCCCGGCGACCTTCGTGGAGACCACGGTCTTCATCCCGTAACAGAGGAGATGCAAGGTGGCGACACGGCTTTCCACGGCATCACGTAACGCTGCCACCGATGCTGTAGCAGCGTTGGTGGATGCTGATGTGGGTGCGGGCACCATCCAGATCCGTACCGGTGCCCAACCGGCATCGGCCAATGATCCGGCCACAGGAACACTGCTGGCCACGATCACCTTGGCTGATCCGTCTTTTGGTGCCGCAGCCCTGGGTGTCGCCACCTTGGATGCCACCCCTGTCCTGAGCACCACGGGGGTGGCTGCCGGGACAGCGGGATGGTTCCGGGTCCTGGACAACTCCGGTGACACCGTGGCCGATGGGGCGATTACCGCTACTGGTGGTGGCGGGGAACTAGAGCTGAACACCACCACGATCAGCATCGGTGTCACGGTGGAGATCACTGCGGGAACCCTGACCACGCCTGCCTCCACGCCGTAAAGGGGTGCGGCTGTGGCCGACACGATCTTCACCGCCGAAACCCCTGTCACGGAGCAAGCCGACGCGGACACCCATCACTGGGGTATGCGTTTCACCGTGTCCGCTGATGGAAACTGTGTCGGCGGAAGGGCATGGGTTGCCTCCACTGGACGCAACCCGACCATGTTCTGGCAGTTGTGGGACGATGATACCAACACCCTGATCGCCGATGTGGATCTGAACACCCTCCCGGCACCATCCAATGATGCCTGGATGTCTTTCACCTCAGCGGATTTCACGACCCCGGGTGATGTGGCACTGACCACCGGGGTCTCCTATATCGTCAACCAGTTCTTCCAGAACGGTGATGGATCCTTCACCAGCCCCGGGGCTTTCCCTGTGGGCAGTGGTGGCATTGTCGAGTCAGATACTGGCATCTTCAACAACGGGCAGCCCCAGGGCACCATCCCTGGCACCACCGCTGCGGTGTATTTCTTCGCCGATGTCGAGGTGGAAGAAGACGCGGGGATCGTCACCGGCACTTTGAACCTGGCCATCCCGGCACTGGAGTTCGACTCTGCCGCGCAGGTAACCGCCGCTGGCACCCTGAACCTGACACTGCCTGCCCTGGAGCTTGATGAGGTAGGCTTAGTCACTGTAGCTGGGGTCCTGAACCTGCAGGTCCCAGCACTGGAACTGGATGCCGATGGGCAACTACCGGTCACCGGCACCTTGAACCTGGCCATCCCGGCACTTGAAATAGATCTCGACGGAGTCTCAGCGGCAGGAGGTGCCACAGTGGGGCCATGCAACTGGACCATCCCCGATCCCCTGTGCTGCGATGAATGGGCAGGACTGGATCCGGTGATCCAGTCTTCGGCACGTGACTATGCGGCCCTGATCCTATGGGCAGCCACGGGCCGACAGTTCGGATTGTGCACCGTCACTGTCCGTCCCTGTGGCATGAGGCCATGCTCGGACGGAGGGGCGGAGTTCTATGGGTATGACTGGTCCGGGGGAACCTGGGTGCCCTACATCTTCAACGGCACCTGGTTCAACTGTGCCTGTCCCGGAATCTGTTGCTGTGAACCACGTTGCCAGGTGCGTCTCATGGGCCCGGTGGATTCGGTCACCGAGGTTCTCATCGGCGGCATCGCCGTGGATCCGGACACCTACCGGGTCGATGACAAGCATTGGCTGGTCAGGACAGCGGGGGAATGCTGGCCCACGTGTTCGGATCTGGACACCGATGACGGAGACAATGTCTTCGAGGTGACCTATGTCCGTGGGACCACGCCACCCCCGGCGTTACTTCGGGCAGCATCCACACTTGCCTGCGAATGGGGCAAGGCATGCCTTGGTGGGGACTGCAGGTTGTCCAACCGGGTGACATCGATCGCGCGCCAGGGGATCAACATCGAGATGGCCGATCCCAACGCTGTGCTCGAGGATGGTCTTACGGGACTCTGGGAGGTCGATTCGATCATCCTGGCGCTCAATCCCTATCGGCGCAAGCAGCGCGGACGCATCTATGCTCCTGAGATGAACGTCCCCCGGATGGTTACGAGTCCCTGATGCCCGACACGATCCTGATTCCTCTGGCCAATGCCCTGCTGACCTGCCTGGAAACCACAGCAGGGGCCAACCCGGATCCCCCGGCGAACTTCTGTCTTCGTGCCGGTGGCCCGGTGATCCATGATGCCGATGCGGCTGCCAGCCTGGACACTGTGTGTTGTCCGGGCCTGGGCTATGTGCGCCTGGGCCGCAACTTCCCCGCCTCGGTGGAGTTTCCTTCCCCTGATCCCCGCAGCGAGAAGTGCCTGTCCCTGGCCAGGGCTCAGGAGGTCTTCGTGGGGATTGTGCGTTGCATCCCGGGCATGGGAACACCCGAGGGCCCCAGTTGCACGGACTGGACCGCCACAGCTGTTCATGATGCCGATGACAACCAGGCCATCTGGGATGCGGTGTGCTGCTGGGTGGGCACCGATGAGTTCAAGACACTGCGGGGACGCCCCTACAGTATTCTGGGTACGGATGTGATCGCTGAGGGCGGCTGTATCGAGCGCTTCATGACGATCTTGGTCCAGATCCCCAAGTGCTGCTGATGAGGGACATATTCGCTGGGCTGCGGTATCGTCCTACTCCTGAGCGTATCGCTCAGCTATGGGAAGAACTAGGAGAGGAACCCATGGATCAGAAAAGTACCTTCGATATGCTACTGGCCCACAAGGACAGTTACCCTATCGTCGCTTTCTTCGCCTGCGATCATTTGCCCCCTGAGCTGCAAGCCCAGTCCCGGCCGTTCATGTATGTCGCTTTGCAGATGGTGGAAACCGTCCCGCGCAACCCGGAGACTGCGGCCGGTCTGCGTAAGCTCCTGGAGGCCAAGGACTGTGCGGTCCGGGCAGCACTGGATCTTACGGGGGGGCAAAGATGAGTGAGATCAATGTCCGGGCAGTCCGTAGCTTCTATCATGGGGGCAGGGGTTACACCCGGGGACGTCACTACATGGTTGACATGTCCGATCCCGCCATGGTGGCCTTGGTCAAGGGCAAGTTCCTGACCTTGGAGGCGGGATATGCTGTGGATCTTGATGGGACTGGCGGGCTTCCTGGCACTGGTGTGGTGCTGGGAGGAGAGGGATCGCAGGAAGCGCAAGCGGGATCAGAGGTGAGTGATGGCCCGGATCAGATGGAACCGGACGGAGATCATCACGACTCCCCAGCGCCTGATGATGCCGATACATCAGCGCTACACCCGTGATGTTCTCAACGGCGCCAAGCGTCTTGCCCCGGTAGCGGCTTCCCACACCTCTGGTTCCGGGCGCCCCAAGCCTGGACAGCCGTTGCAGCCCAGCATCTTCGGCACCATCACCATGACCAGCTCCTCGATCCACTCCCGGATCGGCACCCACAAGAACTATGCCACCTCGATCCATCAGGGTTCGGATGCCCATATCATCCGGGGACGCGGTGGCCGGATGCTCAAGTTCCGTTGGGACCGTGGGGATTTCCTGGTGGCGGCTCGTGCCGGTAGACGTCGTGGAAACCGCCGTACCGGGCAGTTCCATTACTTCGTCAGTGTGCGCCATCCTGGCAACAGGCGCCCGGTGAGGTTCCTGACGACCCCGTTGCACATGTTCGGGCGCTTCTATGGTTACCGGGTTGTCTCGCTGCTGGCTGCCGCAGGGCCACTGCCCTAGGCTACTATGCCTACATGTCCAATGAAGCCCAGACTTTCCATATGACCCTGGCGGGACGCCAGATCGAGTTCAGGCGTGCCACCCTGGGCCAGGTGCTGTTGATCGAACGGGCCTATCACCAGGCGGCCAAGAGGGCACAGGGTGAGTCCGATGACGGCACCCGGATGGAGATCCATAGCTCTGCCCTGGTGAAGGTACTCGACTTCATCGAGTCCCTGATCGTCAGCCAGGACGACCGGGACTTCGTGGAGGAGAAGATGCTCGCCGGGGAAGTGGACTTCCCGGAGCTTCTGGCGGCCCTGGGTGGGGGTAAGGGAAGTACCGCCACGGCCGATGACGAGGCCCCGAAGAAGGCGATCAAGAGGGCGGCATCGAAGAAGGTGGCACCGGCAAAGTCTGTGGCCTCACGTGGCCGGACCAAGCGTTGATCTTCTGGCACAACTGCGTCCGGATCGTGTCACGGTCACCGTGGCGGGGCATCCCTTCATCCTGACGGCGCAGTGTGCCGCCCAATGGATCAGTGCCATCGCGGTGGACCCCGAAGACCTGTATGGGATCGTCCCGGGACTGATCGCCGATGACGACGTGGACACCATGACCGCCCTGTGTGACACCCATCCCGACATGGGGACCAGGTGGTTCTGGGCCTCCAGGACGGCCCTGGGACGGGCAGCCGGTAGGGACTGGTGGTGGGCACACAACCTGTCCCGCAAATGCCTGGGGGTCTGGCCCTACATCAACGGGATGCTCCTGCGCCAAGGAATCAACTCCCGCACATCCACCTATCCGGACTGGCTGGATGCCTGCTACAGCATGTTGTGGGAACGCGGGGACGAGGAAGCCCAGACGAAACTGGATCTTGAGCTGAACATGAAACCGGCGGGCCTGCCGGTGGCCCAGTCACCCGGTGCCACCAGGGCGATGATGGCTGCCTTCGCCGCTGACTAACTTGCCCACACTAACTGAGTCAATCTGATCTATCATGGTGCCATGGCCCTGGGTGAAGCATTTGTCGAGGTCCACGCGGATCTTCGGCCTTTCGCCAGGGATCTCCGTCGTGCGGCACCTCCGATCGTGGAGGCCTTCGAGCGTGAGCTGAACCGTGCCGTGGGCAATACCGTGGCCATGCATGCCGAGGGCAACGGGGAACGCATCGGTGACCAGCTGACCAAGGGCATGAAGAACTCCATCACCAAGGGGTTCAAGGACAAGAACATCTTCGTGGTGATCGCGGCTGCCTTGGGTTCGGCTCTCGATGATGGTATTTCCGCCCTGCCGACAGAGGTCAAGGCGGCCATTGTCGGTGGCATCATCCTGGCGGCCCCCATCCTGGCGGCCTTCCTGACAAGCCTGCTGGTCGCATCGATCGGTGTGGGTGTGGCGGGCCTGGGGATCCTGCTGGGTGCCCAGTTCGAGTCGGTGCAGACCAAGGCCACAGAGGTCTTCCGTGGGATCCGCAATGACTTTGTCAACATAGCCGATGACTTTGAACCGGCCCTGCTCGAGGCACTGGAGACCTTCCGTGCCCGGATGGCCATCGTCGGCAGGGATTTCGAGAGAATCTTCGATGTTTCCGCCGGGTTCGTCGAGCCCCTGGTCCAGGGGATCGCCGATGCCATCAGCGCGATCAGTGATGCCCTGGCGGACATCGTCGGTGATCTACGGCCATTCATCGATGAGCTGGGTGCCGGGTTCGCGGTGCTCGGTGATGACATCGGTGATGCCATGCGGATCCTGACAGCCTCCGGTGAGGATGGGGTAACCGCGCTGCGGGATCTGTTCTCCATCCTGGGGACCATCATTGTGTCGGTCAGTGTGGCCCTGACGGTGTTCACCAAGCTCTATGGGGTCATCCGGGATGTGGTGCACATCCTCAACAGTGCCCTTGGCGGACTGTCGATCCCACTGAAGTTGCTTGATGAGTTCTTCCAGGGATCCGACAAGCGTTCCAAGGTGTATCGCTCCTTCATCAACTCCAACTTCGACCTGGATTCCAGTTTCCGTGGCCTGGTGGTCTCCACCCAGAATGAGACCAAGCAGATCAAGGACTACCAAAAAGCCCTTGAAGATGCCTCGGAGGCGGTGCAGGACCAGCTTTCCCTCAACATCTCCTGGGAGGAGAGCCTGGATCGCATTGCCCAGTCCCTCAAGGAGAACGGTGACACCCTGGACATCAGCACCGAGAAGGGCCGGGAGAACGCCAGGGAGATCCTCAAGGCCCTGCAGACCGCCGAGGAGCAAGCCATCAAGGCTGTCCAGACAGGACAGATGACAGCGGATCAGGCTGTCCTGGCTTATGACCGCCAGACCCAGGCATTGCGCTCCATGGCCCGCCAGGCAGGCCTGACTGATGCGGAGTTCGATGCCCTGTTCAAATCCATCATCGAGACCTCGGCCCTACGCATCTCTTCTTCCGAGATCGGTGTGGATGCCCTGACCGGGGAGCTGATCGATGCCAATGGTGAAGCGGCACGCCTGTTCGCCCTGCTGCAGATGATCATGAATCTGCGCCGCAGCATCGGTGCCGGTGCCGTCGGTGGTGCCATGATCGGATTCTCCGAAGGTGGCATTGTCAACTTTCCCCAGGTGGCCAGGGTTGCCGAGGATGGGCCTGAGGTCATCATCCCCCTGACCAAGCCGGGACGCGCGGCACAACTGCTGCAGCAATCCGGGCTGGACAAGATGCTCGGTGGTTCGGGCCCCAGCCAGATCCTGGTGTTCATCGGCAATGAGCAACTGGATTCGCGCATGGTCACCATCGTGGAACGCAGCAACACCGCACAGGCATTGGCACTCAACCATGGTGACCGGAGGTTCTGATGCCCACGATCAACGCCACGGTGTTCCCGGCACAAGCCTATGTCCTGGTGGAAACCAACTGGTCCGGATGGTTGTTGCATGACATCTTCAACCGGGTCGAGACCTCCGGATGGAACACCCCCAACTTCGGTCCTGATTGGACTGTCTTCTCTGGCCTGGCCACCACCATCACCGCCAATGGGTTGCAGGGCCTGCATACCCATGGGGCCGTGGGAACCACCATCGGATCATTGAACCCGGTCAACTCCGACAATGTTCACTACTCGGGGACCTTCTGCACCACAGTGGCACCCACGGGTGGCAACTTCGAGATCATCTTCCCGTTGCGCTATGTGGATGTGAACAACTTCCTTGACTTCAGGGTGTTCCTGGCTCCCGCCGGGACCGTCTCGGTCAGTGTGCGCCAGGTGGTCGGTGGGGTGGAAACCAATGGTGGCTTTCCCGCAGTCGGTGGTGTCACCAACGTCGGATGTTTCAACTTCGAGTTCGAGGCCAACGGGGCCACCATCCGGGCCAAGCTGTGGCAGGGCGCCACGGAACCCATCGCCTGGTCCACCACCCTGAGCGGGGTGACCCATCTGTCCAACGGCAGCCTGGGTGCCATAAGCACCATCACCGGCGGTGTCACCAACATCCCGCCGATCGTGGTGCAGTTTGACAACTTGCTCGCCGTGGATCTTGATGCAGTCACCTCGGACTGTGTCACGGTGACCCGGCGCAACACGGTCACCGGTGAGATCGTCACCTTGCGTCCCTACATCTTCTATGATGCCGATGGTGCCCTGATCCTGGAGTGTGGCCAGGGGCTGTGGTGGGACACCGAGCCCCCACTCAATGTGCCGCTGGAATACTGTGCCAGCGCCTGTGACACCCAAGTTGCCCTGTCGGCCAACTGTTGCTTCGAGGGTGCCATCATCGCCCCCTGGGTGGCCACGGGTGGTGTCCTTACGGCATCAACGGCTTTCGCCCATGAGGGTTCCCTGTCGGGCCTGTTGACCCCTACGGGTGGTGTCACCGAGCCCCAGTTCTCCCAGAGTTTCGCTGTCACACAAGGAATCCCTCTTACCTTCAGTGCCTGGGTGATGTCCCCACAGGGATACAACGGGGTGTTCCTTCGGATGTCGTTGCTTTACACCGATGGCAAGACCGAGGTCACCTACACCCCAGTGGAGATCCTCGATGACAATGAGTGGCGTTTCCTGTCCGCCACCCTGACCCCCCGCCTGGATGCCACCGCCACCTTCTCCTTTGTGACCACGGGTGCCCCACCGAACACCACACTGTTCTATGTGGACCAGATCTCGGCCACCCAGCCACAGGCCGTCGGGACCGAGGTCTGCGAGACCGTTACCGTGGAAAGCGACGGCTTCTGGCTGAAGAACCCGCTGCATCCCTGCCTTGATGTCGAGGTCGGTATCTGCAACCCGATGATCGAAGACTGTGACGAGGACTCAAGGGTTTCCTATGCGGGTATGTCCGGTGGCTCCTATGCCCCCAATACCGTGTTGCTGCAGCCGGTCAACAGGCGCCGTCCGATCCCGGTCAACAGGGCTCGCAGGGATGTGGAGGACACCCTTCGCCTGATCGCCCATGACTGTGATGCCCGTGACGCGATCCTTGCGGCCAATGAGCCCGGGGATCCGTTGCTGTGGCAGGCCCCCGCCACCTACTGCATCGCGGATCGCTACATGTCCGTGGGTGTGGTCAGTGAGGGCTACATCAGTGTGGACCAGAGGGAGGATTTCCGCCTGATGACCCTGCCCCATGTGGCTGTGGACCGCCCACAAGGCCCGGCCGATGGGATCTGTGGTGCCAGGATCATGGACCTGTGTGACATCTACACCTCCTGGGGGGCCCTGAACATCGCCAACTTCACCTGGACCGATCTGCTCCTGGGTGAAGCCTCACCGGCTGGCCCGGGACAACCGGTTCCCCCTGCTGGTGCCCGTACCTGGGACATGGTGGAGGCCGAGTTCGCCGACTGGGATGCCGTCGAGGCCGGTGGCACCAGGGACTGGGACGAACTGCGGGACGGCCTGTGATGCTTCCCGGTGGAACCGATCCCCTGTATCGCAGTGTCCTGGCCACACCACATCGCCGGTTTGTCCGGATAGATGTGCACAGTGGCAACGGGGCTCTGCTCAATTCCCTTATCCCCAGCCAATTCCAGGGGGATCCCGAAGGTGGCCTGACGTTCTTCTCGGGCAATGTGTCGGCCACCCTGGCTTCCCGGGTGGCCAGGGAGCTGACCCTGTCGGTGCCACAGGATCTGTATCCCACGGACACCGATGACCTTCTGGCCCCGTTCGGCAACGAGATCCGGGCCTACATGGGTGTGACCCTGGGGGACGGTGACACCACCTATAGCTGGCAGGTGTTCCGTGGGCGCATCCGTGAGGTGGTCAAAAGCTCCTCCGGGGACTGTTCGGTGCATTGCGGGGACCGGGCCAACGATGTGCTCGATGTGGCCTTCGCATCCCCACAGAACTCCCAGGCAGGCAACCTGGTGGTGGCTGAGTTCCAGAGACTGGTCATCGATGCTGTCCCTGATGCCACCTTCGGCGCTTCGGACTCGTTCCTGAAGCGGATCGAGCCTTTGACCTGGGAGTTCGACAGGGGTTCGGCCCTGGATGAGATCGCTCGTTCCGTGGCCGCCCTGTGGTACCCCCTGGCCAACGGGGATTTTGTGATCCGGGAGATCCCCTGGACCGTGCCGGGTGCCCCGGTGATCACCTTGACTGACCAGTTCGGTGGGACCGTCAATGGCTGGCGTTGTTCGCGTTCCCGGGACCAGATCTTCAATGTGGTGACCGTGACCGGGGAAAGGCTCAACGGGGATGCCCCTGTGTTCACCACGGCCTTTGATGACACCGTGGGTAGTCCCACCCACATCCATGGCAATTTCGGCGTCAAGAGCATTGTGGAGCGCCTGCAGACCCCCTCCACAACCGGCGGTGCCCACACCACAGCGGAGGCATTGCTGCGCAACTATGTCGCTCCGATCGAGGAGTGGGGCCTGGACCTGGTCCCTGATGCCGCCCTCGAGCTGGGGGATGTCCTGCGCCTACTGGTTGATGATCGTGATGTGATCCAGGCGGTGACCGGGTTCTCGCTACCGCTGGATCTTTCTGGCACTATGTCTGTATCAGCTAGGTCACAGGTGACTGGATTGGGGACGACATGACCGCCAGTACGCCGCTTTTCGCGCTGCCCTATCCGGACGGATCCGATCGCCCATGTGACTTCGCGCAGCAATGGTGCGACTTCACCGAGGCGATCGAGGATGTCCTGGAAGGATTCCAGGAAACCCTCAACCGCACGGTGCCGATGATCCCCATCGCGGTGCTCAGTGTCTCCGAGCCCCTGAGCATCACCTCGTTCAACAACATCCCTTATGACACAGTCACCATCGACTCTGCGGGCTGGACCGCCGTGGATGTGGACAACACCATGATCTCCCCGGACATGGCGGGTGTCTTGTCCTGGCATGCCTCGGCCACCATTACCCAGTCCCAGGTGGCCGGTGCCTATCTCCTCGATCCCATCGACAGCAGGGGTTTCCTGAACGAACCCAACTTGCCCTACATGGACCAGATGGACAACAACACCGCGATCATCGGCATCCCTTTGCCGTTGCCCGTGATGTTCAGCGACGGGGGATGGACACCAGGGCTTTCGGGCATACGCAACAACATCAGCGCCAATGTGGCTGCCACGGTCCCTTTGACCCATAGCAACTACGCGGTCTATTGGCATGCCGATGGGGGGACAGTATGACTCATCTATGTGGGTTCGACAGCCTGGATTGCCCGGAGCCCGAAAACTTTGCGGCTGTCGCCAAGCAACTGCATGAGACGGCCCAGCAGGCCGAGGAGCGCATCTACTGCATGGAGCAATTTCTGCGCTATGCGGTCAACCGGGAAACCTATGTGATGACTTCGACGGCCGACATGGGTCCATTCACCTCGTCAACTGGAACCGACCCCACGGCGGGTTCAATCATCTTCTCCCCGGCCCACACTTTCGCCAACACTTTCCTTAACTTTCCCATACCCTTCAACAGCACCATCGGAAGGACCCTGCCCAGCGGAATGTGGCACATAGGAGCCTATGTGGCCACCTTCAGTGTAGGTGCCGCCAACGACAACACCTTTCGGAGGCTGCGGATCGTCAAGGCGCGCACCAATCCCAGCACAGGGGGAAACACCTTTGTGGATGAGGTTTCCCATACCTCTTTCGAGTCGGCCAACGGTGTGCAGATCCTCATGACTGTCTCCGGTGTTTTCAAGATCGAAGAGGGGGACCGCATCATGTTGCTGTTCGCCCATGGGAACACCTCCAGCAATGTCAGCATCGCCACTGGTGCCCTGGGGTGGTTCACCAAGCTTTCCGATGCCGATGTGGTGAGGGTGATTTAAATGCCAGGTGCCACCCCGATCTATGGCTTCCCTTACCCTTGCCCGGATGAGCAGGTGGGTCCGCAGGCATTCCAGGACCTGGCCAATGCCATCGACACCAAGCTGGGTGAACTGGCGGCTGATGAGACCGCCGCGCTCAACCGTCCCAACGCCCGCAGGGAGTCGGCCAGCAACATCGCCACCAACAATGTGCTACAGGTGACAGTGGGGGCCAACTCAAGTTTTGTCATCCCGGCAGCGGGGGTGTGGCTGGTGTCGGCTTTCGTCCCCGTGATCGGTGGTGCCGGTGTGACCAACGAGATCCGGCTTCGGGTGCGACAGAACACCACCCCACGCTTCGGAGTGACCCGCAACAGCACCAGTGGGTCGACTTTCTTGAACACCAACTGTTTCGGTCCCCTGGTGTGCGCCGTGGGCGACACCATCGACACCGATTTCTTCTACACGGGGACACTGACTGTCACCTATGCACCCATCATGAACCTGAAGATGATCGTGCGGATTGCTTAAGGAGGGGCGATGCCTACCGACACCACTGACCAGCAGATCACCATCCCGATCGGTGCCGATGCCGCCGACAATCCTGTGGCATTCACCAACAACGTGGCCGATGTGGAACAACGCCTGGTGCGCCGCTACACCGACTTGGCGGACCGTACCGCCAGGATGGCTGTCCTTACCGAAAACGACCTGTCCACCCTGGCCACCGAGGACCGGGTGGAGGTCTACAACGGCACCAACCACATCAGCCTGTATCGGCGTGCCTTGTTCGCTGCCCCCAGGGTCACCGTCAACCAGACCCTGACCGCCAGCAGCACGGCCCTGCAGAATGTGACCGCCTTGGTGGCTGCCATGCCCACGGCGGGAACCTTCGACATTCGCGGGGTCATCTACTACAGCGCGACCACCGTGGCGGACATCAAATTCGCCTTCCTGCTTCCGGCCGCCGCCACCATCGTGTGGAATGGTCCGGGCATCATCCCGGGTGCCGGTGGTACCGGCGATTTCACCGCGACCGCTTCCGTGGCAAGCGATTCGGCGATCGGTTTCGGTGGCAATGGTGCCGGTACCATCCAGGCTGTCCAGATCGAGGGCACCTATGTGGCCGGTGGCACAGCGGGCAACCTGCAGTTCCGGGCTGCCCAGAACACCTCTGAGGCCAGTGCCACGGTGGTGCATGTGAATTCCCGCATCGAGATCTGGAGGGCCCTGTGAGCCTTCCCAATGCCATCTCCAATGCGGCCGGGCAACCCATCACGGCCCGGGTGGGAACGGTGGTATCGACCTCCCCGTTCCAGGTGGATGTGCAGGGTTCGATCTTCCAGGGGGCAACCCTGGGGATCATCGGCACCCCACCGGGCCTGGGGGCCATCGTGTTGCTGTTGGGTCAGGCGGTCAAAGGATCCAAGTCGTCAGGATCATCCTGGGTGGTCATTGGGGAAATCAACCCAGCTCCTTAGCATGTCGGCTATGTTAACCTCGTTGCAGAGGAGGTGGACATGGTCACATATCAGCAGCTCAGCGAGGAAGACGCCTGGAACGATGAATATGCCCCGGCGGCACTGCGTGCCCTTGGTGACATGCTGCGTGCTCATTTCGGTGCCCAGACATGGATCCGTGGGGACAATGATCATCTGAGGGGATATCACCGTTCCCGGCGATGGATCAACGAGTCGATCTATTGTACGAATCGTGTCTATTCGGTCTCTAGAACCAGTGGGGACCGCAGCGGCGGGGACAGCAACTGGGCATGCGCCATGGATCTTGGTGGGTTGCCCCAGGCGGTCCTGCATCAGGTGTGCCGTCGCCTGGATGCCGCCTGCCGCGCTGGGCAACTCGAGAAGATCACCGAGTGGTACGGCAACCTCGGTGGGGACTCGGTAGTCGATGGCTGGGACAACATCAGCAACCGCCCGGCATCCTCGGACTCCTCACACCTGACACACCTGCATATGTCATTTGATCGCGGGCGTGCCAACGACAATCACAGCGACCTGTTCCTCATCCTGACTGGAGGCACCGACGTGAATCCCGGTGATGTGCAAGAGATCTGGCAGAACTACATGGCCCGCAACGGCCGCAACATGGCCGACAACGTGGGTGAGACTTTCCAGATGAGTGCTGCTGCCCTGGCCAAGCTCGATGAGCTTCTGGCACGCCCGCAGGTTCCCGGTGGGGATCCCGAGGCTTTCCGGGTGATCATCCGCGATGAGGTCCGGGCACAGCTGGATGCGACCAAGCTGGGACCGGCGGCACAGGCATGAAGAAGGAAGATCTCAAGTGGCCAGCGGTAGCGGTGATCGTCGCGCTGCTGGCGGTGCTGGGATGGCTGGCCTACAACGGCAAGGACGCATCCACGGTCCTTGCCGGGGTCATCGCTGTCCTGGGTGCCCTGGGCTATGGGATGTTGACCAACAAACAGTCCGACATCCAGACCCAACAGGGTGAGATCAAACAGAACACCGAGACGATCAAGGAGCAGACCAACGGGCGGATCACCCAGCTCATGGAGATCGTGGAGAAACAACACCGTGATCACCAGAGCCAGGCTGACCAACACCGCCGGGACATGAAGGAGATGGCCGAGAAGATGGCCCTGATGCTCCCGGCACCTTTCGACCCCCCGGTTTCAGGTGGTGGGAGCCATTCTTCAAACCTATAGCTGGCACCTGAAGCTGGGCGACAAGCGCCCTGAGGCGGTCATGGAGTCCATGAAAGCTCTGGCCGCCATCCTGGTGCGCACCCGGCCGGTTCTGCGCGGCCTGAGGCTCTCACAGGCGGCTGATGGGCGCCTGCATATCCAGCTTCGGGTGGCTGGTCACACCCGTTGGGAGATTCAGCGTGATGCCCGCAAGCTGATCATCATGTTGCTGCGGCGGGTCTTCATCGCCCCCGATGGCAACCTCGAGCTGGAACTGGTCACCACCGAACGCAACGCCAAGGAACTGTATCTCGGGGAAGGCCGTACCCCGATGACCAAGAAACCCAGGGCGGCGACCAAACCCGATGGTTCGCCCTGGGATCACTATGAATGGTGGGGCGAGGATCTCAGCGGTTCGGATCCAGATTCACCTCATCCAGAAGTGGATCCTGCTGCCACGGAGGAACAGGCACCGCCTTGGGTGACCGGATGACCGAGACGACCTCGGGATGCAGGGTATGCATGGCCATGGTGCAGATGACCACCTCTATCCCCAGGGCCTCATAAGACTTAACCAGCTCCTCGGCGATCTTTTCACCCCTGGACTTACTCCCGAAGTCACTGGGGACCGACAGGTGAATCTTGTCACCGGGTTGTAAGTATGCGCTCATTTCTTGATCCCCAAAATGTTGACGTAGTCTGTCAGTGGATCCCCCGTGCCGTCTTCGACCAGGGGGAGAGTACCTTCGGCGTGGCGGCGCTGAAGGTACTCATATGCACGATTATGGTCTTCCGTGGTGCAATAGCATCGATCGATGATTGTCTGTAACTTGTCATCCCTGTCCAACACCATCACCTGGTGTGTATGGCTGTGGGGTATACAGATCTTTCATGGTCTGGCGTAGATCCGCCTCCATGATCACATAGGGGCCGCGTAGTCCGGGCAGTTTCTTGGCGGGCAGCAGACCCTTGCGGATCCAGTCCACGATGGTCCGTTGATGCCTTCCGGCGATCTTGCCTGCTTGACGTGTCCCCATGGGGTCTTCCGTCATATCCTACCTCTTCTCTTCCCTGTCATGCCCTCCATGCGATCTTATGCCAATTTCGCTGTGGGTGAAACCTCGGTGATCACAATCCATGCACCCGGGGAGCCCTCGGGGGTGTCATCGGCATAGCTCTTGGTCGCCTGGATCACCACGATCTGGGCATCGTCCTTGTACACCCCGGCCTGCTTGAGGGCATCCCCGACACCCCGGACATACTTGTCCAGGTCGGGTGCCACGATGGGATGAGGCCGCTTCTTGATGGTCACACTGGCCGGTCGGGGCACCAGGAAGTTGACGGTCAACCGGATCGGACCGGTCAAGGTGTCGATGGGAGCGGTGTCATAAGCCCCCTGGTTGATCATGTCACTGGGGTTGGCCTGAGGGTCCGGGACACCCCGGGCGATCAGGGCTGCCTGCTTGACATCCTCACGCCAGGATCCCAGGGTCTTGCTGCTTTGTTCCCGGACGAACATTTTGCCCGTTTTAGACGAAACCCCAGGGATCTTGGATCCCTGGGGTGCCGGTATTCCATACACACGGAAGCCATATGAAGTCATGGCTCAGTATGTCATATGCGACCTAGTTGTTGGGGACACGGAAGACCGGGAAGGTCTCGGCCGCCGAGGTGGTGGACTTGCGGGTCCGGAAGGACAGGGCGAGGATCTTGGTCCCCTTCAGGTGGGCGTTGAGGGCCTTGATGAACAGGGCCAGCTGTTCCTCCCGTGACGGGAAGCGCCGGGTGCCACGGGCATTGAGCAACATCTCCCGCAGGGTCCGGATCGGGTTCCCCCTCTCCCAGTTCTCGCCGATGCCGTCGCGGACACTGTCCATGAAGTCATCGAGTTCTTTCTTGTTCACCCCTGCCTCAAGAGCCAGGAAGTATCCAGCCGCCGCCGAGGCCACGGTCATGACCCTGCCCAATCGGGCACCCTCATACAGTGCCTCACGGATACCGGGGTTGTCGGCCAGCCACCTGCTGCGCATCACCGGGGTCAGGCCCGTGGACACCCAGTGCTCATGGGTGAAGGCGGTCTTGGGGGGCAGCGTCTGGAACCTGGCACACAACGTGATCGCCGAAGACAACACGAACGAGTTGACCTCCCCTTCACTGGATAGATGGTCCGCTGCGGTGCGGCCCTTGCCGCTGTCCATGGCCAGCCAGGAATCCTCGGTCAGGCCCTCGGTGACATAGAAGTCAAGGGCCAGATCGGGGTTGGGGGGCAGGGTGACCCCGCCGAGGGTGGCTCCGGTGGTGGCCGCCTGGAGCATGGCCCGCAGCCGCTGCTCACCGTCTTTGAGTTCGGCATCACCGGAGGCAAGGTGGCCGGTGAAGGCCAGGCCCTGGTGCGTGAACTTCCAGTTGCCCGCCAGCATGTCATAGGCATAGCGGTTGACCACGATGGGGGACCATTTGCGGTTGGTTCCCTTGACCCCCTTCTCGTGGGACTTGACCAGGGCCAGGAATTTCTCGGCCACCTGGGTTGTGACATGCCACAACTTGATGACGGAGCCTGATGGTGCTGTCATATTCCTCTCTCCTTTCGTTTAGAGCTTCGGTGCCCTGGCCCTTTCGGACATGGTCAGCCGTTGCGCTCGATACTGTTGGTACATCTCGGGTTGTTCCTTGGCGAACAGCTCCTCGTCGAAGACCTCAACGATGCGAGGAACGGTGTATTTCTTGATGATGTCGGGTTGCTCCTTGGCCAGCAGAGTCTTGTTGAGCTGGCCATCGGAAAGCCTGGCCACCTGCTTGCCTTGATACATCAGGATGTTGGCGCCTTTGGCCATCTGCTTGAGCAGCGCCCCGAACTGCTCGAGCCAGGACTTGTCCTCCTTAGCCCGCAGGTAGCGGACCTGGCGTTCCTCCCAGGGCCCGGCGATCTCATCGAGATGAAATACCTTGTCGTCCTGGGACGACTCTTCCTTGTTCGAAGTCAAGGGGTAGCTCCTCCTGTTCGATGTCCACTTTGGACCGTGATCTTTTGTGCTCGGTACCCACACATGGTGGGCACAGGATGGTTTCGAACTCCTGGCCCCCCATGGTCTTTCCTTCCAGGTGCCTCCAACCGGCGGCCCGCATCATCTGGATCGACTGTGCCCGGTCGGGTACACACATCCTGACGCTGGGACAGTTGTCGCACTGGGCGTCACCTTTGGGTAGCCAAGGCATGACTAAGCCAAATACTTGGGCTGGTAGTTGCGTGCCACCCAGTACCGGGTCATGCGCCACAGAAGCCCGGAGAAGTACTTGGATGTTCGCTTGAATCCCCACAGCTCGGCATGCGCATGGATGAGCCACACCACCTTGTTACTGATCCACAACGCAATGTCGATGGCAACCCCGGTTAGCCAGTAGCTGATCCCCAGCGGGATCCCAAGGATCAACCAGGACTTACGCTTCAGGATGTCACCGAAACCCTCGGTCCATTGCCACATGGCTACCCAGGTCACGATGCCCGCGAAGACCGCGAGGGCCGCCGCGTACTGTAGCAGGTTTGCGTGCTTCATGACTTGATGATAGCGAACCTGACATCGACTAGCAACACCTGACATCATTTCCTTGCAACTCCTTCCTGGGCATGAGACGATGGGGATAGATAAACCCTGGGTGCAGTGGTCAATGGACGGTGCTAGCCAGGATGGACAAGCCCTGAGCCCGATTGACGCAGGCTCAGGGCTTTATCTGTCAGCGCCGGAAGCCGGGCGTTTCAAAGAAGGAGACCACTGCGCCCAGGAGGCCGACGAGCAAACCCACGGTGAACATGATGGCTCTGCCCGGTGATCCCGCAGCTTCTCCCTGTGAGCCAATGGTAAGGATGACTCCGACAAGGCCGATGGACACCCCGAGCATCAGATGCCCTCCAGTTCGATGTGCAGGCGCCCACCCAGTGCCCTGGCACGATGCAGCACCCCGGACAGGAGCACTTCATCACTGAGTGCTTCCCAGTCACTGACGGCTTTGCGGGTGACGCCGAGCCTTTCGGCAAGCTCCGTGGTATTCATCCCTTGCTCGGTCCTGGCGACCTTCATCATGGACGTCAGGGCGATCCTCTGCCACTTTTGCCAGGGCTCGGTAGTCCGGGCAAGGGCAAGGAACGGAGCGACCTCAGGATGCTCCTCAACCCGTTGTTCCAGGCCAAAGTCATGATCAAATATGAGCCTGACCTTGATCCGCAGGTCAAAGGCCGCCGCCCAGGCCTGCAGCTTGGAAAACCTCCAGGCCCACCGGGTGCTGTGCTCAAGATCGTATGCGGCACCCTTGGTGCCGTTGATCCTCATGCTCAGGTCCGGCTGGCTCCAGTCGTTGCACACCCTGTAGCCCACCAGGTACCGGCGGATCTTCATCAGCATCGCGACATCGTCAGGGTGCACCGGAAACGTCGTCGTCATCTGCCACCTCCTGCCTCGACAATGGTGGTGACGGCACCGAGCCCAACGGCCATGACGATGCACCACATGCGGGCACCCCCGCTGGTTCCCAGGGCCAGCAACGCGAACGTGATGGCCCCTGCCCCTATCCCCATGTCACTGCTCTTCTTCCTTGTCCTTGCGCGGGAACTCGATCGATATGTTGATGTCGATCCCAAAGAAGAACGACAACCCGGCGAGGATCACCGAGGCGACAGCCAGGGTGTTCTCGGGCCATCCGCCTGGCACAAAGAAACTAACGCCCATGCAGATCAGGGCCCCAAGCAAAAGCACATTACCGATCTTCATTTTCTCCCCTCTCTATTCCTTCGTCTCAATTCCCTTACGGCCCACCATGTTTTGGTGCGACCGAAACGCTTCAGGCGATAGATGGCCGCGACCCTGGCGACCGTGGCGTCATGACGCACCTGGCGCTCGAACTCCACAGCCGCCGGATCACGTTTACTCTTCGGTTCCACTGTCGGGCCGGATCAGCAGGGCCAGCATCACAATGATGATCACTGCGCTGCAGGAGACCGAGGCCACCCATTCCAGCGGGGTATCAGGCATCATCTCTGTCCTGACCTCCTCAGGCTCAGCTTCATCTGCTTGAG